>Ga0335075_10019521_pt1 | contig 10019 bp, 7 predicted proteins | sample Lox_Sample_24_FD_206723 | JGI IMG/M metagenome (GOLD analysis project Ga0335075, IMG submission 206723) | Soil microbial communities from Loxahatchee National Wildlife Refuge, Florida, United States - Lox_Sample_2.4 | ecosystem: Environmental > Terrestrial > Soil > Wetlands | place: USA: Florida...
GAGATCCTCAATGTCGAAACCGACGTCACTGGGCTTCGCGTCGCATTGCCGCGCAACTTCTATTTTGATGACGTCGACCCCGAGGTGGAAGCTGCCGTCCGCGTCATGGCGGATTCGCTCGCAAAGGCAGGCGCCGCGGTCGTCGAGGTAAGCGTCGACGGAGCCGAGGAGGCCCACACGCACGCCACCACGATCATTCTTTCGGACGCTTGCGCCCTCCACGCCGATGCGCTCGACAATAAGCCTGGCCTCATCTCGCGGCAGGTCCGCGAGCGGATGATCAAAGGTCGCGACCGCACCGGGGTGGACTACGCGCGAGCCTCGCGGTTCCGGGAGACCTGGCGCAAGGCGCTGCGAGAGGTCTTCGAAGGCGTCGATCTTCTGCTCTTTCCATCGGCGCCCTATCCCGCGTCGCAGATTGAAGACGGCGTCCACCTCGAGGACGCTACCCGCCACGCCACCCGGTTCACCTATGGCGGCGGCCTTGCGGGCAACCCCGGATTGTCGCTGCCCTGCGGTTTCACCCGAACAGGCCTGCCGATCGGGGCTCTGCTTGAGGCGGCTTGGTGGAACGAGACGGCCTTGATCCGCGCGGGCAAGGCTTGGCAGCAGCTCACCGATTGGCATCTGCGTCGCCCCCCGGCGGCACGCCCGCTGGCCAAGGCAGGAGATCAATAATTCTGCAGGGGCAAAGAGGAGGAGGAGGAGGAGAAATGCTTAGACTGAGAACGATTGGCGCTGGCGCCATTATCTTCGGCCTGGTCGGGGCCGGATTGGCTCCATCCGCTCGCGCCGCCGGCGATCTCGCGGCGGCCAAGGCGGTGGTCGACGCCCACACGTCGTTGCCGACCTTCGTGCCGCCCGGCCCGCCATTCGACGCCAGGAAGGTGATGGCGGGCAAGAAGATCCTCACCATACCGGTGTCGAGCGCCAATCCGTTCACCAAGAACATCGACCTTGCGATGATCGCGGTGGCGAAGGACGTCGGCTTTCAGGTGGTCGAATGGGAGAACCAGGCCCGCCCGACCCAGTGGGTCCAGGGCATAGAGTACGCGATCAACAACAAGTTTGACGCTATCGACATGCTCGGCGGCACCGATCCCGCCGTGCTCGAACCGCAGATCAAGGAAGCGAAGAAGGCGGGCGTCAAAATCTTCGTGTCGCATCTCTACGACACCAACATGACGCCCGACCCGAACGTCGACCTTTCGCTGCCCATCCCCTACCACAACGTCGGCGACATCATCGCCGCCTGGATCGCCACCAAGACGCAGGGCAAGGCGAACGTGCTCATCATCGGCTCGGATGAGATCGTTCCGACCAAGAGCTACGTGAAGGGCCTCACCGACGGGCTCGCCAAGTACTGCGGCGGCGGCTGCAAATCGAGCTACATCAACGCGCCGGTGCCAGAGTGGTCGACCAAGATTCAGCCGAGCGTGCAGTCGGCGCTGCTTGCCGATTCGACCATCAACTATGTCGTCCCGATCTACGACAGCATGTCTCAATTCGTGGTTCCGGCGATTCGCATCACCGGTAAGCATGGTTCAGTCAAGATCGCCACCTTCAACGGCACGCCTTTTGTGATCGACGCCGTCCGCAACGGCGACGTCGAGATGGACATCGGCGAGAGCATCGGCTGGATCGCCCGCTCCATCCTTGACGGCTACATGCGCCGCTTCGCGGGTCTTCCGGACGACAAGGAGCTGTACGTGCCGCTTTACATCTTCGACAGCTCGAACGCGAAGACGGCAGGCGTGCCGGCTGGCTATGACACCGGCTACGGCGACCAGCATGTCGATGGATACGCGAAGCTGTGGAAGCTGAAATAAGTCTGAAAGGAAGGCGGGCGCCGGATACTCCTCCGGCGCTTGCCGTTCGACACTTTTCCAAGCGCTTCGGGGGCGCTCTCGCGCTCGATGACGTCGCTCTCGACGTCATGCCGGGCGAAGTGCATGGGCTTCTGGGCCAGAACGGGTCTGGCAAGTCGACGCTGATCAAGATCCTGGCGGGATTTCACGCGCCTGAACCTGGCGCCGAGCTCATCGTGCACGGCAAGCCGGCACCGATGCCGATTCCGGCCGGCGCCGCGCTCCCGCTCGGGCTCGCCTTTGTCCACCAGCATCTTGCCCTCGTTCCATCGTTGTCTGTCCTCGAAAATCTCCGGATTGGGGACTTCGCGTCGGAGACCCGGTGGCGGATCAATTGGCGAGCCGAGCGAGCGAGGGCGCTGGAAACCTTTGCGCGTTTCGGGCTCCCCATTGATCCGGACGCGCGCGTCCGCGACCTTCCCCAGGTGGAACGGGCGCTGCTTGCGATCGTCCGCGCCTTTGAGGACGTCGGCGCGCGGCGCGATCGAGGCAATCCAGGAGTGCTCATTCTCGACGAGCCGACGCCGTTCTTGCCGCGGGCCGGCGTGGACCAGCTTTTTGCCCTGGTCCGCAGCATCGCGCGGGAGGGCGCGAGCGTCATCTTTGTCTCGCACGACGTCGACGAGGTTCTCGAGATCACCGATCGCGCCACTGTCCTTCGCGACGGCAGCGTCGCCGGCACGCTCGAAACGAGGCGATCGACGCCCGACGACTTCGTTGAGCTGATCATCGGCCGTCGGGTATCGTTGTTTCAGAGCGAGCGCCGCGACCTGTCGCACGCGCCAATCCAGGTTCGGATCAAGGACGTTTCAGGCGCCATAGCCGACCACGTGTCGATCGATATCCGAAGCGGCGAGATCGTCGGCCTCACCGGCCTGATCGGCTCCGGATCAGACGAAATCGTCCAGCTGATTTTCGGCGCTCGCAAGGCTCGCTCTGGAACGATTGAACTGGGCGGGACCACGCTTTTGGCTGCCTCCATCTCGCCGCCCGTGGCGCTTTCGGTGGGAATAGCGCTCCTCCCCTCCGATCGCTTGGGTGCGGCTGGGATTGCTCCGCTGCCCATCACCGACAACATCACTCTTCCCGTGCTGCCTGACTTCATGGGCGCTCTTGGCCTCGAATGGTCCCGCATCGTCGGCCACGCGCGCCACCTGTGTGACAGCTACGAGGTGAGGCCGAACCGCCCTGAGCTTAAACTCGGCCTCCTCAGCGGCGGCAATCAGCAGAAGGTGTTGTTGGCGAAGTGGCTGCAGACCAAGCCAAAGCTCCTGGTTCTTGATGAACCGACACAAGGTGTCGACGTTGGCGCTCGCCAAGCCCTCTTTGCGGCCCTCGACCAGGCTTCGCGCCAGGGCGCCGCCATACTGTGCGCGAGCACCGATTATGAGCAGCTTGCGCAAATCTGCGACCGCATCCTCATATTCGCCCGGGGCCGGATCGTGCGAGCCTTGACCGGCGACGAGATAAGCAAAGACAATATCGCCGAACAATGCCTGCGCAGCCTGTCGCTCACCGGCATCGTCGAAGAGGCGTCCTGACCGTGACTGAAACCAACCGTGTCGGGGAAGCACCCTCGCTTGCGGGACAGGGCCAGCCGCTGGGAGGGCGCCGTTTCGATTGGATTCGGTTCGCAGAAGCTTACGCGCTTCTTGCCGGGATCCTCGTCCTCGGCGCCGTCTTCGGGTTCCTGCGGCCCGAGGCGTTTCTGTCCTGGGGTAACATCACCACGATCCTTGGCTCCCAGGCGGTGTTGGTCGTCCTTACGCTCGCCCTGATCATACCGCTGACTGCTGGCGATTATGACCTCTCTGTGGCGAGCGTCCTCACGCTTTCCGGCATGCTGCTTGCCGTCCTTAACGCGCAGCACGGTTGGCCGCTCTGGGCGGCGATCGCCGTTGCGCTGGCCTCCGGCGTGTGCACTGGCGTCGTCAACGCCGCCTTCATCCTGTTCTTCCGCATCCCCTCGTTGATCGTCACTCTTGGCACGAGCAGCTTCATCAACGGCGTCGTTCTCTGGGTGAGTGGTTCGATGACAGTGAGCGGAGTTTCCGAGAACTTGGTCGACTGGGTGGTCGTTCGCCGGCTTTTCGGTATCCCGCTCGAATTCTACTACGCAATCACGCTCTGCTTCGCGCTTTGGTATTTCTTCGAATACACGACGCCCGGTCGGCGGCTCCTTTTTGTCGGCCGCGGCCGCGAGGTCGCCCGCCTGTCCGGCATCAAAGTCGACCGCGCTCGCTTGTACAGCCTCATCGTCTCGGGCCTGTTGAGCGCCTGTGCGGGGATTCTCTATGCCGGCACCATCGGCGCCGCCGATCCGCTTTCAGGTCTCACGTTCCTTCTCCCGGCCTTCGCCGCCGCGTTCCTTGGCGCGACAAGCATTTCCCCTGGGCGATTCAATCCATGGGGATCCCTCGTTGCGGTCTATTTTCTCGTCACCGGGATTACCGGCCTGACCATCCTCGGGATTCAGACGTTCGTACAGAATCTCTTTTACGGCGCCGGGCTTGTGCTGGCGGTGGCCTTGTCGCAACTGGTCCGAAATCGTGAGGCGCAGGATTTCAGCTAATCGATGAATAGTGGAGCTTCCGGCCACTGACGTTCGAGCGCTTCTTCGAAATCACGGGGCAAAGGACTTCCTGACCTTGCTTCGGCTTGCGGAACGACGGAACGCGTGTCCAGCTGCAAGGCGCCGTTGGCCTTACCACATCGCAAAGGGGGGACGCGAACACACGACGGAATCGCGGGACTTCCGAGCTCACTCGCTGACTCGATATTTTCCGCTCAGCGCTCGACCCGGTCCGGATCTTGCGACTTTTTGTGCGATGAGACGGTGGACGCGGCCAAGGCGACGGGCGCGGTTCTTCTCCGGCGACAGGTCGGTCCGCACCTCAGCTAACATTGATCGCCGCGCTGTCGCCCGGCGGGACTTAGTCCAGGCAGACGGGATGACGGGCTTGCGCAGCCTATGACGCTCCTCGGTCGGGTGGCGCGCAGCTTAGGCCCGCCCTCTCCCGTCGCGGAAACGGCGCCGTTCCCTCCGCCTCGCCGCCCCACCAGGTGATGAGCCGGGCGCCGCGCTGGTCGCGCGCGTAAATCCACAGCCAGTTGAGCGCGACGCTGAGCCGGTTGCGCACGCCGATCAGAAAGTAGATGTGGGCCAGGCCCCACAGCCACCACGCAATCGCGCCCTTGAGCTTGATCCAGCCGAAATCGATGATCGCGCGGCGTTTGCCGATCGTCGCGAGGTCGCCCTGGTGCTTGTAGCGAAAAGCCGGTGGCTCGGGCGCGCCCGTTACCCGCGCGCGGATCACGCCCGCGACATAGACCCCCTCCTGCTTGGCGGCAGGCGCGATGCCTGGAACCGGCCGCCCGTCCTCGCGAAGGACAATGGCCGCGTCGCCGATGGCGAAAATCTCCTCATGTCCCGGGACCGTCAGGTCGGGCTCGACCTTGAGCCGTCCCGCCTTGTCCGCCGGAGCGTCGAGCCATTGCGCGGCGGGGGAAGCCTGAACGCCCGCCGCCCAGAGGATCGTCGCCGCATTGAGCCGCCTCCCGCCGAACACGACCCCTTCGGCGCCGCAATCGGAGACCGCCTGCCCAAGCACGACCTCGACGCCGAGCCGCTCGAGCGAATCCTTGGCGTAAGCCGACAGGTCCTCGGCGAAAGCGGGCAAGACGCGCGGACCGGCCTCGATCAGCACGATCCGCGCGTCATGCGTATTGATGTGGCGGAACTCGGCGGGCAGCGTGGCGCGCGCGAGCTCGGCGATCGCGCCGGCGAGCTCGACCCCCGTCGGGCCGGCGCCGACGATGGCGAAAGTCATGAGCGCCGCCTGCTTCCGTTCGTCGGGCTCGCGCTCCGCCTCCTCGAAGGCGAGGAGAATACGGCCGCGTATGGTCGTCGCGTCTTCGAGCGTCTTCAAGCCCGGCGCGAAGGCCTCCCAATCGTCACGGCCGAAATAGGCGTGCCGTGCGCCGGTCGCGAGCACCAGCGTATCGTAGGAAAGCGTCGAGCCGTCATCGAGGTGGAGCTCATGAGCTTGCTTGTCGATGGACTCGACGGAGGCGAGCAGAGTGGTGACGTCCGGGCGGCGGCGAAAGAGATGGCGGATCGGCCAGGCGATCTCCGAGGGCGCGAGCGACGCCGTCGCCGCCTGATAGAGAAGCGGCTGAAACAGGTGATGGTTGCGCCGGTCGACGATCGTGATGCGAACCGGCGCCCCGCCGAGCCAGTGGGCCGTCTCGAGCCCGCCGAATCCGGCGCCGACCACGACCACATGATGAGCGCTGGTCATCGCATCCTTCCCCTGTCAACCGATCTCCGGCAAATGATCAAACCACATGATGGCGCCGCCGGGGCCGCGGGTGGAGAACCCGGCGACGGAACGCGGGTTCGATTGCCCATCATCCATGGCCGGTGGTCGCGTAGGTATTTCTACGCAGTGCTAAGGCCCCGCAGGCGCGGCTATAGCTAGACGGCGGGTCGTCTCTTGCTGGCCGACCCGCTCCATGACGTTCCTCTGGGTCGGGCGGATCGGCCGCCGCCGGCAGAGCAGACGAAGGACCGATGCCCACAGCTCCGATTCTGCCGGCAGCGCGGGAAGGCGGCGGTTCTCCTCGCCCTCGACCCCAAGCAAGTGACGAGAGGCGGGCGGGCGGAGACAACGGGGTTTCCGCATGATACGGCGGAGAGACTGGCCGGCCCTCAAGGCCGGCCTCCAACTGTCGAGAACTCCTCCCATGCGGCGCTATCGGATCGCGGTCATTCCCGGCGACGGGATCGGCAAGGAGGTCATTCCGGCCGGCCTCGAAGTCATGAAGGCGGTCGCCGAGCGCGAGGGCCGAATCGAATGGACCTTCGATCATTTCGACTGGGGCTCGGACTATTATCGCTCGAACGGCCGGATGATGCCGCCGGACGGGCTGGAGCAGATCAAGAGCCATGACGCGATCTATTTCGGCGCGGTCGGCTCGCCCGACGTGCCCGACCATATCAGCCTCTGGGGCCTGAGGCTCGCGATCTGCCAGCCGTTCGACCAATACGCCAACGTTCGTCCGGCGCGCGTCTTGCCGGGGATAACGAGCCCGTTGCGTCACGTGAGCGGACCGGAGCTCGACTGGGTGATCGTGCGCGAGAATTCGGAGGGCGAATACGCAGGCGTCGGCGGGCGCGCACATCGCGGCCTGCCGATCGAGGTCGCGACCGACGTCTCGATCATGACGCGCGCCGGGGTCGAACGCATCTTCCGCTTCGCCTTCGCGCTCGCCCGCTCACGCCCGCGCAAGCTTCTCACCATCGTCACCAAATCGAACGCGCAGCGCCACGCCATGGTGATGTGGGACGAGATCGGGGCCGAGGTCGGGCGCGAGTTCCCCGACGTGACATGGGACAAGATGCTGGTCGACGCGATGACCATGCGCATGACGATCAAGCCCGAGAGCCTCGACACGATCGTCGCCTCGAATCTTCACGCCGACATTCTGTCCGATCTCGCGGCGGCCTTGGCGGGCTCGCTCGGGATCGCGCCGACCGCCAATCTCAATCCGGAGCGCCGCTTTCCCTCGATGTTCGAACCGATCCACGGCTCGGCGTTCGACATCGCAGGCAAGGGCGTCGCCAATCCGATCGGCTCCTTCTGGACCGCCGCAATGATGCTCGAGCACCTCGGCCAAAAGGCCGCGGCCGAACGGCTCATGCGGGCGATTACGCGCGTCACCGCCAACCCGTCGCTGCACCCGCCAGACCTGGGCGGCAAGTCGACCACGCGCGAAATCACAGACGCGACCATCGCGGCGATTGAGGCGGAGAACGTGTGAGCCGTCCTTCTCCCTCCGGGCTGAGGCCCGCCGGATGACGAGGCGGCGTTGTAGGCGGACGCGGGAGCGCGGTTGCGATCATCGACCGCCTATATATGATAATGTATTTTATCATGTATAGGCTTCAGTTGGCGACCTCACGGCGCCCTGACGCAGCGCTCGACCGGAAACAGGCATTCCTGGCCGAGCGGCAACCTGCTGCCGCCGACCGCGGTGTAGCCGACTTCGCTGACCTTGGCGTTGGTCATCACCAACACGACGTCGCAGCTTCCGCCGGGCGTGAACGGAATCAGGTTCGTGTTGAGACCGATCGCCCATTGGGGCCCATAGCCGCGCATTTGCCCGCCGGCATAGGTCCAGATTTCGGTCGCCTGACCGGATGGAACGCGTTGGGCGGGTTCGCCGAAGCAAGCGAGAATGTCCCGCTTCGAGAGGCCGATCATCGACTGTTGGGCGACCTGGTCCGTTTCGAGCGGCTGGCAGCCGCCGAGCGCCAACACCGCGATAAGGCCAAGCGCCGCGACGGATTTCCTCAACTCTCGCCCCCTCGAAGTCTCCGACGCGACCGGTCCTGCCGACGTTGGCGCAACCGGCCCGGTTTGACAATGCGGGCAAGATCAAATCGCTGGATCGTCCGCCGAGACCCTTTCCCTCTCGAAAGGGCGCCTCAGGATGAGGCGCTGGATCGAGGGTTTCGTTGAGGGACGGCGTGGGATCGACCCGAAAGATCGCGATCTTCGTGTCGCCATAAACCCGCTCGTCGACGCGAACGAGGCCAGCCGGCGCGGCGATGTCGGCTTGGGCCGCCTCCTCGACGACGCAGAACGCCTCCGGTTCGAGCCACCCGCCTTCGACGAGCGCGGCGAGCGCCGGCGTGGCGAGACCCTGGCCGTAGGGCGGATCGAGGAAGGCGAGCGCGAAGGGACCGCCGGCTGGCGCCGAGCCGAGCCTCGTCGCATCGGCGCGCCAGATGCGGGTCACGCCGCCGAGCGCGAGCGCCTCGACATTGGCGCGCAGAAGCGCGCGCGCTTGCGTCCCATTGTCGACGAAGAGGGCGAAGCGCGCGCCGCGCGAAAGCGCCTCGATCGCGAGCGCGCCCGTGCCCGCGAACAGGTCGACCACCCGCGCGCCCTCGATAGCGCCGGCAAAGCGGTGCTCGAGGATATCGAAGATCGACTCGCGCAGGCGCTCCGAGGTCGGGCGAATTGCGCGCGAGGACGGCGTCGCCAGCGCGCGGCCCTTTAGGCGGCCTCCGACAATGCGCATGGGACTTTAGCCTGCGGATAGGAGGGAGCTCATGATTTTCGTGGCGGCCGACGCGGGCCACGACCCGGCGGCGGGCCTTTGCCGCGGCCGGAGCCGGGTCGCGGCGGCTTCGGCCTTGCGCGCCGATCTTCGCCATGACGCTCCCCTCCGCGTCCGGCGTTGCGACCCCCATGGCCGACGCGCGCCGCGGGATCGCAGTCGCGCGGCTTGAAGTCCGTGCGGGGACCGCGGCCTCCCAGGCGCCGGTCTCTTTGGGGGCGCGCCGCGTCGCGCGAGGCGGAGCGCTGGCTCCCCCGGTCGCCGGAGTCGCGGCCATTCGGCCGTCCGTCTCGCTCGCCGCCTGGCTTGAACGCGCCGCTCCGATGCGGCGCTCGGATGCGTTCGCGGCCTTTGCCGTCTTGCGCGGTCTTGGATTCGGATCGGGTTCGCCGGCGGCCACGCTCGGGCGACTCGCGGGCGGGGCGCCCTCGCTCGGCGTCTTGCGCGTGAGAGCGGCGCTCGACTGCGACCGTCCGCCCCTTGCGGTCCTGCGTCGCGGTCCGCTCGACGCGCCTGCGCGGCCCCCTGGGGTCGGAAGCTTCGGCGGCGATTTCGGCGCGCAGCGCTGTGACATGTTTACGTTTGCGTTCAGACGTTGACGGCTTCAACGGCGCGCGTTGCGTCGGCGCGCGTTGCGCCGCTTCCCGTTCCAATCCGCCTTTCGCGCCGCCCGCCGCCCGGCCGGATCGGGCTTGGGTCGCCCGATCGGCGCCGCGCCCGCCTCGCGGCCGTTCGCTCTTCCGCTCGGGCGCCGGCTCGTCGCGGACGATTAGCGGCGCGTCGAAATCGGCGCCCGCCTCTCTGGCGAGTTTCACGCCCAATTGGTCGCGCAGCACCCGCGTGCGCACTTCCATAACTTGACCGTCCGGGAGATCGCCGAGCTCGAACGGCCCGAACGAGATGCGGATCAGACGATTGACCGCGAGTCCTAGGTGCTCGAGGATCTTCTTGATTTCGCGGTTTTTCCCCTCTCTCAGGCCCAGGGTGAGCCAAGCGTTGGCCCTCTGCTCGCGGTCGAGCCTC
>Ga0335075_10019522_pt1 | contig 10019 bp, 6 predicted proteins | sample Lox_Sample_24_FD_206723 | JGI IMG/M metagenome (GOLD analysis project Ga0335075, IMG submission 206723) | Soil microbial communities from Loxahatchee National Wildlife Refuge, Florida, United States - Lox_Sample_2.4 | ecosystem: Environmental > Terrestrial > Soil > Wetlands | place: USA: Florida...
GGCTCACCGCGGTCGGTGAGGTGGCCGCCCGCCGGTGGGGGGTCGCCGAGGGCGACCGGGTGCTGCTTGAGGAGTACCTCCCGTGCGGGCACTGTCTCTTCTGCCGCACCGGGGAGTTCCGTTCCTGCCTGGCATCCGACACGTCGGTCAACCCCGGCGCGGTCCGGTTCGGCTCCACGCCGCTGTCGGTCGCGCCCGGGCTGTGGGGTGGTTACAGCCAGGCTATGTACGTGCACCCGGGCGCGGTGCCGCACAAGGTGGCCGGGCATGTGCCCGCGCACCTGGCGACCCTCGCGCTGCCGCTGGGTAACGGCTACCAGTGGACCTGCCTGGACGGCGCGGTGCGCGCGGGCGAGATCGTGGTCGTCATCGGCGCCGGACAGGCCGGCGTCGGCTGCGTCGTCGCCGCGAAGGAAGCCGGCGCGCACGTCGTCGTGGTGGCGCTGTCGCGCGACGCCAGGCGGCTTGAGGTCGCCACGGCGCTCGGCGCGGATGCCACGATCCTCGCCGACCGGGACGGCGACGGGGCCGCCGGCATCAGGCGCCGGCTCGCCGACGTCACCGGCGGGCAGGCCGCCGACCTCGTGGTGGACGCGGCGGCGGGCGACGACCAGACGGTACCGCTGGCTGTCGAACTGACCGGTAAGCGCGGCCGGATCGTCATGGCGGCCGCATCCCGCACACCGCTGACGCGCTTCCCCGCCTGGGCGATGTCGCGCAAGCAGCTCACGCTGACCGCCGTGCGCGGGCACGGCTACTCCGCGGTCGAGTGGGCGCTTGACCTGATCACCGCCCGCCGGCGGCCCGTCGAGCTGATGTCGACGTTCGTAGGATCACTCGGTGAGGTCGACCGGGCACTGCGGGACACCGCTGGCGAAGACGGAGACCCGATTCTGCACGCGACCATAGTTCCGTAATGCAAACTAATAGAGATTTGCGAATGAAAAGGTGATCCGGGTGGATCAGTGGGATGACGCGGCGGACATCGTCGTGATCGGCTTCGGCGGGTCGGGCGCGACCTGTGCCGCCGTCGCCGCCGACCTGGGCGGGGACGTGCTCGTCCTGGAGAAGGGCGAGGCGGGCGGCGGCAACTCCGTCTGCGTCGCCGGATCGCTGATCATGCACTCGGCCGACGATGAGCAGTCACTGGAATACCTCGACTGGCTGTGCGGCGGTCAGACCGAGCGCGAAGTGCTGCACGCCTATATCGACGGCCTGCGCGACGTGCCCGCCTTCGAGAGCCAACTCGGCTTCCCGCTCAAGGACGATGCGCAGCCGTTCCGCGCCGACGGGTTCTTCCCCGAGTTCCCGGGCGCGCCGGGGGCGGGCGGCCTGATCGGCCGGAGCGTCATCGCGGCACCGGGCGGCGCGGCCCTGTGGACCGCCATCGCCAGGCTCGCGGACGAGCGCGGCGCGCGCGTGGCGTATAACACGCGCGCACGGCGGCTGATCCAGGACCCGGCCACGGGGGAGGTGCTCGGCGTGCAGGCGGAGCGTCCCGACGGCAGGCGGCTCGCGGTCAAGGCGCGCCGCGCCACCGTGCTCGCCACCGGCGGCTTCGAGTTCAACGAGGAGATGTGCCGCCAGTTCCTGACGCACTGCCCGGTGCACTTCGTCGGCAGCCCGAACCTCACCGGCGACGGCATCACCATGGCCCAGCGGGCCGGGGCCAAGCTCTGGCACATGAACTCCGTCGCAGGACCCCTCTACTGGGGCGTCAAGGCCGGCGACTGGGTCTACGTCACCTATGACTTCATGCGGATGGCCGGCTTCGGCCACAAGGCCGGCGTGTTCAAGGACGCAGGCAGCGTCATCTGGGTGAACAAGCGCGGGCGGCGGTTCCACGACGAGACCACCGAGACCGGGGACGTCCACCACGGCTACAGCAACCGGGAGACCTGGCTCGCGATCGACCCTGAGGTACCCGAGTTCACCAACGTCCCCGCGTTCGTGATCTTCGACGAGAAGGCCCGCGCCGTCGGCGCCGTGCTGACCACGCTGAACTCGAGGACCCCGCCGTGGAGCGAGGACAACCTCGCGGAGCTCGACCGTGGCTGGATCATCCAAGCCGACAGCATCGAGGAACTGGCGGCCAAGTGCGCCATCCCTGAGCTGCCTGGTGCCGCACTGGCCGGCCATGTGCCGCCTGAGGCACTGGCCCAGACGGTGCGCGGGTGGAACGAGCAGTGCGCCCGCGGCGTGGACGCCGACTTCGGCCGCGAGCTGTTCCTCACGCCGCTCGACACGCCGCCGTACTACGCCGTCGGCCCCATGCTGCCGACCTACCTCAACACACACGGCGGCCCCAAGCATGACGCCAGGCAGCGGGTGCTTGATGAGGACGACCAGCCGATTCCCCGGTTGTACGCGATCGGGGAGTGCGGCTCGATGTGGGGCCCGTACTACAACTCGATGGGTGACATTACGGAGTTCATCGTCTCGGGGACCAACGCGGCCAGGGACGCGATCAAGGAGAGCGCATGGGACGAGACCTAGCCACCGGCACCGTCACCGACAGAGGGGCATTCCCCGACGCCGTCAGCCTCCGATCCGCCGTCGCGGCCGGCGAGTGGGACGGCGCGCTTGACACCGTGCCCGACGGGTTCACGCAGTCCACCGTCGTCATCCTGCCCCAGCGGCTCGCCGCCGACTTCCACCAGTTCTGCCAGCGCAACAAGCAGGCGTGCGGCCTGCTGTGGATGTCCGCGCCCGGTGACCCGAGCCCAGGGCCGCTCGCGCCGGGTGGCGACATCCGGACCGACCTGTACCGCTATCGGATATGGCGGGACGGCGAGCTCGTCGACCGGGTACCGGACGTGACCGGCCTCTGGCGCGACGACCTCGTTTGCTTCTACCTGGGCTGCAGCCTGACCTTCGAGCACGCGCTCGACCGGGCGGGCGTCGTGCGGAAGCCGGGACGGGTCTACACCACGTCGATCCCCTGCGCCCCGGCCGGACCGTTCCAGGCGGACCTCGCGGTCACGATGCGCGCCATGACCACGCCCAACGTCATCCGCGCCATCCAGGTGACCTCACGGTTCCCCGCCACGCACGGGGCGCCGGTGCACTTCGGCGACCCGGCCGCGATCGGCATCAAGGACTTCGCGCGCCCCGACTTCGGGCCGCCGCCCGAGCTGGCGCCCGACGACATCCCCGTCTTCTGGGCGTGCAGCGCCACCGCGGTCGCGGCGGCCGAGGCCGCTCGCCCGGACCTGATGATCACCTTCGACCCGCCGTACATGCTCGTCACCGACCGGCTAGTGGAAGAACTATCCGTCTTCTGAGGGTGACCCGACCGCGGTTCATCACTATCTGACCGATCCTCGCGAGGAGAGCTATGACAGTAGGATTCATCGGCCTTGGCAACATGGGCAGGAACATGGCGCTCCGGCTGCTCGACCGGGGCGTCGAGCTGATCGTGAGCGACATCGACGAGCAGGCCGCCAAGGAGGTCATCGCGGCCGGGGCCAGCTGGGCCGCCGACGCCGCCGAGCTGGCGGCGGCGTGCGACCTGGTGCTCAGCTCACTGCCAGGACCGCCCCAGGTGGAGCAGGTCGCGGTCGGCGGCCGCGGCATCATCGAGGGCATCAGGCCCGGCGCCCTTTACGTCGACCTGTCGACCAGCTCACCGACCCTGATCAGGCGGATCGACGAGCGGTTGGCCGCCGTCGGCGCCCGCGCCATCGACGCGCCGGTCAGCGGCGGCAGCAGCCAGTCGCGGGCCGGGGCGCTGACCGTCATGGTCGGCGGGGAGGATGAGCTCTTCAGCCGGGCCGCGCCGGTGCTCTCCCACCTCGCGCGGCAGCTGCTGCACGTCGGGCCGCTTGGCGCCGGATCGATCGCGAAGCTGGTGAACAACGCCGTCGGCCTGTCCACCCTGTCGCTGCTTTCCGAGGTGTTCGCCCTCGCCGCGAAGGCCGGCATCGACCACCGCACGCTGCTGAAGGTGCTCCGCGAAGGCGCCTACGGCCAGGGCGCGTTCCTGTCATTCATGCTGCCCGAGGTGGCGTTCCCGATGCGCTACGACCCGCCCGGCTTCGCGCTCGCCCTCGGCCGTAAGGACCTCGGCCTCGCCACCCAGCTCGGCCGGGAGCTCAACGTCCCGATGCCCATGGTCAACCTGGTGGAGCAGGCCGCCGTGGAGCTGGTCAACCGCGGGCACGCGGACAAGGACACGACGATCATCTTCAGCCTTGAGGAGCTGCGGGCTGGCGTCAGCCTGCACGACGAGGACGCACAGGAATTCACGCTATGACCCAGCGGACGATCGGCCAGTCAGAACGCACGGACGTGCACGTCGCGACGATGACCATCGGTGGCCGTCAGGTGCCCGGCTCCGACGGCGCGAGCGAGATCATCAACCCGTCGACCGAGCGGGTCGTGGGCCTCATGCCGGAGGCCTCGGCGGCTGACGTCGCGGCGGCGGCGGAGGCTGCGAGCGCCGCGAGCCGTGACTGGGCCGCACGACCCGCGGCCGAGCGGCAGGCTCTGCTCGCCGCGTTCGCCGACCTGCTGGAATCGAGGCGGGAGGAACTGGCGCCGCTGATCGGGGCGGAGATGGGGGGCACCGGGGCGGCATTCGCGAACGCGCAGCTGGGCATCGCCGTCCGCGCCTTCCGCGCCGCGTCCGCGTTCCCGCTCGGCTCGCTGGACGAGACCTTCCCGCTCCGGCCGGCCATGGAAGGCGGCGAGCTGTCCGGAGTCGCGACGCGCAAGCCGCTCGGTGTCGTCGCCGTCATCACCGCCTACAACGCCCCCTACGTCAACTTCTCGACCATGGGCGCCCCCGCGCTCGCCGCGGGAAACACGATCGTGGTCAAGCCGGCGCCCCAGGATCCGCTGGGCATGCTCGCCGTCGCGGGGCTCGCGGCGGAGGCCGGTTTCCCGCCGGGCGTGATCAACATGGTCAGCGGGTCCAGCCCGGAGGTAGGCCGTGCGCTGGTCGCGGACCCGAGGGTGAGCGGGATCGGCTTCACCGGGAGTGCCACGGTCGGCATCCAGATCGCCAAGACGGCGGCCGCCGAGCTCAAGCCCGTCCTGCTCGAGCTCGGCGGCAAGGGAGCGTGCGTGGTCCTCGACGACGCCGACCTGGACGCCGCCGTGCGCACGCTCTCGCTGACCTGGCAGTTCCACAGCGGTCAGATCTGCGGCGTGCCGACCAGGGCGATCGTCCACCAGTCGGTCCACGACGAGCTCGTGCGGCGGCTCGCCGCTGCCGCCAGCCGGCTCAAGGTCGGGCCGAGCGAGGATCCCGAGACCGTGGTCGGGCCGCTCATCTCGGCGGCGCACCGGACCCGGGTGGAGAGCTTCATCGAGTCGGCGGTGACCGAGGGCGCCACCATCGCGGCCGGCGGCGCCCGCCCGGCTCTGACACCCGGTTTCTACGCCGCGCCGACCCTCATCACCGGCTGCCGTCCCGATATGCGGGTGGTGCGGGAAGAGGTCTTCGGGCCGGTCCTGGCCGTGCTGAGCTTTAGCGACGAGGAAGAGGCGGTTGCCCTCGCCAACGACACCCAGTACGGCCTGGTAAATTACGTTTTCTCGCATGACATCGAGAGGGCCAGGCAGGTGGCGTCCCGGCTGATTTCCGGGACAGTCAACATCAACACCTTCCAGGGCGGCGGCAACGGCATCGACGAGATGCCGTTCGGCGGGCGCAAGCTCAGCGGCTACGGCCGCAAGGGCGGCAAGCACGCCTACGAGGCGTTCACTGAGCCCGTAGGGATCACTGTCCGCGTGTAAATCATTCTAGTAGTGCAATGGTTCATTAGACGCCCGTGACTCAGGCGCGGAAGCCGCGCCCTGAGTCACGGGCGTTTTTGCTGTACAGGACGGATATTCCAGGGATTTTAGTCCCGCCAACCAGAGCTCAAGGTATTGACATCGCCGAGCCACTGGTGCATTGTTGCGCTAGTTGTACCGAGGCAAGCGACGCCTGAACATACTGACGTGTTCGCTGCCCCCCTGGCTAAAGGCGACCGGCCTGCGTCTCGCAAGAGGAGACCACAGTGCAGACAGATTCAACGCCCCGGACTTCACCGATGCTGGCCTGGCTGCCAGTGGCCGGCCGAAGCGGGAGCTCACGGCGGCGGGCAGCCCGGTTGTCCGCTGTGATCATGGGATGCTGCGCCGCGACGGCACTGGCCGCCTGCAGCAGCTCCGCCCCGGGCAGTTCAGCGACCACTGGCACGGCGGCGAGCGCCCTCGCTTCCGCGTCCGCCACCGCGCCCAACGGAATCACGGCCCAGACGCTGACCCTCCAGTACGAGGAGCCGACCAGCCTGAACCCCGCCCTCGGCGGCATCCAGGAGATCGCAGTCGTCTACCAAGGGCTCGCCTACGACTCCCTGATCTACCAGGAGCAGGACGGATCGTTCGTGCCTGACCTCGCGGTCAACTGGGGCTACGTGGCCGGCTCCGGCAACAAGTCGTTCCATCTGACCCTCCGGTCGGGCGTGAAGTTCAGCGACGGTTCTCCGCTGACCGCCCAGGCCGTCGCCAACTCACTTGAGTACTTCAAGAAGGCGGCGGGGCCGCAGAGCGACCTGCTCGCCGGGGTGGTGAACATCAAGGTCACCGGCCCCCTCGCGCTGACGCTCAACTTCGCGACGGCGACTCCTGACCTGCCGTTCCTGCTGTCGCAGAGCGAGAACGTCGGCGCGATCATCGGCCCCGCGGGCCTGGCCAGCCCGGCGTCGCTCAACACGCAGTCTGACGGCATCGGCCCGTACACCCTGTCCCCGTCCGGCATCATCGCCAACACCCAGTACACCTACCAGGCGAACCTCGCTTACTGGAACCAGAGCGCGGTTCACTACCACACCGTCGTGATCAAGGTGATCGACGACCCCAACACGATCCTGTCGTCCGTGCAGAGCGGTGAGGTGGACGCGGCCCTCCAGGACCTGTCGCCGTCCACCGAGGCCACGGCCAAGGCGGCGGGCATGACCGTACTCCCGACCCCGTACGCGATCTCGTCCCTGGTGCTCGCCGACCGCGACGGTACGATCTCGCCCCTTGGCAAGCTGGCGGTGCGGCAGGCGATCAACGACGCGATCGACCGGTCGTCCGTCTCGACGGCGATCGCGGGCAGCAACGCGGCACCGACCGACCAGGTCGTGGTCGACGGCGCACCGGGTTACAACGCGAGCCTGAAGAACTACTACAGCTACGACGTCACCAAGGCCAAGTCGCTGCTCGCCCAGGCCGGCTACCCGAACGGGTTCACGCTGCCGGTGCTCGACTCGGCGACGCTCGACCCGAACTCGGTGATCGGCCAGGCCCTCGTGAGCGAGCTGCAGGCCGTCGGCATCCAGGCCAAGCTCACCGTGGAGCCGACGTTTGCCCAGTTCATCCCGGCCGCCATGTCGAAGAAGTACCCGGCGATCGTGCTGCCGGTGACGGCCTCGGGCACCGGGTTCTACTACGCCATGCAGTTCGTGCTCGGCGGCTTCTTCAACCCGTTTGGCGCGACGAGCCCGCAGCTGACCTCGCTGCTCGGCCAGATCGCAACGGCGACGACCGCGAGCCAGGAGTCAAGCGCGGCCGAGCAGGTTAACAGCTGGCTGGTCAAGCAGGCCTGGTTCGCCCCGATCACCCCGCTCAGCTACATCTACCTCGTCGGCCCGAAGGTGGCCGGCGTGCAGAGCGTCAGCCCCTCGTCGGCGGGGACCCTCAACCCCGTCGGACCGCTGCCCAGCCTCTCCTGGTACGCGAAGGCGTCGTAGTCCGATGGCAGAGCTGCAAGCCGCAACCATCGGCGAGCCGGCCGCGGCGGGACGCGGGCCCCGCCGCGCCCCGGCGCCGCGCCTCGTCCGCGGGTCGGCGCCCGGCCGCGGCGGCGTACGGCACCCGCTGCTGAAGCACGTGGCCCGCCGCCTCCTGCTCTCGGTGCCGTTGCTGTTCCTCGTCTCGGTGCTGACGTTCATCGTGGTAGCCTTCATCCCCGGCGACCCGGCCGCGCGGCTCCTCGGGACCGGCGGCACCGCCGCGGACTACGCGCGGATCGACCATCAGCTCGGCTTCGACCAGCCGCTTGTGGTGCAGTACTGGCGCTGGCTCGACCAGCTGCTCCACGGCAGCCTCGGGGCGTCGATCTTCACTGGCCAGCCCGTCTTCACCGAGCTCAACCAGCGGCTCGACGTCACCCTCGCGCTGGTCATCGGCGCCACCGTGGTGGCGGCGGTCATCGGCATCCCGCTCGGCACGCTGGCGGCTGTCAGGCGCGGCCGCGGCCGGTGGGCCGTCGACCTGCTCGCCTGGCTCGGGTTCGCCATCCCCAGCTTCTGGCTGGGATATGTCCTGGTGAACCTCTTCGCCGTGCACTGGCGGTTGCTGCCCGCGTCCGGTTTCGTGCCGTTCAGCCAGTCCCCTGGCGGATGGTTCCGCGCGCTTATCCTGCCGGTGGTCACCCTGGCGGCGCCGGGCATGACCGCGATCGCCAAGCAGACCAGGGACTCCATGCTCGACGTCATCGACCGCGACTTCATCACGGCGCTGCGGGCGGACGGTATCCCGGAGCGGTCGGTGATCTTCCGGCACGCGCTGCGCAACGCCGCGCTGCCGGTGCTCACCACGGCCGGCCTGCTCTTCGTCGCCACGCTGAGCGCGTCGGTGCTGGTCGAGCAGGTCTTCGTCCTCCCGGGGCTCGGCGGCCTGGCGGTGAGCGCGGCGAGCTCGCACGACCTGCCGGTCATCGAGGGAGTGGTCCTCTACTTCGCGGTGATCGTCGTCGTGGTCAACCTCTTCATCGACCTCGCCTACGGCTGGCTCGACCCAAGGACCGGTGGCAGATGATCGGCTCGCTCGAAGTCTCCAGCGTCCCATCCGGGCCCGCCGGCCCGGGCCCGGCGACGGCACCCCGGGGCCCGGTCAAGGCGTTCCTCCGCAAGCCGCTCGGCGTCGTGGCGCTGCTCTTCATCCTCCTCGTGACCGTCGCGTCGTTCGCGGCGCCGCTGATCGCGCCGGACGGCCGGGACACGACCAACTTCACCGCCCTGCTCCAAGGGCCGAGCGGCAGCCATCTCCTCGGCACCGACGAACTCGGCCGGGACGTGCTCACCCGGCTCATGTACGGCGGGGCGCCGATGATCACCGCCACGATGGAGGCCGTGGTCATCGCCATCGTGCTCGGTGCCGCCGCGGGGATCGCGAGCGGCTACTTCAGGGGGGCCACCGACCGCACGTTCGGCTGGATCGGCGACGTCGTACTTTCGATCCCCGTCCTGGTCGTGCTGCTCGTCATCCTCACCGTCAACACGAAGACCCTCACGCCGGCCGCGGTCGCGCTCGGCGTCCTGCTGTCCGTCGGGCCGATGCGGGTGGTCCGCTCGGCGGCGCTGAGCGTGCGGGAAGAGCTGTTCATCGACGCGGCGCGGGTCGCCGGACTCGGCCACGGCCGGATCATGTACCGGCACGTCCTGCCCCGGGTGGCGGGGCCGATCATCGTGCAGGCGAGCCTGGTGTCCGCGGTCGGGCTCCTCACCATCACCGGCCTGTCCTTCCTCGGCCTGGGCGTGAACCCGCCCGCCCCGACCTGGGGCTCCATGGTGGCCGAAGCGGCCTCGGTCATGCAGCAGCAGGGCTGGTTCATCGTGCCGACCGGCGGCATCATCGGGCTCACCGTCCTCGCCCTCGGCCTATTCGGCGACGCTGTTCGCGATGTCATCGGCGAGAGCGTGTGGTCCGCGGGGTCGTCGGGCAAGGGTGGGCGCTGCTCGCGCCAAGCCCGCGCTGGAAGGGCCGCGGCCAAGTCAGCAGAGCCGCAGGAGAGCCTGGTCCCTCCGGCCACCTCGGTGCTCTCCGTACGCGGCCTGTCCATCGGCCTCGCGTTGCCCGCCGGTGACGTGCGCGCCGTCGACGACGTTACGCTGGACGTCAGCCCGGGCGAGATCGTCGGCGTCGTGGGCGAGTCGGGCTGCGGCAAGACGCTCACCGCGCGGGCGATCCTCGGCCTGCTCCCGGCCGAGGCGTCGCTGGCCGGCGGCGAGATCTGGGTGGACGGCACCGAAACCAGCACG
>Ga0335075_10019523_pt1 | contig 10018 bp, 5 predicted proteins | sample Lox_Sample_24_FD_206723 | JGI IMG/M metagenome (GOLD analysis project Ga0335075, IMG submission 206723) | Soil microbial communities from Loxahatchee National Wildlife Refuge, Florida, United States - Lox_Sample_2.4 | ecosystem: Environmental > Terrestrial > Soil > Wetlands | place: USA: Florida...
CACCGCAGCGTCATACTCTTTTTGGCTAATCATCAGCGTTCCTCCTGATCTCGCGAGCTTTGCCGGCCGAGCCACACTGCGTCAACAGCTGTTTAACCTTCTGCTTCACAGCATTTCGACCTGCCACGAGCAGGTCGTCTTGCCCGCCTATTCCCAGGAAGGGGTGCGGATTCATTGGCTCTACGTACCCGGCCAACTTATTCCTGATTGCCTCCAGGTACGCCTGCTTAAGCACTGTACCGAAGTTAATCTTCGCCACGCCACAGCGGATGTACTTTTGGATCTGTTCCAGTGGAATGCTGGTTCCACCGTGCAGCGCCAACGGCACCGGAACAAGTTCACGGATCCTTGCGAGCGCTTCGAGGTCAAGCTCGGCCTCGCCACGAGTCAGGATATGGATATTGCCGACGGCGACTCCCAGCGCGTCAATCCCTGTTTCTTCAACAAAGTCCCGGGCCAACTTTGGGTCTGTGGTCTCGGCCCGGGCGCCGCCAGACCCGTCAGGAAGGCGCCCAACTGCCGCCTCGACCGCTACTCCCGCCCGGTGAGCGAGTTGGGTTACTTTCTTAACCAGTGGCTTATAGTCGTTCGAGGCCAGGTGATCGTTATCAACCATGACGGCATTAAAACCCAAATCGATGGCGCGTGTGATTTGGGCGAAGTCGTCAGTTTCGTTGAGGAGAAACGCTGCAGGCGCGGTCGATTGTCGCAGCGCAATACCCATTCCGGCATACCAGGCGAGATTCTCTGGTTTCGACCTCTCTCGGTGCTTAAGGAAGCCTCCATTGAAACCCGCGATCGTGGGCGCGGCAGCTTCCTCGGCTGCATCCAAGACCGCCTGGAAAGACTCCAGGTTCCACGCCTCGCAGTAGCAGACCGCATAACTCGAAGCTTGAGCCTCAGCCAGCAGTTGTTTCATCGATGCTAATGCCATCCGGCGTTCGCTTTCATCTTTCTTGGTCCGGATTTCTCTCGGATACGAGCGGAAGGGCGGCGTTGAAACCTGGTTGAAGCCCCCCGCCCTTCATCGCAACCAGCAATCCTGGCGAGAAGGTCGGGTTAGTGTTGGCCAATAGCTCTTCCATTTTAGACTCCCTCACGGTTTTCTCCCATCCGATGTAAACGATGCTTAGGAATTGTAACTCAGTACCTGCCGGAACGAGGTTATTCACGCCGCCCGCTAAGAGGAAAGGAGCGGCGGGGTTGCACTGCAAAATTTTTCGCGAATTCCTTGATCTCGATAAATTGGTTCATGGGGACGTCGCGGAATGTCTGGCGCGTCTTGCTGGTGGGCCACCAAATCTCAACGGCTTCAATCCGTTTTGCTCGTCCCAAGCCAATATGTTGACGCAAGGGCGACGCCCCAAATGATCCTCCACTTCCAACAACGCGGTGAATAGAGCGTGTATTGTGATCCGCCGCTTCGACCGTCACTTTAATCCGCGCTCCGATAGCCGCCCGGTTGGTTTTGACTCCGACCAGGTGAATCGTAATCCAGTTGTTCTCATTCTTGGGAGGCCGGAAAATCATCATGGCAGCGTGATCAGCCGGAGTTGCCCCGCCCAGCCTGATTAGGATTTCTTCCGTTCCGTCGTTATTGATGTCCGCGAATGCGACGCCGTGCCCTTTTTCAAGAGAACCTGTTCCAGAAGAAGTCGTTACGTCCGCGAAATATTCGCCGTTGTTGTTTTTAAGCAAAACGTTCGGCACGAGCGCGCCGTAGGAAGGCCCGCCGGTTCCCAGGTAACAATCAAGGAAGCCGTCGTTATCAAAGTCGCCGAAATTGCAACCCATGGTCATAAAAGAGCGATCCACCCTGGCTTCCTTGCTGACGTCCTGAAAAGTCCCTTTGCCCGTGTTTCTGTATAATTTGGCTCCTTCGGCCGCTAAGGGCAGGCGCAAATAGCTCTTGGCAAACTCGCTCACGGAGTGGTAATCGCTGTTAACGAAAATATCCAGCCAGCCGTCATTGTTGTAATCAAAGAACCAGACGGGAAAGCTGACCACCGGCAGTTCGACGTGCAGCTCTTTGGCCATGTCGGTGAACGTTCCGTCGCCGTTGTTGTGGTAAAGGTAATTCTCACCCTCCATGTTTGAGACGTAGAAATCCGGGTAGCCGTCGTTGTCGTAGTCGCCCGCCGCCACACCCTTTGTTCCCCGCGAGTGCGCCACGCCAGCCGGCGCGCCGACATCCACAAATCTTGCGCCGCCCCTGTTTTGAAACAGTTGACATGGCGAAGTTTCATTACCAACAAAAAGATCGAGATAGCCGTCGTTATCGAAATCGGCCCAAGCGGCGGTTTGCGTGGAGGTGGCCGGGACCGCCAACCCGCAATCCTGGGTGACGTCGGTAAAAGTCCCGTTCCCGTTATTGCGCAGGAGGGATTTGCGCATTGCCGGCTGCCATGCCCCGCGGAGCACCAGAATGTCCATCCAGCCGTCGTTGTTGTAATCGGCTTGAATGAGATTGAGCCCGCCGAGCTGATTCGCCAAGCCAGACTCGACGGTTCGATCCGAGAATGTTCCGTCTCCGTTGTTGTGGAAATAACGCATCGGGGTACAGGGATTGAAGCTCGAGGTGACAATATCCAGGAAGCCGTCGTTATCGAAGTCGTCTACGATCAAGCCTCCGGAGATGTCAACAATGTCGAGCCCGAGCGACGGAGCAACGTTGATAAAGCGCCCGATCTCTTCGTCCGACTTGAATGCGTCAGGAGGAATAACGTGTTGTGCGGGAACAGCCTGCGGGTATTTTCCGAGTTTCATGCACGCGATGTTAAGCAACCACTTCACCCCCAGGTCCGCCGGTTCTTCCCCAAGGTAATTCAGGAAGTGTTTGACGGCCGTGTCTTCCCCGGCTGCGAGCTTAAGTTTTGCTTCAGGACGAATGGGGAACACAGAGCTTTCGATATTCGCGGTCTTTGCCGAGTTTTCAGTATCGGCCTGGAACATGCAGGCGATCCCGAGCTTCTCTTCCAATTTGTGTTGCGCCTTTCCGGCTCCCGACGAAGCGGCAATCTGATACTCTGCCAGGAAATTCTGGATGGAATTTGTCATCGGGCCATTGTAGGCCTCGAATTGGGCGCGGGCCTCGTAAGCGTTCATCATCGCCGTAGCATTGGACGGATTTGGCGTTTGGGCTTTCAGTCCATTCAATCGGGCTTGAGTTACTCGAGAAGCCTGCGCGAGAGCGCGGCGATGGGATTGGCAGATGGCCTGCAGGTTTTGGCTCCAATTGGGCGGCTTCGGATCGCGATTGAAAAAGTCCATTACCACGGAGTATCCGTCAACCTCAGTAACGTTTCGAACATTCTTCTGTGCCGCGTCGGCCAGCTTCGTCTCGTACGCCATTTGCCCCATTTCCACCGCAGCGCCAACGGGAACGAGCTTCACAATCATGTACCCGGAAAGCGTATCGATGATCCCGCTTACTTCGCCTGGGACGAGGCCGCGGAGGGCTGCCTGGATTTCCGGTTGCAGCGCTGAAAGATTTACCTCACCCACATAACCGCCGTCGGCGGCCGAACGGGCAATCGAGTACTCGCGAGCGAGCTTGTCAAACGGCACGCCAGCGTTGAGCTGGTTCAGAACCTCGCTCGCCTTCTGAGACGCGAGTTGTTCGGGCTCGTCCTGTTGGCCCGTCGCTTTCCTGCCGTGGAGTAGCACGGTGGATAATGTAGCTCCCGCGCCCGTTAAAAAATTCCTGCGCGTCAGCATCGTCTTCCCGGCGGCAGGGTTGTTTCGTTGATCGTCCTTTTTTTTCAAAACGTACTCCTTGGGAGGAAAATTATACTTCTTGTCCGGGAGGTCGTGCAGAGTCTGTGCCATTCAGACTCTGCGGTTTTTCCTCGGATTCACCGAAAAACCGCAGAGTTTCCAAAACGGGAAACTCTGCATTGCAATACCGTAAGATCTTGTTTTCTCAGCAAGATTTCTCGGCGACCCCCTCATCCCCTTGCCTCATAGGCGCTAGAGTAAGCGGACTAGTGATGGCACAGCCCGCAAAGCGGGCGCCATACTTTAGCCCACGGTTCAGCCGTGGGGAACAGAACATCCTTCTGATTCCTAAGGCCCGTAGGGGCGACATAAACCGGTTCGATTCCGTCCGTCGTCGGAACCGTGTGCCGCCCCCTGCGGGGGCTAGCGGGGATTGTGGTTGGATACTGCCTCCCAGCGCTTTCGCGCTGGGCTAAATTCTGCCGCCGCTGACGCGGCTGTCCGGCGCCGCACCGGCTTAATCTAGCGCCTATGCCCCCTTGCCCTCTCCCCTTTGGGCCAAAGGAGCGGGAGCAGTTGAATCCAATTTATGTCTGTTCTCCCCTCGCTCCTTTGGCTTTGGGGGGAGAGGGGAGGGGTGGGGGGATCGCCCAAGCGTTGCGGTGTTCAGGTTGTCATTGAGAGAATCCGTAGGTTAGACTAATGCCCGTATGCGGCTTTTCCCGCAAGGTTTTGGGTTAGCGCTAGCCGCTGTCCTGGTGGTGATGCCTGTTTCAGGGCAGCGCCGGAACGAAAACCAACCCGGACAACCTGCAGCCAACCCGGCGGAGGTTAGCGCTCCGCAAGCTTCCGATTCTATCCACGAAGCCCGGCAACTCTTCCAGAAGGCTGCCGCTTTGTTTCAAGAACAGCATTACTCTGAAGCGATCCCGCTGCTTCGCCAGGCTGATTCGCTTGCTCCGGACCAGGCCAGCATTCATCATTACCTGGGCTATGCGCTCTGGAAGCTGGACCAATGGAGCAGCGCGCAGGCGGAGTTTGAAAAAGCTCACCAACTCGATCCTCATAATCCCTACACTTGCTATTTCCTCGCCCGTACTGCCCAATCGCTGGGCCAAGCCCGCCGCGCCGCTGCCTTTTACCAGGAGGTGCTGAGTCTTGGACCGGCGATTTATGACACCGATAAGCGGTTGGGCGAGGTCTATGTGGACGAAGGAGACCTCGGAAAAGCCAGGGAGCTTATTGAAGCTGCTCTTCGCGAGGCGCCCTGGGATGGGTCGCTTTATTACGAGCTAGGGCGAATCGATCAAAAAGAAAATCATCCCGCGCAGGCGCGCGAAGAACTGGCGGCAGCCAACCGGCTGAAGTACGTCGATCAGGCATCCATACGAAAACTGTTGCAGCTTGATGAAGCGGTTCATCGTCACCAGGACGCCCTCATCGGCAGTCTCCGGGCACAGGTTCTGGCCTCCGCAAACCAGGACCCCGAAATCATGGACTCAACCGGCATATTGCTGGGCAAGGGAGGCTATTACGAGCAGGCCGTGGGGCCGTTCGAGGAGGCCATTAAATTGGCTCCTAGGAATTTTGAGCCCCACTTCGACCTGGGCTTTACCTTGCTCAAACTCGGACAGACGGCGGCGGCTGAAACAGAACTTGAGCAAGGGCTCTCGCTGGCCCCGGAGTCGCCGGAAGTGAATAAGCTCCTGGCGGTGATGTACGTCAACCAGAATGAAACTCGAAAAGCCATTGAACGCCTCCAGGTGGCGAACCAGGTTGCGCCTGACGACCCTCGGATCCTTGCCCTGCTCGGGGAACAATATTTGGCCGTGCATTCCCCATCTAAAGCCATTCCCTGCCTGACGGAAGTCATTCAGCGCGACCCCGGCAACGCCGCGCCCTATTTTTTGCTGATTGAAGCCTATCAGGATCAAGACAATTTCCAGGCGGCCTTGAAAGCGGCTCAAAATGGCGCCGGGCGGTTCCCTAACAATGCCCGCCTTGTCTACGAAGAAGGCCAGCAACTTGCCAACATCGGCAACTACCAGAAAGCGCGCCCTTGCGCCGAGAAAGCCGTTGAGATGGACCCCAACCTCGTTGATGCATACGATCTCCTGGGCGATATTCTGTCCAAGAGTGGGGATTATGCGACGGCTCTCACCAATTTTCGCAAGGCTCGCAACATCAAGCCCACCAACAAGCTTGCTTTGAAGGGGATTTCGGAAAGCCTGATTGGCCTGAATCGGTTTCAGCCGGCTCTGACTGAGCTGAAGCAAGCCATTGCTCTCCAGCCTGAATATGACCAGTTGTATTTTGACCTGGTCGAAGTCTACATGCGGCTGGGTCAGCGAGAGCAGGCTGTGCAGGCAGAAAAGATGTTCCAAAAGCTGCACGCCCGCGCCGTGGCCGAGCGGAACGCGCAGGCCCCGCGGTAGCCTGTGGAGTGCGGCAGCGGAGCTTGCGAAGCTGCCGCTTTTAACAGACCAGCCTGCTGGGCGTGGAGGCTCCACTCGGTTCGGCGCGAGCAAGACCGCGGACGCATAGCAGCCTAACGCCAGGGTTTATGGTCGGTCTGCCGCGAGCAAGCTCGCTCGGATCCAAAGCGTCAGCTCCGCTGCCGCACTCCAAAATGGCAAAAGAGGTAGGGACGGGGAGCGCTTTTCCTCGCCGTGGGCTTTTTCTCGGGGGTTTGATTGGCGCTTAAACGCAGAGACCTTCTTCGCGGCCTTGCCGCGCTTGCGCCGTTCGGCGCAACGATCGGGCGGGTCGTGGCTCGGCCGGCAACACCCTCCCTGCGCGTCAGTTTTCGCGATGTCGCGGCCAAGGCAGGCATCACGCCATTAATCATCTGCGGAGGGAAGCACAAAACCTCGATTTTGGAAGTGAACGGCACGGGCTGCGTTTGGTTCGATTATAACAACGACGGCTACGTTGATCTCTATATTGTGAACGGCTCAACGCTGGATCACATGCTGCATCCCTCCGCTGGCGGCGAGCGGCCGCGCAATTATCTTTTCCGAAACAATGGCGATGGGACGTTCACTGATGTGACGCTCCAGGCGGGCGCGCCGGGTGCAGGCTGGGGCGTCGGCGCTGTGGCCGCCGACTATAATAATGACGGTTTTGTCGATCTTTTTGTCTACAATTACGGCCCCAACGTCCTCTATCGCAACAATGGCGACGGCACCTTCACGGATGTGACGGCAAAAGCGGGCGTGGCGGGAGACAACATCATCTGGAGCGGTGGAGCAGCCTTTGGCGATTACGATAACGACGGGCATCTCGACCTTTACGTCTCCGGCTACATCAATCTAGACCTGAGGAATCCGCCCCAACTGCATTGCAGCTTCGAAGGCGTGCCCGTAACGGCGTGCGGGCCGATAGGACTTCCCGGAGCGCCGGATGTTCTTTATCACAACAACGGCGATGGCACATTTACAGACGTGACCGCAAAAGCGGGCGTTACAGACACTCAGCTTCGCTACGGTTTTGCTGTCGCCTTTGAGGATATTGACGGCGACGGCCGGCCGGACATTCTGGTAATGAACGACTCCGTGCCCAACTATTTCTACCGCAACAAAGGCGACGGGACTTTCGAGGAGATCGGCGTGCTCGCAGGCATGGCTTACAACGGTAACGGGCACGTGCAGTCCAACATGGGGCTGGCAGTGGGCGACATCGACAACGACGGATGGATGGACTTGTTTGTCACCACCTTTGCCGACGACAACTTTACGCTTTTCCGTAACGCCGGGCGCGGCCTGTTCGATGATATCTCTTATCCTTCCGGTATCGGCGTCCCGACCATCCCTTTTCAAGGCTGGTCGGCGTTTTTCATGGACTACAATAACGACGGCTGGAAGGATATTTTCTGCGTTGAGGGGCACATCTATCCTGAAGCGCTCGGGGGAAAGATGCACGCTCCATATCGCCAGCGGCCGCAAATTTTTGAAAATATGCATAACCGGACGTTTCGCGAAGTAGAGGCTGATTTGGGGCTGGGAGATTTCTTCATTCCCGGCAGGGGCGGGGCCTGCTGCGACTACGATAACGACGGCGATCTGGACGCAGCGCTCATTTTGATCGACGACCGCCCCGTCCTGCTGCGCAACGATGGCGGCAATAAGGCGGGGAACTGGCTCCAGGTAAAGACAGTGGGAAGCAAGAGCAATCGCGACGGCGTGGGGGCGCTGGTGAAGGTTGTGGCCGGTGAGTTGATCCAGTATGATCGCGTTCGGACAGGATGCACCTTTTACTCTTCGTCAGATATGCGGCTTCATTTCGGCCTGGGCCGGCATGAGAGCGTTGACTCCGTCGAAGTCCGCTGGCCGAGCGGTCATATCGACCGCCTCACGGGCTTATCCACCAACCAGGCAATCACCGTCCGCGAAGGCGCAGGCCGAACCGCATCGCCGTATCGACCCTTTCGGTCGGGCTAAAATGCTCCGCCATAATGCTCTCGTTTCCAGCCCAGCCGGATACAGGCGGACGGCATTCGTCGGCAGCCCGCGCAAGCGGGCGCCAGAGAGCGGAAGCAAGCTTTCGCTCTCCATAGCCTGACTTAGACGTGACCTTGGGATCAGGTAAAATCAGGATTGTCAGGAATGACCGGGAATGCACGCATCTTACGCCCGCTGTTTAAGCGGGTCGCCATGGCGCTGGGGGTTGCCGCCGTCTCTGCGGCCTTTGCGTTCGGCCAGGCCTCAACTCTCGCCCATCCGGCTACGCAGAGCCTGCTGGTTCAGGCGAAGGCGGCAGAAATAAAGGGCGATTTCCCGGGCGCTGCAGCGCTTTATCAAAAGATCCTGGCAGCGCGTCCCAACCAGCCGCAAATCCTCCAGCGCCTTGGCTTGGATTATTATCTTTCAGGCCGGCTCGGCAACGCGATCCCCGTCCTCGCTAAAGCCGAAAGGCTTGATCCCTCACTGTGGGGCTGCGACCTCTTTCTGGGCATCTCTTATTATCGAACGGGGCGCTTTAGCGAAGCCTTGAGCCCGTTGCAAAAAGCATTGAAGCTTAAGCCTGATCTCCCGGAAGCAAACCTATGGCTTGGCTCGGCGCTCCTGGCTCAGCACCATCCGGAAGCCGCCGTTCCCTATTTGCGGGGCGCCTCAAACTCTACGCGAATCGGCGCTCAAGCCGATTCGTTGTTGGTGCAAGCTTACCGCGAGGCCGCAGAGAATTATTACACCCGCATCGCAAAACTGAGCCCGAATTCCTTCCGGGTTGACGAGCTGAAGGGACAGGAATTGGCATGGCAAGGCACAACCGTTGGGGCGCTGCTTCAATATCAGAGGGCGCTGAATTTGAAGCCGAATTTGGAGGGCGCCCATCGCGCCATGGGCGAGATTTATTGGCAGCAGCGGCAGTTCGCTCTTGCCGCGAAGGAGTTTGAAGCTGAACTGCGCCTTTATCCCATGGATGAAGAGTCGAATCGCCGGCTGGGAGAATATTGGGTTACCAAGGGTGATCCGGCGCGGGCGATCAGTTACCTGAATACCGCCTTGGCAGTTCATACTCAAACCCCTGGCGAAGTCTATCATTTCCTCGGCCTCGCGGACTTGTCTGAAGGAAACCTCGCCCAGGCCGAAGCCACTCTCAACCTGGCGACTCGCGCGGAGCCGCGCGAGCCCTCGAATTACCGCCTCCTGATGCAGGTGTATCTCCGGACGGGCAAACCCGGCCAGGCCGCAAAAGAACGGGACCTTTTCGAAGAATACAACGCCAACAAGAGGTAGCGGCGGGTTTATGCCATCCCTTCGAGAAGGATATCATTTCTATCCCACATAGGATACAATTAATCAAGGAAGCGTTTATGAGGCATTATAGCCTTGCGGAAGCCGCTTTATTGACGGGGTTACCCTTAGCCTCGGTGCGCCGAGCGCTGGAGGACAAGGTCATTCCGTCGCGCCGGGTTCGCTTACGGAAGGCGGTTCAACGACTCATTTCGAGGGAGGGATTGCTCTGCTTAAAGCTAGAGCAGCTCGGGGTCGGACAGCTTCCGTTAGCTCATCGCAGGCGTATTTATCAGGCCGTCCTGGCCCATCCAGAAGCGCTGCAAGTGAACGATTCGGAGGCGGTCATTATTGATGTCCGGAAAGCGAAGAGGGAGCTTCGGGACAGCCTCGACCGCTACCAACTGGCAGAGGCGATGGTGGCCGAGGACCCAGAAATTATGGCGGGCTCACCCGTTATTCAGGGCACGCGGGTTCCGGTATATCTGATCGCGGAGATGCGTCGGCAGGGAGCTTCGATTTCTGAAATCCTGGAGGGATACCCGAGTCTCATGCAGGAGCAGATC
>Ga0335075_10019525_pt1 | contig 10017 bp, 9 predicted proteins | sample Lox_Sample_24_FD_206723 | JGI IMG/M metagenome (GOLD analysis project Ga0335075, IMG submission 206723) | Soil microbial communities from Loxahatchee National Wildlife Refuge, Florida, United States - Lox_Sample_2.4 | ecosystem: Environmental > Terrestrial > Soil > Wetlands | place: USA: Florida...
GCCCGCACCCCGGTCACGGCCGCCATCCTGGCCATGCTCGGTGCCCAGCCGCCCGTCGAGCTCGCGACCGCGATGGTGCTCGGCGGCGGCAACCCGGTCGGCGTGGTCCGGGCGGCGCGGCTCGCCTAGGAGTTGGCTGAATTAGGAGTCTGCTGAATTAGCGACGCGCAGGCGTGCGATCATGCCGGTGACCAGGCAGGATCCGGCAACTAGTAACCCAGGAACGGCTAATTCAGCGGGCTCCTAACTGGCCCCTGAGGCGGTCATGCGGACGGCTGGAGGAACAACCATCCGTTCCTCTGGCTGCTACTTTGATCTTGGCTCGCCATTTACGCAGGTGTAACAACGTTGCCTCCCGGCGTAACGTCGCGGCAGCTAGCTACCGGTACAAAACGGAGCATGGCACCTCAGACTCCTGAAGAACTCGCCGCCGCAGTCGAGCGGGACGGAATCGAGTTCATCTTCGCGATGTTCGTCGACATGCACGGCAAACCGTGCGCCAAGCTGGTGCCCGTCGCCGCCCTGGCGCAGACGCTCGACGAGGGCGCCGGGTTCGCCGGCTACGCCGCTGGCCCTATCGGGCAGTCTCCTGCGGACCCCGACCTGATCGCGATGCCGGATATCGCGACGTATACACCGATGCCGTGGCGGCCGGGGCTCGCGATCCTGATGTGCGACCCGCACGTGGAAGGAAAGCCCTGGCCGTACGCGCCCCGGGTCATCCTCAAGAACCGGATCGCCGCGCTCGCCGACCGGGGCATGTCGCTACACGCCGGCGCTGAGCCCGAGTACTTCCTGGTCAAAAAGGACTCCCAGGGGCGCCTCCGGGTCGCCGATGAGCTCGACGACGCCGGCCTGCCCTGCTACGACGCCAAAGGGCTGACCCGCAGCTATGAGTTCCTCACCACGCTGTCGAAGACGATGAACGCCCTAGGCTGGGCCAACTACGCCAACGACCACGAGGACGGCAACGGGCAGTTCGAACAGAATTTCCAGTACGCCGACGCGCTCACCACCGCCGACCGGATGATCATCTTCCGGTACATGGTGCACGCGCTCGCCCAGCAGCAGGGCATGCTCGCCACGTTCATGCCCAAGCCTTTCAAGGACCGCACCGGCACCGGAATGCACATGCACGTGTCGCTGTGGGACGCGGCCGGGTCCACGCCGCTTTTCCCCGACCCCGGTGACCCGCGCAAGCTTGGCCTGTCCCGGCTCGCCTACCAGTTCACGGCCGGCGTGCTCGCGCACGCGCCCGGGCTGACCGCCGTGACCTGCCCCACGGTGAACTCCTACAAGCGGGTTGCGGCGGGCGCGCCGACGTCGGGCGCGGCCTGGGCTCCGGCCTTCGTCACCTACGGCGGCAATAACCGCACGCAGATGATTCGCGTCCCCGACGGCAACCGGATCGAGATCCGGACCGTCGACGGACTCGCCAACCCCTACCTGACGCTCACCGGGCTGCTCGCCGCCGGACTGGACGGCGTGGACCGCGGGCTCGACCCGGGCGAGCCGAACACGGAGAACCTGTTCGACCTTGCGCCGAGCGAGGTGAGCGAGCGCGGCATGGTGCAGCTGCCCGCGACGCTGGCGCACGCCGCGGACGAGCTTGTCGCGGACGCGGTGCTACGCGAGGCATTCGGCAAGGTGCCCGGCGGGGAGTACGTGGACTACTACGCGGCCGTTAAGCGCGCCGAGTTCGCCGAGTTTCACGCCGAGGTCTCCGCCTGGGAAATCAGCCGGTACCTCACGCTCTGAGCGCGGGTCCGTGCCACTTCGTACAATGAGCACCGTGAGCGGAGACGGGACACCGACGGACATCGCCAGCTCTGGGCCGGAACCCGGTATCTACGACATCGACCGTCCGGCCCCGCTTGAGGCGACGCTGAACAGCGTGATCTCGCTGCGGGTCAAGGAGGCCAGGCAGCGCAAGGGCGTCCCGATGGGACAATTGTCCGAGCAGACGGGCATCTCCAAGGGGATGTTGTCCAAGATCGAGAACGCGCAGGTCTCGCCCAGCCTGGCCACCCTGGCCAGGCTGGCGGAGGTGCTTGACACCCCGCTCACCGCGTTCTTCCGCGGCTTCGACGAGGAACGGGACGCGGTCTTCGTCAAAGCCGGGCACGGTGCAGAGATCCGCCGCGAGGGGATCGCGGCCGGCCACCACTACCAGCAGCTTGGCACCATGCGCGGCCAGCACCGCCGGATGACGCCGCAACTCGTCACGCTCACCGAGCAGACCGAGGTCTTCCCCCTCTACCAGCACCCCGGCACCGAGTTCCTCTACATGCTGTCCGGTGTCATGGCCTACGGCCACGGGCGCGCGGTCTACGTGCTCGAGCCGGGCGACGCGCTGCAGTTCGACGGCGAGGCCTCGCACGGGCCGGTCGAGCTGATCAAGCTGCCGATCCGCTTCCTGTCGGTAACAGCGATCGGCACGGTGCACGACCCGGCCTGAGAGGCTCCCGAGGAGTCCCGGGAGCCTGGCTACGGGTCAACGCAGCGGTCACGGCGCCGACGCCCGTCTGAACGAGATCAGCAGGTACGGGGCGCGGACCGGAGGGGACAGCCGCAACCGCACCAACCCCCCGCGCCGGAGTCGCTGGCCACCATCGCCAGATCCGCCGGGGTGGTCCCGGCACGTCAGCCGCACCTGATGGAACAAAGGGTCGGTCAGACGAGGGCCAGGGTTACATGGCGCAGACGGAAGCGCAGGTAGCGGGCTGTTGCCCGCATGTCGAGGCGGGTGAGGCGGCTGGCCGGCGGGTTGTCCAGGACGACGTGGGTGGCGGTGGCGGCGCGGGCCGCTCTTGCAAACGACCTGGCCGGCGAGCGAGTGATGACTACCTCGCCGTCGGCGCTGAGGCCAGCGCGCTGGAGGGACTTGATCGCCCGGGTGACGTTGGCCTGAGCTGCGTCCTTTTCCTTCTTGTTGGGCATCAGGCCGGGGTGCTGGAGGCCGAACGAGGTGCCGTGGATGCGGGCGATCGTGATCACCCGGACGCGGCGATCGCCGCGTCGGTGAAAGGCTTGCCCGTGGAGGCGAGCAGCACGTCCTCCAGGGGGCAGCACCTCCCGCGCGCTCGCCCGCCGCCAGGGCGGCCTCATGCCTCTTCCTCGGCGAGAACCGGGGCTGCCGCGGCCGTGACAAGCGGGTGCGACGCTGGTCGGAACGCTTGCGCCAGTAGTAGAGCGGGAAGTACAGCGACATGACGACCAGGCCCAGGATGAACAGGACCGGGCCGGAGTTCGGGGCGACGACGATGTTCGGGGCGTTCCAGCCGCCGTAGAAGTAGACGACTGCCCAGAAGAGGAGGATCGCCAGGGCCACGTAGCGGACCCAGCCGGGCAGGCGGAGCGGGCACTCGGCGGCCGGGCGCAGTGGCCGGTAGACGAAGTAGCCGGCCAGCGACATCGCGCAGGCGAACAGGTAGCCGGCGTTGGAGAAGATGTAGATGCGCACCGGGGAGCCGAAAAGCACCACGAGCATCGAGGCGACCACGTTGAAAGCCATCGCGCGGGCGGGCACGCCGTGGGTGTTGACCTTGCCGAACCAGTGGGGCAGCGCGCCGTCTTGTGACGCCTGGTAGAGCGAGCGGCCGGTGCCCATGATCGCGTTGAGGACCGACAGCAGCAGCGCCAGGATGAGCGGCAGGCCGACGATCCACTTGATCCACGAGCCGTGGCCGAACAGCGCGGTGGTGAAGTCGGTGTAGAGGGTGAGCAGGTCGCTGCTGGACAGGGCGGCGCCGAGCACGCCGACGAAGACAAGCGGGGTCAGAATGTAGATGAGCATGCCGTAGACGCCCTCGGCGGTCAGCGCAATCTTGGCGTCGCGCGGGCCGTTGCGGCACTCGCCGACGTAGCACGCGGCCGCCTCCATCGCGATCACGTTCCACGTGATCGGGAACATCCACGACAGGATGAACGTGGCGTTCTCGTGGACGCCGGCTGGCGTGTGGAAACCGGCGATGTTGGACCAGTGGAAGCTCGGTCTTGAACAGCGGAAGCAGCACCAGGACGGTCAGCGGGACCATGGACAGGATGCCCAGCACGGTCGCGAACCCGGCGCCGAGCTTCACGCCGAAGTAGCACGGAACGTAAACGGCCAGCAGACCGATGAAGCTGATCAGCAGCACGGTGGTGGATATCGGCGCGCCATACGTGCCGAACAGGTGGACCGTGCCGCCATGCGGGATGCCGAACAGGGTCGACAGGTAGGCGGCGGTGAGGATCATGTTGATCGGCGCCACCGGGAACCAGCCGAGCCAGTAGGACCAGCCGGACAGGCCGCCGATGTGCTTGGCCACCGTCTTGCCCACGAGCGGCTCGAAGCTCGCGCTCGCGTAGCTGGGGGATGCCGCCGGTCCGGTCCGGCCACATGCAGCCGAGCTCGGCCAGGCAGAGGCATAGCACCAGGCCGAAGACCGTGTTGACGCCGATCGCCCAGATCGCGCTGGCACCCATGCCCTGCACCGCGTACGGGGCGATGCCGGTAACAAGGATCGTCCCGGCAAGGCCGATGACGAACGCGCCCCACCAGTTGGTGCCCTTCTGCAAGCCGGCTTGCGGCTCTGTAGTCACTGCCATGCGGAACTCACAATCTCGCTGACGGGCGGACGTGAACTAGCACACAGCGGCGGCGTTACGCCTGTATATGGCGTCGGCGTCACAATGTTAGGCGTGTGTAACGCCATGCGCCGTGAGCGTAAAACGCGGATCCGGCGCGGGCTTCCCGGCCGCCAGGTCCGCGATGATCTCGCCGAGCAGCGGGGCGAACTTGGCGCCGTGCCCGGAGCACGGCGACGCGACAACGAACGGCCCGCTCCGATCGAGGATGAAGTCCTCGTTCGCCGTCCACGTGTAGAGGCAGGTGACCTCGTTGACCGGGGCCGCGGTCAGGCCAGGGATCCGCCTGCCGACGAAATCGGCGATACGGGACCGGGCGGCCGGGTCAACCACGAAGTCACGGTCCGCCGCGGTCGTCGTCCGGAAGCCGGCGTGCTCCCCGAGCTTGATCGCGCCGGGCACCTCGCCGTCGCGACCGGCAGGCAGCCCGTAGCAGTCGTCCATGCCGTTCTTGTAGATGAAGACCGGCCACGGGGCGTCCGCCGGTCCCGAGGTCCGAGCCGGGGCGAAATGGAACACCTGCTGCTGGGTGACGGTCAGCGGCGGCAACCCGACCACATCCGCGAGCAGCGGGGCGAGCCACGCGCCGGCCGCAACCGCGATGACCGGCGCGGCAAAGGTGCCGCTGTCGGTATGCGCGACTGCGCCGTCGCCGGCCGGGGTCGGCTCAAGCCGGGTGACCGGGGTGCCGAACCTGATGTCCGCGCCGTTAGCCGCCGCCAGCCTGACCATCGCGGCCATCGCATTGTGCGGGTCCAGAACGCCGGAGTCGGCGTGGTACATGACCTGGCCCACGTCGGCGAAGTCGAACTGCGGCCAGCGTTCGGCCGCCTCCTCCGGTTCCAGCAGCTCGGCGGGGACCCCGCAGCTTGTCAGGATGTCGTGCAACCGCCGCGGGTTGCGGGTGGCGCCGAAGTCGAGGCCACCGGTGCGGGTAAGCAGTTTCTCGCCTGCCTGGTCCTCGAGCTGCTGCCACAGCTGTCTCGCGCTGCCGGTCAGCCGCACATACAGCGGGTCGGGATAGGCGCGGCGGAAGATCCGGGCGCTGCCATGCGAGCTGCCGTTGCGATGCCCGGGGCCGAACGCCTCAAGCAGCACGACGTCAAGGCCGCGGGCTGACGCCACCCAGGCGGCAGCCGAGCCCGCCAGGCCGCCGCCGACGATGATCAGGTCCGCGCGCGTCGCCATACCGGTCCGCCTTTCCCATTTCCTGCGTGAGCTGTGTATAGAGGAGTTTGTCAAGCTGATACCCAGCCGCCCCGCCTGTCGGTCTCAGCCAGGACGACTATGCCTGAGCCATACATCCGCCGCCGGAGCTCGACCATCAGCCCGGCGCACCCCGCCCCCGTCCGGGATGCGCTGGGACCGACCGGCTGCCCGCCGGGCGGCGGCTGATCGAGGATAACCACGCGGGCGCCGCGCGCCCGCGCTACCCGGGCGACGGCGCGGGCGGGCGAGCCGGTGACGATATGCCCCATCGCCATAACGCCCGCGGTCTCCAAGGCGGACATGGCCAGCGCCACGGTACGGCGCACCCGTTCCGGCTCTATGCCAACCCGGGGCGACACCCCTCCGCAGGTCCCCGGCTTCCGGGTCTCGCCCGCCGGGTGCACCATGCGGGCGGAGCTGGAGGCTGCTGCATTCGTTATGGATTCAGTGGTTGTCCCTAGTCCGACGACCGTCACCGGCGCGCCTGCGGCCAGCTGCGCGGTGCGGGCGATCGCCGCGTGCGAGACGTTGCTACCCACAACTACGAGCAGCACCGGGCCCGCGGCCGGGCTGGCCCGGGCGACGGGGGCGCGGTGCGGGGCGCCTGTCATGGTCGGATCCCGGGGATCCAGCCGGTGCCGGCGAGGGGGACCCGGGCCATCGCGGCGGCCTCGATGGTCAGCGCGGCGAGGTCCTCGGGTTCCAGGTTGTGCACGTCGGACTTGCCGCAAGCGCGGGCTAGCATGGTGACCTCCATGGTCAGCGCGCGCAGGTAGTTGGCGACGCGGCGGGCGGACAGGTCGGGGTCGAGCCTGCGTGACAGGATGTCGTCCTGGGTGGTGATGCCGACGGGGCAGCGGCCGGTGTGACAGGCGGCGCACTCCCCTGGGCTGGTGCCAAGCGCGGCGTAGTCGGCTGTTACGTCGATCTCTACGCCTTTTTCTTGATCCGTCGCATTCGGGCGGTTACAGCCGAGGGCGAGCAGTGCGGCGATGCCGATCGAGACCGCGTCCGCGCCGAGGGCCAGGGCCTTGGCGACATCCGCACCGGTCCTGATGCCGCCGGAAACGATCAGTTGCACCTCGCGCTCCACGCCGAGCTCGCGCAGCGCGTCGGCGGCCAGCCGCACGGCCGCCAGCGTGGGGATGCCAGCGTGCTCGATGAACACGTCCTGGGTCGCCCCGGTGCCGCCCTGCATGCCGTCGACGACCACCACGTCCGCGCCCGCCGCCACGGCGAGCTTGACATCGTGGTCTGCGCGGGTGGCGCCGATTTTCACGTAAACGGGCTTGTCGCCGTGCGTCGCCTCGCGCAGTTCCTCGATCTTGATGCGCAGGTCATCGGGGCCGGTCCAGTCCGGGTGGCGGCTGGCGGAGCGCTGGTCGATGCCCTCGGGGAGGGTACGCATGCTCGCTACCCGCGGCCCGACCTTCTGGCCGAGCAGCATGCCGCCGCCGCCGGGCTTGGCCCCTTGGCCGATGACGATCTCGATCGCGTCGGCCTGTCGCAGATGTGCCGGGTTGAAGCCGTACCGGGACGGGAGGCACTGGTAGACGAGGGTCTTGGACGCCTGTCGTTCCTCGTCGGTCATGCCGCCGTCGCCCGTGGTGGTGGAGGTGCCGACCTCGCTAGCCGCCGCGCCCAGGGCCTGCTTAGCCTGCGCGGAGAGCGCGCCGAACGACATGCCAGCGATCGTGATGGGGATCGCCAGGTCGATGGGCGTCGCGCCGTGCCGGCCGCCCAGGACGGTGCGAGTCTCGCACCGCTCCCGGTACCCCTCAAGCGGGTAGCGGGAGGCGGAAGCGGTCAGGAAGACCAGGTCGTCAAAGCTGGGCAGCGCGCGCCTGGCGCCAAAGCCGCGGATCTGGTACCTGCCGAGGTCCGCGAGGGCGTGCACGTCGGCGATCACGTGCGGGGGGAAGGTGTGGTTGTGCATTGCTGGCCCTTCGGTGCTAGCAGCCTTCAGTACGCGTCCGAGTGCGCGGTGGTGAAGTGGTAGAGCTGGCGGGCGGAGGTGACCTTGGTGATGTTCTGCGGGTCTACGTGATCGAAGCCCGCCTTGTCGCAGAGTCTTTTCACGGCGATCACGTCGTCCTCGGTGAGGTCGGTGATGATCGCGTCCGCGCCGAGGGAGGCGATCGCGCCGGCGACGTAGATCGTGGTCTCGTACAGTGAGTCGCCGAGGGCCTCGCCTGCGTCGCCGCCGATCAGGATCGTGCCCGCCTGGGCCATGAACCCAGACAGGTTGCCCGCGTCGCCGGCGATCGCGAGGGTGCCGCCCTTTAGGGAGATGCCGGCCCGCAGGGAGGCGTCGCCTTCGACAATGACGAGGCCGCCCTGAGCGGAGGCGGCGGCGGACTGTGACACGGAGCCTTTTACGCGGATATTTCCGGACATGAGGTTTTCGCCGAGGCCCCAGCCGGTAAAGCCGTTGATGGTGATGTCCGGGCCGTCCCCGAGGCCGCCGGTGTAGTAACCGGCGTTGCCGTCGATGACGATGCTGATGCGGCTGGTGAGGCCGACAGCAAGGTTGTGGCGGCCGAGCGGCTCCTCGATGGTGACGGCCGCGCCGTCAGGGAGGTTCCTGAGGCGGGTGTTAATCTCGCGGGTCGTGAGCTTGCTGGCCTCAAGGGTGATGGCGGGTGGGTTCACGTGTACAGCGTCCATACGTGCAGCCCCGTCGGCTCGAAGACGTCGGCGGTCTTGATGCCGGGCAGCCCGGCGAGCGCCCGGTATTCGGACGCCATGGCGATGTACTCATCGGTCTCCGCGATCACCGCGGGCTTGCAGGCGATCGGGTCACGGTGCACGGCGAACTCGGTCGGCGTGGTGACCAGAAGGGTGTAGAAGCCGTCCATCACGGCGGCCATGGCCGTCAGGGCGGTTTTGAGGTCGTCGCCGCACTCGAGCCGCTGGGCGATGTACCGGGCGGCGACCTCGGAGTCGTTGTCCGAGTCGAACTGGACGCCGTCGCGTTCGAGCCGGCGCCTGACCGTGGCGTGGTTGGAGAACGAGCCGTTGTGGACCACGCACACACCGTCCGCAGGGGTGAACGGGTGGCAATGCTGCTTGGTCACGGCGGACTCCGTGGCCATCCGGGTATGGCCGACGCCCTGGTAGCCGTGCGCCCCGTCGATGCCGAGGCGCCGGCAGATGTCCTCGGCGCCGCCGACGTCCTTGCCGATGTCCAGCTGGTTGTCGTCGTGATATATGCCGAAACCGGCAGAATCGGGGCCGCGGCCCTCAAGCGCGGTCAGCATGCCGGCCAGCAACGGGCCCAGCCGTGGCGCCAGGCCCGGATCGCGCAGCATCAGGCCCGCGATCCCGCACATCAGACCGTCGTCCCATCGGTCGTCCCAGAAAGAGAAGTAGCCAACGTGATCCTCCTCGGCGAACTGCTTGCTCTGGAGAGAGTAGGTCAACTAAGTTTCCCTGGAGTGAACAGTGTTACGGCGTTCGTCAAGCATGTGTTACGTGGCATGAGGGTCGGTTTACCGCGCGGTAACACCCAGTGTCCACTGCTAGTGAACTCACTACGGGTCAGGTACGGCAATGACGTCGGGCGCGGCTGTCCAATGACGTGGTGTCAGCCGGCATGAGAGGCTAGTCGCGGAGGTAACCGACAATGAAGGTTGGGCTGCAGATTCCGGACTTTTCCACGCCTCGGGGGCCGGAGGCGCTCGGGAGAGAACTCGCCACCGTCGCGCGGACCGCGGACGAGGCCGGGTTCGAGTGGATCGCCGTCATGGACCACTTCTTCCAGATCCAGGCGGTGGGGCCGACGGAAAAGGAGATGCTCGAGGGGTACACGACATTGGGGTACCTCGCCGCCTGCACCTCGCGTGCCACGCTGGTCACGCTGGTCACCGGGGCCGTCTACCGGGATCCGGGCATCCTAGCCAAGATCGTCACCACGCTCGACGTGCTGTCCAACGGCCGTGCCTGGCTGGGGATCGGCGCAGCGTGGAACGAGGAAGAGTCGCGCGGGCTCGGCATCCCGTTCCCGCCCGTCGCCGAGCGGTTCGGCCGGCTGGAGGAGACCCTCCAGATCTGTCTCCAGATGTGGCGCGGGGACGAGAAGCCGTACCAGGGCAGGTACTACCACCTTGAGCGGCCGCTCAACTCGCCGCAGTCGCTTTCGCGGCCGCATCCGCCGATCATGATCGGCGGCGGCGGTGA
>Ga0335075_10019526_pt1 | contig 10017 bp, 8 predicted proteins | sample Lox_Sample_24_FD_206723 | JGI IMG/M metagenome (GOLD analysis project Ga0335075, IMG submission 206723) | Soil microbial communities from Loxahatchee National Wildlife Refuge, Florida, United States - Lox_Sample_2.4 | ecosystem: Environmental > Terrestrial > Soil > Wetlands | place: USA: Florida...
CAAGCAGCATATCACCAGTATTTTCGAGACGAGACTCATTAAAGACGGCTCATCCGGGCAGTGGCTCAGAACCTCCGACACTTTTATCACCTCCTTCTCATTTAACACGAAAACGAGCTGCGTCTCTCAGTTTAGATGCTACGAATGAATCTCGCCTGGAGGATCTCGTCTTGAACAGTGCCAGCAATATAAGTCCTGTTTCAGCAGGTGAGAAAGTCTGTCTCTGCCAGCCGGATCCTAAAATACCTCGGCCAAGAAATGGTGTGTGACGGTCCCTATCATTTGTGTAATTTTGGCCAACCGAATGCATGATCCACCGTTTTCTTTATGATAATATTTCTTTCTTGTTTTGAATTCCCTATTGACTATCTATGCAGCATTCATTCTCTACCGGCAACATTATCAAGCACAGGTTGTCGCCCTTCATCCTGGTCTCGCCAATCCCGAGATCTCGAAAATAATCGGCGAGCAGTGGACAAGTCAACCAGCTGAAGTTAAGAACGAGTGGAAGAGACTTGCTGAAGTATGTCTGTCCGAATTAAAACTGGGAAAAGTCTAATAATTAACTAGGAAGAGAAAATACGTCACCAGCGCCAATATCCTGACTATCGATATCAACCGCGACGCGCGGGGACGACGAATCACACTCGCAGAATATCGTCAGGTGAGAGTCATATAAGGTGTCCGAAGTGTAACGGACGATATATCTTGACGCCCAGGACTCCAAGCACCCCATTAACACCCAGTCATAGAGCACAATACGACCGGCTTCTGCCACCATTTGGACCACCCTCCCGAAATATGACTGTAGATGATCGTACGCAATTTTCTGCTCCGCCAAATAACACATCAAGCGCAACGCAATCTCATCCACGAATTCGTTGGCGTCCAGGTGCTCTTCAACAGAATCATGCTACTGCAGAGACAAACTCTCCACGGGATCATGGGATATCAATGGATATTAGTACTTCTCCCGATTTTAAACGCCGCCGCTTCAACAATGGATCGCACGGTCATGCTTCACCATCCGCTCATGATTCACAACAATTTAGGTCTACCCGGCCGCCAATGTCTGCTACAGGATACCCAGATGGTCGGAGAACCCAGCTTCCCTCGGGATCACTCGTCCATCACCAGAAAGGGGGGATGATGGAACCACCGCCCCGCCCCTCACCTGCCATGCACCAGTTTTCTAACATGTCATTAAATTCACCCTATGATGAATCTCTCCGGTTGCCGCCGCTGCAGACTCAGGGCAACCACTTTGGATCTATACCTGGTCGAATGGATGGTCAGCAGAGGGCAGACAGTCAAGCGCGAAGTGTTGAAGCCATGGTGATGACAATACCGTACATCAACAAGATCAAAGTTCTATCGAAAATCTCGCCACCTCTTGCACCTCCTGGCCCAACTAGTCCAGTACAAAATGTGCGAGGCGCGGTTATAGCCGTCGAAGGCGCCGATTACGGGCTCGTCGCGGAAGTAGGGAGTTTCATCCAAGAATACATGAGCAAGGAGCCTGAATGCCTCGTCAGGACGTGGCCCGCTGCAGCAGAAAACACTAAAAACTCTAATGGCAAAGCTGAAATGACTGGCATGGATCCACCCCAAATGGATATTACATCCCAAAATAGCTCTTACGTCGCATACCTCAGCGCAATCCAAACCTGGCATGAGAGAAGCAGCGATATCGTAAAATTCATAACAACCCTACCTTCGTCTTCAGCCGCCCCTGTACATTCTTCTCCCACTGTATCCTCAACAACCATCCCCCCAGAACCGAACTTCCCATTCACCACGCCTCCCACACCTCCCAATACGAACCCTCAACCCACCACGGCCATCTCCCCCTTAATACCAATAGCCCTCCTCCCCCGCGGCTATTCCCTCACCCTCTCCGACACCTTCGCCTCCAGCATCCCCATCAACGACGCCTATGCTCCCGTCGATCACTGGCAATGGATGGCTACGCTGTGGCGGGGCATCGTTGGTCCGGATCTCACAATATATGTGAAGGCTTTGGACGTTGGGGATCGAGAAGCGGTAGAGGAGTTGGGAAGGTTTGGAGGCGTGGAGTGTAGGTGGGATGTTGGGGCTGTTGTTGTTCGAGTGGGCGTGCCGGGATCTGAGAATGGGGGGACTGGGGGGAGAGATGGGGGGCCCGCCGGCGCGGGTAAGGATGGGGCGAATGGAGGAGTGGTGAGAGTGGAGGAGAAAACGTTGAGGCGTTTAGGATTTGAGGTTCTAGAATGGGTGAGGGGTGGGATAGGCGGTGGTGCTAGAGGCGGAAGAGCAGGCATTGGAAAGGGTTAGTTTCGACTCAGTCTTGCGTTGAGGGCGTGCTTTAGGCCTCAGTTTAGCGCTTGTGTACTGTATGTACAGGGGAGCTTGCACTTTCTAGTCTTGTGTAAAGCATGGACATAATTTTGATAGCGAGCTGCATTGATTTTCACATCACTAGCACCGAACCATATAGCTACATCTCAACCTCCTCCTCAATAGAGTCTTCTAAGCTAGAAAAATCACAGAAATAACAGCAAGGCGTTTGACCTCGGCAATTGTCGCAATAGATATAAATTATGTTGAGGCGCGGCCGAGCTGTATCTGTTACACATCAGGGATAAGGAGGAAAAAGTGGAGTCACCAATGAAAGGTACCGTCTGCATTTGCATGTAAGCTACTTTGGATTCTCTCGTGAAGCTCAGTTTTGTATGCCTTGAGCTCTACTAATTTCAAGACTTTGAAGTCAATGGAAGCATTAACAGTGCGTGAAATATGACATGAATTCAATTCAAGGCTGATTTGACGCGTGAGCTAGTGGGTCTTAGCTACTCCTCAATATCAGGTCTGCTACGACTCGAAACAAGGCATTTGGCCCGAGATGCCACAGAATCGTCGCGGGCAATATTTCTCTCCTATTTGATTTGCAACTCTCCGTGCAAAGGAAGAAGCGGGTAGAGATAAGATGGGCCCCGCCTCACACATATCCCAAGAAACAAAGCCACAGACAGAGCAGCGAAGGAGGCCACAGGATGGAGAGACAACGGGCCTTCAGTAGCGGAGTACCGGGTAGACAAGACAGAGAAGCTATATCCACTAAAGGATATCTTAAACACTTGGATCGACCAGGATGCACAGAAGCAGTAAGATTTTAGCCGGAAGATAGAAACTAGAGAACAAACAACATACAGACACACTCCCAAACTCACGCGCAAAGTCCCCCAGTTGCATGACCAACGAAGCAAAAGACACAGCGTGATCTTAATCCAGCTGCGGAGCGAAAAGATCGGACTTAAAAGACTTCTTATTCCAGAGGAGAGTTCCAGATATACACGACCCAGCTTGCACCTTCGGAGAAGGACGACAAACCGTGACCCACGTTCTTTCTCAGGTGCAAAATTCAAGGAACTCCAACGCCAGGGACTCGGTGGATTTCCCGGACGGACTAACTTACGGACAGGTCGAACGAACGCTGAGGAGCTACTAAGGAGATCAAATTCATGGAACAAACGAGGATCCTCGGGCTATTCAGGATCAATGACCAGGAGAAGCCAAACGCTAGGGGGAGACCGTAGGTATACAAACGCAGGAATGGGGCCGGAAGAGCCCTCATGAGTATAAACAATTTTGTACATTAATAGAGCGCTTCCATCTACATCTGTGAGCTAGGCATTTGTTAACAGGACTCGGACCACAAGCAGAGGTGGAGGGACAGCTAGCCATAGTAATGTTATACTGAACTGAAGTGGGCGTGCTGGTCGACTGTTTGCCAAAGCCCTGCATTCCAGGAATAGCCGCGTCACATGGCTATGCCAGAGTAGGAATTCAATCAATCAATCGGTCCTCCTTGCAAAAATGCGGGTGTACGAAAGGAATTGATACTTTGCAAACTTTATACAATCTTTGAAAATTCCACATCCCCTTATTAAGTTTTGCTTTACCTTTCTTGTAAATTATTGTACTGATCTCTGGTCTTCGACATGCGTTTTCCAACTTTGATTTCCAATGACTTTTGATTTTCCACATGATTACCCCTAATGTTTTCATCTGTCAGGATGTGCTTACGTAATCTGGTGATAGTATGGGGTAATTACCTAATAATTGAGGTGGCTGGGATACCTCTACTTATAGGGGAGCATCCAGAGCATTGGATGCTTGATGTATCAATTAATATATACAATTAATGAAGTGCAGGCATAACCGCCTGAAGATAAGCCATCCGCTGCCAATATTATATGTACCGTAGAATCCGGTATATAAGAAGCACTTCTTGTATAAGATGCACCTACTTACATTTACTATGGTGCCCCACCAAAATTTGAGCGAGTTGGGTTATAAGAGTGCTTCTTATATACCAGATTCTACGGTACGTGACTTATCTAATCGCGTCTAAGCCTCAACACCGAGGCGAGACCACGTGAGCTGCTTACGTTATTTTTTGGTTTTCTGCTTTAGGCTAGGGTTGCATAGTTTACGTAAATCTCGGAGGCTTACAGTAAGTTTGAGTTTTGTTCGAGGGTTCCTTACAGTAAACTTACGAGTATCACGTGGCTTATAAATATCACGTGAGTGGCGTTTGCCACCGACTAGAGTGATTGGGTGGATATACCAGACAACGAATAAGTCGATCTAGAGGAGCTATTACTATCACTTGAAGCAGAGGATCAAGATCAGGATCAGGATGATGAAGTTGAGCTTGATATCGAGCGTCAAGTGCTCGAATAGCTATTATGGAATATATGCACGTGACAGGAGACATGCAACCCTACTTTAGGCAGTCATTAATTAGTAAGCTGGCCTATCCTTTCTTTCCTTCCACACCCAACACCTCTTTCTTCCCTTCCACGCCCAACACCTCACTTCGTTCCCTAAATCTGCACCACAACGATACTTAGTTTTTCTGTGAGACTATCGCGCTACTAAAAAACATGGCGTCCAACCCATCAAAGGCGGCCGTCATCGACTATTTCATGCAGCTGTTGGCTGCTGTGCCTCAGTCAGTCACACAAGCAACCCACAATTACAGTCCGGCTTGGATTACGCCAAAGAGCTTAAGGACCCTCCCCCTGCTGTAAGTTAGACCTACTGTGATAGATCATGTCATTCTAATCTAAAATATCCTAGCTTCCAGCTTCAAGTATTAAGTACAATGACGTGTTCAAAATGTTTAATTTGACAAAAAATGTAAATGAAATATGGGCTCTTGAGCAGCATGATCTTTATAGCCCATCAAAGCTTATGAGCAAGCTATCTTCATTCTCATCTTTACAGCTCTAAACCCTAGGTTAACAATTCTACAGCTGACATGCTAGATGAGACCGAATTTGTTGTCAAAAAATCGAAAAAGAATGAGGCGTACGCTAGCTGCATACTCAACAGCATATTGATATGTTGCGTGGCTGAGGAGAAGAGGATGGCGAGTTTAATAGTGCAAGTCAGCTCCTCTACATCAGCCTGTACTGACCCTACACGACCTTTAACACCAACTATTAACCCTCTTGAACCTGCTGATCTGTGTCTGCAGTTCGAGACACCCCTCAAACATCGAGTGATATACAAGAAGGAGGCAAGGACTCTAAGTGGAATCGCGGATTACACTTTATGGTATGACGATAAAGAATCAATGGGAACCAATCTCGTAGTAGTTGTAGCTAAAAAACACCAGGCGATTAGTGAAGCAGCTACACAACTAGTTGCATACATGGGTAAGTTGTTCTTGTAAAGTCCCAAGTTAATGTTAATGTTTCACAGCAATTATTCATGCAACTAAGCGCCGGGAAAGAAAGTTGAATTCTGTTGTGTATGGGATTAGTTCAGATGGGAATGGATTCCAATTTTGGCGTATAGACAATGAGAGCGTGGTATGTTGTTGTTTTTGTGTATTATGCCAATAAAGCTAAATTACAGAGGATAATTCATTATCCCTTTGCCGGGGAATTTAAGGAATTGCACCCAGTGGCGTTCTCTAAACCTATTTGGGTTTAAGGCGTATCGCGAGACCAGGGCGACGCGACCCCATTAGAATCGCGAATAATAGAGTCTTCGAAGATGTATCTTAATTACTATGGAAAACTACAGTGATTCAGATACTTCTTCAGAGTCGGAATTTGATTCTATTAATGGATCTATAGCTGATTCGGACGACGACGAAAGCCAGGATCTCGAGCCGGAACGCAGTGAATACTACGACGAATATGAGAACCACCCATGGAATCCAGATGCCCAAATACAGGCTCAATTGACCGCTAGGCAATTAGCTTAATTGCATGCTGAAATCATAGCTCAAGCTGAAACACCTGATCCAGCCTACCTAAAGCTATCCCGTTCGTGGCCTTTTCGGGCGTTTGACGTACGTAGTCTACCTGAATACGTAGTTGACCCAATCCACTATTTCGAGCTTTTTTGGGACCGAGATGTCTGGAATACACTTGTAGACAACACTAATGCGTACGCCCAATATAGGCAAGCTAGGGGTGCCCACGAGAATGCAGATTAGAAAGCCCGGTGGTGGAAAGCTGTAACTTTATATGAAATGCGTATCTTTATTGCTGTATTAATTTATATTGGCATTGTTGGCACTTCAAATATAGCCAGCTTTTGGGATAAAGGTGGGCATACTATTTACAAACCAATAGCATTTATAACCTACTACTAGTATCAACAAATCATGCGATATTTTTATATATTACCACTACCGCTATCTACTCAAACTACTACTGCCTAGTATATGAAACTAGAGCTGCTTGCTAGTCTATTTCGGACGAAGTTTCAAGCTTATGTGGTACTAGGGCAAAACATTAGTTTCAACGAAATAATAGTCCCTTTTTCTAGAAGGTCCCAGCATACACTAAAGATGAAAAACAAGCCTATTTCTAAAGACTATAGATATTTATAGGATTTTCTACTCTATTCTTAGACATCTAGGACTATAAGACTTAAAAGACACCTTAAACTTAATCTTACACACTTAGTAGTACTCCAATTAATAAAAACCCTATTGTACGATGCCTACCAATTTACTCTATTTTGTAACAACCTATTTAGAGATCCTAAGCTTTTCAGCTTGCTTTGGAGCTTAAGGATAGGAGCTTGTAGAACTGCTTGTTAGCATATAATAAAGCTAGTGTTTAACAACATTAATAATTGGAATGCTGCTTGGGGTATGCTACGCTTAAAAATTGTATTTACACCTACTTTAGTAGGCCAGACACCTACTTTAATGGGCTAGGAACCTACTACCCTTATCTCAGTCTAGTAGGACTCAAATAAAGTAGGGTTTTGTACAACTATTCACAATAGAACTAAGTGGGTAGTCCGGTGTCGAAAACGTCTAAAAGGGACATCAACTTCAGCTGCAATTACAAAGCAACCTTTTCTTACGTTTTCTATACTTTTAGGTGAAAAAGGACCTGAAAAAGGACCTGAAAAGGACCTGAAAAAGGACCTGAAAAAGGACCTGAAAAAGGACCTGAAAAAGTAGGCAAAGGACTATACGAATACACACGCTTACTACTAATTCCTATAGCAATTGACAACTACAACCACTTTATAGGTGGAGTAGATATTGCAGACCAACTCCGAGCAGGGTTTTCAACTCAACAACGTGGGGTAAAGCCTTAGAGACCTCTATTTTACTGGCTACTTGATAGTACAATTATCAATGCTTTCCAGCTCTTAGAAAACCAAAGGAAATCCAGGCTAGTACAGCTAGGTAGTAATAAAAAGGACAAAAAAAACCTACACCGGGCTTTTCGGGAAGCCTTAGTTTCAGAGCTACTCAAGGACCTTACCCTAAAGCTGGATATACATATATATATCACTAAAAAGACAATACTACCTCAAATACGACTTACCCGACCGATAGAAATCCACTAGCTGGTTCCTGGACACCGATCACCATGTTTATTCTGTCGTTGGACCCGTCAAAATAAAAGAGCAAGCAATTGGAAGGTTATAACCAAATCAAATGAAGTACCTAGAACCCGAAAACTTTGCAGCTATTGCAGTATTCCTTTGTGTGGAGAATGCTTCTATCCATTTTATTACTTTGTAGTTTAATTATATGTATTTATTCTTGTTTGTAGCGTTTAATACTTAGTTGCAGGTGTAGTGGTTTGGTAGTGCATAGTTTTGGTAGGGTACAACGCTTTACCCGAATAGGTTTAGAGAACGCCACTGGGTGCAATTCCTTTAAATTCCCCGGCAAAGGGATAGGTTTCACAGAGTATGACTCTTAAATGGGATCTGCCATGGTTGAGGTCACAGATTACGTCATACATGCGATACATCATTCGGGCTGCTATCGCGTCCTCTCCAACTACTACGCCAGTAAAGGGTGAACAAAATAGAAAAGTCACAATGAGTTGGGTAAAGAGTTTGATTATGGGATTGGGAATCTAGGGGCAGAGGATGACGATGATATGAATATTGTGGACCTATCCAGATATTGACATATAATAGGAAAAGTGCAGTGCAGTTGCTGAACAAGCTTGCGTTTGCAGCTCAAAACTCTAGACCATTGCAGCTGTAGTAGTAGTATAGGATCTTTGTCAAATGCTTGTGTATATTTGTGAACAGCCTCCAGAGAGCCAGAGTGGGCTCAATGCGATGCGTGCACGAGCCATGCCTAATCCAGCGGCCGCTGAACCTGAGGGTTAAAACACCACGACAGAAATTATACAATAAAGCGAGTTCCTGGTGTTTCGGCTGCCGAATCCAGGGGGGTTTGTCGCTGTTTTACGCGGCCACAACACGCGCTAACGCACTCGCTTCACGATCGATACTAACCCCCCATGCAACCTCACTCCCCAACTAATTGCTGGTTCCTCGTTCCTGCATCTCGTTTTTGTACTTTCGGTCATCTAAGGGAGCCAAAAATGGCTCACATTGCCCACAACTACTATGGCAGCCTTCGACTGGCTTGCTAGGGGAGATGGGCTGCTGCACCCAAGCTACAGTATTTAAAATCGTCACAATCCCCCATTCTCTCCTTCAACACCATTTCGACTAGAAGCTTATACTCTTGCACCCTTACGACGCTCTACACTTGTGACGGCACGTACGGAATGCTATTCAACAAAAGATGAAGGGAGCTCTGTAGATTGCACTAATCGAAGATACTAAGCTAAGGAGAGAAGAAAAGGAAGGAAGGAGAGAAGAGTGGTTATCTATATACACAACTATCCTTGATAAATGCCCTTGATAGCTACCCTTGGTAGCTGCGGGTAGCTAGCGGTTTCAGTGCTCGTCTGCGATAGCAGCTGTTGCGTACATGAGACGAACCGTCACAACACTCCTTTAATTTATCTTCCTTCCTAATCTCAACACTGCTTGTCTAGCACAGGCAAACGCACCACATCGCCAAGCTGTACAACGCTCTTTTGTATGTCACTCCCTTTGCTCTAGGACTATAGCGTGCCTATGGCCATGGCCTGAACTTTAACAAAGCGCCGCCCTTATGACGCTACAAAGAACCTTTAGACTTTTGTCTCCTAGCGCAATAAAATTAGCAAAAGGCAAAAGAAGCCAAAGTTAACGCTAAAGGACTAATAGGTTTGGCCCTTTGGCCCTAAAAGATGTAGACGCCACCAAGGAGAACATCAGTAGCATATGTCAGAAGTTGGAAAGGTAAGGAAGCAGTCGCCTTGTGTGACGGCACCGACCAGGTGCGCAAGCGAGCGGTGTGAACAGCTTTAACCACTCGGCCAACAGGCCAACAGGCCAAAAGGCACAAGAATAAGGTTGAAAACCTTATTCGCTATTCCACTATATATACCTGACGGAAGACGCCTGGGTCCGTGTGACGGTTCGTCTCATGTACGCAACGACCACTGTCTCAGATCAGCACTAAGACTGCCATCTGCGTTGGCCAAGGATCATTATCAAGGGCTGTGCCGAAGACAGATAGACAGCTTGTGTATATAGATAGCTACCCTTCTCCCTTTCCTTCCTTTTCTTCTCTCTTTAGCTTAGTATCTTCGATAAGTGCAATCTACAGAGCTCCCTCATCTTTTGTTG
>Ga0335075_10019527_pt1 | contig 10016 bp, 8 predicted proteins | sample Lox_Sample_24_FD_206723 | JGI IMG/M metagenome (GOLD analysis project Ga0335075, IMG submission 206723) | Soil microbial communities from Loxahatchee National Wildlife Refuge, Florida, United States - Lox_Sample_2.4 | ecosystem: Environmental > Terrestrial > Soil > Wetlands | place: USA: Florida...
GAGCGCATCCAGGGACTGAGCGACGCGGGTGTCGACGAGTTGATTGGGGTAGTTTTCGAATCCTCGCGGCAGGGCCAGGACCGCACCCGCGCTCTGCTCCGGCAGCTCGACACCTGATCACTAGCAGGTTCAGCGTGAGCACGGTGGGCGCGCTAAATAACCGGGCGACAAGAGACTTCACATTCATGACGAGCCAAAGCCAAACAACATTGCTCGCTCGACTTTGATCAAAATCCTTGCGCGACTTGGAAGGTCCTGTCGGTGAAGTCACGCCCTCGCACGGTTCTGAGCATGGCTCTGCGACCTCGGGCTACCGAGCTGCCACTTACGGCTGCAGCGCATTCCCGTCCAACCTCCCGGCTTCGCGCCAGAAGGATGGGTTGGCGGCTACCCTAACGCGATGGAGCCAGTCACCCATATCCTTACCGGAGCGTGCCTAAGCCGTGCAGGATTCAACCGCAAGGCTGCCTACGCGACGCTGGCCATAAGTTTCGCTGCGGAGGCCCCTGAGGTGGACTTCCTAACGCGGTTGGGCGGGTTCGGTCACCGGATTCCAGCAACACCGCGGCATTTCGCACACCTTTGTGGCCGCTCCCGTCATTGCACTGAACACCGTGGAAGTCCAAACCTTGTATGACGACGTGCTGACGGACACTGCGTCCACCATCCACAAACCAGAGGTCACCCAGGCTGTCGCCGCTGCCAAACAGTCTGTGCTGGGCCGCTTATATCTGGACTGGTCGCAGTTCCCCCTCGTGACAGATGTCGGCAATGCTGCGGCGCCGGGTCTATCGCTGCCGCAGCCCGGCTGGCAGACAGTGAAATTCCAGGACCTTCGCTACCCACTCCCGGCATGGGTCTACATCGGCGCCGACAATACCGTGGAGGCGATGTTGGTGGGGTCTGCTTTCACCCTCGGCACTTATACCGGCCACTAGTTCACCTCATCCGGGTTCAATCCAAACCGGTTGAAGTCAACGACTTTCGGTGGCCAGCTAGCCGCCCACCAGAGGTGTGGCCGGTGTGGTGCCGACCTTCTCCCGGATGTGCTTGACGATGTCAGCGTCCGGCCCGTACACGTCGACCGCGACCTGCAACGGAGTCTTGCCGTCGTGACCCTTCAGGTCCAGCCGGCAGCCGGCGTCGAGGAGCATCTCGGCGCATTCCGTGTAGCCGTGCCAGAGCGCGTCGTGGATGGGCGTGTATCCGTTGATCGGCCCCTGGACATCGATGTCGACGTCGGGATGATCGAGGATCATCCGCAGGATGTCCGGCCGGCCATTGTAGGTCGCCTTGTGGATCGGCGATCCCTTAAAAACCCAATCGACCACGCGCACTTCGGCACCCGCATCGAGTAACTCGCGCACGATGTCCCCGTGGTTATCGCGGGCGGCCACCAGCAGCGGCGTATGGCCGTCGGAGAAGGTGTTGACGTGCGGGTAGACGGTGTTGACAGTCGTCCCCTCAGCGATCAGGCGCTGCACCGCCGCGGTGTCGCCATTGTTGGTGGCGGCCATCACCTTCTGGTTGTCGATGGCGTCCTGGTCGGCTTGCTCGCGCTGTTTGAACAACGCGTCAATCTCAAGCAGTTTTTCCTTGCCCAGCGTGTTGACGTTCAACTCGAACTGCAAGTGCTCCATCATCGAGAAGCCGTAGTGCGTGCCGAAGTGAAGGTTCGCCCCTTGGTCGACAAGGTATTTCACGAAAGCAGGGAACTTGTACCAAAGCCCGTCCATGATCGCCGTGTGGCCCATCGTCGGGGTGACGGCGTCGACGAATGCCCCCGCATCAACCAACAGCCGGGCCACCTCGACGCTGCCGCCCTGAGCCGCCTTATGCAGCGGTGTGGCGCCGGTCTGGCTGTCGGTGGTGAGGGGGTCGGCGCCCGCTGCGAGCAAGGCCTGCACTAACGCGGCGTTGGCGTGGCAGGCGGCGAGCATCAGCGCCGTCAGCCCGGTCTTGGCATCGCGGGCGTTGGCATCGGCGCCCATCTGCAGCAGCTGTCCGGCTAGCGCCACGTCGTCACTGTCGATCGCCACCAGCAACTGGCCGTTCAGGTTGTGGCGGAAGGCGGCGATGATCGGCGAAGGGTCGCAGTATGACTTCCACTTGGCGATCTTGCCGTTCTCGATTTGCATCCACGTCGCGAACTCAATGTCGAATTCGGCTCCGGTGCTCTTGATCTGGGAGATGTCGTGAACCGTTCCGAAAGCCTGATCGCCTTGCACGACCAGCTTGCCGGGCTGGAAAAGCTGAACCTCGGTGACGGCGTCGCGCGCTTGAAAAGAGGCGAGCACTTCCTCAACTCCGTGGCAGGTTCCCAGCCACGGGATGATGTCGCTGACGCCGGGGGTCTTGGGCAAGTTGACCCACTCGACGTCGGGCGCCAACAGGCCCATGGCCCCGTCGATGTCGCCGCGATCCAGAGCGGAGAACCACTCGGTCGCAATGCGTTCTGAGGTCGCTTGGTCGGTCATGATGTTGCTCTCCTGGCTAGGCGGCTGGCGCTGTGGGGTTGGTGCTTAGGTCCGTGGCGATGATGCGTTCCACGCAGCGCTCGGCGATGGCGGCGATCGTGAAGGCCGGGTTGGTGCAGGTGCTCGAACCCGGAAGCAACGCCCCATCCACGACATAGAGCTGGCGGTGTCCGGCAACCCGGCCTTCGGTGTCGCAGACCTTATCCATGCACGCGCCACCCAGTTGGTGACCGGTGATGCGGGAACCGCTCGACACGAGACTGCCTCCGGCGGCCCGGTTGAGGCGTTCGACCAGATGGTTGACCGCGTCGGGCGGTTCGGACGTGAAATCCAGGTCCAGGGTGTCGTCGGCCGGGTCGTAGGTGAATCTGCCGCGATTGAAGTTGTGGGTGAAGACGAAGGTGGCAAGGGCGTCGTTGTTGGGGAAGTCCGTGGCGAATCGGGGAAACGGTGCCCGCATCATGATCGTGGGCCGGATCGGGTTTTCGTAGTTGCAGACCGCGATGGCGCCGGGGCCGCCCAGGTGCGGGTTGGTTATCTCCGACAACCCCCCGCGGATGAGGAACATGTCACCGTCGTTGCCGAAGCCTTCACCGAGTTGGTCGTTGAGGTGCGGGAGACCGCCGCGAGCCCGGGCACGCATCAGCAGCTGCGTGGTGCCCAGGGCGCCAGCCGCCAGAAAGAGATGGTCGCAGGTGAGGGTGAGCTGCTCGGTGACCTCACCCTCCTCGGTGATGTTGTCGCAGGAAACCGCGTAGCCGCCGCCCTGCGCTTCGGTGATTGCCGTAACATGGTGCAGCGGACGGATTTTCACGTGTCCCGTCTCTTCGGCCCGAGCGAGGTAATCTCGGTCCAGCGTCTGTTTGCCGCCACTGTTGTTGCCGAGCCAGAACTCGGCCGCGATCACCGACGGCACTTTTCGGCCCGCGATCTCGTCACGGACGATGTCCCAGTCCACCGCCATCGGGAAGCGCACCAAGCCGTCGCGCGGATCGGTGGATGTCGCACGCTCCTCAAAACCGGCCTTGTGGGCGTGGTCGCACAACACTCGGAGCCCGGCGTAATACTCGGAGTTGAGCACGTCTTCGGGAATGGGAGCTGTCTTGATGACCGAACGGACACGCGGGAAATACACCCGATCCATCTCGTCGTAATCGATGGCCTCGGGAAATATCTCCCGAAAGAATTTCCCCGGCGGCTGAATCAGAATGCCGCCATAGGCCAACGAACCGCCGCCCACGCCTGCGCCTACCAGCAAGGTCAGTTCCTTGCCGCTAATCACTTCGAGGACACCGGCATACTTGCCGATCGGCTTCCCTTCGTAGAGGGGCGTCTTGCTGACGGCGTTCATCCACTCCGCACGGCGATCCATGTTCCTGAACGTGGAGAAGGTGTCGTCGCGCGACGGGTCGGTGATGGTCCAGCGCCGGCCGCGTTCTAAAACGATGGTGTCCACACCGGCCTCGCCGAGGCGCAGAGCGGCGACCGCGCCACCGAAGCCGCTGCCGATAACGATCGCGGGGACATCGCTCATCTGGCACCAACTCTCGTGCGCGTCGTTCAGCGCGACTCCGGCCCCCACCGCCCAATACTCGTGCCGACAAGAGTAGAGGATGCACGGCAGCCAGACACAGGTGTCGAAATTCAAACAAACAGCGACATCCCGAAACCACAACTCGGCTTCGCAGCGTATGAATAATGACGAACAGCGACCAGACAAATCTGAGCGCTCCGCGCACTCGCGGTTGCGACGCGAAAGGTCGGCGAAGGTGAGCGAGAAAGTCGAATCAACGGGGCGAGCGGATGCGGGACGGGACCGCATCGCCGCGGAGCTGGAACGACTGCGGCAACGACGAGATCGCCTCGAGGCTGAGGTGAAGAATGACCGCGGCGCGGTGAGCGATCACGCCGACGCCGCCGACGCCATCCAGCGCGCCGACGAACTCGCCGGTCTTGATGAGCGGATCAATGAACTGGACCGACTGTGGCGCACCGGACCGGCGCCGTCGGAAGGCACCGATACCCTGCCCGCCGGCACCGAGGTGACCCTGCGGTTCCCGGACGGCTCGGTTGTCAAGATGCAGGTGATCTCCATCATCGAAGAAACTGCCGCCGGCCACGAGGCCGAGACGTTGACCGCGGGCAGCCCGTTGGGACTGGCGCTCGCCGGGCGAAAAGCCGGCGACACGGTCACCTACACGACGCCCCAGGGCAAAAACCAGGTCGAGCTGCTGGACGTCAAGTACCCGAGGTAACCCCCCGTAGACTTCCCGCGATGGCCGAGATCGCGGCAACTGCGCAGTTGCCCCTCAAGACGCAGGTGTGGCGGTTCATCGTCACCGGTGGTCTGTCGGCGGTCGTCGACTTCGGCCTCTACGTCGCGCTGTTAGGGCTGGGCCTCCAGGTCAACGTGGCCAAATCGCTCAGCTTTGTCGCCGGCACGACGACTGCCTACCTCATCAACCGGCGGTGGACGTTCCAGGCGCCGCCGAGCAAGGCCCGGTTTGCTGCTGTCTGCCTGCTGTACGGGCTCACCTACACGGTGCAGGTCGGCATCAACTACTTCTTTTACCTCCAGTTCGCGAACGAGCCCTGGCGGGTGCCGGTTGCCTTTGTGATCGCACAGGGCACGGCCACGGTGATCAACTTCATCGTGCAGCGGGCGGTGATCTTCCGGCTGCGGTGACCACGGCACGCCAGGCGGTACCCTTTTTGACGATGTTGAGCAGTGGCATTCCGACCACCACGACCCGGCTGATGGGCTTTGGCCGCACTGCGCCTTCCGTGGCGCAGGTGCTGGCTACGCCGGACGCTGAGCTGATCGCCAAGGCGGTGGCCCAGGTCGCCGACTCCGGCGGGCGCGGCGTGATCGCGCGAGGCTTGGGCCGCTCCTACGGCGACAACGCCCAAAATGGTGGCGGGCTGGTGATCGACATGACGCCGCTGAACCGGATCCATTCGATCGACGCCGACACCCATCTTGCCGACCTTGACGCCGGGGTGAGCCTCGATCAGCTGATGAAGGCCGCGCTGCCGTTCGGACTGTGGGTGCCGGTGCTGCCCGGCACCCGACAGGTGACCATCGGCGGCGCGATCGCTTGTGACATTCACGGCAAGAACCACCACAGCGCCGGCAGCTTCGGCAACCACGTCCGGTCGATGGAGCTCTTGACGGCCGACGGGCAGATCCGCCACCTCACCCCGGACGGCGACGAGGCCGAGTTGTTCTGGGCGACGGTCGGCGGTAACGGGCTGACCGGGATTGTGCTTCGGGCGACGGTCGAGATGACGCCGACCGAAACGGCGTACTTCATCGCCGACGGTATTGCCACCAAGGACCTCGACGAAACGGTCGCCGTCCACCTCGACGGCAGCGAAGACCGGTACACCTATTCCAGCACCTGGTTCGACTTGATCAGCCCGCCACCGAAGCTCGGCCGGGCCGCGGTCAGCCGCGGCAGCCTCGCGAAACTCGATCAGCTACCCAAGAAACTTGCCAAGAACCCGCTGAAATTCGATGCGCCGCAACTGTTGACGGTGCCGAACATATTTCCGGTCAGCGCGATGAACAAACTGTCGCTTATGGCGATCGGCGAGGTCTATTACCGACTGGGCGGAACCTACACCGGCAAGATCATGAACCTGTCGCAGTTCTACCACCTGCTCGACCTCGTCAGCGGCTGGAACAATGCCTACGGACCAAGGGGTTTCGCCCAACATCAGTTCCTGGTTCCGCCGGATGCGATGGACGAGTTCAAGGCCATCATCCGCTGGATCCAGACCCGCGGCCACTATTCGGCGTTGAACGTGTTCAAACTTTTCGGCCCAGGTAACCGTGCACCGCTGAGTTTTCCGATGGCCGGCTGGAACGTCGCAATGGACTTTCCGAACAAGCCCGGGGTCAACGAGTTCCTCAATGAACTTGACGCCCGAGTCATGGAGTTCGGCGGCAGGGTGTACACCGCAAAGGACTCCCGGGTCAGTGCCGGCAACTTTCACGCCATGTATCCGCGCATCGACGAGTGGATTGCGGTGCGCCGCAAAGTCGATCCCACTGGGGTCTTCGTCTCGGACATGGCCCGACGTTTGGAGCTGCTGTAAATGGCGTGCCAATGGTTTTAGACGCGGTGGGGAACCCACAGACCGTCCTGTTGCTCGGCGGCACGTCGGAGATCGGGCTGGCGATCTGTGCGCGCTACCTGCAGAACGCGCAGGCGCGGATTCTGCTGGCGGCGATGCCCGACGACCCCGGCCGGGACGCCGCCGTCGCGCAGATGACGGCTGCCGGCGCACGGTCGGTGGAGCTGATCGACTTCGAAGCCACCGACACCGACAGCCACCCGAAAATGATCGACGCCGCCTTCGCAGGTGGGGACGTCGATGTAGCGATCGTGGCGTTCGGGTTACTGGGCGACGCCGAGGAACTGTGGCAGAACCAGCGCAAAGCGGTCCAAATTGCTGAAATCAACTACACCGCAGCAGTTTCGGTGGGTGTTCTGTTGGGTGAGAAAATGCGCGCACAGGGCTTCGGTCAAATCATCGCGATGAGCTCGGTGGCCGGTGAGCGGGTCCGGCGATCCAACTTCGTCTACGGCTCCACCAAGGCCGGCCTGGACGGTTTCTACCTCGGCCTCGGTGAGGCATTGAAGCCCAGCGGTGTTCACGTCTTGGTCATCCGGCCCGGACAAGTGCGCACCCGGATGAGTGCGCATGTCAAGGAAGCGCCGCTGACCGTCGACAAGGAGTACGTCGCGAACCTGGCGGTCACCGCGTCGGCCAAAGGCAAGGAACTCGTTTGGGCGCCAAGCGCTTTCCGCTACATGATGATGGTGCTGCGGCACATCCCGCGGCCGATTTTCCGCAAGTTGCCCATCTAAATGCGCAACGTGCTGGCCACTGTCGGCCACATGGCGTTCGCGATCGCGATTGCCGCGGTGGTGTCGGTGATTTCGCTGGTGGCGATCGCACGGGTGCAGTGGCCCGCCTACCCGTCGTCGAATCAGCTGCACGCGCTGACCACGGTCGGCCAGGTCGGCTGCATCGTCGGATTGCTGGCCGCCGGCTGGCTGTGGCGGCGTGGTCGTCGCCTGCTGGCCCGACTGCTCGCGCTGGCGTTCGTGTCCGCGTTCTCGGTGGTGACACTCGGGATGCCGCTGGGCGCCACCAAGCTCTACCTGTTCGGCATCTCCGTCGACCAGCAGTTCCGCACCGAGTACCTGACCCGGTTCACCGACAGCGCCACGTTGCACGACATGACCTACCTCGGGTTGCCGCCGTTCTATCCGCCGGGCTGGTTCTGGATCGGCGGGCGCATCGCGGCGTTGACCGGCACTCCTGGCTGGGAGACGTACAAGCCGTGGGCGGTCACCGCGATCACGATCGCGGTCGCGGTGGCGCTGGTGCTGTGGTGGCGGATGATCCGGTTCGAGTACGCGCTGATCGTCACTACCGCGACCGCCGCGGTGACGCTGGCCTACAGCTCGCCGGAGCCGTACTCCGCGATGATCACCGTGCTGCTGCCGCCGGTGCTGATCCTGACCTGGTCGGGTCTACGCGCTGCGGACCGGGGCAGCAGGTCCGGCGGATGGGCCGCGGTGATCGGGGCGGGGATATTCCTGGGCTTCGCGGCGACCTTTTACACCTTGCTGCCGGCCTACACCGCGTTCACCGTGGTGTTGATGGCCCTGTTGTTGACGGCTTCGCGCTGGCGCCACGGCATCAAGGCCGCGCTGGATCCGCTGGGCCGGCTGGCCGTCATCGGCATCATCGCCGCGGCGCTCGCAGCGAGCACCTGGCTGCCCTTCCTGCTGCGGGCGGCGCGTGACCCGGTCAGCAACACCGGCAGCGCCTTTCACTACCTGCCGGCCGACGGCGCCGAGTTGACCTTCCCAATGCTGAAGTTCACCCTGCTCGGCGCGCTGTGCATGCTCGGCACGCTGTGGCTGGTGGTGCGGGCGCGCTCGTCGGTGCGGGCGGCCGGCCTGGCCATCGGTGTGCTCGCCGTCTACCTATGGTCGCTGCTGTCGATGCTCGCCACGCTGGCGCGCACCACGCTGCTGTCGTTTCGGCTGCAGCCGACACTCACGGTGTTGCTGGCCACCGCCGGCGTCTTCGGCTTCGTCGAAGTCACGCTCAGAGCAGCCGCGCAGGCGCAAAAAGGCAGCCGCGACCATGGCTGGGGCCGCAGCGTGCTCCCGGTGGCGACCGCGATCGGGCTGGCCGGGGCGATCGCGTTCAGCCAAGACATCCCCGACGTGCTGCGGCCGGACCTGACCATCGCCTACACCGACACCGACGGCCACGGCCAGCGCGGTGACCGCCGCCCGCCCGGCTCCGAGAAGTTCTACCCGTCGATCGACGCCGCGATCACCCGAGCGACCGGAGCACCCCGCGACGAGACCGTGGTGCTGACCGCCGACTACAGCTTCTTGTCCTACTACCCCTATTGGGGGTTTCAGGGGCTGACGTCGCATTACGCTAACCCGCTCGCGCAGTTCGACAAGCGCGCGGCCGCGATCAAGAGCTGGTCGAAGCTGAAGACTCCCGCTCAGTTCATCCATACGCTGGACACGCTGCCGTGGGCGCCGCCGACGGTGTTCTTGATGCGCCACGGCGGGTCGGCGGGCGCGACCAGCGCCTACACGCTGCGGCTCGCCGAAGACGTCTACCCGAATCAACCCAACGTCCGGCGCTACACGGTGGAGTTCAACGCCGCGTTGTTCGCAGACCCGCGGTTCACCGTCACTACCATCGGCCCGTTCGTGTTGGCTATCCGTAAACCCGGACCGCACGTCTGATGGCTACAGAAACGACCCACGCCGAGCAATTACCATCTACGTCCGTGACCGGGACGGGTGGAAACTACCGAATCGCCCGGGTCGTCGCCGTCGTCGCCGGTCTGCTCGGGGCACTGCTGGCGATCACCACCCCGCTGCTGCCGGTCAAACAGACCACCGCCCAACTGAACTGGCCGCAGAACGGCGTCTTTGGCAGCGTCGAAGCCCCACTGATCGGCTACGTGGCCACCGACCTGAACGTCAGCGTTCCGTGCCAGGCCGCCGACGGTTTGACCGGAACCAAGACGGTGTTGTTGTCCACGGTGCCCAAGCAGGCGCCGAAGGCCGTCGACCGGGGACTGCTGGTCGTCCGCGCGAACGACGAACTGGTGCTCGTGGTGCGCAACGTCCCAGTGGTGAGCGCACCGTTGAGCCAGGTGCTCAGCCCCGCATGCCGGCGGCTGACGTTCACCGCGCACGCCGAACGAGTCGCCGCCGAGTTCGTCGGGCTGACCCAGGGACCCAACGCCGAACATCCCGGCTCTCCGCTGCGCGGCGAGCGAAGCGGCTACGACTTCCGGCCGCAGATCGTCGGCGTCTTCACCGATCTGACCGGGTCCGCGCCCCCGGGTCTGAGCTTTTCGGCGACCATCGACACCCGCTACAGCAGCAGCCCGACGCGGGAGAAGATGGCCGCGATGGTCCTCGGGGTCGCGGCGACCATCGCCGCTTTGATCGCCCTGCACATCCTCGACACCGCCGA
>Ga0335075_10019528_pt1 | contig 10016 bp, 8 predicted proteins | sample Lox_Sample_24_FD_206723 | JGI IMG/M metagenome (GOLD analysis project Ga0335075, IMG submission 206723) | Soil microbial communities from Loxahatchee National Wildlife Refuge, Florida, United States - Lox_Sample_2.4 | ecosystem: Environmental > Terrestrial > Soil > Wetlands | place: USA: Florida...
CCAGATCGCCGTTCAGGATTGCGTTGACGTCGTTTGCATGAATCGCTGTGATCAGGCAGCCAAAAACCGCGTAGATAATGGACCAGGCATTCCAGATCCCGAGGTTCAGCGCGTAGTACTTGGTCAGCGAGTTGATCAGCGAGCTGGGGGCGAGGGCGATAACAAATGGACCCATCGCGAAGAGGCATGTACCCCAGAAGGTATAGATCAGGGCGAAGATCTGGACGGCAATGGGGTAGATGACGTAGGCGAGAAAAATTTCGAGCAGCGTGATCAGTGCAGAAGGGGTCCACGGAATTGCCTTGAACATCGCGTTATATCCGCTTGTCTGAAAGAGACGGTCAAGCTGCAACATCCAGTTTTTAGCAAGGTCAATCCCTCCGTAGCTGCTGTCGATGGCGCTGGCGAGCTGGTTGAAGCCGCTGTACGCATCGGTAAAGAATGCGGTCCAGTTGCCGATCAGGAAGGCGGCGACCGCATACTTCAGGAGAGTTCCGGCGAGCGAGCGAAGATCTCCACCTTTCGCATAGGCTTCGTAAACCCCAAGGACGAGACAGATCGTCATCAGCACATAGGAGACGCCCTGTTCGGTTCCGAGCAGCGCGCCGCTGATTCCGTTCACCGCGGAAGTGAGCATGGTTTGAAATTCGAAGATCCCTGTCGGCATTGGCTCACCTCTCCCATCAGTGCGGCGTGAGAATCTGCAGCATTCGCTGGTTCAGGTTCTGCATCTGCGAGGTCGAATCCTTGAGCGCCCCGCTGCGATTCGAAATACTTGCGCTGTTCACGCGCAGCAGCTCCGCCATCCCCATCTGGGTGTAAGCGTTCGCCTGCACGACCCAGGCGCTGGCCTCGGCGTCGAGCATGGGCGCCGTTCCCGGCGCTGAGGCGGCAATCTGCTGATTCAGTTTTTGGGCAACCTCCATCTCCCGCGCCGCAAAGGCATCGAGCTCAATCGCCTTTTTGAGCGCATCCTGCGCCTGCGCGTCGCTCATATCGATTTGGTAAGCAACATTCTGTGGGACCGTCGTTTGTGCCGGCAGCGGAGCGAAGACGTTCTGATAGGAATTCCCGATCGTGCCAATATCGTTGGGATTGGCAGAAAGCATCTGTTGTTCGAGTTGCTGCGGATATGGAAGCTGGGCGCTCGCGATATTCACGGATGCGAGTTGACGGAAACTCAGGAAGGAACTCGAAAAGCTCGTCGCCATTTGGCGCGCGCTGTTGATTGCCGCAATCGGATAGAGAACCTCCTGCTGAAACTGCCGCTCCTGCTGTTCCACCTGGTTGATGAGCTTGAGCGGCGATGCCACGGCGCTGTTCAGGGTGCTGTCAACCTCCTTGAGGCCAGCGAGGAGGGCGGCGATGTCGATGCCGAACTGCGAGTGCGCAGGCTGGACGGCGACGGTCGAAAGAATCGCGATCCCCGCTGCCGCAATCGCAGCCTTCTGTGCCAGCGGGTGATGTAGAAAGCGCCTCACTGTCCACCTCCAAGCTGGTTAAGCAGTTGCTGATTCAGGTTCTGCATATTCGTGGTCGATTGCTTGAGAATTGCATCCCGCTGGGCGAGCTCAATCGCCGCCTCCCGCAGCTGATACGCGAGCAGCTTCTGCTGCATGGCGATACTGGCAAGCTCGGCAGTTCGAGCTTCGGCCGCGACCATATCTGCGGTTCCGGGAGCCGTCGTTTGGGCCTGGTCTTCGATCTTCTGAGCAGTTGCCAGCATCGTTTGGGTGGCCTGATCCGCGGCCATGGACTGCTCGGTTGCATCCTTTGCAGTCGCGTCTTCGATGTCCATCATTTGCAGATTAAGCTGCGGCGCCGCTCCGATCGTGGGCTGCGCTCCGTACTCCGTCGCATAGCTCTGCCTGATGTTTGGAATTTGGCCGCTTTGTGCGCTTAAAAATTCCGACTCGAAATTCTGCGATGGGGGCAAAACGGCGCTGTTGACCCTGATGGCAAAAACGCTGTTCATCCAACCGCGGTAACTGGCCTTGATCGTGGCGATGTAATTCCGGGTTTCCGCGATCAGCGCCATCGGCCAGAGAACCTGTTGTTCGGTCTGAAGAATCTCGCTGCGGACCCTGTTGATGTCGGTTAACGCGCCCCCGATTGGTCCGGTGATTGTGCCCAGGATCGCGGAGAAAAGCCCTCCGAACCGCGCATAAGCGCCAGTCGGGACGAGAAGAGCCAGCAGCAGGATGCCGCTGCAGGCGAAGGCAATGCGCTCGGAACGGAGCTTCTTCATACCAGTTCCTCCTCAAACGCGACTTCGGCTTCGGTCGCGTCCGTGTTCCGCTGAGGGGTTTCCGATCTCGAAGGCGCTCTCGCGCCTGCGCCACCCAAGCGGCTCACTTTTCCTGAACGCTCCTCAGGCAACTCCGGCGCCTCCGACAGACCGTTCGGAAACCTTCTCGCCAGTTCGTCGAAGGCATCGAGCCGGCTCATTTCGCCGTGTGTCGCTAGCCACCACTCCCTGTACCACCGTTCCCGCGGATACGTCGTCAGCAACCAGTACTCCATCGGTATTGGAACGATGTAGAGACTGTGTGTGGTCTCCGCCTTCTCCCCAATGACGACCAGGAAGTCGCTTTTCTTGCCCTTCTCCGTCATGCCCAGGGTCTTCACCCGATTGAGCGTGGTCTCGTTCAAATGAACGAAGTGGCGCAGTACGTCGAAGTTGCCCTTTTGCCGGCCGATCAGCTTGATCGCGGTGGTGGCGAGGATGGCGCCGCCGAACTCGTTGGGCTTGTCCGGCGTCCCCGTAAAGTCCTCAACCGCCTGCGAGATCCCCCATACGCAGGCGTTGCGCTTTCTGGCGGTGCGAAACAGTTGCACGACAACTGGCGCGAGGCTCGGCGACTGGAGAAGCGCCCAGCATTCATCGAGCACCGTGATGCAACGCTTGTTCGTCTTACCCTGGGCGCGCCTTGTGGTCGTATAGGCAATCAGGAGGCTCATCGCCACTTCGAGCTTGGGATCGTCCTTCAGCTGCTCCACGTTGAAGTAGAGCCATGGAGTCGACATGTCAATGGTTGTGTGCGTGTCGAAGAGGCGCGCATACATCCCGTTGTTGACCCAGGCGCGCAGCTTCGCCGCGGCGATCCGCGCCATCTCGTTTACGCGAGGATTCTTGTCTTCGTCGTAGTAGTTCTGCAGTTCGTCGTAGAGATCGCTATAGAGCGGTATCGGATTATCGATCCGCATCTGCGCCCGCGCATAGGTCTTGCGAATGGCGTTCATGATCAGGTTGTCGAGGAGATCCGTGTCACCCTCACCGCTGTCGCCGATCATGAAACGGGTCAGGTTCTTCAGAAACGAAAGGTGGTCGTTCGAGGGTTCTGTCTGCCCCGGTTCGAGATCGAAGGGATTGATGGTCTGCCGGCTGTCGAGAGACATCGTGATCATCTCGCCGCCCATGAAGGCGACGGCGTGGTAATAACTGTCGCCTCGCTCGATAATCGACACCTGCACGTCCTGCCTCGCGCAGGTCAGCAGCATCTTGCCGACGAGCACGCTCTTACCCGTTCCTGAGGTCGCCGCGATGATTGCGTTGGCGTTTTCGAGCGCCGGATCGAAGGGCGAGAAGGGCAGCAGCTGACGGTAGTGGGTTTCGAAGAGCATCAGCGGCGAACGAACTGTTCCCGGCCAGGGAAGTTCCAGCGGCAGAAGGTCGGCGCCATGCGGGGTCAGCAGATCAAGGTCGCGGCGGTCATCTTCGGCCAGGCCCGGCAATGTCGAGAGATAGATGCGGCGTGTAGCGAGCGTCTCCGTGAGCCCCCGTGCGCCGTTCATGTGCGCGACAACATGGAGAACCTGCTGACGGCGGTTCGCCAGCTCCCGTTCCGCTTTCTCGTATTGCTCCGATGACCACGCCGGTGCCGAAGTGCGGATTCCGATGATCATCCCCACACGCGCCGTCTTGACCGAATTCGCGATAAGCTCCTGCTGGATCTGAATCAGTTCGTGCGTCGCCACCTGGGCCGTAACATCGACGCGAAGGTTCCCCTTCGAGTCCTTCTGCGCCGCCTGCATCTTGCGCAGCTTCTTCTTGTATTTGTCGAGAACCGCCCTCTGGTCGGGAATCGACACGTGGGTCGAAATCACAACGGGAAAACCGATGGTCATGAGCTGCCGCAGGATGCCCGGATACGTTCCATCGGGAGGCGTGTTCAGGCTGATGAAGCTCCACAGCAGGCCGTCGATGTTGATGTAGCTCTCGGTCTGCCCCAGGATGCTGACCGTTGTGGCACGCTCGCGCGGGGAGAGGTAGCGAGTCTCGGCAGGGTGCGCCCGGAGCGGCTTCCGATCGGGATCCATGGGACTCATCGCCCGCTTGATTTCGAGAAAAAGGTCGCCATCCGACATGCGCTCCGGCCCGAGGCCGCCGGCCTTCATCGCGGACTCGATGCCGGAGATGAGCGACTCGAACTCGGCGACGGTGTCCTGGTGCTCCTTTCGCGACTTCTCAATTGATTTGCTAACAGAGAGAGTGAACCCCCCATGCGCCCGCCGGCGATCTTCCTTGCTCATCGGCGCTCCACCAGCCAGTAACGTGCGCTTGTGCCTCGCCGGATCCCAGATCAGGTACACCGCCGCAATCCGGGTGAGATAGGTGCCCTGCTTTTCCTTTTCCGACCAGACAGCAAGACGCTGCTTGTCGAGCGCCTGAACTTCGGCGTTCTCGCAGCGCGATTCATTCCGGTACTGATCGAGCAGGCCGTTCAGGCTCTCGACGACCTCGTAACGAAACTGGAGCCGCATGCTCTGTTCCGGCATAGCGCGGAGCAGGGATTCAAGAACGCTCTTCGCTTCATTGCGTTCATCGTCATCGCCGAAATAGGTCATGGCGCCCGCGACGCGGAACCCGGCGACATAGCAGCCGTCCGTTCGCACCATGACGTTGTCGAGAAAATCCCGGATCTTGAGCAGTTCGCATAGCGCCGGGTCTTCAAGGGTGCGTTCGTGCTGTGCTCGTGTTATGGGCATCAGTTTGCCTCCGTGTCGTCGGAATCGGTAAGGAAGTCCGAAGTGAGCTTTCGATCCCGGGCGCAGCCGCAGTAGGCCCGCGGCAGGCCGTAGTAGGTAACAAGATCGAGCAGGTAGCCGCGCGGTTTGCCGTACTTGAACACCACCAGGCCGGGCACACCGAGAACCAGCACCATCAGCATCAGGAACCAGTTCATGGGCAGGAAGAACATGTATCGGTTGGGGAACACAAACTGGCCCACCAACATCGCGATGGCACAGGCCATCGCGAGAAAGAGCATGTCTTCCAGCTCAAGGCCCAGCATCGTGACCTTGGCGTGCAGATTCCTCGATACCGGGCTCATCCGCAAAGTCACTTACGCCACCCCCGCCGTTCCGGCCGCGATGAAGTGCTCCATCAGGCGCATCAGGCCCGATACACAAAGGCAGGCTCCTCCGGCGACAAAATGCCGGATCCAGTCATCGCCGATGTAGAGCCGCTCGAAGAATCCGCCCAGCCCGAGCACGGCCCGCGCAATCTCGATCCCTCCATAAACGGGGAGGATCACGTTGCCAACCCAGTCGGCGAGACAGAGAATCGCTGCCCAGTACTGCGTCGTTCCCGAGCCCTGACTCGCGAAAACTTCCGCCAGCCGCAGAAGACCAGAGACCGACAACGCGCTCATGGTCCCGGCGATGTAGGGCTCAATGTGGTAACCACGCGAGTATTTGAAGATGCCGAGAGCCAAGATCAATACAGCAAGAATCGGCATGACGGCATTGCCGACCCAGTTGGTCAGCCCGAGCAGCCCGGCATCGAAGGAGCCGCCGTTCATGCGTCGCCTCGATTTCCGCTCGCCGCCATTTTCCGTTCGTATCTTGCGGAAAGTTGGCACACAATCGTCCCGGCGAGCCCACCGCTCCATTCCCACAACCCCAGTGCGACCTTGATTGCCACATAGATTTCTGCGAGCAACCAGATTCCGGCCACTCCGATAGCAAAAAGCACCCGGGCAATCTCGAATCGGAGCGCCATGCCGACGACGGCAGTTAAGACGAGTGCCGCGGTAACGAAGACCACCGATTGCGTAAGGAGGCGGAAGTTCATCGCATCAACTCCTCGTCTGTGCATAGCCCCGCGCAAAGGGTGCGCAACTTCGGCAATTTCAGCCGCCATGTGGGAAAGGTGATCCAATCAGGTGCGAGATCGCTGAACGTCGCATCCGTGCCTAGACCCGGTCCAGCCAGACACAGATTTGGCAATGACGAAGCGATGGAGTAACCGAGGTATACGACCAAGCACAACACGATCACGCCACGAACTTTAACAATATGCCGCTTCACAAGCTCACCCCCGCAAAATGCGTGACCAGCGCCCATATCCCGCTGACGCTCAGAAAGGCAAGACCACTCGCCGCGAGCGCGCCCCAAGGCCGATGCCGAACGTGATTGAGAATCGCGGCGGAAAGAGCAAGGCCACCGACGATGGGGCTGATCCGGTTCGCGGCATACCCGAACATGCTCATCAGCATGTCGGTCATTCCATAGGCGTCGCCGGTCTGCATCCAGCTCCCGGTCGCAAGGTTGTAGAACCCTTGAACACCAAGGAGAAACAGTGCCGCAATAATCGAAGCCAGAGGGTTGTAACCTTGGCTCATATCGAGAACCGCCTTGAAGACGAGCGAGGCGGCGACCACCGGAACAATATGTCCCACCAGCACGTTGCTGACGAAGTCGTTCGTGACCCGCTCGATGCCGGCCGTGTATTGCGCGCCGGTCGCTCCGGCGATGGCGAGTTGCTGCGCCCCGGGAACCGACTCCTGAACAAGCCACTGGCTTACTCCAGGGAGGCTCAAAAGGAAGCATCCCCACAACAGCCACTTCAGGAAGCCGCCACTGGCCTCAAAGTTCATTCCCCCTTCCGAGCGCAGCCTCATGCCCGCCATCACGAACGCACCGAGCGACGCCGGGATGGCGAGATCCATGAGAAGCCCGAGAATGGCTCTGAAGACCAGTGGCGCCTGCATAACCACCTACCCGATTGCCTGTCCTTGTGCGATGAAGTATTCGATGAGCCGCAGGATGCCGGAAACGCAGATCAGACCGCCCGCGGTCATAGCGGAAGGGAGCCAGCTGCGGCCACTCCGCCATTGCAGGATGGTGGCGACGACGGCGATCCCGGCGCCCACCGGGCAGATCACATTGCACAGCCAGTTGACGGCGTTGAGGAACGCGCCTTCCGGCTGTGCGGCGGTCTGACCCTGCACGGCCTGGCCCGTCGCCGGCGTGGTGCCGAGGTTTTGAGCCATGCTGGCGCAGGGCGCCAGAACGACCGCTCCGATACAGGAAGCGAGCAGGAACGCCAGCACCTGCTTACGTCCGGCGCGCACTGCTCGCATGAACGACTTGATCATGGACTTGCCTCCTTGACGGGAAACCGTCGAGGGAGAAAGTCACACGGTTCGCCAATTCGTGCAAACGGGCATTCGCGCTCGCCACATCACCAATAGTGCCGCAGTCGCAATTCGCGGATCGAGGAAAGAGGCCAACCTCCTTTTACAGAGGCTACCTATATATAGGTGACACGATGCGTACCGAGCACAGGCGGCACGCAGTCATCCGGCGCATGGAACAAAAGCCAAATACGCAGTTTTGCTTCTTTGACATTTGTGCCGGCTTGGTGAGTCGAACGCGTGATGACCTGATCTTCGAGGTATCCCGGTCGGTGCAGAGATGAATCAAGTCTCCTGCCACAAAAGCCTGATCCGCAATGTTTCTTCTTTGACAAAACACCGGTCATTTGAGAGCGGTCACCGGATACTTGGTCACTCGCTTTTTTCTTCCTTCCCCCAGCCCTCACCATCCCGAAGTCGCGCTGTCCGCCCGCCTCTTGTCACAAAAGCCTGATCCGCAGTTTTTCTTCTTTGCCAAAATACTGGTCATCTGGTCATCTGCGAGCGCCCGTCCAATCAAGCGAGGAAATGTGTCAAAATGCGTGCGCTCACCACGCGATTTGCAGGCAGGCGGACTGATCCTCGTTCTCCGTCAGATTCGTGGGCGCCGCGGGCCAAGTTCTGAAACGCAGAATCGCACGAACTCTACCTAGCCACGATTCAATAGAGGCAAACGGGCATGTGCCAGGCTTACCGGAATCGCGGCCCTGCTTCCGGAAAGCTGGCACAAAGCCGACTTTCGGGGATCTATTGTGCCTCGGTAAATATTCTGTTGAAGGCGCAGATCTAACGCGTCAATCGCAATTCCCTATATCGTGCCCCGTGGCGTAAACAGCCAACGGGCTTGTTCGGGCTGTCATTTCACGATAGAGGTCACTACATCTTTGCCCACCCGACGGGATCGATTCTAGCTCCAATCGCCGATAGTCAGAAACCTTGTCACACCGCACAAGGACCAAAGTGGGTTGCTTGAGAACTAATCGCGTTTCTAATAATCAGCGACGAATCTTGCCAAATCTAGCAGCGTCACCTTGGCCGGATTTTCGAGCGGAACCTTCGACTTCCAAGTCTCATGCTTATGTCCGTTTTTAAACATTGATTCGTCTGCCCATGCAATTGCCCCTAGCAGCACCTCACCCACCAACCGGCTGCCGAGTCTACCGAGTGAGCCTTTGTTTTTGCCGCCCTCCAACTCGGCCTCTTTCAATAGGTAGTACCAGAGCGGAGTCTGGAAAACTTCTTTCCCATCGCGCATCTGTACATCGCCATTGCTGTTCCGTGCGACATATAACCCCCTCGCGTTGGGATCGGGATCGATCAGTTCTGGTGTCAACGGTTCGAATCCATAAAACTCAGCCAGTTCTTCTCCACTGCACAGTCCCACCTGGCTGCTCCGTATCAGATTTCGCTGTACCAGATTGCCAATGAACTTAATGTCGTCCGGAATCGTCGATTCCGGAAGATCGAAGACCACGCTTGTCACCTTTCCGTCGATCAGATTGCCCGGAAACTTGCCACCCGCGAAGAACTCCCAGTCGATCACGTGTTTGGCGATGAGCGGCTGTGATCCGCGAAGGTCTCCGAAGTTGCCATGCGGATCCGCAACCAACGAGTTGTCGAACAGGGTGATCCCTTCATCTTGGTCGCCGCGAAGCAGGTATTTAGGCTTCAACTGACTGTGTCCATAACGGAACCCAATAGCAAACTCATGCGGCAAGCTCACAACATACTTTTGAGCGGAAAGGTCAAAAAGCGGCTTGAATTTGAAGTCGCCAAATTGGTCCTCGCCAATCTCCCTCAATAACCATTCAAGAATGTCATCTCGCAAGGTACGTGGCAGGAAGTCGTCGATGATCATCGACTGCCAGTTGTAGATCGTTTCCTTGCGCGCCTCTTCAAACCGCTCCACGGGATCTTGGATGTCTTTATAAACGGTCGTCAGGAGCTTGTTATGCAGCTTCATCACTAGCAGGTGAACCTGCAGAATCATTTGATTTTCATCGTTCCGAGCGTCCGAAATATACGCCTTGTGCGTCCCACGGTGCCGCGGCAAGTCGTAGAAATGGCCTGCTGCAGTGCCTTCCTTTTTGTGCAGCTTGAAGGTGCCATCCTGGTTGTAGATCGAGCCATGCGCAGGCGCATTGAACAAGACCGTCCGAGGCCCGTATACGCTATCCAGATCGATGAGCGGTGAAGCCGTATTCTGAACCGCGCCTGTCTGGGGGTTGAATAAGTCAACCGCATTCATGGTTAAGTCGTGATCAATAAACTGCCCTACGAACGTGAACGCCGCGGGAATCGACGGGCTTTCAAGACCGGGGGGCTGCGTCGGCATGTCGGGCGTAAAAGTACGTCCGCGCGGCTTCCTCCCTGTGGAGTCTGGTCCGGGAAAACTTAGATGCGAAATGAGGCTGCTGTCCAAAACGCAGTACGTCGCCGGCCTAAGATGTATGAAGAAGCTGGCTACGGCGCTGCCCAGGCTTTCCACGAAAGTCGCGGTGGACTGCGCGGTGATCCCGTTCTGGCTGGACAGCATGGGAACCAGTCGCGCTGTCATCATGTCTCGGTCCAGCAGCGTATACAGCCCACCATGGC
>Ga0335075_10019529_pt1 | contig 10016 bp, 9 predicted proteins | sample Lox_Sample_24_FD_206723 | JGI IMG/M metagenome (GOLD analysis project Ga0335075, IMG submission 206723) | Soil microbial communities from Loxahatchee National Wildlife Refuge, Florida, United States - Lox_Sample_2.4 | ecosystem: Environmental > Terrestrial > Soil > Wetlands | place: USA: Florida...
GCGACACGCCGAACTCGGCGCGGAAGCTGTGGATGAAATGCGACAGGTCCTCGAACCCGGCGTCGAGTGCGATCCCCGTCACCGGCTCGCGGCTGGTGGCGAGCCGGTTCGCAGCATCCGCAAGGCGTGCGCGCAGCAACCATTGATGCGGCGTGACCCCCGTCACGCGCTTGAAGGTCCGTAAGAAATGATACCGGCTGACCCCGGCAACGCGCGCCAGCTCGGCAAGCGATGCAGGGGCAGCCGTGTCCGACTCCAATTGGCGCAGCACGCGGGTGATCCGCCCGCGGTCCCGTGCCGACGGCGCCGGCGCCGCGTCGTCCCCACCGCGCGCGATGCGAACCGCCGCGGCAGCCAGTCCAAGCACCAGCTCCTCGAAACTGCCGCGCCCCGCCATCGCCGCCTTCGCTTCCGCCGCCAGCCCGGCGAATGCGCGCAACGGCGGTAGCCGATCGCGATCGAACCGGGCAGACGAGCCCCTCGTTTCGCCAGCAACCTGCTCGAACAGCTCCGGATCAAGCTGGAAGGACAGGCACCGATCGCCCTGGCCATGGCGATGCGAGCACTCGAAGCTCTGGCCCGCATTCATCAGCAGCAGCGACCCCGCCGACAGCAGCGACGGCCCGCGCTCGCTGCGAAAGACGAAAGTCCCAGCCAGTACCAGAGAGACGGAAACCGCGCCGGCACGTTCTTCGAACGGATGGTCATGTGGCCCCGAGGTGCACACGATATCGGCAACCCGCCACCCGTCGCCGGTCGCCAGCCGGGTCTCGTTGAGAGTACCAAGCGCCCCCGTCGCCGCCTTCTGCCTCAGCGCCGCGGCAAGCGGATCGGTCGCGGTCTTGCAGTGAACGCCGCAGCCGCTATCCGCTCCGTCGATCCCTGCCTGCCCGGTCATCCCCACAATCCCTCCGTGGCCGGCGCCGTCAGGCCGGGCCGCTCTCTCGCCACGTCAGCCACCCGGCACCAGAGCCTGTTCCAGCCGCCCCGCCAACCATCGCGAGGCGGGGCCAGGCAGATGGTCGGTGCGATGCACAAGCCCAAGTTCGAAATGGTGCTCCGGCGCGTCCTCCAGCGTCAGCCGCACCAGCCGCCCAGCCGCGAGGTCGTCGGCCACCATGTGCGCCGGCATGTTGCCCCAGCCCAACCCCGCCAGCAGCATCGCATGCTTCGCCCCGAGATCGCCCAGCCGCCAGCTCCGCAAGGCATAGACACCGAAGTCCTGTCCCTCGGTCAGGCGCGTGCGATCAGTCAGCACGAGTTGGAGTTGGTCGCGCACCGCCGCAGCTGGGATCGGGCCCGAGATCGATGCCAGCGGATGCGAGGGCGGAGCGACGGTGACCAGGATCACCTCGCCGATCCGGCGCCAGCCAAGCTCAGGGCAAGCCACTGACACACGCCCGCTCACACCGAGCGCGGCGGCGCCGTCGAGAACGAGCTGCGCCACCCCGCCCAGCGCCTCCATGCAAAGGCGGAGCGTGACGGTCGGGAACTCGGCTGAAAAGTCCCGTAACACCGCGACAAGGCCGCAGGTGGGGAACAGCACATCGACCGCAAGCGCGATCTCCGCCTCCAGCCCGCGCTGCAGGCCGGACGCTCGCGCCCGCATTTCGTCCACCAGCAGTCCTATCCTGCGGGCGTCGGCCAGCAAGGCACGCCCGGCCTCGGTCAGCGCCGGCACCCGGCCATCGCGCTCGAACAGCGTCACCCCAAGCTGCGATTCCAGGTTGGCGATGGTGTAGCTGACCACCGACTGCGCGCGGTTGAGTCGACGCGCGGCCGCCGAGAAGCTGCCGGTGTCGGCGACTGCGATGAACACCCGAAGCTGGTCGAGCGTAGGCGGGCCGGTCTCTGGCATATCCAATCCGTCGCTAGATATTATCGAGATTATGCCGATTGGATAGATGACCCACCTGCCCCATCTGGCGCGCGACCCCACACAGGATCGCCCCATGGCTGCCAATGTCCTGATCGCGTTCTACTCCCGCACCAGCGTCACCGAGGCGCTGGCGCTCGCTATCGCCGAAGGCGCCCGCGGCGCCGAGGCTGACGTCCGCCTCCGCCGCGCCCGCGAAATAGTTGGTCCCGAGATCATGGCGAAGGCGCCGGGCTGGACAGAGAACGCCGCCCGGATGAACGCGGCCTATCCTGCACCTACCGAGGCCGACGCCGAGTGGGCCGACGCCATCATATTCGGTACACCCACCCGGTTCGGTGCCGTGTCGTCGGAGCTGAAGGCATATATCGACAGCCTCGGCGGCCTGTGGTTCGGCGGCCGGCTGAACGGCAAGACCGGATCGGTATTCACCTCCACCTCGACGTTGCACGGCGGGAACGAGAGCACACTGCTCTCATTGTATAATCCGATGGCGCATCTCGGCTTCATCATCGTCCCGCTGGGCTACGCGGACGCCGCGATGTTCAAGGCCGGGACGCCGTACGGGGCCACCGCGGTGTCCTTCAACGCGGCCGCGCCGCCGACCGATGCCGACCTTGAGGTCGCGCGGTTTCAGGGGCGTCGAGTGGCCCAGGTCGCCTCGGCTCTGAAGGCCGCCGGACTCACCGTCACCAGGGAGTAACGCCCATGATCACCATCCGTCATTCCAACGAGCGCGGCCACGCCCAGCACGGCTGGCTGGACAGCCGCCACACCTTCTCCTTCGCCAACTACCGCGACCCCCGGTTCGTCGGATTCGGTCCGCTGCTGGTCATCAACGAGGATCGCGTCGCCCCCGGTGCCGGCTTCCCGACTCATCCGCACCGCGACATGGAGATCCTGTCCTGGGTGCTGGACGGCGCTCTCGAGCACAAGGACAGCACCGGCAACAGCGCGGTCATCCACCCCGGCGAGCTGCAGCGCATGAGCGCCGGGACCGGCATCCGCCACTCCGAGTTCAACCACTCGAAGACCGAGCCGGTCCACTTCCTGCAAATCTGGATCGCCCCCGAGCGCGACGGACTGCCGCCCGGCTACGCGCAGAAATCCTTCGCCGGCGAGATCGAAGCCAGGTTGCGCCTGATCGGGTCCCGCGACGGACGCGAAGGCTCGGTCGTGGTCCACCAGGACGTCGATGTATGGTCCGCCCACCTGGCGCCAGACCAGGAGATCGAGCTGCCGGCGGCAGCGGAACGGGGCCAGTGGGTGCAGGTCACACGCGGGGAGGTTTGGCTGAACGGCGAACGACTTGTCGCCGGCGATGGCGCGGCCCTGTCGGGCGAGACCGCACTGCGTCTACGGGGCGTTGAGCCCGCGCAATTGCTGGTGTTCGACATGGCCCGGTGAGGCGTCAAGCTCCGTATTACCAACGCCCACAGCAAGCAAAGCTTTCGCTTTCGGCCTCGCTTCCGGCAACAACGATCCGATGCACGCGCATCGGCCGGACGATGTTCCTCAAACGCTGCGTGGCCAAATCGATCGAGCTGTAGCCCGTACGGTTGGTGGTCTGCACCGCGGCTTCCCAGACCACGATGTCCCCGGGCTGAGCCCGCGCATCCAGGCGGGCGGCAATGTTCACACTGTCACCACTCCGCCAGGCCCAGTGACGTTGTTGCAAGACACAAACATAATACCTCTGCGCCTCTGCGGTTAGACTTCACTTTCTTGCTGGATGCCGGGTAGCGTCTCATTGCGGTCGGCAACGATTATCCCCTGTTGGCGGAGCGGGGCATGAACGAACACCTCCAGATCGAAGCCTCGTCCGCCCCCACGGACGAGGTCCGATCCCTGATCGGCGAGCTCGAGGCCGTTCTCTCGGCAGAGTATGCCCCGGAGCAACAACACGGGTTACCCCTCGAGGCGATCTTTCAGCCACACATCCGTTTCTTCCTCGCCAGGCTGGGAGGTACGGCGGTCGGCTGCGGTGGCGTGGCTCTGTTCTCCGACTTTGCCGAGGTCAAGCGCATGTTCGTGCGGCACGCCGCGCGGGGACTCGGCATGGCCCAGGCCATCCTGGCACGTATCGAGGCCGAGGCACGCAGCGCCAAATTGTCCTTGTTGCGGCTGGAGACGGGGGAACGCCAGCTCGCCGCGATCAAGCTCTACACCCGAGCCGGGTTCCGGCGATGTCCTGCGTTCGGCGTTTATGCGCTGATGGCGCCGGAAGCCATTTCGACCAGTGTCTTCTTCGAAAAACCGATCGCCTCGCCCGACAGGCCAAGAACTCCGGCCTGAGCGGGTACCCGGCTCGCCTGAGACTACCTATCGCCCCCACGCCCCTCGATCCCGCCCAACCCGTGCGTCGCCGTGCCCCCTCGCCCCGCCTCCTCCTGCAACGGGAGAGGCTTGAGTGCAGCCCTCGGGTGGGCCTTGCTCCACACCCGCAGCATCGCGGTCGTATCGACCTCGGTATAGCGCTGCGTGGTCGCCAGGCTGGCGTGCCCCAGCAGTTCCTGGATCGACCGCAGATCCGCCCCGCCGGCCAGCAGGTGGGTGGCGAAGGAATGGCGCAGGGCGTGCGGCGTAGCGTGCTCGGGCAGCAGGCGGGTGCGCCGGAAGTGCCGCAACGTCCGCTGCGCCACCGCCGCATCAAGCCGCCCGCCCCGCACGCCGACGAACAGCGGGCAATCCGGCCCTGCGCGCGGATGGTGGCGCAGCCACGCCGCTATCGCCTCCCGCACGACCGGCAGCACCGGCACGAGCCGCTCCTTCGACCCCTTCCCCACCACGCGCAGCATCGTGGTCGATCCCGGCAGCGGAGCATCGCGCACATCCAGCGCCAGGGCCTCGGCAATGCGCAGCCCGCACCCATACAGCAGCGTGAACAGCGCAATGTCCCGCGCCTGCACGACCGCGCTGTCCGATGCCTCGCCAATCTCCCCGGCAACCGCGCCCGCATCCGGCACGGTCAGCGGCCGAGGCGCCGGACGGGACACACGCGGCGTCGCAATCAGCCGCACCGCCGGATTGTCGATCCCATGCCGGCGAGCAAGGAACCGGTAAAAGCTGCGCAAGGCCGCAAGTCGCCGAGCCCGCGTCGGCGCGGCCAGTCCCGCCGCATGTTGGGCCGCGAGCCAGGCGCGAAAATCCGCCGGGCGCAGCGTCGCCAGTGCCGCCGCGTCCGGCTCGGCGCCCAGGTGCCGCACGAGAAATCCCAGGAAATCCGCCAAGTCCGAGCCGTACGCCTCCACCGTCAGCGGCGCGGCGCGGCGCTCGCGCGCAAGCCAGTCGAGGAAGCGCTGCCGCGCCTCCTCGCCGGTCACGGCGAGCGGCCGAGCGCGGCGCCAACCGCCCGGCCAAGAAACGCCAGCGCCCCGGCCCCCTGTGCCGGATCCAGCAAGGCGGGATCGCGCGTGACCAAAGACAGCAGCGCCGGCGGCCCGTGCCAGTGCACGCGCACCAGCGCATCGTGGCGGGCGAGTCGCGCCGCCTCGGCGTGCAGCAGCGGCGCGTCGTCCGGATCGACCCGGAACGCCACATCCCGCCCGTCCAGCAATCCGGCGACCCACCCCGCCGGGAGCAAGCGTGCACCCGGAACGGCCGCTTCGGCGCACAGGCCGGCGGCATCGATCGCCAGGATGCCCGGGAATTCGTTGGTAATGCAGTCGGCCGGTTCGTGCGCCGCGATCAGCGCCAGCACCGCGGCCTGCACCCGCTGCGTAAGCCCGGCCGCGGCACGCCCCGCCGCCAGCACGCTGTCCGCGCGCGCCGCCATGGCCGCCGCGTGCACTCGCTCCGCACGCACCATGGCGGCCATATGATCGGCCAGTGCTTCGCCGTGTACCCGGCTGGGCGGCACCAGCACGCGGTACAGCTCAGGGTGATCGGCCAGCCAACCGGGATTGGCGCGCAGGAACGCCTCGACGACCGCCCCGTCGGTCGCGTCGGCCTGCCGTCCTGGGAGTGCCATCCCGGTTCGGGTCAGGCGATGCGCTGGCCGGTCTTGGCCCAGTCGGCGAGAAACGCCGCCAGGCCCTTGTCGGTCAGCGGATGGTTGAACAGCGAGCGCAGCACCGCCGGCGGCACGGTCGCGACATGGGCACCCAGTTTCGCCGCCTCGATCACATGCGTCGGGCTGCGCACGCTGGCGACCAGCACCTCAGTCTTCAGGTAAGGATAGTTGCGGAAAATCGTCAGGATGTCCGCGATCAGCCCCATCCCGTGCTCGCCGATGTCATCCAGGCGGCCGACGAATGGGCTCACGAAGGTGGCGCCGGCCTTCGCCGCCAGCAGCGCCTGCGCCGGGGAGAAGCATAGCGTGACGTTCACCATCGTGCCGTCGTCGGCGAGCTTCCGACAGGCCCGCAACCCGTCCGGGGTCAGCGGCACCTTGACCGCGACGTTACGCGCGATCTCCCGCAGCACCCGCGCTTCCGCCAGCATGTCCTCGTATTTTGTGGCGGCGACCTCGGCGCTCACCGGGCCCGGCACGATGGCGCAGATCTCGGCGATCACGTCGCGCATCCGCTTGCCGGATTTCGCGACCAGCGAGGGGTTGGTGGTGACGCCGTCCAGCAGACCGCTTTCGGCCAGCGGCTTGATCTCCGCCACCTCGGCGGTATCCACGAAGAACTTCATGCGAACGATCCGACTCCAGGTGTGCCGCAGCGGGGCGGCGAGGATCATACAGGATGGACGGGGTTGACCGGAAGCAAATGGGACCGCGCCGCCTGCCGGTGATGCTGCCGTACCCGTTTGCCGGCCCGTTCGACTATCGCCTGCCGCCCGACATCGACGCTGTTCCCGGCGACGTCGTGCTGGTGCCGCTGAACGGCCGCGAAACGCTCGGCGTCGTCTGGGACGCCCAACCCGGCCCGACCGCACCCGAGCGCAAGCTGAAGCCGATCGCCGCCGTGCTGGACACGCCGCCCATGCGCCCGGCCCTGCGAGCCTTCATCGATTGGATGGCCGCCTACACCCTGACCCCCCCTGGCGAGGTGATGGCAATGGCGCTCCGCGTCATCCCCCCGCCCGCCCCGACCAGCGTACCAGGTTGGTGCGCACCCCCCCCTCCCCTTGCGGGAGGGGGCCGGGGGGAGGGGGCGCCCGAGGGAAGCCCCGATAATGAAGCCACCGCAGAACCCAACCGAGAGCTCGCCACCGAGCCGATCCCAACCCCACCCCGCCTCACCGAACCCCGCCGCCGTGTCCTCGCCGCCCTGGCGCAACACCAACCTCAGACAACCCCCGATCTGGCCCGCGCCGCCGGCGTCGGCCGATCGGTCATCCAGGCCATGGCGAAGGCCGGCCTGCTGACGCCCGTCACCCTCCCGGCCGAGCCCTCCTTCGCAATCCCCAACCCGGATCACCCCGGTCTCGGCCTCTCCGCCGAACAGGTGCACGCCGCCGCCGTGCTTCGCCGCGCTGTGGCGGCGCGCAGCTTCGGAGTCACCCTCCTCGACGGCGTAACCGGCTCCGGCAAGACCGAGGTTTACCTCGAAGCGATCGCCGAATGCATGCGCCAGCGCCGCCAGGCCCTCGTGCTCCTGCCCGAGATCGCCCTCTCCTCGCAGTGGCTGGAGCGATTCCAGCGGCGCTTCGGCGTGGCGCCGGCAGTCTGGCATTCGGACCTGTCGTCACGCACGCGCCGGATCACCTGGCGGGAAGTGTCCGCCGGCCGCGCGCCCGTGGTGGTAGGCGCGCGCTCGGCCTTGTTCCTGCCGTTCCCCGACCTGGGGCTGATCGTAGCGGACGAAGAGCACGAGACCGCCTTCAAGCAGGAAGAAGGTGTCGTCTATCACGCTCGCGACATGGCGGTGGTGCGTGGCCGGTTCGAGCAGGCGCCCGTCATCCTTGTCTCCGCCACGCCCAGTCTGGAGACCGTCGCGAATGTAGAGTCCGGGCGATACCGGCGCCTGACCCTCCCGAACCGCCACGGCGGGGCGGCGCTGCCCGCCGTGGCGGCGATCGATCTGCGCGAGACGCCGCCGGACCGGGGCCGCTTCCTCGCCCCGCCGCTGGTCGAGGCCATCGCCGAGACCCTGACGCGCGGCGAGCAGGCGATGCTGTTTCTCAACCGCCGGGGCTATGCGCCGCTGACGCTGTGCCGCCATTGCGGGCACCGGATGCAGTGCCCCCACTGCACCGCCTGGCTGGTCGAGCACCGCGCACGACGGGTCCTGCAATGCCACCACTGCGGCCACGCGATCCCGATCCCCGAGGAGTGCCCGGCCTGCGGTGCGGCACACAGCCTGACCCCGGTCGGCCCCGGCGTGGAGCGCATCACCGAAGAGGCCGCCGCGCTGTTTCCGGCGGCCCGGCGGCTGGTGATGGCAAGCGACACGCTGCCCGGCCCGCATGCCGCGGCCGAGGCATCGCGGGCCATCGCCGCACGCGAGGTAGACCTGATCATCGGCACGCAGATCGTCGCCAAGGGCTGGCACTTTCCGTACCTGACGCTGGTGGGCGTGGTGGATGCCGATTTGGGCCTCGCCGGTGGGGATCTGCGGGCGGCGGAGCGGACCGTGCAGCTTCTGCACCAGGTGGCCGGCCGCGCCGGCCGCGCCGAAGCGCCGGGACGAGTGATGCTGCAAACCTTCTCACCCGAGCACCTGGTGATGCGTGCTCTGGTTGAGGGCGACCTGGCCGGGTTCATCGCCCGCGAGGCAGAGCAGCGCCGGCCGGGTCACTGGCCGCCCTATGGCCGGCTGGCGGCGTTGATCGTCAGCGCCGACGCGGCGCATGTGGCGGATCATTTGGCACGCGAGCTGGGCAGGACAGCGCCGGCGGCCGCGGGCGTCGCGGTGCTGGGGCCGGCGCCGGCGCCGCTGTCGATCCTGCGCGGCCGGCATCGCCGGAGATTGTTGCTCAAGGCGAGGCGAGACATCGCAGTCCAGCCGCTGCTACGGGAGTGGCTGGCAAAGGTCACCGTACCCAGGGGCGCGCGGGTGGAGGTCGATGTCGATCCGGTTTCGTTTCTGTGAGCCGCACCCGCCGTTATACCAGCGGCCTCGACGCTGACTCTCGGAGCCAATGGCGGAAAAGCGAAGCGCATTCCGCCATTCGGACCGGGAATCAACAACAAGGAACCGCAGCTTCTCTCGATCAAGGTTGTGGCGACCAACCAGTTGGCGGACCGGTGAGCTAAGCCATCCACCAACGCTCGATGCACTTCCAGCCATCGAGATCATAGTTGCTGCCGATTGATGGACCGTGAGCCACCTTTTTCGAGCGCGCATCAACCCAGTTCGGGTACATCGGGATGATCACCCCACCATCATCACGGACAAGCTGTTGCATCTCGTGATACATAGCCCGTCGCTTGGTCGTATCGAACTCAACGCGCGCCTCGATCAGCAGTTGATTAAATCGCTCATTTTGCCAGTGCGTGTCGTTCCAGGGCGCACCTTTCGCATAAACCTGACTGAACATCCAATCTTCCGCTGGCCGGCCCGCCCAATAACACATCACGAATGGTTTCTTGAGCCAGACATTCGTCCAGTAGCCGTCGTCCGGCTCGCGGACGACATTGATGTCTATCCCACCCCGAGCTGCCTGCTCCTTGAACAGCACCGCCGAGTCAACCGCTCCGTTGAACGCGGCGTTCGCGGCGTGAAGATCGACTGTGAGCGAGGTCTGCCCTGCCTTCTTCAGATAGAACCTGGCCTTGTCAGGGTCATATTGCCTCAGCGGTATGTCGGCCGCGAAATAACGGTTCGCCGGCGTTATCGGGTCGTCGTTGCCGGGCCGACCGTGTCCGAAGAGGATGGTTCGCACGAGCGCCTCGCGGTCGATTCCGTACTTGAGCGCGAGCCGAATATTGTTGTCCGAGAACGGCGCCACGTCGGTAAACATCGGAAGCGTAAACTGCTGGGTACCCGTGACCTCCTCGATGACGATGTCCGGGCTGCGCTCCAGGAATTTGAGCACTTTCAGGTCAACGCGGTCGATGGCATCTACCTCGCCGGTGACGATTGCGTTCATCCGCGCGGTAGGATCCATGAGCGCCAACAACTCGGCCTCCTCGAAATGGGCGCGGCCGACCTTCCAATAGCCGGGGTTTCGCTTGAGGTGCATGCTAATGCCAGGCTGATGGGAGACGAATTTGTAGCCACCGGTTCCGTTGCACGTGTCCCAGTTG
>Ga0335075_10019530_pt1 | contig 10016 bp, 3 predicted proteins | sample Lox_Sample_24_FD_206723 | JGI IMG/M metagenome (GOLD analysis project Ga0335075, IMG submission 206723) | Soil microbial communities from Loxahatchee National Wildlife Refuge, Florida, United States - Lox_Sample_2.4 | ecosystem: Environmental > Terrestrial > Soil > Wetlands | place: USA: Florida...
CTGTCATCCTGAAACGGCAAAAAAAAGAGCCCATCTCATCCCGCGAGACGGCACTTGGGATGGATATCAAAGCACCACCCCGATCCCATGATCTGAGCCCGCGAAATGAGCCCGCAATCGATCGGCGAAGTGAGGCCGCCAGGCGCTGGCGCGCAGATGGAAAATGCTCCTGTGTTGTCCGGGAACCGGGAAAGAGCCCGGATCATCCAGCTGGCCGCGGGGCCCGCTACAGCAAACTGGTCTTACCATTGCGAGGGAGCCTATCGCGAGAACGACGCTTCGTCCGCCCGGCATCGGGCAAGGTCAGACACCCAGGCTATAAAGACAAAAGAGCGCCCACCATATCGAGCGATACGGTGGGCGCTGATTTGCCCCTGGTGAAGCAGGTTCGACATTGTGACTCGAAGTTGCCGGCCTGCGCCTTAAACCACCAGGTCGGGGGACCGATTCACCAGAACCGGGCGCTTGCGAACGATCGATCTGCGCAGAGCGGTCTTGGCGCGAAGCAGGCGCGACTTCACCGCCGGAACCGATATCCCCAGCGTATCGGCGATCTCCGCTGTGGAGCGATCCTCAAAGTGGTACAACTCCACCACGCTGCGGAAACACGGCCGCAGGCGAGGAATGGCCATGCCCAGCCTCTCCTTGCGCTCGCACCGCGCATAGCGATGCTCGGGGCTCTCGGCCGGATCCACCACTTCCCGCGGTTGCGGATAAGGATCGCCTTCGGTGCTGATCTCGATCGGAGTTTCGTTGCGCGAGCGCTTCTTGCGCAGAAGCATCAGCGCCGAGTTGATGGCGATGCGTGTAAGCCACGACGAGAAGCTCGAGCGGCCCTCGAACTTGCGAAGATTCAAGTACGCCTTCAGGAACGCATCCTGCAGCGCGTCCTCCGCGTCCTCCCAATTCTTGGTAATGCGATAGATCCGGCGCAGGATCTTTTCGGAGTGAAGTTTGCAAAGCGAGACAAACGCGGTAGCGTCCCCTGCCTGTGCGGCATCCACCAGCATCCGCTCGTTCATCGCGGTCTCACTCAATGGAATCTGCCCGTACGCCGTTTCGGTAAAGGGGAAAAATGTGCGCTCCGCTTCGACGCCCGCCCGTTCTGTATATCTTTCACCATTCGTCATTGGAGTCTTCCTTCAGTAGATTTTTTTGCCCTGCCTCGATCTGTGTTTTCTTCGTCCGCCAACACATCTCGTTGCTGCGGGAACATTGGCCTTGCCCACGAGGTCATGTTCCCTGGTTTCGATAACAACTGTGGCCGCTGTCGTGCGTTTCAGATGCAGCCAGCCGCGAGCTGGGCTTAGTCAGGCCCGGCCTCGTTTAGCGGTTGAGTGTTCTATAGCTGGTGTCTGCGCGAAAGCCGAAAGGCACCGTTCATCACGGGCCCTGATGTTCTTGCGAAGGTTCCTGGTTGATTGTTCGAAGCACCGCTGGGACGTTAGTGCTTCAATCCATCGATATTGTGAGAGTAGGTGATCTCTCTGTCCATCAAAACCCTAAAAACAGCAGTGGCACCCCTGCATTTTTCTTCAGTTTGCAGACCCTGCTTTCCGGTTTAGCTGGAACGGTCGCGCGTGCGTCGCAGCCATCTCCTCATCCACGCCAGCAGCTCCTGCTGTCGCTCACGCGCCTGAGGAAAGACCACGTTGCCGGGAACAACCAGCTCCACCTCAGTGCCCGAGTACGCTGAGCTTGAAAGGGTAAGATTGCCACCCACGCGCATGGCCCGCTCCTGCATGCCCTTCAGCCCGAAGTGGCCGTCTCTTCCGCTGGCCGCGATCTCCGGATGAATGCCTTTGCCGTTATCGCGCACACGAAGCACCAGGTCGCGCGCGTAGCTCAAGTCCACTTCCAGCCGCGTTCCTCCGGAATGAGTGCATGCGTTGCGTATCGCCTCGTATCCAATGCGGTAGACCTCATCGCGCACGATCGGATGCAGCTCCTGGGCAGCTCCATCGACCTGCAGGGCAAATTCCATCGAGTGGCCGGCCGTGCACTCCCGGGCCGCGCGCTCAAACGCCAGCGCGAGGTCGTTGCCTTGCGTCGTCGATGTGCGCAGAGAGTTCAGCGCGGCGCGTCCCTCTTCGGTGGCCTGGGCCAGCCAGCCTGACAGCCGCTCCAGTGTGCGCCGCAGCTGATGCGCGTTGATCGATGTCTCCAGCGCATCATCGACCACGATTTTGCTGCCTTGAATCGTCTGCAGCAGCGTGTCGTGCAGCTCGCGCGCCATGCGGGTGCGCTCGGCCATGCGCTCGTCGAAGCGGGCGTGAATGGTTTCACGCATGCGCCACATCCGCACGCGGTAGAGGAGCCACAGCGTAAAGACCACCAGCGCTGCGCACAACAGACGAAACCAGTCGGTCTGGTAATAGGCCGGCTCGATCTGAAAGCTCCACGCCGCTCCGGTCTCATTCCACACTCCATCGTTGTTGCAGGCGATCACGTGGAAACGGTATTTTCCCGGAGGCAGATCGCTGTAGAAGGCTCGGTTCTGCGCCGCGGGCTCCTGCCACTCTTTATCGCGGTTCTCAAGCTTGTAGCGATAGAGAACCTTCTTGGGCGCCACGAAGCTCAGCGCCGCGTAGTCGATCTCGAGGTCGCGCGTGCGCGGCGGCAGGAGAAGATTTTCCCGCGGCGAATAACTCTTTCGGTCTGCGACGATCTGCTCGATGTGCACCGGAGGCGGTATCTCATTCCTGCGCAGATCGTTGGGATCGAACATCTGCAGGATGCGGGCGTTCACAAACCATATCCGCCCATCCGGAGTCATTGCGATCTGCGGCTTCAGCGACGTGAGGCCAGGCTGCACCCCATCGAGGGAGCTGACCAGCGTGGATTGCACGATCGCATCCGGCTGCTTCCACCAGCGCTGCAACTCCGCGTTCGAAATGTGGATGAGTCCGCAGGAGGCTGCCAGCCACAGCGAGCCCTCTTTGCCTTTGGCCAGCCCGAACACCTGGTCGCAGGGCAGGCCGTTGCGCGGAGTCAGCGCCTCGCGCTTGCCGTCCTTCCACACAAAGAACTCCTGCTCTGTGGTTCCCCATATCGAGCCATCAGGCAGCACCAGCAGATCGCGAACCTGCAAAGGCTCGCCGCCATGGGCCACGGAAATGGTCTCCACCTTGCCGTCCTTATAACGCACCAGGTCCCCGTTCACGCGGCCCAGGACAACTCCTCCGCCAGGATGCGCGGCCATGATGTACGCCGTCTGAATCTGCTTTGAGGTCGCTTCATCCTCGATCTTGAAGCCGCGGATGTGGTCCAGGTTGCTCCCGGCTCGAACCCAGATGCTGTGGTCGACGTCCTCGCAGATCGTGAAGACGTTGCCGAGCGGGCTTCCGTCCGCGTGACGAATCGCGCGAAAGGCGCCGTTGGCATAGACCCACAACCCGCCATCGATACCGACCCAGAATCGCCCCGCATCATCTTCGAGCAGCGTAGTGACGTTTCGCCCCGGCAGGCCGTGGCCCTCGCGGATCGCGGTCAGCTTGCCGTCGCGCAGGATATTCAGCGACTCAAAGTTGCCCACCCACACACTGCCGTCGCGGGCGGCAAACAGCGAGCTTGCACCGTCGGCGTACATGCCCTCGCGCATCGAATAAGTCGCCACGCGTACATCGCGAAAGTTATCGACGCCGCCTGAGGTCACCACCCACACTGTTCCTTCTCTATCCTCAAAGAAGCCCCCGATTGCATCGCTCGACAGACCGTCTTCGGTGCCGAAGTGTTCGACCTTTGCGCCCTGAATCCGGAAGATTCCACTGTGCGCGGTGCCCAGCCACACCCCGTTTTCTCGGTCGACAAACATGGTGATCACATCGGCGTTGCTGGCTGGTATCCCTGGATACTGATGGTTCGTCCACCTCCCGTCCTTGATCTGCTCCAGTTGCAAGGTCGGCGACGAGGTCTCGAGACTCGTCCAGACCGATCCATCCGGCGCCGCTGCCAGGGCCTTGATCGAACCGATTCCCTCATCGGTGCGCGGCTGCTTGAGGAAGTAGTTGGTCGACGATCCGTTCTTCCACCGGCACAGCCCGAAGTATCCGCCAATCCACACCGCTCCCGTGGTATCCGCCGCGATCTCGTAAGCCGAGTCGAATGGAACGCCATCCGCCTTGCCATAGCAGCGATAGCCGCTCCCCGTAATCCGGCATAACGGCCCTCCACCATCCGTGATCTGCGTCCGCACGATCCACGCCGCGCCATCCTTGTCCACAAACATCGACTCGATGCGTCCCTGCGGCTGCCCGCGATTGTCCAGCTCCCCGTTGTTCCAACGCGATGTGTTGTAAGCGGTGCCGATCCAGAGGCCGCCATCGGGCGCACCGCCGAGAGAAAAGATTCTGGAATCGAGCAGCCGTTGGCCGTCGGGCGCGGTCCAGCGCAAAAACCGGACGCCGTCGAAGCGAACCAATCCCAGGTTGGTGCCGATCCAGATATAACCATCCGCGGTTTGCGTGATAACCGTGGGCGTTCCTGCAAATTCGCCGTCTTCGGTGCGCCACGCCGTGTGCGTGTATTGCGAAAGCAGCCTGGCCGGATCGAGCGCCCGCGCCAGCGATGTGGAGAGCACAAGCAGTGTGATCAGAGTGGAAAGCGGGAGGAATCGTTTCGCCGTCGCGGCGAGGCAAAGCGTGAATAACGCAAGGGGGCACCTAATTCGGCGAACGTCCAATTGTGAGCCTCTTGCGGCCGAACAACCATCGATCGATCGAATAAGCACCAGGGCCGAGCACCGCCAATGCGACCAGAATACTCGCAAGCAGAAACGCGCTCCATCCTAAGTCCACCGGATGCACGATCATCCATGTCACCTCGATAACACCAGCCGCCAAAGCAATGGCCGGGGTAAGAAACCCGATCGCGACAAACAACGCGACCGACGCTGCGCCGACACTCGACCACTGCTGGTGACGGCCCAGCAGCTCCGCGGCCCCTTGCGCAAGAGTGAGAGCCGCAGCAACGCGCAGCCAAAGCAGCGCAAGGCCGCGAAGCCCGTCCGGAAAGCTTGGCAATGGCAGACGCAGAAACTCACTCCTGAAGCGGATACTATCGCGCTTCCGGGCCGCGCCGAAAACCCACAATCTGCAGCCTGCACCCCATAGTTCTCTATAGGTATTTCGATGCGCGAGATCTCGCAACTCTATCGCGCGTCTGGAATTAGCGATGATCAGATTTGCAGCAGGCCGCGGCGCACGGCAATCGTCACCGCGTGTGTGCGGTCGTTGGCGCGCAGCTTGTCTACGATGTTTTTGATATGGAAGTTGACCGTCGTTTCTGAGATGGCGAGACGCGATGCAATCTCTTTGTTCCGGTTGCCGTCGCGAATCAATTGCAGCACTTCCAGCTCGCGCGGCGTGAGATTGTCCTCGCCCATGTATTCCGCGAGCCGCACCGCGACCTCCGGAGGCACATGGCGGCGTCCGCTATTCACCGAGCGGATGATCGACAGCAGCTCCTTCTTCGGTGTGCTCTTCAGCACATAGCCCGAGGCTCCGGCGCGCAGTGCGCGCTGGATCTCTCCATCCCCATCCGAAGTGGTGAGGATAATGACACGAGCCTGCGGATACTCGCCGCGAATCGCCACCAGCGCGTCCACGCCGTCGGTTGCGCCCAGCCGCAGATCCATCAGTGTGATGTCAGGCCGATGCGAGCGGAACTGAGCCAATGCCTCTCCAGCAGTGGTCGCATTGGCTACCAGCGTCATGTCCGGCTGCGAGCTGATGATCGTAGCCAGACCCTCCCCGAAGACGGGATGATCTTCCACGCTCAGAATTCGTATCTGCTTGTCGGCTCCCATATCGATCTTTCTTTCGCGGCCATCACAGCCGCCTGAGTGACGAGCGGATTCAAGACCGGCGGCCCAGGCATCGTCATGGCCCGTCTTATCTTCGAAACTAACTCAGTTGGGGCTCAGGATGCCACTCTGCCCGCGCCGCAGAGTTGACGGCCGATACCCACGATGCGCAAATCCGCGAAAAATAAAGACCCGCCCGGCTCGAGTGCGCACCATCAACCTTAAAGATGGCAGAAGCGGCTGAGGACGCTTCTGACGGAAAGAACCGCTGCCCGAGCCACTCTCAACGCCCCCTCCAGACAAACAGATATTCCAGATATCCGCCCCGGCTGGCGTGGGTCATATGAACTAAATTTTTCTTGACAGTCGCCGATGGCGCGGCATATTCTTCGCGTCCAGTAAACATTTACCAGGGCTGCTCGCGTTCTTTTTCAGCTGATGCCGCCCGTAACTGGCAGTTTATAAAAGCGTTTTACCAAGAGACCGGAGGTTGTCACCCCCAATGATCGCGGTCGCTCGCTGCTGGAACATCATACCCGGCCTGTTCGGAACTCTTCAGGCATCAAGGCAAACGTTATCTCGACTCGTGCCCAGAAAATTACAGATATGGCCAAAACACGAGCGCTTCGAGTGAGTAACAAATAGTCCGCCCCGTCCCGTCGATCGACAGCGGACCGCCATACCAGCATCAGCAAGTCAAAGCACCACACTTTCAGGAGGCGTTATGCAACGCAAGATTTCGTTGTTGGTCGCCCTTAGCTTCACCATCATCCTTCTCGCCCGTCCGGCAAGAGCTCAGGAAAACGCCACCATCACCGGAACCGTCACCGATGCCACCGGCGCGGTCGTTCCCAACGTGACCCTCACGCTGACCAATCAGGCCACCGGACAAAGCCGGGAGGGAGAGTCGAACAGTTCCGGCATCTATGTCTTCCCGAACGTCGGCGTCGGCCACTTCACGCTGAACGCAAGCGCGACTGGATTCCGCAAGTTCACCCGGACCGACATCGTCGTCAACACCGATCAAACCCTCAAAGAAGATATCGGCCTCACCGTGGGCAGCGAGGGCCAGACCGTCACCGTCCAGGCGAACGCCCTGCAGCTCCAGGCGGAAACGAACGAGCTGAGCACCCTGATTACCGGCGCGCAGGTAACGCAGCTGGCGACCAACGGCCGCAATGTCACCGCCCTGGCCGCGCTGGGCATGGGCGTGTCCAACAACTTGTCCGGTGAATTCGGAGGCGTCAACGCCCTCACCTCCGCCAACGGCATCAGCTTCAACGGCACGCGCACCACGCACAACATCTATCTGCTGGACGGCGGCGAGTTGAATGACCGCGGCTGCGGCGGATGCTTCAGCTCCCTGCCTTCGATCGACGCTCTCTCCGAATTCCAGACCCTGGACAGCAACTACGGGCCGGACTACGGTATCGGCTCCGGCGGCACCATCCTCATGGTCATCAAGTCCGGCACCCATGATTTCCACGGATCGGTGTGGGAGTTCAACCGCAACGAAGACTACGACGCCAACAACTACTTCACCAACCACGCCGGCCAGCCCCGCCCCGAATTCCGGCTGAACGAGCCAGGCTTCAACTTCGGCGGCCCGCTCTTCATTCCCCACGTCTACAACACCGAACGCAAGAAGACCTTCTTCTTCGTGAACGAAGAGTGGCGCAGACTGATTCAGGGCAGCTCTCCTTCGGTCGTCAACACCATCCAGGACGGCAACTTCCCGACCGCCGGACAGGACCTGGCCTATACACCCTGGAGCGAATCCACACCCAGCTCCACGAATACTCTATGCAACCCCGGTGTTCTGTTTCCTTGCGTTCCGAAAACCAACGATCCCGCCAAACAAGCCCTCTATACGCAGGACGGCCTGACGCAGGGGAACGCCTTTCCAAATAACATTATCCCGGCTAACCTCATGGACCCCAACGCCGTTCTCGAGGTGAACGCGGGCACCTTCCCGCACGCCAATCTAGGCACGAATCAATACATCTCCTCCATCCCTCAGCCGACCAATGTCCGTGAAGATGTGGTGCGCATCGATCACAACATCAACAGCAAGCTCCAGTTGATGGGCCACTTCCTCCATGACGCGGTGACCACCTCTTTCTTCCCCCCGCTCTGGCAGGGAGCCACCTATCCAACCGTGGGCACGGCCATGGGCAATCCCTCGTATTCGTCGGTCATCAAGCTGACCCAGACGCTCTCCCCCACGCTGCTCAATGAAACCGCATTTCTCTACAGCGGCAACAAGATCACCCTCACTCCGATTGCCGGTCCCGGCGGCTCGTTTGTACAGCCCAGCGGCTGGACGGCCACCAGCTTCTTCTCCCCATCCCTCAACGAGGGCCTGCGCATGCCCCAGATCGATCTCAACGGTTCGCCCTTGAACACGCAATGGAGCTCCAGCTACTTCCCCTGGAAGAATGGCTACGAAGGCTTCGAGTGGCGCGACGATCTCTCCTGGACCAGGGGCCTTCACCAGTTCAAGTTTGGCTTCAGCTGGCTGCACGATTACAAGAACCAGCAGCTGCAGGCCAACACCCAGGGCACAGCCTCTTTTAACTCCAGCGCCTTCTCCGGCGACTCGTACATCAACTTCCTGCTCGGCGACGCCAGCAGCTTCCAGCAGCTGCAGTACCTGGCCGGCAAACACTGGGTCAATAACAACTATGGCTTCTATGTGAATGACAACTGGCACATACTGCCCGGTCTGACCCTCAACCTCGGCCTCCGCTATGACGGCTTACCGCATGCCTTCGAGCGATACAACCAGTTCGCGAACTTCGTTCCCGCCGACTATGACACGTCGCTGGCCTATCCTCTGAATGCCGACGGCACTTTGAACTCGGCTTCGCTCACCACCTACAACGGCCAGGCCTTCTACCTTAACGGCATCCGGGAAGCCGGCACCAACGGATTCCCGCGCGGCGTGGTCCAGAATAAGTACGACACCGTTCAGCCAAGAGTAGGCTTCGCCTACGATCTAGGAGGCGGCAAGACAGTGATCCGCGGCGGCTTTGGCATGTTCTTCGAGCGTGTGCAGGGCAACGACGTGTATAACGCGGCGTTGAACCCACCCTTCGCCTACCAGCCCCAGGCCACCAACGTCTACTTCTCCAACCCCAACACCAGCGCGTTGACCGGAGGCACCACGTCGCAGACCTTCCCCTCCACGCTCACCAATCTGCAATACGATTTCCGTCCGCCGGGAACCGCCATGTTCAGCCTCGGAGTGCAGCGGCAGCTCGCACCGTCGGTCATCGCGGTGCTCCAGTATGGTGGATCGCTGGGCTGGGTCCAGGACGACGACCGCAGCATCAACACCCTGCCCTTGACCAGCGACGATCCTGCGGCCCCCGGCAATCCTTACTACGACCGCGAGGGAGTTTCCAATGGTTCGCTGAACGCAAATCTCTATCGCATCTATCCCGGCTTCAGCACCATCACCCAGGAGGAGAACGAGACCAGCTTCAGCTACCATTCGCTCCAGGCAGGTCTTCGCATGGAGAACCGCCACGGCGTCACGCTCGGGCTCTACTACACCTGGTCTCATGAGATCGACGAAGTAAGCAATGACCTCAACGGTCTTTCCAACCCGTTCAATCCTGCCTATGACCGCGGTTCCGGCTCGCTCGACCGCCGTCACGTGTTCAATGCGAACTACATCTACAGCCTGCCCTTCTTCGCGCACAGCTCCAGCCTGCTGGCGCGGACAACGCTGGGAGGATGGGAAATCTCCGGCATCACCATCGCGCAATCCGGAGCGCCGCAATACATCACCTACTCCGGACCCATCGCCGGCACCACCGGAGGGCTCTCCGACACCCTCGGTCTCGGCGGCGGCACCACCAACCGTCCCGACATCGTCGCGCCGGTGTCCTATCCCAAGAAACTCACTGCATGGTTCAGCACCAGCTCATTTGCAAACCCGGTCGCCCCATGGCAAGGCGGCACGAACCAGGGCTTCGGCACCGCGGGAAAGGACGCCGTTGTTCTGCCTCCGCTCTTCAATACCAACCTGTCGCTGTTCAAGACCATTCCTCTCGCGCCCCAGGAGAGAGTGTCGCTCGAACTGCGCTTCGAATCCTTCAATACCTTCAATCACAGGGAATTTAACGGCATCGACGCCAATTCCGGAGACGCAAACTTCGGACAGGTGACCTCGGCCTACGATCCCCGCACTATGCAGTTCGGCGCC
>Ga0335075_10019531_pt1 | contig 10016 bp, 5 predicted proteins | sample Lox_Sample_24_FD_206723 | JGI IMG/M metagenome (GOLD analysis project Ga0335075, IMG submission 206723) | Soil microbial communities from Loxahatchee National Wildlife Refuge, Florida, United States - Lox_Sample_2.4 | ecosystem: Environmental > Terrestrial > Soil > Wetlands | place: USA: Florida...
GAACGCGCGCACCACCTGATCCTCGGACCGTTCGAGTTGCGTCGACTGCGCAGATGCATGCGCGACCAGTTCGGCGTAGCGTGGCCACAGCCGATTGTCATTCGGGTCCTTTGGTGCCCCCACGGCCAGTATGAGATGCGCTTGTTCTCGGTAGCTCGCCTGTTCCTGCTGACTCAGGGCGTCGCGCAGCAAGGCCTGGATCAACCGGTGTATCACGATGGTCCGGCCATCGAGTCGTACCAATGCGAACCGGCCTAGCTCGCGGACGGCCCGGGCCAGTCGGATCGGATCCTCGAGCAGCTCGCCCAGCGGCGGCGGCAAAGCGTGCGCACTGCGCGGAAATATGTCGCGCGGGACAGGCTCCGGCCCGAAGAACGCACAGCAGCGCAGCAGATCGACCGCCTCGGGAAGCTGTTGTTCCAATGTCAAGACCGAGAGCTTCCATGCAGCTGTCATTGACAGGGGGTAATCCGGCGATTTCCCCTCGGCCATAAGGTCGGACACTTGTTCTTCCAGCAGCCGCAGATACTCGTCAATGGTCATGCCGGTCTCGGCCTGCAGCGCTCCGGCCTGCTCCAAGGCCAGCGGCAGATCGCCAAGCGCTTCCGCCAGCCGATCTGCCTGTTCCCTGCTTAGCTCACTCGGCACGCGCTTGCCGAGGAACTCGATGCTTTCCGCGCGACTGAACACGTCTATCGGGACGGTTTCGACGATTGCCTGCCAGCGGGGATTCCTCGACGTGATGAGAACGTCGCCTGGGCCGCGCGGGATGATCTCGTTGAGTTCCTCAGGCTGATCGGCGTTATCAAAGACCAGCAGCCACCGCGCATAGGGAGTGCCCCGCCTGAGGGCATCCAGTACGGCCGTTGCCGCGCTCTCGATACCGGAGGCAGTAGCGGGCGGCAGGCCGAGTTGCGGGGCTAGGGCCGCGAGCGAGGACCGGACCAGTGGCGGCTGGTCGGCGGGAACCCACCAGACTAGGTCATATTCTGAACGATATCGGTGCGCGTACTCGATAGCTACTTGCGTCTTTCCAACGCCGCCCATTCCCTGTAGAGCATGTGGAAGGACGGCCATCACGGAACTGGCCCGCCGTTCCCTGAGCAGGCTAAGGATCTCTTCGCGACCGGTGAAGTTTTTGTTCCGCTGGGGAACGTTGCCCCATATCATCGGCGCGGACCCGGACGGCGGGGAGGAATGCGGTGCGGTCACATCGCTATTTTGGCACGAAACTCCAGCTTGCGGGGATCGACGCGTCCCAGGCGTCGTTATCCGCCATGCGTCATACCCATCGTACATTGTTTACCCAGGTCACGGGCTTGCTCTCGAGATGTGGGCATACGCATGGACCCGGCTGGACGCTCTCGTCGCCGAGATCGGCATCGATCTACGTCCGCCCGGGCTGCGGTCCTAGAGGCCGACCCGGCGTGGCGTGCCTGGGCATCTCGCCACGATCGAATGACTCGGATAGACCGTCTGGCTGCGTCACGGTGCTTGACGTGGGCCATCTTCCTCTACGTTTCAACTGGCTCTGTCGCGGCCAGCGTGTCGAGGGCTCCCTTCGGAGTCGCGGGCGATCGTGTCGCGAGCTTGACCCATCGACTGTCACTAACCTCCGCGATTCAGCATTGAGCTGCTGACTGGGGGAAAGGTTTCTTTGTGGCTTTGAGCTGCGGGTTTCTGCTGGATGGCTGGTTGGCCTGGTGTCTTATCCCGCACCCGATGGGTGCGGTGACCATGGCTGGCGGGCTTTAGGGGACTGGTCGGCTGGAGCCATCGTCACTGCCCCTGGACCGAGGATGCACGCTGCGGGGCATGGTATTACGCTCGGCTGGTGCGTGGCCCGGGAGATCAGGTGCTGGCGTGGGCGGCGCAGGCGGTGGCGCCGGGCGCGCAGATCACGCAGGCTGCCGGGCTGCGGGAGGGCGGGAACCCGTGGCTGCTGCGGCTGGAGCGTGCCGGGAAGGGATACCGGGCCGTGGTGAAGACCGGGGATCCCGCCAGTGCCCGGGACCGGATGCAGCTGCGCACCCAGGTCGCGGCGCTGGCGCTAGCGCGAGACCCCGGACTGCCCGTGCCCCGGGTGATCGCCGCTGACCTGTCCGGCAGCCAGGCGGGCGGGCTGGCCATGGTGACCAGCGTGCTGCCGGGCAGCAGCGCGATTCCCCGGACGATGCCCGCCGGGCGGGCGCGCCAGCTGGGCGCGGCGGCGGCCGCGATTCATGCTGTCGCGCTGACGCCCCGGCCGGACCTGCCGCGGCGGACCCGGCCGCTGGCGGACATGGACTTTGCCGCCTGGCGCCGTTCAGCTGGTACCACGCCGCTGCTGGCCAGGGCGGAACGGCAGGTCAGCGAGCTGCCGATGCCCGGCGGCGCGGCAGTGCTGGTGCACGGGGACCTGTGGCAGGGCAACACGATGTGGTCCGCAGGCGTAATCACCGGGGTGATCGACTGGGACGCCGCGGGCGCCGGGTCGCCGGGCATCGACCTGGGCACGCTGCGGCTGGACGCGGCGCTGTACTACGGGCCCGGTGCCGCTGCCCAGATCCTCGATGGCTGGCGGCAGGCCGCGGGCCGGGAGCCGGAGCACGTCGCGTACTGGGACGTCGTCGCCGCGCTGACCACAGTCGGCGACATGGCGCGGTGCCTGCCGCCGTGCTCGACCACCACCGGCCCGATCTTGACGCGCGTATCCTGACCGCGCGCCGCGACGCATTCCTGAGCGCCGCGCTGGGCCAGCTTGACGCCTGATGCCCGGCGTGCGCGGTGACATGCGTGCTGGCCAGGTTCGTGAGACGTGGCCAGCTGGCCGGCCAGATCCTTGCGGAATGGCCAGATCGGTTGCGGCCTGACGGCGAAGAGCGCCCCGGTTCGGGGAAATTACCCGGTAACCACACCATGTCATTTCCCAGGCAGGAGCGCTCTTCGTCATGCAGGATACGCGGTGGGATCACGGGCTGACGGTAACCGGCGAGGGCCAGGGCCTAGAGCGCCGGTCAAGTAGCGGGGTCAGATTCCGCCAATGTGATCGGTTGACGGTGGTCGAGTGTGCTATTCCCTGTTCGTAGCGTGTGGTGAAGGATCGGCTACGAGCAGGGAGGAAGCGTGGTGCGTCCTGTGGTGTGGCGGCCGTCGGCGGAGCCGTCGCCGGCGGAGCAGGCGGTGATCAAGGCGGTGCGGCGGGCGAAGCTGTTCGTGTTCTTGCGCGAGCACCGTCATGAGCTGTTTGACGAGGGGTTCCAGGCCGAGCTGGCGGAAACGTACGTGGACAGCCCGAAGGGGCAGCCGCCGGTGCCGCCGGCCCAGCTGGCGCTGGCGACGATCCTGCAGGCCTATACCGGGGTCAGCGACGATGAGGTGATCGAGGCGACGGTGATGGACCGGCGCTGGCAGCTGGTGCTGGACTGCCTGGGCGCGGAGGAGCCGCCGTTTTCCAAGGGGACCCTGGTGGGGTTCCGTAAGCGGCTGATCGAGAAGACCCTGGACCGGCGGCTGGTCGAGCGGACGGTGGAGCTGGCCGCGGCCACCGGGGGGTTCGGGGCGCGGGCGCTGCGGGCGGCGCTGGATTCCAGCCCGTTGTGGGGGGCGGGCCGGGTGGAGGACACCTTTAACTTGGTGGGACACGCCCTGCGCAGGGCCCTGGGCGTGATCGCGGTGCTGCAGGGGCGGGGGCAGGCCGCAGGGACCGCCGTGGTGGCGGCGCAGGCGGGGGTGCCGCAGCTGGCGGCCTCCAGCGTGAAGGCAGCGCTGGATGCGAACTGGGATGACCCGGCTGCCCGGGATCACGCCCTGGCCGAGGTGCTGGGCCTGCTGGACCGGGTGGAAGCGTTCATCGCCGGGCAGGCCGGGGACCAGGCCGCGGCGGCGGCGGTGGCGGTCGCCCGCCAGGTCCGCGACCAGGACGTGGACTGCTCCGGCCCGGCGCCAGTGATGCGCCGCGGGGTGGCCGAAGACCGGCGGATCAGCGTCGGGGACGCCGAGATGCGGCACGGCCGCAAGTCCCGCTCGGTGCTGTCCGGCGGCTACAAGCGGCACGTGCTGCGCGACCTGGACACCGGCCTGGTGCCAGCGGTGGGCATCACCCCGGCCAACGCGCCGGAGGCCAGCGTCACCGATGCCATCGCCGCCGATCTGGACGCGGCCGGGTTCACTTTGTCCGAGCTGCACATCGACCGGGCCTACCTGTCCTCGGCGCTGGTCCGCGACCGCGGCCCGGACCTGGCGGTCTACTGCAAGGCCTGGCGGGTCCGCAACACCGGCGGCCGGTTCGCCAAGAACCAGTTCACCCTCGACTTCGCCGCCGGGCAGCTGACCTGCCCCGCCGGCGTGGCCATGCCGTTCGAGCCCGGCCAGACCGTCCGCTTCCCCGCTGGCACCTGCGCCGCGTGCCCGCTGCAGGCACGGTGCACCACCAGCAGCAACGGGCGCAGCGTGTCCATCCATCCCGACGAGGCGCTGCTGGCCGAGCTGCGCCGACGCCAGCAGACCCCGGACGGGCGCGCGAAACTGCGCGAACGCACCCAGGTCGAGCACGCCTTGGCCCACGTCGGGCACTGGCAGGGCCGCCGCGCCCGCTACAACGGCACCCGCAAGAACCTGTTCGATCTGCGCCGGGTCGCCGTGGTCCATAACCTCCACGTCATCGCCCGCCAGCCCGTCACCGACAGTTACCAACCGGCCGCCTGACGGCTACCTAACCGGCGCTCTAGTCGGGCACGCCGGGGCGGTGCTTTTGCGGAAGCTGGCCGACCAGGCCGGGCTGACCTCCGCCCTGGGATCGGCGCTGGCGCGCGCCGGGAAGTTCCCGCTGATCGACCGCGGCATCGCGCTGGTATCAATGGCGCGGTGGCGATCGCGCTCGGCGCCACCAGCATGAGCGACATCACCGTGCTGGCCCATCACACCCCGGTGCTGGGCACTGAGCCGAGCGACACCACGGTGCGGCGGACGCTGGAGCTGGCCGATCCGCGGACCCTGGACAAGATCGCCCGGGCGCGGGCGGCGGTCCGGGCGCACGTCTGGTCGCTCATCGCGGCCAGGCCGGGCGGGTTCCGGTGGCTGGCCATCGCCGGGAAGGTGCTGGCCGGGTGGCTGGTCATCGACCTGGACGGCACGCTGATCACCGCGCGCAGACCTGGAAGGCGCCGCGCCCACGTTCAAGATGGACTACGGCTTCCACCCGCTCGGGGCCTGGTGCGCCAATACCGCCGAGTCGCTGGCGATGCTGCTGCGGCCGGGCAACGCCGGATCGAACACCTTCGCCGACCACCTCACCGTGCTGACCGCCGCGCTCCGGCAGATCCCCGCCCGGATGCGGTCCAAGCTGCTGGTCCGCGTCGACGGGGCCGGCGCCAGCCACGAGCTGATCGCCCGCCTGCTGTCGCTGGCCTCCCGGCGCCGCACCGTGCTGTTCACCAGCGGCTGGGCCATCACCGAGGCCGACGAGCAGGCCATCGGGCTGCTGCCCGCCGCCGCCTGGCAGGCCGCCGTCGACCAGGACGGGGTGGTCCAGCAAGACAAGCACGTCGCGGAGATCACCCAGCTGCTTAGCCGGGCCGGGCGCTGGCCGGATGGGCTGCGGTGGATCGTGCGCCGCGCCAAGCCGTCGCGCCGGCAGGCCAGGAACCTGACTGCCTTCGAGCGCGCCACGGGGTGGCGGTACTCCATCATCGTCACCAACATCCCCGACACCGGGATCAAGGATGTTCCCGGCAGCCACCACGCCCAGTTCATTGATGTACTGCACCGCCAGCACGCCGTGGTGGAGGACGGCGTGCGCGCCGGCAAATCGATGGGCCTGCGGAACCTTCCATCGAAAACCTGGGTGGTGAACTGCGGGTGGGTGCTGGCCGCCAACCTCGCCGCCGACCTGTCCGCCTGGTGCCGCCTGCTCGGCCTGTATGACCAGGACGACCTCCAGGACGCCGAACCGGACACGCTGCGCTACCGGCTCCTGAGCCTGCCCGCCCGGCTCGTCCGCCACGCCCGCGCCCGCGTATTGAAGATCAGCCGGGCCTGGCCCTGGAAGGAGGCGTTCCTGACCTGCTGGCAACGGCTGTGCGCCCTGCCCGCACCCTCCTGACCAGCCACCCGCCCCCGCGACCCGGAAAAGGAGGCCGCCCCCGGCGCGGTCGGAGCCGGTGCCACCCCGAGCACATCGGGCAGCACCGCCACCCGCCAGCCAGCTACCGCCACCGAAAACCGGCACGACACGATCAGTAAACTAAACTCGCCCCACCCCTGAATCGTTGAGGCTAACGTTAGGCATTCAGCGCCATATGGGAAGAGGGAAAGGAGCAGCAATCAGCATGTACAAGGTAAACCTCGGCCTGCACCGGTTACACATGTCATTGATCATCAGCGGGCTTATGGGCATCCGGCTTATCCGTATCGCCCAGGACATTGTGACCATCCCTGGATACTCGCCGATCACGATCCGCGCTCAGTGCGGTTCCACAGGCCCTTCAGGCTGGCCGTGCCGTCCGACTTCACGGTAGGCGGTGGCGAGATTCCTGCGTGTGGTCAGAGTGCGGGGGTGGGTATCACCCAGGACCCGCTCGAAGTCGGCGAGGGTGCGCTCCCACAGCGGGATGGCCTGGTCCAGCCGCCCAGCGTCTCGATAGGCGCCGGCAAGGTTGTTGCGGGAGGTCAGGGTACGGGGATCGGTCTCGCCCAGGATCCGCTCGCAGTCGGCGAGGGTACGCTCATACAGCGGAATGGCCTGGTCCAGCCTCCCAGCGTCCCCGTAGGCACGGGCGAGGTTGCCGCGGGAGATCAGCGTGTCTGGGTGGGCTTCGCCCAGGATCCGCACAGAGTCAGCGACCACGCCCTGACCGTATTCGATGGCCTGCACGAAACTGTCCCCAAGCATGTTCAGGCGCGAGATTGCCCAACTGCGCAGCCACAGCAGCGTTTCGGTCAGCGCGCGGTCCTGTTCTCCTAGGTGGGGTGCGACGTGCTCGTGCAGGGTCATGATCTGTTGAACGGCATCGCGAGCAGCGGGCCGGTTCCGCCACGGCTCATGGAGGGAATCGGTCACTGACATTAGCAGCGCCGCTACCCCCGCGCCGAGCCCGGCCAGGGTCCCAGCCTGTGCCTGGCGCTCCACGGCCACGCGCATAGTCAGCCGGTGCGCGGCCACCGTTGCGTCATCCGTGCTGAACGTCAGCAGGGACGCGCTGGCTAGCCGCCCGAGGGCCTCATCAATACTCTGTGGGCCGGCGGCCATCCCGGTGCCGGCACGCCGGAGCAGGCCTTGCTGCCCGGCGGCGTACAGCAGCGCCCGGGACACCCCAGCCTCCGACAGCAACGCGACCACGTTGATCAGCCCCTGACACAACCCTGTCGGGTCATCCTCTGCCGTCGCGTCTAGGGCCAACACGATCGTCTCGGCGACGCTGTGCCGATACGGCTCCCCAGCCGCGCGCTTGAGGAAGTCCTGCACAGGCACGGTACGCAGCCGAGTCAGATAGGTCGCGTAGTCCAGATGCTGGGCAGCGATCACCGCCGCGGCCTGGGCTAGGGCAAGGGGAAGGAATCCTAGCTCGGCCGCCAGCTCCGACGCACCGGCTGTATGAGACCGACGAGTGCGCTGGGCCAGGAACGACAGCGCTTCCTGTTCAGTGAATACGTCGACCGCGACCGCATCGCCAAACCCTCCGGTTTCCAGCTGGTTGCTGGTGATGATCACCTGGCACTGCCCGGCCGCGGGCACAAACCGGGCCAGCCCGTCAAGATCGGTGGCATTGTCGAATACCACCAGGCACCGGTCCCCATCGGTCTCCAGCCGGTTCCGGACCGTCTCCCCAAGGCTTTCCAGGTCCGCACCCGGCTCGGCGACGCCCAGAGCCGTCGCGATGTCCGCCAGCCCGTTCAGCACCTGGGCCAGCCCTGCGGCGTTGACCCACGCCACCAGCCGCCAGCCTGCGTCGATACAGGACCGAGCGTACGCCGCCGCGATCTGCGTTTTGCCTACGCCGCGCATCCCGGTCACCGCCCGCACCACCGTGACGCCCGGCGCGCTTTGGTCCAATAGGGTCGCCAGCTCAGTCCGGGGCTGGAACGCAGGCGCTCGCTGCGGCACCTCCCCGACCACCGTCGAATGACCCGCGGGTACTGCTGGCAGATACTGATGTTCGATATACGTCTGGATGTACTGGTTCACCTGCTCATTGCTCGAGCCAATCTGCACACCCTGACCGCCAGACATCTCCACCTGCTGTGTGTCCTCAGCGGGCGCGGCATGGGACTTACGGTGGCCCCGCACCAGCGGGATGATGCCAAACACGATCGCCACGGCAGCTCCAACCACTCCGGCCACCGAACCAACCACCGTCCAGGCGAACGCATCCACCCTGTGACAATACGCAGCCTATGCTCAGAGCACCTTACGATCGGCCCATCAACCCGTGCGTGCGGGCTCGCGCCCGCGTGCTGTTAGCAACCATGACGGCACCAGCATCAGGCACTGGCAAGCGTCCGCGCAGGCCGATGCCGCCAGGGTGGCATTCCAGCCGGAGCGGGCACTCGCTGCACTTGAGCTCACGAAACCGACGACGGAACGTCAGCCCATCCCTGATTGACTATCCCCCAAAGCGCGTCCGCTGTGATAGTGACACCAGGTACCCGCACTTCCCGCGTAGCAGGGTTTGAATTTGCTCGGCACTCAACACCTGGCTCGATGCGCAAATGAAGTTCCAGTAGCCGGAGATACTCAGGGACAATACGGCGCATCGGCCTGCGGGACCGTCAGTCTTCCCAGTCGGGCGTGGCAGCGTGGCTCGCTCTGCCCCAATGGCGTTAAGTTAAGCCTACGCCGGTGTAAGATCGCCTGCGTGGCCAGACGAGGGCAGCAGGTGGTAGCCGGGGACCGGCTGCCGGACCGGATCGGGATCGGGGTACTGACGAAGGTGTTCCCGCCTGAACTGGTGGACCGCGTTGTCGGCGAGGCGGGCGTGCGCGAGCAGCGCAAGCGGGCCTTGCCCGCCCGGGTGGTGGTGTACCTGCTGCTAGCGATGGTGCTGTTCTTCCAGTCCGGCTACGGCGAGGTATGGAACAAGCTGGTGGGGGGCCTGGACTGGGCCAGGCAGTTCCGGGTCCGGGTGGCGGCGGGCATGCAGCCGTCGCCGGCCGCGGTGACCCAGGCGCGCCAGCGGCTGGGCTGGCAGGTGATGCAGCGGCTGCTGGAGGCGGTGGCCGGGCCGCTGGCCGGGGAGGAGCAGGAGACCGCTCACGCCGCCGGGATGCGGCTTGTCGCGATCGACGGCATGTGCCTGGACGTGCCGGCCACCGCCGAGAACGGCGCGGAGTTCGGCTATCCGGGCAACGACGCGGGGCCCGGGCCGTTCCCCCAGGTCCGGGTCGTCGGCCTGGGCGAGTGCGGGACCCGGGCGGTGCTGGGGGCGGAGCTGTCGCCGCTGGCCACCGGGGAGCAGCCGCTGGCCCGCACGCTGCTGGCCCGGCTCGCCTGCGGCGATCTGCTGCTGGCCGACCGGAACTTCCTGTCCCACGGCCTGCTGGCCGAGGTGCTGGCCGCCGGCGTGCACGTGCTGTGGCGCGCGAAGAGCGACATAGACCTCCCGGTCCTGGAAGTCCTGCCCGACGGCACGTACCTGTCGCGGATCGCTGACCCGGCTGCCTCCAGGCGGATGCGCCGCAAGGGTGCGCGTCCGGAGGACATACCGGGCATCCCGGTGCGCGTCATCGAGTACTCGGTGACCAGCCAGGACGGCACCGAGATATCGGAGACCTTCACCCTGGTCACCGATATCACCGATCCCGCGGCGCTATCAGCGGAGCAGGCCGCGGACGCATATGCGCGGCGCTGGCAGCTGGAGACTTGCTTCGATGAGCTGGAGACCTCGCTCCGCGGCGGGGCTGCCGTGATCCTGCGGTCCAAGTCCCCGCCGATGATCCGCCAGGAGATCTACGCCATGCTCTGCTGTTACCAGGCGATCCGCACCCTGATCAGCCACGCCGCGGACGAGGCCGGGCTCGACCCGCTGCGGGTCTCCTTC
>Ga0335075_10019532_pt1 | contig 10016 bp, 12 predicted proteins | sample Lox_Sample_24_FD_206723 | JGI IMG/M metagenome (GOLD analysis project Ga0335075, IMG submission 206723) | Soil microbial communities from Loxahatchee National Wildlife Refuge, Florida, United States - Lox_Sample_2.4 | ecosystem: Environmental > Terrestrial > Soil > Wetlands | place: USA...
CGCGGTCGGAGCGAGAAACGAGCGCGCCTGGCGCTACCTGCCGACGCCGCACGCGGAGAGCGTCGCGGCCGAGACCGATTCGGGTATCGAGGCCTACGCCCCGTACGGGCATTGGCAACAAGCTGACACCAAGCCCGCCCTGGGCTAGCCTTCGGGCATGCGCACGGGGGCCGCGCTGGCAGTCGCGGTGGCGATGATTCTTGTCGGCGGGGGGTCGGCGAGCGCCGTGCGGCTGAGTGGGCCGATACTGACTCCCCCGGGCAGCCTTGCCGAGCCGGCCACAACACCCTGCGGCTCGTCGCTGTGCGGGGTCGTGGACTACGGGTTCAGCGTCACGGGCGGGACGCCGCCGTACACGCTCTCGTGCAACTACCCGTCCGGCGGCCTCTTCCCGATCGGGACATACCCGGTCACCTGCACGGCAACCGACGCCACCGGGGCCACGTCGGCGCCGGCCTCCTTCATGCTGACCATCGGTGCACCGCCGACGCCACCACCCTCGCTGACGATCACGCCGCCCGCGAACATGAGCGTCCAGGCGTCGCTGCCGTGCCCCACCAACACGAGCCTCGCCTGCGGCGTCATCACGTACACCTACGGGATCACCGGCGGCGCTCCGCCATACAACCTCATATGCAATGTCCCCTCGGGGTCGATCGAGCCCGTCGGCTCGTACGTGATCAGATGTATGGGGCAGGACCGGGAAGACGACTCGACGCCCTACCAGACGTTCGACGTGACAATCACACCGCCGACGACCCCATTCGTGGACGCACCTCCGGGGTATGTCCCCGACGTCACCGGCTGCGCGAACTCGAGCTGCATGGCGAGCTCTCTGACCGGCGCCGACTTCGACGGCGCCTCGTGTGACCTCGCCTCGACGACCTGCACGGTTACGACTGCATCGCCGGTCACCTTGCACGCTTGGAACCAGACCGGCGACGTGAAGGTCGCGATCACTGCGAACGGTCAGCCTGTCTCGATTGCGGCAACCACGTTCACCGAGCAACAATCCGGGATCACCTACACGTCGGCGCCGATCACGCCCCAGCCGGGAACGAACGTCATCACGGCCACCGTCGACGACCCGCTCGGCCGGCTGCCGGCGGCGGTCTACACCTGGACGATCGAGTACACCGCGCCGACGAGCTCGAGTACCGGCGGCGCCGGCAACAGCAGCAGCGGCGGCAGCAGCAGCAGCAGCAGCAGCAGCACATCTTCGGGCGGGAGCTCGACAAGCAGCGGCTCGGGCGGTCCGACTTCAAGCTCCTCACCCAGCAGCAGCCAGGCGCCGAAGTCGGCGGCGCAGCTCGCCAGTGCCGCCCTGTCCGCCCCGAAGATCGCGAAGGGAGCCAAGGGGCAGACGTTCTCCTTCGCGCTGAAGCTTCCCGTCGCGGCAACGGTGCAAGGAACGCTTGCTACGCGGGCGGGCCGAACCGTGTTGCGGTTCAGCGTTCGCGAGCAGAAGGGGCGATCGGTGGTGAAGCGATCGATTGCCAGACGCGCGTTGGCGAACGGCACGCTCATGACGCTTCGTCTCACCATCCGCACCGGCAAGGCGAGTCGAAGCCTGTCGATCCGCTTCCGGGCCTAGAGGGGCTGGCCGAACGCGATGTCGTAGCCGTCCGGGTCGGTCACGCCGAACTCGCGGAAGCCGTGCGGCTTGTTCGCGATCGAGTAGTCGATCGGGCAGCCGCGATCCTGGATCTCCGCGTAGATCGCATCCGCATCGTCGACTCGGATGTACGCGTTCCACATCGCGTGGACGACGTGCCAGTTCGGGACGAGCTTGGCGTCCGGCGGTGCGAGCGAGAGCAGCAGGATCGCGTCGTCGCGGATCGCCACGGCGAAGTCCGGCGGCTCGCCGTGAAGGTCGCACTCGAAGCCGAGCAGGTCGCGGTAGAACGCGACCGACCGGTCGAGGTCGGAGACGAGCAGCACCGGCGAGACGCCGGTCAGCCGCGTCAATAGTTCGAGCCGTTGTCGGAGAGGTCGACCGGGCCGATCCCGGCGACGACCGACTCCTGCGACCGCTCGTGCAGACGCTCGCGTCCGCGGCGCACCGCGGTCAGGAACTTGTCGAGGTTCGTCTCGAGCGTGGCGAGCATGCCGTCGGCCCAGTCCTCCATCTCGAGCCGCATCTCACGCGCCTGGCGCCGCGCCTCGTCGATGATCTCCTGCGCCTGCCGCTCGGCGAGCTTCACGATCTCGGTCTGCGACGCCTCGCGCACCGCCTGCTCGCGCGCCTCCTGGAGCAGCCTGTCCTGCTCGCGCTTGGCCTCGGCGAGCATCTCCTGGCGCTCCTTGACGATCCAGCGGGCCTGCTTGATCTCCTCCGGAATCGTCGCGCGCATCTGGTCGAGGATGTCGTAGATCTCCTCGCGGTCGATCCGGACCTGGTCGGTCAGGGGCACGGCCTTCGCGTTGTGCACGAGGTCGTCGAGTTTGTCGATCAGAACCAGTACGTCCATGACGCTCCAGTCTACTCCTGGTCGCTGACGGGAGCGCCGCCGCGTCCGTTCGGGAACATCTCCTTCAGGCGCACGGCAACAGCTCTGGGCACGAGTTCCTCGACATTTCCGCCGAACGAGGCGATCTCCTTCACCCCGCTCGACGAAACGAAGCTCACCTGCGGGCTCGCCATCACGTAAACCGTCTCGATGTCCGGCGCGAGCGTGCGGTTCAGCTGGTTCATCTGGAACTCCCACTCGAAGTCCGAGACGACCCGGAGCCCCTTGACGATCGCCTTCGCGTCCCAGCGACGAGCGAAGTCGACGACGAGCTCACTGAACACGTCCACCTCGACGTTCGAGACGACGCCCTCGAGCGCCTGCTTCACGAGCTCGACCCGCTCCGGCACGGCGAACATCGGCGTCTTGTGGTGCGGGTTGTTGACGACGCCGACCACGACGCGGTCGAAGATGCGCGCCGCCCGGGTGATCACGTCGACATGCCCGTTCGTCACGGGGTCGTACGTGCCGGGATAGATGGCGGTGATCACAGTTCGAACAGGGTAAGCCGTGCGGAGCCGTACGTGCGGGAAGTTCGCTCCCGAAGCCCGGGAACCTCCGGTGCCGGCTCCCGGCTCGAGGTCTCCCAGACGAGCAGGCCGTCGTGTGTGAGCAGCTTCGCGAGGTGGGGCGCGAGGCGCGTCCGGTCGTAGTCGTACGGCGGGTCGCAGAGCACGAGGTCGTAGTGCAGCCGCTCCTGCTGCAGCGCGCGCACGACGTCGAGCTGGAGCACGGTCCCGTGGAGGCCGAGCTTGTCGAGGTTCGCGTTGATCACGCGAGCAGCGTCGCGGTCGGTCTCGACGAAGGTCGCGCGCGCCGCGCCGCGCGAGAGCGCTTCGAGCCCCATCGCGCCGGAGCCGGCGAAGAGGTCGAGCACGTCGGCATCGTCGACCGGCCCGATCAGGTTGAACGCGTTCTCGCGCACGCGATCGGACGTCGGCCGCGTGTCGCGTCCCTTCGGCGCCGCGATCCGCCGGCCGCGATGCGTGCCGGCGATGATCCTCACGCGCCCGGGCTGAGCGCACTCAGCCCATACGCGGTCGCCGCATCGGCGAGTCGCTGGTCGTAGACGAGCATCTCGCGTGCACCGATCTCGATCGCCGTCGCGAGGTGTATCGCGTCGAGCGTTCGGAGTGACGTCGGGCCGACGGCGCGCGCAAGCATGCGGATCGCAGGTGTGACTTCGATGAGCTCAACCGATCCGAGGTGCGCAGCGGCGAGTGACAACGCGTCGCTGCCGACGAGCCCAGCAGCCCTGCCCGCCTCCACCTCGAGAACGGCACTCGCGGCGAGGTGATGTCGTTCTCTCTGCAGAAAGGCCGCCAGCGCCGCTGACTCCCGCTCCTTCAGGACGAGCCTCAGGAACGCCGACGCGTCGATGTAAGCCGGATCGTCAGAAGCGGTCTGCGCGCTGCTCATCGAGGATCTCGGACAGCGTGCGCCCGGAAGTGTTCTCTACCGGCGGCCGGCTGAGGTCGAGCGGACGCGTCGCCCGCCGCGCCTCACCGCGCGCGATCAGCTCGTCGAGACGGTTCGTGCGTATCGGAGCGAGCACAGCGACCGGCACGCCGTCGTGCGTGACCTCGATCGTCTCGCCCGCGCGCACGCGCCGCACCGCCGACGTGAGGTTGTCGCGCAGCTCCCGGATGCCCATCTGCGTCATGTGGCCACATGTTACCACAAGGTTTGATCGGCTCGAGATCGTCGCCGCGACCTGTCTGCGGGTCACGCGGGACGGACGTAGACCTCGAGGCGGTTGCCGCAGGGGTCGGCGAAGAAGACGCGCAGGTCGATGTGGCCAAGGCCGCTCACGCCGCGACGTCGCCCGCTGCGGCGAGGTGGTCGGCCTCGTCCTGCCACGGGCCGTCCTCGTCGCGGAGCTGCGCCGCGAGGTCGCGCGCCTGCTCGATCAGGTCGCGGTCGGCGCGGAGCTTCGTGAAGCGAAGGTCGCTCCAGCCGGACTGTCGCGTCCCGAGCAGCTGACCCTCACCCCGCAGCTCGAGATCGGTCTCCGCGAGCTCGAAGCCGTCGGCGGTGTCGACGAGCGCCTGCAGCCGCGACTGCGCCGTGTCCGTGAGCTCCGCCTTGTCGCGCGAGATCAACAGGCAATAGCTCTGTTCGGCGCCGCGCCCGACGCGACCGCGCAACTGATGAAGCTGCGCGAGCCCGAACCGGTCAGCCTCCTGCACGATCATGATCGTCGCGTTCGGAACGTCGACGCCGACTTCGATCACCGTCGTCGCAACGAGGACGTCGAGCTCGCCGTCCTTGAACTGCCGCATCACCTCGCGCCGGTCGGCCGGCTTCAGCTTCCCGTGGAGCAGGCCGACGCGGTAGCCCTTGAGCTCAGCGCGCCGCAGCCGCTCGGCCTCCGCTTCCGCGGCACGCGCGAGTCGCGTCTCCGATTGCTCGATCAACGGGCACACGACGTATGCCTGCCGGCCTGCGTCGAGATGCACACGCAACCGCTCATACGCCTCCGACGAGCGCTCGGCGCCGACCCACGCCGTGACGATCGGCTTTCGATTCGCAGGCGGCTTCGCGATCTCGCTCACGGCGAGGTCGCCGTAGATCGTCAGCGCAAGCGTGCGCGGAATCGGGGTCGCAGTCATGTGCAGCACGTGCGGCGAGCGATGCTCGGCAAGCGCCTTCCGCTGCTCGACGCCGAAGCGATGCTGCTCGTCCACGACAGCGACGGCGAGATCGCGGAACTGCACGTCCGGCTGGATGAGCGCGTGCGTCCCGACGACGATCGGCGCGTCGACGCTGCCCTTGACGCTGCCTGTGACGAGCGCCACCTCGACACCGAGCGGCTCGCAGAGCGCCTGGATCGTCAGGAAGTGCTGTTCGGCGAGCGTCTCGGTCGGCGCCATGAGCGCGCCCTGCCGGTTGTTCTCGGCGGCGCGCAGAAGCGCGTACAGCGCCACCACCGTCTTGCCCGAGCCCACGTCGCCCTGGAGCAGCCGCTGCATCGGCGTCGTCTGCGCGAGGTCGAGGTCGAGCTCGAGAATCGCCTTCTCCTGATGCGCCGTCAGCGTGAACGGAAGCGTTTCGCGGTAGCGCCCGATCAGCTCGCCCGGCTCGGCGAGCGACGGCGCAACCGCGTCGACCGTGCGCGAGCGTGCAACGACCAGCTGCAGCACGAGCAGCTCGTCGAGCGCGAGCCGGCGGCGCGCTTGTTCCGCCTGCTCGAGGCTCTCGGGGAAGTGCACGGAAAGCAGCGCGTCGGCGCGCAGCGGCAGCTCGTGCTCGGCAGGCAGCGGATCGGGCTGGAAACGGCCGTGCTGGGCAAGGGCGGCACGCGCGAGCTCGCGCAGGCGCGTGGCAGGCACCTGCTCGCTCGCGGGATACACCGGCGCGAAATCGGCCGTCGCGCGCGCCTCGCCGACGTCGTAGCTCTTCACGTCGAAGCCGTAGCGGCCGAGCTTGCCGCGCAGGCGCACGTGCGTGCCGGGCTTCAGCTTGTCGACGAGCCACGGCTGGTTGAACCACGAGGCGCCGATCGTGCCCGTCGCGTCCTTCACGCGCGCGGTGACGAGCGTCCGGCGGCCGCCGATCCGGCGCGCGCGGACGTCGACGACCACACCGGCGATCGCCACCTCGTCGTCGCCCCACAGCTTTGCGATCGGTATCTCGTCGACCGCGCGCTCGTAGCGGCGCGGACGGTGGAGGAGCACATCGCGCACGGATTCGATCCCGAGGGCGCGCAACCGCTTCGCGAGCGCCGCCCCGACGCCCGGCAGCGTTGTCACGGCAAGCTGCTCCGCGCGCAGGGGGGCCGCCCAGCCGCGCGGCCGCGGCCACTCGTTCTGGACCACACCTGTGAAACCCGTATGCACTCGGGTCATCGTCGCCACCGGGACCGAGCATAGGACCCGGTCCGGACGGACCCTATTCGTCCTCGTACCAGAAGAAGCCGACCGTACCGGGACCCGCATGGGTGCCGATGACGGCTCCGAGCTGCGTCGCCAGCTCGATCTCCGCGTGGGGACGCACATGCTGCACCATCTTTCGCAACGCTTCGAGCCGTTCCGGCGCGGCGGCGTGCGCGATGCCAACCCTGAGCCCCGGCGAGTCGGTCGAGCTCTCCTCGAACCGCGACGTGAACTCGGCAAACGCCTTCTGGTTACCGCGCACCCTCTTCAGCGGCACGACCTCGCCGTCGCGGATCGTGAGGATCGGCTTCACGTTCAGGAGATTGCCGGCGAGTGCGGCAGCCTTGCCGATGCGGCCGCCCTTCGCCAGATACTCGAGCGTGTTGACCGTGAACAGAAGGTGATGCGTCGATTCGTAGTACGCGACGAACGCGTCGATCTCCTCGTCGGTCGTGCCGCGCTCGAGTCGCCGCTGCACACCGAGCGCGAGCATCGCGAGCGACGCCGACACGGTGCGTGTGTCGATCACACGGACCTTGTCGCCGCCGAGCATGCCGGCCGCGGTCTCCGCGCTTCCGAACGTTCCCGAGAGCGTCGACGAGATCTGCAGCGAGAGGACGCGCTCGTAGTGCGGCGCAAGCTCCTCGTAGACGGCGAGGAAGTCAGCGGGCGTCGGCTGCGACGTCGTCGGCAGCTCGGCGCTCGCCGTCAGCCGTTCGTAGAACTGCGCCGGATCGATCTCGACGTAGTCGCGAAAGCTCTCGTCGCCGAAGCGCACGTACAGCGGAACGACGCGGAAGTTCGCAAAGCGGGCAGGCGCCTCCGGGAAGTCCGCGGTCGAGTCGAGCACGACCGCCGTGTTCCCCGCGTCGAGCTTCACGCGGCGGCGGCGTCGCGCACGACGCGCACGAGCTGGTCGAAGTCCTCGTCCTTCGTCACACAGGCGACGGCGCCGGCGGAGAGCACCTCTTTCACCTCGTCCGCGGTCACCGAGGCCGTCAGGCACACGACCCTCGTGTCGGGCGCGGCATCGAGCACCGCGCGAGTCGCCTCCGCGCCGTTCAGACCGGGCATGCGGTAGTCCATCAGCACGACGTCGGGACGGACGTCGCGGCAGAGCTCCGGCGCATCGTGGCCGGACGAGACCGCACCGACGACGTCGATCTCGTCCCGCAGCCCGAACAGCAACTCGAGCGTCTCGCGGAACGTGTCGTTGTCCTCGACGAGCACGACGCGCACGGCCATCAGACCACCACCTCGGCGAAGAGCCAGTCGCTGACGAGCGCACCGAGCGCGGCGCCAAGGTCCCCGACCACGTCGTGGCCGGCCGCGACGAAGCGAACGTCGGCCCAGGCGACGCGCTCCTCGACGAGCTCGCGCCGGCCGGCGATCTGGTCGCTCGCGACGACGAGTGTCGGGACCGAGCCGGCGACAGGCGCCAGCGTCGCGGCGGCGTCGTAGTCGCCGAACGGACGCAGCAGCGCTCTGAGCGTCTCCTCGCCGTATTCCCAGTCGTTCTCGGGCGCCGCGGCGACCGCCTCGTCCAGCCAGCCGTCGCCTGCAGGGGGCTGCGCGAAGCCTCCTTCGAGCAGCACGAGCGCGGTCGGCCGGTGCAGCGAGGCAGCGGTGGCGGCAACCGCCGCGCCCCAGGAAGCGCCTCCGTAGACGTCTGCCCCGGTCGCGATCAGCTCCGCGGCGAGCGACTCGAGCTGCCAGTCCTCGCGCGTCGCATACCTCGGATCCACGGTGACGACCTCGAGGCCCGGCCCGCCCAGCTCGATCGGCGCAAACGAGTCCGCCTCGCCGCCGAGCCCCGGCCACAGCGCGATCTTCATTCGGCCGCCAGGAGAAGCGGATAGTGCGGCTGCCCACCCTGGTGCACGTCGAGCTCGACCTCGGGGTGCTCGGTGCGAATGCGATCGAGCAGGCCGTCGAGAGCAGGCGGCTCGGCTCCGGTCAGCAAGGTGACCACACCCCGCGGCTCACGCAGCAGCTCGTCGAGCACGGCGCCTGCGACCTCGTCGAACGTGCCGCCGCCGGCAACGGGCTCGCCGTCGGCGAGCCCGAGCCACTTGCCCGCCTCGACGTCGACGCCGTTCAGCTGCACGTCGCGGCTTGCCAGCGTGACCGCGCCCGTCGCGACCGCGTCCGCCGCCTCGCTCATCGCGTCGACGTTCTCGTCGACGTCGCTCGCCGGATCGAAGGCGACGAGAGCGGCGAGACCGGCCTGGATCGAACGCGTCGGCACCACCCGCACCTTCTTGGCCGAGTTGTCCGCGGCCTGCTCGGCGCTCATGATCACGTTCCCGTTGTCGGGCAGAACGACAACTTCCGGCGCCGGGGCGCGCTCGATCGCATCGAGCAAGTCTGCCGTGGACGGGTTCATCGTGCTTCCACCGTCGACCACTCGTGCGCCGAAGCTCTCGAACAACGCGCGGTTCCCGACACCGGCCGTGACGGCGACGACGGCGCAGATATCGGTCGTCTGCTCGGCAGGGTTCAGCAGCCGAGCTTCGCGCTGCTGCGTCTGCGCGTGCATGTTCGCGATCTCGACCCCGCCGATTGCCCCGCGCTCGACGCCGAGGGAAAGCGCCTTGCCGGGGTCGTCGGTATGGATGTGAACCTTGAGCGCGCTGCGGTCGCCGACGACGAGCAGCGAGTCGCCGAGCGCCTCGAGCTCGGCCTCGAGCTCGTCCGGGTCGAGCCCATCGCCTTCGACGACGAACACGGTGCAGTACCGGTACTGCGAGAGCTCCTGGTGGATCGCCTCCAGCCCGAGTCCTTGCTCGTACTCGACCGGCGCCGGAAGCTCGCCGCCGCTGAGCGTCGCGTGAATGCCGCGCACGATCTCGACCAGGCCCGCCGCGCCCGCGTCCACGACGCCCGCTTCGCGCAGCACCTGCAGCATGTCGCGGGTCTGCACGACGGTTTCGTCACCGCGAGCCACGATCGCGGCGAGGTCGCCGCCTTCAGCAGCCGCATCCGCCATCGAGCGAATCGCGGTGAGCATCGTCCCCTCGACCGGCTTCTTCACCGCACGGTAGGCCGCATCGCTCGCGGAGCGGAAGGCGTTGGCCAGGTCGTCGCTCTCGGCGAGCGACTCGCACGCACCGCGCACGATCTGCGACAGGATCACACCCGAGTTTCCGCGGGCGCCCAGCAGCGCCGCGCGTGAGATCTCCTGCGCAAGGCCTGCGCGGCTGCCGGCCCCCTCTTTGTGGAGCGCCTCGTCGACTGCGCGGACGGTCAGCGTCAGGTTCGTCCCGGTGTCGCCGTCGGGGACGGGATACACGTTCAGATCGTCGATGCGGCGGCGGTTCGCCTCGATGGACTGGAGCGCGCCTTCGACGAGTTCGTGGATCTTCTCTCTCACGGGCTCGGACCCTACTCGGCGGGACCCGGATAGGGTCAGATCTCGTAGAGGAGACATGCCAGGCGTTGCCGCGACCGTTCTGATCGGACTGGCCCTCGGCGTGCACGGCGTGGGCGCCCCGTCGCTGCTCGAGCGGCTGACGCCGGGAACCCTCCAGCCCGAGACGAAGCCGGCGCTTCTCCCCAACTCGCGGTTCGGCTACGCGTACGCGCGCCGCGAGGGCACGATCGCGCTCGTCGTCAAGCCGGTCGCCACCGG
>Ga0335075_10019533_pt1 | contig 10015 bp, 14 predicted proteins | sample Lox_Sample_24_FD_206723 | JGI IMG/M metagenome (GOLD analysis project Ga0335075, IMG submission 206723) | Soil microbial communities from Loxahatchee National Wildlife Refuge, Florida, United States - Lox_Sample_2.4 | ecosystem: Environmental > Terrestrial > Soil > Wetlands | place: USA...
GCCGGCAAACCCCCTAAGCTCGCCATCACGGCTCTCATGCGCAGGCTCGTCATCCTCGCCAACGCCCTCCTGCGCGACGATCGCACCTGGACCAAAATCCCCGCTTGATCACAACGGATACTCTAGGGGATTTTCCTCAAGAGCGGCCCGGTGCCGCGCGAGGCCTTCTCGGCGACCCCGCTGATCCCCTCGCGCCGGACCAGCTCCGCCCATACTTCCTCGGGGCGGAGCCCGGAGGCGACCCAGAGCACGATCAGGTGGTAGAGCACGTCCGCGCTCTCGCCGATCAGCGCCTCGTGGTTGCCCGCCACCGCCTCGATCAGGCACTCCACCGCTTCCTCGCCGAACTTCTGCGCGACCTTCGGAATCCCACGCGAAAGCAACCGCGCCGAGTGGCTCACCCCCGGATCGGCGTGCCGCCGCGCCATCACCACCAGCCACAGCCGCTCCAGCACCTCGGCCGAGGCTTCCCGTTCCGCCACCGTCCCCGCCGGCATCGGCGGCGGCATGCGTGCCGCCGGCTCCAGGCCCTTCTTCCAGGGCCCGGCCGCAAGCTCGCCCGTTCCGTTCTCGCGCCGCTCGCGCTTGGCTCCCTTGCCCATCGTTCCCCTTCAGGCCGCCTCGGCGACCGGCCGCACCGCGAGCCCCGCCGTCGCCAGCGCCTCCTTCACCGCGCCGATCGTGAAAATGCCGAAATGGAACACGCTCGCGGCGAGCAGCCCGCTTGCTCCCGCCCGCGCCCCCGCCACGAAGTGCTCGAGCCGCCCCACCCCGCCGGAGGCAATCAGCGGCACCCGCACCGCGCCCGCCGCCGCGCGCAGCAGCTCGAGGTCGAAGCCCTCGCCCGTCCCGTCCCGGTCCATGCTGGTGAGCAGAATCTCCCCCGCCCCGCGCGCCGCCGCTTCCCGGCACCACCCGATCGCGTCGATCCCCGTCCCCTGCCGCCCGCCATGGGTGAACACTTCCCACCCGCCGCCCGCGCGCCGCTTCGCGTCCACCGCCACCACCACGCACTGGCTGCCAAACTTCTCCGCCGCCTCGCCGATCAGCTCGGGCCGCGCCACGGCGGCCGAGTTGACGCTGCACTTGTCCGCCCCGGCCAGCAGCAGCCGGCGCATGTCGCCGATCGAGCGGATCCCGCCGCCGACGGTGAGCGGGAGGAAGATCTTCGCCGCCGTCCGCCGTACCACCTCCACCATCGTCTCGCGGTTCTCGTGGCTCGCCGTGATGTCGAGGAAGGTGAGCTCGTCGGCGCCGGCGCGGTCGTACACCTCCGCTTGCTCCACCGGATCCCCGGCGTCGCGCAGGCGGACGAACCCGATCCCCTTCACCACGCGCCCCTCCTTCACGTCGAGGCACGGTATGACCCTGAGCTTCAGCAGCTTCCGATCTCCTTCATCGTCACTCATAGAATGTCCGCGCTCGAATCGGGCAAGGCCGGAGAGCGCTTACATAGCATCAAATGGTTGCAATCGTGTCCAACCCGCCAATTGTCATCGTTCCGCAACCTTGCAGTACCCCCGCTCCCTCATCGCCCGAGAACGTCCAGCGCCTCCGCAAGCCCGACACGCCCGTCATAGAGCGCCCGGCCGACGATCACGCCCACGAGCGAACCTTCCGCCTTTTCCCTTAAGGTTCTGAGGTCCTCGATGCCTCCGACCCCGCCCGAGGCGATGACCGGGGTGCGGACGCTGCGGGCGAGCGAGAGCGTCCGCTCGATATCGAGCCCTCCGAGCATCCCGTCCCGCCCGATATCGGTGTAGATGAGCGCCGCCGCGCCCGCGTCCTCGAACCGGAGCGCGAGCTCCCCGGCCGCGATCTCCGTCGTCTCCGCCCATCCCTCGGCGGCGACCATCCCCTCGCGCGCGTCGATCGCGATCGCAACCCTTCCCGGAAAAAGCCGGCACGAAGCGCGCACCAGCTCCGGCGCCTTCACCGCGGCACTTCCCAGGATTACCCGGGCCACCCCGGCCGCGAGCCAGCCCTCGATCGCCGCGATGTCGCGGATGCCGCCCCCGAGCTGCACCTTCACCTCAGCCGCGCCCACTTTGGCGATGCGGACGATCGCCCGCACTGCCGCCCCGTTCATCGCCTTCCCCGCGAAGGCGCCGTCGAGATCGACGACATGGAGCCACTCGCACCCGGCCGCAGCGAAGCCTTTTCCGACGTTCTCCGGCGCGTCCGAGTAGACGGTCGCCTCCGCCATCTCCCCGCGGCGAAGCCGCACCGCCTTGCCGTCCTTGAGGTCGATCGCGGGGTAGAGCGTGAGCCCGCGCCCCATCATCCCTCTTGCGGCGCACGGCCCCGCCGGGCCAGCACCTTGCAGTAGAAGAAGCCGCGCACCGTCTGCCCGCGCACCCGCGCATAGGCCGGATGGATGCCCCACCGCTCGTAGCCCATCGATTCGTAGAGCCGGATCGCCGCCGCCTGCGTCTCGCGCACGTCGAGATTGATCACGTGGCGATGCAGCATCCGCGCCCGGTCCTCTGCCTTGCGCAGCACCATCCGCGCGATCCCGTGGCCCCGCGCATAGGGTGCGGTGAAGGCGTGCGTCAGCGTCGCGCTGAAGCGTTGCGCCTCGTTGTTGCGCGGCGGCAGCAAGAGCTGCGCCGCGGCGACGATCATGTCGTTCAGGCGGCCGACGATGAGCTCGCGCTCGGGCACCAGCAGCACGCCGCGGAAATAGCTCGCCAGCACCCCGATCTCGGGCGGGTTGACCCAGCCGAACCCGCCGCCCTCGATGATCGCGGCATTGGCCGCCTCGCAAAGCGCGTTCAGGTCATCGGCCGAGAGCTCGTTGATCTGCTCGACCGAGATTCTCGGGCGCACGGGAGGTCGCGCGCCGGCCAATGGATCGGCTTCGTTCATGCGCACCTGCCCTCATGGGTTCCAGCCGAGGAAATTGGCGAGGATCCTGAGCCCGACGCGCTGGCTCTTCTCGACGTGGAACTGTGTGCCCGCGCGGTTGCCGCGCGCGACCATCGCCACGACCGCCCCGCCATAGTCGGTGGTGGCGAGCACGTCCGCGGGATCGGCGCCCGCGAGCGCGTAGCTGTGCACGAAATAGACGTGCTGCCCCGGCGCCAGCCCGGCGAGCAACGGATGCCGCGCCTCCGGTTCGAACGCGAGCGCGTTCCACCCCATCTGCGGCAAGCGGAGCCCGTCCGCCGGCATCGCCGCGATTTCCCCCCGGATCCAGGCGAAGCCCGGCGTGATCCTGTGCTCGAGCCCCCGCTCCGCCATGAGCTGCATGCCGACGCAGATGCCGAGGAACGGCGTCCCGCCGTCCACCGCATGCGCAATCGCCTCGCTCATGCCCGGAACCGCGCCGAGCCCCGCCGCGCAGTCGGCGAAGGCGCCTTGGCCCGGCAGCACGATCCGGTCCGCCGCCGCCACCTCCCGCGCCTCGCCGGTGATGCGCACCTTGGCCGCGATGCCCTCCTCCTCCGCCGCCCGCTCCAGCGCCCGCGCCGCCGAGGCGAGGTTGCCGCTCCCGTAATCGACCACCGCGACCTTCATGCCATGCGCCCCACCTGCTCCGGCCGCTCCGCCAGGTAGCGCGCCAGCGCCGCCTCTGCATCGCGCGCCGCGACGACGTCGCTCAGCAGATAGCCCCGCCGCGCCAGCGACCAGCGGCGGAGATCATTGCCGGTGAGCCCGAGGATGAGGGCGAAGGCCGCGAGAAGCACCGCCCGCAGCGCGCCCGCCGGCGCCTGCACGATCCCGATCAGCGCCGCCGCCGCTAGCGCCGCCGGCACCCACGCGCGATGCCGGGCGAGCCAGAGCGGCCCGAACAGGAACGCGCCCCAGCGGAAGCCCTCGACGAGCAGCTCCGGGCCGCGGTCGGCGCGGGTATGGGCGGTGAAGTACCTCACAGGCTTCCCTTCGTCGAAGGGATGGCATCCCCGATCCCGGGATCCCGTTCGACCGCCATGCGGAGCGCCCGCGCCGCGGCCTTGAAGGCCGCCTCCGCGATATGGTGCGCGTTCTCCCCGGCGCGCGCGTTGAGGTGCAGCGTGAGCGCCGCGTTGGTTGCGAGGGCCGCGAAAAACTCCCGGAAGAGCTCCGTCTCCATCCCGCCCAGCCGCTCCGCCGGGAAGCTTATACTCCACGAGAGGTGCGGCCGGCCCGAAAGATCGATCGCCGCCTCCACCAGCGCCTCGTCCATCGGCACCAGCGCCTGGCCGAACCGGCGGATCCCGCGCTTCTCGCCGAGCGCCTGCTTGAGCGCCTGCCCGAGCACGATCCCCACATCCTCGGTCGTGTGGTGGGCGTCGATCGCGAGATCGCCCTTGGCCGTCACGGCGAGGTCGAAGAGCGCGTGCCGGGCGAAGGCGGTCAGCATGTGGTCGAGGAAGCCGATCCCGGTCGCGATCTCGGCCTTGCCCGTCCCCTCGAGCGAGAGGGCGAGCCGGATATCGGTCTCGCTCGTCGCGCGGTGGATCGTGCTGCTGCGGCCCATGGCCGGAGCACTAGCCCAAACGGGCTCCGTTTCCAAACCCGGACGGTTCTCCGTCCGGCCGCGAGCCTCTCAGTGCGCGATCTGCTCGAGCGCCAGCTCTTTCGTCGCCGGCCCGAAGAACCCGATCACGCCGATCACCACCAGCATGGCGATGCCGATGAAGATCGCGACCGCCGCGACGCCGCCCGAGTGCAGGAAGTAGCCGATGGCGAGTCCCGCGAAGGCGGCCGAGATCCGGCTCCAGGAATAGACGAAGCCGATCGCGCGTGCGCGGATCCGCGTCGGGAACAGCTCCGCCTGGTAGTTGTGGAACGCGTACGACATCACGTTCGCGCAGAGCGTGAACAGCACGCCGACGACGATCAGCGAGGCCGGCGCCGTGAGCTGGGCGAAGATCGCCATCAGGATCAGCATTCCCGTAGCCCCACCCACGATCTGCCATTTGCGCTCGATCCGATCGGAGAAGAGCGTCCCGATCAGCGGCCCGAACGGGTTGGCGATGGCGATGATGAAGGCATATTCGAGGCTCTGCGTGATGTGGATGCCGCGCGCGATCAGGAGCGTCGGCACCCAGGCGGCGAACCCGTAGAAGCCGATCGTCTGGGCGAAATTGAACACCGAGAGCATGATCGTGCGGCTGCGGTACTCCGGCGCGAACGCCTCGGCGAGGCTGCCTTGCGCCTCCGCCTCCGCCGGCTCCGGCGCCGGCGCCGGCAGCTTCCGCCCAAGCTCCGCCTCCACCCCGGCCTCGATCCTGGCGACGATGCGCTCCGCCTCCTCGTTGCGGCCGTGCTTGGCGAGCCAGCGCGGGCTCTCCGGAAGGCCGAGCTGGAGGAACCACACCACCACCCCGCCCACCGTGCCGATCAGCACCACCCAGCGCCAGCCCTCGAAGCCGAGCGGCGAGAGCGGCACCAGCCGCCAGGCGAGGAAGGCCACCACCGGAACCGCGCAGTAGGTGATCAGCTGGTTGGTCGAGAAGGCACGCCCGCGCTCGCGGCGCGGGATCAGCTCGGCGATGTAGGCATCGATCGTGACCAGCTCGATACCGAGCCCGATCCCGGCGATGAAGCGCCAGATGATCAGCGAGAAGCCGGTCGTCTGGAACGCCATGATCGCCGAGCAGACGATGTACCAGACGAGCGACCAGACGAAGATCTTGCGCCGGCCGAAGCGGTCGGCGACGTTGCCAAGGATCAGCGTCCCCGCCCAGAGGCCGGCGAAGGTCGCGAAGACGAAGGTTCCGAACCCCGCCTGCCCGATCACCCTGAGCGCCGCGATCGGGCCGAGCGATTCGGGCGTGAAGAGCCCGGACTTGACCATCCCCGGCGCGACATAGGCAGTGAAGAAGAGGTCGTAGAACTCGAAGACCCCGCCGAGCGAGATCAGGACGATCATCCGCCAGACGTACCAGGAAGAGGGCAGCCGATCGAGCCGCGCGGCAATCTCTCCGGTCTTGTTCGACGTGCCCATCCGTTTCCACCCCGATCTCTTCGCCGCGCCGCGATGGCGGCGCGGCTCGCCTCTCTGAACGAGAAGCCAACGATCCTAATGGCATACCAGGCCGGGTGCGCCAACCCCGCCCTGCTTCCGCGTCATTGCTCCCATCTTGCGCCGCAGCGCGCGGCGGGCCATGTCCCGCCCGATGCCCCCCTTTTCTCCCACGTTGTTTCCCGCCGGCGCCGTGCCCGACCCGATCGGCTGGCACGGCACCACGATCATTGCGGTCCGCCGCGACGGCGCCGTCGCCATGGCCGGCGACGGCCAGGTCAGCCTCGGCCAGACCGTCGTCAAGGCGAACGCCCGTAAGGTCCGCCGCATCGGCGGCGGGTCCGTGCTCGCGGGCTTCGCCGGCGCCACCGCCGACGCTTTCACCCTCCTCGAGCGGCTCGAGGCCAAGCTCGAGCGCTTCCCGGGCCAGCTCGAGCGCGCCGCGGTCGAGCTCGCGAAGGATTGGCGCACCGACCGCTATCTCCGCCGGCTCGAGGCGATGATGGCGGTCGCCGACCGCGAGCGCAGCTTCCTCATCAGCGGCAACGGCGACGTGCTCGAGCCCGAGGACGGCGTGATCGGCATCGGCTCGGGCGGCAATTACGCGCTCGCCGCGGCGCGCGCGCTCCTCTCCGTCCCCGGCCTCGCCGCCGCCGAGATCGCCAGCCGCGCGATCGAGATCGCCGCCGATATCTGCGTCTACACCAACCGCAACGTCACCCTGGAAACGATCTGATCCGATGGACGCGCCGAGCTATTCCCCCCGCGAGATCGTCTCCGAGCTCGACCGCTTCATCGTCGGCCAGAACGATGCCAAGCGCGCCGTCGCCATTGCGCTGCGCAACCGCTGGCGCCGCGCGCAGCTGCCCGAGGCGCTGCGCGAGGAGGTGATGCCCAAGAACATCCTGATGATCGGCCCGACCGGCGTCGGCAAGACCGAGATCGCGCGCCGCCTCGCCAAGCTCGCCGAGGCGCCCTTCCTCAAAGTCGAGGCGACCAAGTTCACCGAGGTCGGCTATGTCGGCCGCGACGTCGAGAGCATCGTCCGCGATCTCGTCGAGGCCGCGATCAACATGCGCCGCGAGGCCGCGCGCAAGGACGTGCAGGCGAAGGCCGAGCTCGCCGCCGAGGAGCGCCTCGTCACCGCGCTCGTGGGCGAGGGCGCCTCGTCCGAAACGCGGGGCAAATTCCGCCGCATGCTCCGCGACGGCACGCTCGACGACAAGGAGGTCGAGGTGAGCGTGGCCGAGCCCGCCGGCAATCCGATCGGCCAGCTCGACATTCCCGGCATGCCGCCCGGCCAGATGATCAACCTCTCCGAGATGATGAAAGGCATGTTCGGCCGCGCGCCCCAGCGGCGGCGGATGAAGGTCGCCGACGCCCGCGCCGCGCTGGAGCGCGAGGAGGCGGATCGCCTGCTCGATACCGACGCAATGAGCCGCGATGCGGTGAGCAACGCCGAGAACCACGGCATCGTCTTCATCGACGAGATCGACAAGATCTGCGCCCGGACCCTCGAAGGCGGCTTCCGCGGCGGCGACGTCTCGCGCGAGGGCGTGCAGCGCGATCTCCTGCCGCTGATCGAGGGCACCACCGTCGCCACCAAATACGGGCCGGTGAAGACCGACCACATCCTCTTCATCGCCTCCGGCGCCTTCCATCTCGCCAAGCCCGCCGATCTCTTGCCCGAGCTGCAGGGCCGCCTGCCGATCCGCGTGGAGCTCGCCTCGCTCACGCGCGCCGATCTCCGCCGCATCCTGACCGAGCCCGAGCATTCGTTGCTCAAGCAGTACGAGGCGCTGCTCGGCACCGAGAAGGTTTCTCTCTCCTTCACCGACGATGCGATCGACGCGCTCGCCGAGCTCGCCGCCGACATCAACGAGCGGGTGGAGAACATCGGCGCGCGCCGCCTGCACACCGTGCTCGAGCGCCTGCTCGAGGAGGTGAGCTTCTCCGCCTCCGACCGCCCGGGCGAGGCCATCGTCATCGATGCGGCCTATGTCCGCGACCGCGTGGCACCGCTCGCCGTCAAGGGCGATCTCCGCCATTTCATTTTGTAGATCGCGCGGGCCGCCACATTAATCCCGCGTAATATCACGGCTTCGCCGCATTTGCCGCCCATCTAACCGCCTGGTCCATCGGCAAGATGGGAAGCAAACGATGTCGCTCGCACGGCGCTTGCTGCCCGCCGCGGCTTTGCTTCTATTGGCCGCGCTCTCGGGCTGCGTCTATCCTTACGGCTATGGCTACCCGTACCCCGCCTACAGCTATTACGGGTATTACGGCCCGCCGGTGGTGACCGGCGGCGTCTTCGTCGGCGGCGGCTGGTGGGGCCATCCGGGCTGGCACCACGGCTATGGCGGCTGGTGGCATTAGAGCGTGATGACCGAAGGTGGAATCGCCGTAGGTCTGAATCACGCGGGGAAACAAAGACCTAGAGCGGGATACGTGAGCCTGTGCGAACGCCTCCCGCTCTAGCGCCCCGGCGCCTGCATCTCCCGCTCCAGCGCCTCGATCTCGGCATCGCTGAAACCGAAATGATGTGCGATCTCGTGCACGACGACGTTCTGCACGAGCGACGCGAGATCGACCTCGGTCTCGATCCATTCGAGCAGGATCGGCTCGCGATAGATCAGGATCGTGTCCGGCATGCGCGCCGGGTCCGAGACGCTGCGGCTGCCGAGCGGCGTGCCGCGGTAGAGGCCCGTGAGGTCCCAAGGCGATGAGATCCCCATCTCCTCGAGCGTCGCCTCGTCAGGCTGCTCCTCGATCATGATCCCCACGCCCTCGAGATGCCGCGCGAGCCGGCTCGGGATGGCGGCGAGCGCCGCCTCGGCGAGCGTCATGAGATCCTCGAGCGAGGGCGGCGTGGTAAAGACGCGTGCGGCAGTCATGGCACTATTGGCGGAGCGGTCCGCCGCCGGGTCAAGTCTCGGAAGAGGGAGGATGGCGAATGGTGGAGCGTCTTGATCCTGCGGCCCGCGCCGCGCTGGCCCAAACCTTGCCGCAATGGACGATGGCGGAGGGGCGCGAAGCGATCCGCCGTACCCTCCGCTTCGCCGATTTTTCCGAGGCCTGGGGCTTCATGAGCCGCGTCGCCCTGCTCGCCGAGCAGCATCAGCACCACCCCGAATGGTCGAACGTCTGGAACCGGGTGGAGATCACGCTCGCAACCCACGACGCGGGCGGGCTCACCGAGCGGGACGTCAAGCTCGCCCGCGCGATCGACGCGCTGCTGGCGCGCTGAGCCGCGCTCACTCCAGCGTCAGGAATACCGTTCCGAGCGGGGGGAAAAGGACCTCGACCTTGGCCGGCCCGAGCAGCCAGACCGTCGGCGTCACGCTGCCCAGCATCACCACCTGGCCCGCCTTGAGCCCGCCGAATGCGGCGGCGAGCGGCGAGCTGGCGAGCCAGGCGAGTGCCGCCATCGGATCGCCCAATAGCTCCGCGCCCTTGCCGTGGCCCCGTTCGCCCTGGTTGACGAGGAGGGTCCCCTCGATCCCCTTGAGGTCGAGCGCGCGCCACTCCGTCTGCGCCGCGCCGGTCACCGCGGCCGCGTGGCAGACCTGGTCGGCGATCAGCGCATTGGTGCCGAATTCGCTGATGTCGGGATACCGGTTCTCGACGATCTCGATCCCCGCCGAGACCGCCTCCACCGCAGCCGCCGCCCGCGCCGCATCGCACGGCCCCGCCGGAAGGTCCGCCCCGAGCCGCGCCACCAGCTCGCATTCGACGCCGGGGGACTGGAAATCGGCGAAGCGCAGCCGGATCCCGCTCGCGTGCAGGCCGGGCTTGGCGATGAACCCGGCGATCGGGCCGTCAACGTCGAGATAGGCCTGCATGTGCTTGGCCGTCGCGCCGATCTTGAAGCCGGCCGGCGGCAGCGCGTCGAGCCGCTCGGCGAGCACGCGCTGGACCGCGATCGCCGCGGCCTCGTCCGCCGGCCTCAGATTCTCCGGCAGCGTGTCGAGCTTCTGGTGGGCCTGGCGCGCGGCGAGCAGCAGCTCGGCCAGGGAATCGGCCTCGGCGCTCATCCCTCTGGGTTCATCCCTCTGGGCTCAT
>Ga0335075_10019535_pt1 | contig 10015 bp, 7 predicted proteins | sample Lox_Sample_24_FD_206723 | JGI IMG/M metagenome (GOLD analysis project Ga0335075, IMG submission 206723) | Soil microbial communities from Loxahatchee National Wildlife Refuge, Florida, United States - Lox_Sample_2.4 | ecosystem: Environmental > Terrestrial > Soil > Wetlands | place: USA: Florida...
CTGTTTCGCGGCTGCCTGCTGCCCTACCTGATCTTCCGCATCATCCGGCGCATGCACGTGTCGCGCGAGGTGCATGTCATCCTGCAGGCCAGCTCCAGCCTGGTGATCGGCGCATTGGCGGTCGTGTTCGCACTGGGCGTCGCATCGCAGATCGGTGCCGAACTCGGCTTCAGCGGCACGGTGGTGGTACTGGCGCTGACCGTGATGCTGTCGATGAAGCTGATCGGCTTCCTGATGCTGACGGTCCGGCACGAAGCGATCAGCCAGATCCTTGGCCTGCTGGTGCTGGAGAACGGCATCTTTCTCGGTGCGCAGATCCTGGTGCCCGGCATGCCGCTGCTGATCGAGATCGTGATCCTGTTCGACCTGCTGATCGTGGTCGCCTGCTTCGGCCTGCTGGTGCAGTACCTGATGACGCATGTCGGCACGACCAGCAGCCTGCAACTCCGGCGGCTGGTCGGTTAGATGGTCGGCGCCCTTTCCCTTGCCATCGTCCTGGCGCCGAGCGCGGCGATCATCCTCATCGTACTCACGCGGCAGCCGAACCTGGCTGCCTGCCTGAACCTGCTGGCCAGTGTCGTCTCGTTCGCCGCCGCAGTGCCGATCCCGTTCATCGTCGGCGCCACACCGCACGTCTATTGGGACAGCTACATCGGAATCGACGCACTGGGCGCCTGGGTGACGCTATGCTCCGCAGTGGTCTACCTGCTCGCCTCGATCTACGCCGTTGGCTACATGCCGCTGCTGGAGGGCGAGGAACGCCTGCCCGTCTTCTATGCTCTGTTCGCCGGCTTCGCGCTGACCACGCTGTTCGGGCCGATGATGAACAACGCGGGCCTCTACTGGATCGCGATCGAGCTGACCACGCTGGTCAGCACCTTCCTGGTCGCCTACGAACATGCCGCGGAAAGCATCGAGGCCGCCTGGAAATACATCATCGTCGTGTCAGGCGGCATCAGCCTCGCATTGCTCGGCACGGTATTGTTCTACTGGGCCGGCAGCATGAGCCTGGGACCGACCTATGACATGACCTGGGCGATCCTGGAGCAAGCAGCGCCGCAGATGAACCATTCGCTGCTGATCCTGGCGTTCCTGCTGGTGCTGATCGGCTTCGGCACCAAGGTTGGCCTGGCGCCGATGCACACCTGGCTGCCTGACGCGCACAGCGAAGGCCCCACGCCGGTGTCGGCCCTGCTGTCCGGCGCGCTGCTGAACACGGCCATGATCGGCATCATCCGCTACCTCGCCGTGGCGGACGCGGCACAGGCCGGCGTGCTGCCGCGCATGACACTGGTCGCGCTGGGCGTTTTTTCACTGCTGGTCGCCACGCTGTTCATCGTGCGCCAGGAAGGCATCAAGCGCCTGATGGCCTATTCCAGCGTCGAGCATATGGGCGTGATCGCGTTGGGCGTCGGCTTCGGCGGTCCGCTGGGGCTGGCCGGCGCGCTGTATCACATGCTGAACCACTCGCTGAACAAGTCACTGATGTTCTTCGGTGCCGGCAGCATGATGCGCAGCTATGAGACCAAGGACATCAGCGGCATCCGCCTGGTGGGCCGGCGCTTCCCGGTCACCGGCGCGATCTGGCTGGCGGGTGCGGTCGCGATCACCGGTGCTCCGCCCTTCAGCCTGTTTGCCAGTGAGCTGACCATCCTGCGCGCGGGGTTGCAGACCATTGCTTCCTGGGCGTCCTTCGCCATGGCCGTGCTGCTGATCGCGATCTTCGTCGGTTTCCTCAATCATTTCCGCTGCATGTATTACGAACCGCCGGAACGCGCGGAGGCGGGGCGCGGACGGATCAGCGCCTGGTGCATCGTGCCGATGTGGCTGGCGATCGTCCCGTTGCTCGGACTGGGGCTTTGGTGGCCGCAGGAAATTTGGAGTTATTTCGGGCAGATCGCGCACGCGCTTGGCGGCGGCGCCCTGGTCGCGGGAGGTTCACAGTGAAAGGCGCCGTCTCCCGCGATTTGCACGTCGCCGAGCTGCGCACCGCCGCGCAGCGCCTGCTGGACTCCGGCGGCCGCATGCAGATGGTCTATGCATGGAACCCGCCGGGCGACACCGCCGAGCTCCGCTACGTCGCCACGCCGGCCAACGCGCAAACCTTCGAAGTCTGGCGCTGCAAGCTGACGCAGGAACCGCCCAGCCTCGCGACCATCTGGCCGCTGCTGGGCTGGTACGAGCGCGAGATCATGGACCTGAACGGCATCCGGTTCCGCGATCATCCCGAACCGAATCGCCTGGTCCTGCCGCAGCACGTGCCGCCCCCTCTGGTGCCAGCCGGACAGGACACCGGCTGGATGGAGTCATCCCCCAACGGCAGTGGCATTCGCACGCTGCCGGAGGTCCCAACGGAAGACGTGCAGGTATTGCCGTTCGGGCCGGTGCGCGCCGACGTGCTGGAATCGGCGGAATTCACCTTCCTCTATACCGGAGAGCAGATCTTGCACTATCACCCGCATCTGTTTTTCAAACATCGCGGGATGGAAGCGCGGTTCCAGGGTGCGGACGCGGTGCGCGGCACGATCCTCGCCGAGCGTGTCTCCGCCGTGGGTACTGTGGCGCACGCGCTGGCTTATTGCCAGGCGGTGGAACATGCGGCCGACTGCTTTGTGCCGTCGCGCGCCTGCTGGCTGCGCGTGCTGCTGGCCGAGCTGGAGCGGGTGTACAACCACCTGCACTATCTGGGACACCTCGCGAACACCACCACGCTGAAGGTCGGCGACGCGCAGGGCAAGCTGCTGGAAGAACGCGCGAAGCAGATCAACACACGGCTGACCGGCAGCCGGTTCCTGCGCAGCCTGTTGATCCCCGGCGGGCTGCGCCGCGACCTGACTCCGAAGCCGTGGCTTGGCGAGAAACTCGAGGAACTGCGGGCGGAAACAGCCAAATATGTCGATCACCTGGAAAACTCCGACAGTCACCTGGACCGGCTGCTCACCACCGGCGTGCTGTCGCCCAAAGTCGCGTTCGATCAGGGTGCCACCGGGCCGGTGCAACGGGCCTCGGCCGCGGATCGCGATCTGCGGCGCGACCATCCTTACGCCGGCTATGCCGAGCTGCCTCTGACCATACCGACACGGCCGGAAGGCGACGCCTATGCGCGCTCGCGCGTGCGCATCGAGGAGATCGATGCCAGCATCGCCATGATGCAACGCGTGCTTCTGCTGCTGCCGGACGGCGAGATCCGCGCGCCATGCACGCCGCCACCGATGGCCGAAGGCCTGGGCTGGACGGAATCGCCGCGCGGCACCCTGTTCTACGCCGTGCATTTCGGGCCGGACGCACGGTTGGCCCGGGTGAAGATCAAGTCGCCGTCCTTCTCCAACTGGCGCGTGTTTCCCTTCACGGTGCACGACACGAACATGATGGACTACGCGATCAACGAGGCCAGTTTCGGCCTCACCATTTCCGGCTGCGCGCGGTAGGAGGGCACGCAATGGCGCTGTGGACCCTGATCGGGCTGGCGAAAGGCAAGGCGACGACGACATGGCCGGCGCACGGCGACGCCACCGGCCAGGATGGCTTGTTCGGCATGCCGCGCTACAATCCGGACCTGTGCCAGGCCGGCTGCAGCGCGTGCGCCGAAATCTGCCCGACCGAGGCAATCAAGGCGCATCCGGACGATCGCGGCCTGGATATCGACTACGGACGCTGCGTCGTCTGCCAGCTTTGCACCGAAGCATGCCCGACCGACGCCATGTCCAAGTCCTCCGACTGGGCATTCGGCGTGGGTCACCGCGACGACCTGCGCTGGCTGGAGCAAAGCGTCGCGAGCGCCCGGGACCGTGATCCGCAGCGCAACGCGTTCCGCCGCAGCCTGCACATCCGCCACGTCGACGCCGGATCGTGCAACGGCTGCGAATCCGAACTCCAGGCGTTGAACAATCCCTTCTACAATCAGCACCGGCTGGGACTTTTCTTCACGCCCTCGCCGCGGTTTGCCGACCTGCTGCTGGTGACCGGCCCGGTGACGCACGCGATGGAGGAGCCGCTGCGCGCCACCTACGATGCCATGCCGCAACCCCGCTGGGTCATGGCGACAGGCACGTGTGCCGTATCCGGCGGCGTCGCCGGCGGCGGGTATGCCTGCAACAATGGACTGGACGGCATCCTGCCCGTCGATGTCTACCTCCCCGGCTGCCCGCCGAATCCGGCCGCCATCATCGAGGCGCTGTTGATGTTCCTTGGCCGCGCGCCGCAGCGCGTGAAAGGGGGACGCATTGGCGAATGAATTGCTGGCCGCTGCGGCGCTGGCGTGGATTGCCGGCGGTACTCTCGCGCTGATCGGCCGCTGGCTTGGGCTGGTGCGCCTGCTGCTCGCGCTCGGCTGCCTCGCAGCCATTATCGCAGCAGTCGGCACCTTGCCGGACGGCACCGCCGCCACCGCCATTCCGCTGCGCATGGCCGACGCCCAGGCGACCTTCCAGATGACTCCCGCCGCCCTGTGGCTGATGGGTTTCGGCCTGGTCCCGGCGTTGCTCGCCTGCCTGCTCGGCACGCCGGCGCCGACCGGACGTGCCGGCTGGCTGTTTGGAGCGGCCTGCAGCCTGCTGGGCGCGCTCGGCGTGTTCGGCATTCAGCACGGCGGCTTCTTCCTGCTCGCCTGGGAGTTGATGAGCCTGGGCGGCGCGGTCATGATCCTGAGCGAGCGGCTGACCGACCAGCCGGGCGGCTCGGTCTTGTTCATGCTGGCCATGCTGGAGGTCGGCTCCATTGCCCTGCTGGTGGCAATCATCATCATGGCCGCGGCGTCGCCCGGCCTGGATTTCGGCGGTTTCGCGCAAGCCGGCTCGGTGGTCGCGGTGCCCGCCACGATCGGCGTGTTGTTCGTCATCGGCTTTGGCGCAAAACTTGGCCTGCTGCCGTTTTATGAGTGGTTCCCCGGTGCCTACGGCTCCGGCAGCGGCGCGTCCGGCGCGATCATGTCCGGCGTGGTGCTGAACGCCGCCTGGTTCGGTCTGAGCCGCAGCCTGATGAACTGGCTGCCGACGCTGCACGCGCACAGCCCGGGGTTCGGCATCTTCGTCGTCGCCATCGGCGTGGCGAGCGCGATCCTGTCCGTGCTCTATGCATTCCAGCAGGAAGACTGGCGCTGCCTGCTGAGCTTTTCCTCGGCCGAGAACGCGTCGGTTGCGGTCGCGCTGCTGGGGGTTGCACTGCTGTTCCGGCAAGGCGGCTTGCCGGACCTGGCCGGCCTCGCGTGGACGGTTGCGCTGCTGCACCTCGCCGGGCATGCGCTGGCGAAAGGCGGGCTGTTCCTCACCGCCGACGGCGTCTTCGCCGCGACCGGCGGCTACCTGGTCCGCCATTCCCTGCTGATCAAACGCACCGCTTGGGTGTTCGGCCTGGGCGCGCTGTTCTGCGCCATGAGTCTCGCCGCGATGCCGCCACAAGCGGGCTTCGTCAGCGAGTGGTTCGTCTTCGAGACGGTGTTCCAGGGCTTCCATCTGCCGGGCCTGGCCGGGCGCCTGGTGCTGGCGCTGGCCGGCGCGGGCCTGGCACTGACCGCCGCCGTCGCCTTCGCCACCTTCATCAAAGTATTTGGCCTCGGCTTGCTGGGTGGCGGCAACCACAACGCTGGCCGGGTCGGTGCCGGCACGGTTGCCTCGGTCGCCATCCTCGCGGCCTGCGTGCTGGCGCTGGCCGTGGGCATGCCGGCCTGGCTGCAGGCACTGAACGGCGCGACCTTGGCGGAATTCGGCGTGGACAGCGCACGCAGGATGCACGACGGCTTGCTGCTGGTCCCGCTGACCGCGAAATTCGCGTTCATCTCGCCCAGCCTGCTGGTGATCGTCATGCCGCTGCTGTCGCTGTTCCCGATCGGCCTGCTGTTGCTGAGCCGCCGCCTGGCGCCACGCCGCGTGCCGATCTGGTACGGCGGCATCCGGCAGAACGTCGCGGTCACCGCCACCACGGCGCTGACCTTCTCCAATGCGCTGCGCACGTTCTATAGTTTCATCTATCGCCCGACCGCGAAGACGGAACGGGAAGTCACCGGTCGCGAGTATTTCGTGAAGCGCCTGGTGTTCAATGCGGATGTTGCGCCGGTGTTCGGCCCCTACCTGTTCGCCCCCACCGTCCGCCTGGTGCGCTACGCCGCCGACCGTGCGCGGATTCTGCAATCCGGCCACCTGAACTTCTACCTCGGGCTGATCGGCTTGCTGCTGGTGATCATCCTCGGATTGGCCTTGCTTTGATGAACGAGAGGAAGCGGCAGCAATTGTTGACGTATCTTGCGATTGCCGTGGGCGGCACGCTCGGCTGCTGGGCGCGCTATGCCATGACCAACCTGGTGCAGGCGATTTATGGGCGCGATTTCCCCTACGCCACGCTCAGCATCAACGTACTCGGCGCCTTCCTGATGGGATTCCTGTTCATTGAAACTCTGGAACGAATGAGCATCTCCCCCGTACTGCGGACCGGCATCCTGACCGGGGTTCTGGGGGGATACACCACGTTTTCCACCTTCGAGATGGAGACGCTGCTGCTGGCGGAGCAAGGCGAGCCGGTCAAGGCAGTGCTGTATGTCGCACTCTCGGTGGGACTGGGTTTCATCGCTGCATTCGGGGGAGCCTACATCGCACGCAATCTGTAGGGAGGGTCGCCGTGGACAACGAAGTGACGGTCGTGCGCATCTACTTGCGGGAGGCGGACCACGGCAAGCGGAAGACCCTCATGCAGGAGGTGCTCAACATACTTCATGACCAGCAGCGTGTGCAAAGCCTGGTCGTGTTCCGCGGCATTGCCGGGTTTGGCGATAGCGGGGAGGTACGCGCCTCCGACCTGCTGCGGATCAATGTCGATCTGCCGCTGGTGATCGAGTTCTTCGATACGCCGAAAGTGGTGGATGCGGCCCTGCGATTACTGAACGGGCTGGTCCCGGCCGGGCAGATCCTGAGCTGGCGGGCAGAACTTCGGAAGCTGCCGGAGACCAGCCCGCCCAAGGGCTGATCAGTGGAACTGCGTGCAGCGGAGCGCCGGTTTGTGAAGGCGATCCAGCTTCCGACCAAGGCACACGTAACCGGCGACCTGGTGGCGGATGTGCAGCTTACCCACGGGCGCGCCGCCGGCCGGCAAATCTAACTGCCATTCTCGCCGCCGGCGGTATCAGAAGGCGACGTCCAACGCGGAGGCGAAATATCGAATTTTCGCGGCGCTCTCGCTCGTATGTCAGCGGCATATTGTTCATTCGAACGAAAACTCCAGCGCGCTTTCACCGCGGCCGGAATCGTGAAGACCGCCCACATGTCATTGCGAGGAGCCAAGCGACGAAGCAATCTCTCGCGTCGCGAGCCTTTCAGCGGCTTGGCAGGCGGAGGATTGCTTCGTCGCTTCGCTCCTCGCAATGACATGTCGGCGCGTACATACATTTCCGACCCAGGTGATCAAGCATGAACCATGAAGCAAGTGCGGGGACGCGCATCGTGCTGGTCCGGCATGGACATGTCGAAGGAATCGACCCACCGCGGTTTCGGGGCCAGACCGACCTGCCGCTGACCGTCCGCGGCATCCAGCAGGCAGAAAAGACACGGGACCTGCTGGCTGCCTTGCCCCCGCCGGCGGCGGCCTATGCCAGTCCGCTGTCGCGCTGCATGAAGACGGCCGAGATCATCGCGTCGCCGTGGTCCCGGGCAATCACGCCGATGCCGAGCTTTCTCGACATCGATTACGGCGATTGGCAAGGCCGCCCTTACCACGAGGTGCAGCAGGCGGACCCCGCACGTTTCGCCCGTTGGTTCGATACGCCGCATCTCGCTGTGATGCCCGGCGGCGAGACTTTGCTCGGGCTTGCCGCGCGCGTCGCGGAAACCATGCGCGCCATCCTCGCGAACCACCGCGGCGACACCGTGCTGCTCGTTGGGCACGACACCGTGAATCGGGTGCTGCTGTTGCTCGCGCTCGACCTGCCGTTGTCGCGGTTCTGGCACCTGCGGCAGGACCCGTGCGCGGTCAATGTCGTCGCCTACGACGAAGCCCGCGGATGGAGGGTGGAGAGCATGAACGAAGCCTCGCATCTGCGACGGCTTCGATAACCAGGCTGGATCGCGCTCCGGGACTCACCGGCACGCGTGAGGCGCTGATCCCCCGGCTTCGGGCAGATTCCGCCGGCCCGCCCCGGCACCTTCAAGCGCTCTCTATGTCGGGCGGTATGCCCCGCGGGTCCGGTCCGCTATAGGGTCCGCATGGCCGCGGCACGCTCGCTGATTCGGATCGCCGTCAATATCGCCCTGGATGGGCTGCTGTCGGCTGCTGCGGTCCCCGCGGCGCGCTGGCTTGCCGACCCCGCGCTGCCTGCCTTCGCGCCTTGGTGGACCCTGCTGCTGGGCGCCATAATGCTGTTGGTCGCCGGCCTGCCCTTCCGCCTCTCGGTCCAATACTGGCGCTTCGCCGGCATCGACGACTTGCTTTCGGTCGCCGCCTCCTCCGCGCTCGGCGCGGTACTGTTCTTTGCCACCCTGACCAACACCGGCGTCCCGGTGGGCAACCCCGCCTTCCCCGTCATCCACGCGCTGACTCTGCTGGTGCTGCTGGGCCTTCCCCGCGTCGTCTATTGCCGCTTCCTGACCCGGTCCGTCGCCCGCCCGCGCGACGACACCGCTCGTTCCATCCTGCTGGTCGGCTCAGCCGAGGATGCCGACGTGTTCCTGCGCGCCCTCGCCCAGGATCGCCGGCAAAGCTTCCGCGTGGAGGGCCTGGTCGCGATCGGTTCCCGCCAGACCGGCCGCCGCATCCAGGGCCAGCCGATCCTGGGTTCGCTCGCTGATGTGGGCGCGATTCTGGGCATGCTGTCCGGCGAGAGCAGGCTGCCGGACATGCTGGTGGTCGTCACGCCTGATTTGGCTGGCACCGATCTCACCGGCCTGGTCGCGCAGGCGGAGCACTTCGGCCTGACCCTGCGCCGCGCCCCGCGCCCCACGACGCTGAGTCCCGCCGGCGCCGAGATGCCGCGGCTGGAACTGCGGCCGGTCGCGATCGAGGATTTGTTGAACCGGCCGCAAGTGGCGCTGGACCGCGACGGCATGGCGCGGCTGATCCAGGGCCGCCGAGTTATCGTCACAGGCGCCGGCGGCACGATCGGCAGCGAACTCGCCCGCCAAGTCGCCTCCTTCGGCCCTGAAGAACTTTTCCTGCTCGACAACGGCGAATACGCGCTGTGGCAGATCGACGTGGAGCTGGCGGAAACCTATCCCCAGGTGCGCCGCCACGCGCTGATCGCCGATGTCCGCGACGAGGCACGTATCCGCGCAGTGTTCACGGACACGCAGCCGGAGCTGGTGTTCCACGCAGCGGCGCTGAAGCACGTGCCGATGGTGGAGGACAACCCGCTGGAGGGCCTGCTGACCAACGCTGCCGGCACGCGCCATGTCGCGGACGCGGCCCGCGCGGCCGGCGCACGCGCGATGGTGCTGATCTCCACCGACAAGGCGGTGAACCCGAGCTCGGTGATGGGCGCGTCCAAGCGGCTGGCGGAAATGTATTGCCAGGCGCTGGACATTGATGCCCGCGCGCATGTGCGCGACGACGCCCGCGCGCATGCGCACGACGACGCCCGCGCGCATGCACGCGACTCCGCCCGCGCCGGCGGCCAGGGCATGCGTTGCATCACCGTCCGCTTCGGCAACGTGCTGGGCAGCACCGGTTCGGTGGTGCCGCTGTTCCAGCGCCAGCTCGCGCGCGGCGGCCCGCTGACGGTGACTCACCCCGATATGCGCCGCTATTTCATGACGGTGCGCGAGGCGGTGGGATTGGTGCTGCAAGCCAGCGTGCTGGGCACCGGCGACGCGGACCTGCCGGCGGCACGGCAGGGCGGCATCTTCGTCCTGGACATGGGCGAGCCAATGAAAATCGTCGATCTGGCGCGGCAGATGATCCGCCTGGCCGGGCTGCATCCCGACAAGGACGTGCAGATCCGCTTCACCGGGCTGCGTCCCGGCGAGAAGCTGGATGAGGAATTGTTCCACGGCGAGGAACCGCCGGTGCCGACAGGCTACCCGGGCTTGCTGATGGCCGC
>Ga0335075_10019536_pt1 | contig 10015 bp, 5 predicted proteins | sample Lox_Sample_24_FD_206723 | JGI IMG/M metagenome (GOLD analysis project Ga0335075, IMG submission 206723) | Soil microbial communities from Loxahatchee National Wildlife Refuge, Florida, United States - Lox_Sample_2.4 | ecosystem: Environmental > Terrestrial > Soil > Wetlands | place: USA: Florida...
ACGAGCAGTAACGGCAGACCGTAGGCGTGGATCGCCTGAATGTGCCCCATCGAGACGAGCGCGTGCGCGTTGAACGTGAACAGGCTGCCGGCGACGAGCGACGCGCCATAGTGGCCCGTCCAGCGCCAGGCCAGCCACTGCATCGCCCACGCCGACAACGCGTAACCGATCAGCAGCGAGATGTTGTAGGTCAGGACCGGATCGGCGCCAGCCGCGCGCACCGGGACCGACAGCGCGCCGGGGACGATCACCGGCTCCGAAAACGCCAGCGTGTGACGTTCGGGGTGAAAGATGTTGCCGTCGAGTACCCGCGACGGAGCGGTCGTCAGGGCGTGTGCCACCCAGGCGAGGGCCCAGGTGTTCAGCACGGTGTCCTTGTTGTCGGTACGGCCGAGCGAGGCCGGCGCCGTTGCCAGCGGCCAGGTGTGGATCACGGCCAGCATCCCGAAGAGCAAGAGCGCGCCGAACGCCTGCAGGGCCACGGGGCGGGAGCGCAAGAGGGGGAGCGAGCCGGTGAGCATTGCGGAAGACGCGTCGGGGACCGGCGGCCGGGGCCGCCCTGCCTCGCCACCCTGACGGGCAGCGGGGCCGCGTTCGTGTGAACGGGCCCCGTGTGCGTCGGGACCTATGGGTTACGCGGGCATCCCTTGCCCGGCTTGTCGTTGCGCGCGTCGCACGGCTGCAGCGGGAACTCGCGCGTGAGCTTCGTCAACAGGTCGTTGGCCATCGAGTCGTAGCCAGCCTGGGTGGGCGACCCACCGCTCGTCGCCGTGCGGAAGAACGCCTGGCGATAGATCTCGACGCGGAGGCTGCCGTTCTCGGTGACGCCCCAGATCGCGTCGCCGAGCGCGTCGACCTGACCGGCGTTCAGACTGCCGACGTTGGCCTCTTCGAACTTCGACATGATGATGACGATGTTGCGGTCGCGCGCGGCGATCACCATCTCGGTCAGGCCCTGCGCGACGCTGCCGGGAGTGACACCGGCCTCGAGGTCGTTGACGCCTTCCGAGAAGATCACGACGTCGAACTTGTCGGCCGAGTCGTTGACCACCGGGCCGGCGAGCACCGGGAAGCGGCCGTTGCCCGACTGAGCGATGCAGCCCGCGCCGGTGGCGAAGACGCACTCGCCGACGACGCCGCCGTTGGTCACCGACACGAACTCGCCGAACTGCAGCACCTTGCTGCCGGTCGCGGCGCCCGTCGACGGGTTCAGCACGTCCTTCTGGTACGACTTGAGGAGGGCTTCGAGGCGTGTCGGCCACGGCGTGGCCGCACGGCCGCCACCAGCCACCGTGCCGAACACGTAATCGTCGCCGAACGCGAGCACGTTCAGCTTGAACGTGTAGCCGTTGACCAGCGTCAGCTCGGTGTTGTCCGGGTTCAGGACGCGTACCGTCGTCGGGCCGGCCGTCTGGTAGCCGTTGTAGAAGTCGCGGGCCGGGGTCACGGCCGTGATCGTCGTGCCGTCCTGCGACACCGTGACACCGGTCGCCTCGTCGACGTCGGGCAGCTTGGTGTTGGCGTCGCGATCGGCCGTCCACTGCGCGTTGTCGAAGATCACGCGCGCGCCCTGCTGGAAGCCGGCGCCGGTGATGGTGATCTTCTGACCGCCACCGAGCCGGCCGGCCGACGGCGCCACGCTGGTGATCGCAAACGCGGGGGCCACCGGCGGCGGCGCGATCGTGCCGACCCACGGCGTGCCGGCGTTGACGTGCCCGGCGAGGAAGCGGGCGCCGGAGTAGAGCGCGCGCTCGGCGACGAAGCCCGTGTTGGCCGTCGCGGGGCAGGACGCTTCAGCGCTGGCAATCGACTCGAGGAACGTCGCGAAGCGTTGGCCGGCCAGTTCCGGATATTCGGCCGCCCAGATGTTGTTGCGCGAGTTCGGCGCCAGGCACTTGGTGCGCACGATGCCCTTGCCGTCCTCGCGGACGAACGTGGCCTGGACGAGGACCGGGATGTTCTGCGGATTGGCGAGCAGGAAGAACGAGTCGTAGCGGGTCGCCGACGAACCGAAGACGCCCTGCTGGCCTTCGGCGAACGCCCACTTCGGCTCACCGGCGATGATGCCGGCCGTGGCGTGTCCCTCGACCCACGGGAAGGTCGGCGTCGACGGATCGGCGACCGACGGCGTGCCCCAGTACATCGCGCGCTCGGCGACGATCGGGTCGACCGACGTGACGCGGATGCCGAAGGCGGCGGCGGTCAGGCGCGAGTCGAAGCTGCGGCCCTCGTCGTCCACCCACACGTTGAAGCGCTGGCGCGGCGCCAGCGGGTAGTTGCGCGACACGACCTGGCCGTTGTCGAGGAGGAAGTCGACGGTGGCGGTGGTTGCAGTGGCCCCCGGGTTCACGAGCAGCAGGAATGTCTCGAATGCCGTCTCGGCATTGCCGCCGGTGAAGCCTTCGGCGAACAGCCAGGTGGTGCTGGGGCTGGTCACGCCGAGGGCGTCGTGGCCGCTCTGGAATCCGTCGAAGTACATCGCGCGTTCGGCGATGACCGCGTTGCCCGTCGTCAGCGACTCGATGATGGTCGAGAAGTCCTCGCTGGCGAGTGCCGTGTGTTCACCCCTCGGGTAGAAGGTCAGGCGCGAATTGGCCGGAGCCTCCTGCTCGGTCGTGAACGACTGGCCCTGTCCGGTCAGGTAGGTGGCGCGCACGCGGGTCGCGGTCGCGTTCGGGTTGGCCACCAGCACGAAGGTCTCGAACACGCCGCCCGACCCCTCGGCCAGCGTCCAGCGCTCCGACAAGCCGGTCTGGCGGACGCCGCTGGCGTTGTGCGACCCGCGTCCGTTCGTGAAGGACATCGTGCGCTCGACGACGACGTCGGCGGGCGTGGTGTTGTCGCTGGCGAGGACGGCGGTCACGCGCGCCGAGGCGGGCGGTGCCGGCCAGCGGAAACGTCTTGCTCGTCGTCGGCGCGACGGCGTCGGCCTGCGGCAGGAGCGTGACGGTGACGTTCAGCGCCTGCGCGCTGGGGTTGCCGACCTGGATCTCTTCGACGAAGGTCGCGTTGTTGGCGCCTTCAGCGAGGAACCAGGTCGACGCGCCTTGCGCGAAGGCAGGCGGGGCAGCAGCGAGCAGTGCGAGGGCCACCAGGGCCGCTCCACGGAACGAGGGCATCGGAACCTCCGGCGTCGACGGGACTTCCGGAGATCGGATCCCTGCGACGAGCCTCGCGATTATAGGAGATGCCTGCCGGGTAAATCGCGCCCGACGTATTTAGCTCGTGCGTAATAGCGTGCGCTGATGCGGGTCTCCGGAACGACGCGGGAGGCTCGGTCGCGGCCCCCTGGCAGAACCACGCCCAGGGTGACGGAACTGTAATCGCACCTACGGAAGTGTGCGTGACGGTGGGGCGCGTGGGGCGACGTTCACACGCCGCCGGCCAGTTTCCTCGATTTGGCGCGGCATTCCGGCGGCAGTCGTGTTGCACAGGCAGGCCGCGTATGGCCCGCCTCCCCAGGGCGCCTCACACGGCCCCGCCCCTCGTTCGCCTGCTCGCGACCCTCTTCGTCATGGCCGCAGGGGCGGCTGCGCCCGCCGAGGCGGCGACCCTCCGCGCGCGGACCGATGCCGAAGCCATCGCTGCCGCCGGCCGCATCGTCCGCGGGCGGATAGAAGCGGTGCGCACCGAGCGACGTCCGGGTTCGGGCGTCATCGAGACCGTGGCGCGCCTGCGGGTGATCGACGACTACACCGGCGGGGCGGAGCGCACCTTCGAGATTCGGGAACTGGGCGGCACCCTCGGCGAGCACACACTGGCCGTTCCAGGGGCGGCCACCTTCATCGTCGGCGACGACATCGTCGCGCTCGTCGAACGCCACGGCAACCAGTGGCGCCCGTCGGCGATGTCGGCGTCCGTCTATGGCGTTCGCAGTTCTTCGGCTGGCCTGCAGCTGATTTCGCAGGGCGCCGACCTGCCGACGCTCGGCGGACCGGCGACGCCCGCCCGCCGCGCACTTTCGGGTTTCACCGAGGCGGTGCGCCGCGTCCGCGGTCGCGAGCCGCTCCGTCTCTCGGCGCCTGATGCGCCTGTCGTCGGCGCCCTGGGGACGGCGACGCCCGCGGTCGAAGCCTTCAAGCTGCTCGGCAACATGCGCTGGCACGAGGCCGACAGCGGCACGCCGGTCGTGTGGTACCGCAACACGCTGACCAACTCGCCGCTGACATCTGGCAACAGCGACGCGGAGCTCGCGACCGCGATGGCCGCGTGGACGGAGCCGACGTCGGCGTCGCTGACGCTGACCTACGGCGGCACGCGCGGGCCGATGGCCGCGTCGACGCTGCTCAACTGCGGCGCGCCGCCCGTGCCGGGGGCCGGCCTGATCACCTACGAAGATCCCGACGACGACATCACCACGAGCGGCGTCATCGCCATCGGCGGCGCCTGCTATTCGTCGGTGTCGCGCACCGTGAACGGGACCAACTTCTCGAAGATCACCTCTGGCTTCGTCGTCTTCACCACGAAGGCGGAGATGCCGCAGCTCGGGACGTCGTTGTTCCTGACCCGGGTGGCGACGCACGAAGTCGGTCACGCGATCGGGCTCGGGCACACGCCGACCGATGGCACCGTCACCGCCGCCACCAGCAACATCATGTATCCGTCGTGCTGCCAGTCGGTGACGCCGGTACCGCCGGCCATCGGGCCCGACGACAAGGCCGGTCTCGACTTCATCTATCCGATGCCGAGTGAGCCGCCGCCGACGTGCACGTACGCCGTGACGCCGACGACGCAGTCGATCTCGAGCGGCGGCGGCGCCATGAACGGCTTCACGGTCAGTACGCCTGCCAGCTGCACGTGGTCGGTGGGCAGCGTCGCGTCGTGGCTCACCCTGAGCGGGCCCTCGAACCGCACGGGTGGTGGCACGGTGGTCCTGACCGCCGCCGCCAATGCGGGCAGCATCCGTTCGGCGGCGTTCACGATTGCCGGCCAGGGGGTGACGATCCAGCAGGCCGCCGCGCCGGTCGTGACGCCCAGCGATACCGACGGCGACGGCATGCCCGACGAGTGGGAAACGCGCGCCGGGCTCAACCCGTCGTCGGCGCTCGGCGCCGATGGCGCCAACGGCGATGCCGACAACGACGGGCTGACGAACCTGCAGGAGTACCAGCGCAAGCTGCACCCGGTCGGCAACGTCCGACGCTACCTCGCCGAGGGCGTCCAGTCCGACTTCTTCAACACCCGGATCGCCCTCATCAACCCGAGCGCGACGACGACCGCCAACGTCCAGCTGCGGCTGGCCGGTCCGCCCGACCAGGACGGCGTGGTGGCAACGCGTGAGCACTGGCTGACGCTTGCGCCGCGGCGCCGCGCCACCGTCGACGTGTCGACGATTGCCGGCGTGACCGGCTCATTTGCGACGACGATCGAGTCGAACACGCTGGTGGTGGTCGATCGCACGGTGTCGTGGGACGGCACCGGCTATGGCAGCCATGCGGAGACGGCCAGCGAAGCGCCGCGCAACACCTGGTACTTCGCCGAAGGCGCCACGATGGGCGGCTTCAACACCTTCTACCTGCTGTTGAACCCGGGCTCGAGCCCTGCCGACGTCACCATCACGTACCTGCGGGCCGGCCGCGTGCCGCGCAGCAAGACCTACCAGGTGCCGGCCGGGGCGCGCCAGACCGTGTGGGTCGACATGGAACGGTGGGACGACGGCGACTCGCTGGCGGCGGCCGAGGTGTCGGCCCGCGTCGATGCCACGGCGCCGATCATCGCCGAGCGCGCCATGTACCTGGATCGGAACGGGCAGACCTTCAGCGCCGGCCACGACAGTGTCGGGCTGACCGCGCCGTCGACGCGCTGGCTGCTGGCCGAAGGTGCCACCGGCGCCTACTTCGATCTCTTCATCCTGATCGCCAACCCGAACACGACGCCGGCCGATGCGCGACTGCGCTTCCTGCTCGGCGACGGCACGGTGATCGAGCATCGCCAGCAGATTCCGCCGCTGTCGCGCGAAACGGTGTGGGTCGACGCGCTCGGACTGGATGCGAGCCTGATTGCGCAGAACCCCGCCTACGCGCGCCTGGCGAACACCGCGGTGTCGACCGACGTGATCGTCGACAACGGCGTCGGCGTGCTGGTCGAGCGTGCGATGTGGTGGCCGGGCGATTCGTCGACGTGGGCCGAGGCGCACAACAGCGGCGGCGTCACGCAGACCGGCACGCGCTGGGCGCTGGCGGATGGGGAAGTGGGCGGCGCGCGCAACACGCAGACCTACGTGCTCGTCAGCAACCCCGGCGACACGGCGGCCTCGGTCACGGTGACGCTGCTCTACGAAGGACAGGCGTCGGAGACCCAGACGTACACCGTCGGCGCCAACAGCCGCTTCAATCTCGCGCTTGGTGAGACGGGCTTCTTCCCGAACGCGGTCGGCAAGCGCGTCGGCGTCCTCATCGACAGCGCCAGTACTCCGGTCGTCGTCGAACGCGCGATGTACAGCGACGGGGGCGGTCAGAAGTGGGCCGCCGGCACCAACGCGGTCGCGACGCGACTGCAGTAACAGCCTGCAGCCTACGAGCCTACGGCCTACGAGCCTACAAGCCTACGAGCCTACAAGCCTACGGCCGACTGCCTGCCTGTAACGTACGCGTCGCGCCTTCACTTCCCCAGTCGTAGGCGTCGAGCTTCAGCTCGACGCGCAGGCAGCCCGCAGGCTGCAGGCTGTGATCGGTAGGGACGGCTCGCCGAGCCGTCCGGACGCGCCGGCGGCGCGTCCCTACCAAATCACACTCTGTTCACAAGCCCGCGCGCCAGGGTCAGCAACATCTCGATCGCGACGTCGTTGTGGCCGCCCTGCGGCACGATGATGTCGGCGTAGCGCTTGCTCGGCTCGACGAACTCCAGGTGCATCGGCTTGACGGTGCCCAGGTATTGCTCGATGACCGATTGCACCGTCCGGCCACGCTCGGTGATGTCGCGCTGCAATCGTCGGATGAACCGTGTGTCATCGTCGGCATCGACGAACACCTTCACGTCCATCAGGGCGCGCAGCGCGGCGTCGGCGAAGATGAGGATGCCTTCGACGATGATCGCGGCCCGGGGGGAGACGGGCTCACGCGCGTCGAGGCGGTTGTGACGTGCGAAGTCGTACTGCGGCACGTCCACGGACGCGCCGGCCTTGAGCGCGCGCACGTGCTGCACGAGCAGGTCGGTTTCCAGGGAATCGGGATGGTCGTAGTTGAGGGACGCCCGTTCCTCGAGGCGCAGCTCGCTGCGATCGCGGTAGTAGCGATCGTGTTCGAGCACCGTGACCTGGGCGTTGCCGAGCGACGTCGTCAAACGGCGCACCACGGTCGTCTTGCCCGACCCCGAGCCGCCAGCGATGCCGATGATGATGGGCGCCACACGATCCGTCATGGATCGTGATCGTACGGCGTTTCGTCGTCGCCCGACTTGTCGGGCGGTGCACGGCAACAACGCGAGGTCGACCGGACCGACGGACAAGTCCGTCGGCTACGAATCGATGGTAGTCGTCAGTGAAAACGTTCCTGCCCCGTGCGCATGCGCTCGGTCAGTTCGGCGCAGAAGGAGTGCAGGTCGGCCGGGTTGAAGGCGAGGCGCGTCAGGACGTCGCCTTCGATCGGTCCGTCGATCTCGGCGATCAGCGGGCCGAAGCCGGCCAGTTTCGCGATGCCGTTCGAGAGATGGACGACGTCGCAGATGGTGCTCTGCACCGCCGACGGCGTGTGGTGATTCGTGATCGCGGCGGCGACGCGCTCGGGGAGTCCCCAGTGCCGCGCGACGTGTCCGCCCAGTTCCGCGTGATCGACGCCCAGCACCTGGCGTTCGGCCTCGAGGCGCGACAGCGTGCCGCTGGTCCAGGCCGTGCGCAGGGCGGTCAGCGTCGCTTCGTCAATGGCCTCGTCGAGGACGACCTTGCCGACGTCGTGCAGCAGGGCGGCGGTGACGGTTTCGGGCGGCACCGGCGTGCGGGCGCGCTTGGTCACCAGTTCGGTGGCGAGCGCACACGCGACGGCGTGCTGCCACAGGCGTCCGGGCTGGAGGTCGAAGGCGGGGAGCGGCTTCAGGAGCCGCGGTCGCACGCCCTCGGCAATCGCCAGCGACAACGTCGTGCCGACGCCGATGCGCATCAGCGCGTCGCGAATCGTGCTGACCGACGGCAGGTGGGCCGTCCAGGCCGAATTGGCGAAGCGCAGGACGCGCGCGGTCAATCCCAGGTCGAGCCTGACGGCCTCCTCGACGTCTCGAATCATCCACTCGGTCTGGCTGAGGAGTGTAACGAGTCGCGTGGCCGTTGCCGGCAGCGGTTCGAGAGCATCCGCCTGCCGGAGCAGGCGCTCGCGCGTGAGCGGCGAGGGGGGGCGGTGGTCTGGGGACACCATGATGGGAGCTTTATCGGCGCGATGGCCCCGCTTCTGCAGTGAACGGCGTGTCAAAAGGTGGCGACGATGGCCGCAGCCGCCACCGTGTCGGCCCGCGTGAACCCGGGAACGGGTTCGTTGCGATAGTTCACTTCATGCGACAGCTTGAGCGCCAGCACGGCGTTGAGGGCGGCCTCCAGCGCCGCGACATGCGACACCCGCCAGTCGCTGGTGCGCTGCACGTCGGCCTTGAGCGTCGCGTCGTTGGAGATCCGGTTGCGGCGGCTGAACTCCCACTGATGCCGGACGCCGGCATCGAAGGTGCCCAGGTACCGTCCCTGACCAATCGTGCGGTCCTCACCGATGTACCCGAATCCGGAGTCGACCGACAGGCGCTGCGGCTTCGACTGGAACAGGATGGCGGTGACGCCCGCCGCGCCATCGACGCTGTGATCGATGCCCGCGAACGTGTTGCGGAGGTACGTGCCGCGCGCGAAGAGTTCGGCCCGCTCGCCGATCTTGCGGGCGGTGCGGAGCTGACCCGTCAGTCGGCGGGCGCGCACCGTGCCGTCGGTCCGGGTGCGCAGGTAGTTCGTCCGCGTCTCCACCCGCCAGAGCCCCGGGGTGATGACCACCTCGGCTCCGCCACCGATGGTCTGGGTGCTGGCGGTCCCACCCGTCGACACATAGGAGAGTTCGGCTCGGCCCCGCACCAGTTCCGGCTTCTTCACCGGCGGCGCCGATGGCCTGGCCGCCTGCACGACGACGGGCGGTGCCAGCAGGGCGGGCGGGAGCAGGGCCGGCGCGACAAAGGCCGACCGGGGCAGCAGGGCAGGGTCGATGGTGGCCGGCAGGGGCGGCGCGGACATGGGCGCAGGCCCCTGCAAGAGCGTCAGGACAATCCAGAACGTTTCAAGCATTGGACACGAGCGGCACGGAGGGCAGGCCGGCCTGCCTCAGTGTAGCGCGTTGGTACGCATCAGCCGGGAACGACGAACGACGAACGACGAACGAAAGACGGGAACCGGGAACCGGGGCATCGTCCTCCCACGCGTAGGCGTCGAGCTTCAGCTCGACGCTCAGGGGCGGCGATACACGGCGAACGGCGAATGAAAGACGGCAACCGGATCACGGGAACGGGGCATCGTCCTCCCATGCGTAGGCGTCGAGCTTCATCTCGACGCTCGGAAGATCACTGACCGTCGACCTGAAGGTCGACGGCTACGTCGTTGGGCGCGCTCGGTACCCCGTACCCGGTACCCCGTACCCGGTACCCCGTACCCGGTACCCGGTTTCGTGGTACTTCATGTATCGACAATACGGTGCCGTGCAATCGGTCGGGCTGCCCATCCGCCGGCGCGTCGTGCCCACTCGCCGTTCAAAACTGCCCAATCGCCGGAATCTGCGGCAGGTGCCGCAGATCCGCACGTCATAATGCCGACGCCTGAAGGCCGTCGTGCGATCGGCAGGGGAGATGTCCCGTGCCCAGACCACGACCCAGAGGACCAAGATGCCGCACAAGCCCATCAAGTACGTCGAGAAGGGGTTGACCTACGCCGCCAAGGGCGCGTGGGTGGTGTTCGACGCGCTGAACTCCATCAACCGGAACCCCGGCTTCGTGCCCGGGTGGTCGGAGAAGCCGCTCCAGAAGTCGTGGGAGAAGGTGAAGCCGCCCCTCGGCTGGCCGCGCG
>Ga0335075_10019537_pt1 | contig 10015 bp, 4 predicted proteins | sample Lox_Sample_24_FD_206723 | JGI IMG/M metagenome (GOLD analysis project Ga0335075, IMG submission 206723) | Soil microbial communities from Loxahatchee National Wildlife Refuge, Florida, United States - Lox_Sample_2.4 | ecosystem: Environmental > Terrestrial > Soil > Wetlands | place: USA: Florida...
ACCTCTCCCAGTTCTGCACTTCCGTCTTCCAGGCAGGCCGCATACCGGCTCGCTAGTTTCTCCAATGCCTGCGCGCTCCGCGCCGACACCGTCACCAACTCCACTGGACGGCCAACCCTCCTCGGCCCGACTTCCTCGTCAGCCGGCGCGGCTTCCAACACGATGTGCGCGTTTGTTCCTCCGAACCCGAGCGCACTCACCGCCGCCACCCGCGGTCCATTCCATTGCTCCAACTCAACAGGAACCCGCACCGGCACACTCGCTAACGCCAAGTGCGGATTCGGCTTCCGGAAGTGGAGGTGCGGGGGGATCTCGCCGTGCTCCAGCGCCAAAACAACCTTAATCAGGCCCGCCACTCCTGCCGCCGCCTCCAGGTGCCCGATGTTCGTTTTTACCGAGCCCACCGCAAGCGACTCTTCCGCCTTCCGACCTGGGCAATACACCTTCGCGATCGACCGGAACTCGATTGGGTCCCCAAGCGGCGTCCCAGTTCCGTGCGCTTCCACGTACGACACTGTCCGAGGGTCCATGCCCGCATCTGCAAGCGCCGCGCGAATGACTGCCTCCTGGGCAGCGGCATTCGGCGCAGTCAGCCCGTTGCTGCGGCCATCCTGATTTACCGCTGAGCCGCGAATCACGGCGAGGATGCGGTCACCGTCGTGCCGTGCACGGCTCAGGCGCTTGAGCACCACCATGCCGCAGCCTTCGCCGCGCACGTAGCCGTCGGCAGATGCATCGAACGTCTTGCATCGGCCGTCGGGGGCCAGCATTTTGGCCTGTGAGAACGTAACCGTCAGTTCCGGCGTCAGGATCAGGTTGACGCCACCGGCCAAAGCGAGTTCGCATTCTCCTGTGCGCAAACTGCGGCAGGCAAGATGAATCGCGACCAGCGACGAAGAGCACGCAGTGTCCACTGCCAGGCTCTGCCCCTGGCAGCCTAGAACGTACGAAATGCGATTGGCCGCAATGCTGGCCGCGTTGCCGGTTCCGCTGTAAATGTCGATTTGAGGCTGCAGCTTGCGGTAATCCACGTTGGATATGCCCACGAATACCCCAGCCGTCTTTCCAGCAAGGCTCAAAATCGGCTGGCTTGCGTGTTCCAGGGCCTCCCACGTGACCTCCAGCAGCAGGCGTTGCTGTGGATCCATCGAGACGGCTTCGCGCGGCGCAATCTCGAAGTGCGCCGGGTCGAAGAGGTCAACATTCTCCAGGTACCCGCCTCGATCGCCGGCAGGCCACTCTGCCCACCGGCGACGGGGCGCGGGCAAGGGTCGGATCGCGTCTGTTCCCTCCTTCAAGGCTTGCCAGAATGCCTCGGGGCCGTCGGCGCCCGGGAACCGGCAACCGATTCCAATAATTGCAATGGGTTCGTCCACGGAGGGACGTACTGCCGCTTGGGCAACAGCGGGACCAGAGCCAGCGAGCCCCTCGGCCATCGCGTCAATCGTGGGATATTCCCAGACGAGTGTTGGCGCTAATTCCCGCCCCAGCCACTGCTCCAGCTCTCCAGACAGAGCCACCGACTTGACCGAATCCAGGCCGAAACTCTCAAACGGCCGGGAGGTTAGAATTTCGCAACGATCAAGTCCGGTGACCCGGGATAGATGTGCGATCAGCCACGAGCGGATCTCGTCGCGACCGGCGCGACCTCCCGCCTTCGGCGCTGGCCCGGCGGGAACCTCGCGTGACGCGGCCTCAGCAAGCGGGTTTGCCCTCCACTGCGCGACCACAGGTAGTTCACCGGACAGGTACGCGGAGCGGCAAGAGAGCCGTTGGATCTTCCCACTGCTGGTTTTTGGGATTCCCAAAGACTCCGTAAGCGCGATGGCGGACACTTCGATCCCATAGAGATCCGCAATCGCCGGGCGGATCGCCTGCATGAGAGCTGCGTGATCGGCCTTCCGCGCGGTCCTGGCGAGTTCGACCACAATGACCAGGCGCTCTTCTCCGCCTTCTTCCACGGAAAACGCCGCAGTCGTGCCGTAGCGCAGTGCATCATGGCATTGCGCTACTGTTGCTTCAATATCGGACGGAAAATACTTGCGTCCGCGCACGATGATGACTTCCTTGAGCCGGCCGGCAACAAATAGTTCGCCATCATGCAGAAAGCCGATGTCGCCGGTGCGCAGGAAGCTTCCTTCCTGCGCTCCTTCCAGGCGCGCATGAAAAGTGTCCGCTGTCTCGTGCGGCCGGTTCCAATAGCCCTGCGCGATGTTTGGACCTGAGAGCCAAATCTCTCCCGACTCTCCGGGTGCACATGGACGGAAGGTGACCGGGTCGACGATCAGTGTTTCATTTGGGAGCACGTCTCCCGACCCAACCAGCACTTCCTCTCCCGATCCCGTTCGCGCCACTGCGTAGCCATCGAGCAACGCGGATCGATCGAATGACACGACCCGAGGACAAGTACCCGGCACACCCCCGCTCGCGAACAAAGTTGCCTCGGCAAGGCCGTAGCAGGGATAAAAAGCCTCGCGCCGGAATCCGCACGGGGAGAAGCACGCGGCAAAGCGTTCGAGTGTTTCCGCCCGAATTGGCTCGGATCCGCAAAAGGCGACCTTCCATGTGCTCAAATCAAGAGCGTCGCGCTGTTCCGGCTGCACACTGCGCACACAAAGGTCGAAGGCCGAATTGGGGGCGCCACTGATGGTCGCCTTGCGGCTCGAAACCAGCTCAAGCCACCGCAAAGGGCGCTGTAGAAAAGCCGCCGGAGGCAAAAGTGATGCCGGGAATCCCGCAAATATTGGCTGCAGCATTCCCCCGATCAGACCCATGTCGTGATACGGTGGCAGCCACCCGACGAACCTGCTTTCACTCGAAGTTTCGAAACAATGCTGGATCCATGAAGAGTTATGGAGCAAGTTTCCATGAGTAATGATTACGCCCTTAGGATTCGCGGTGGACCCGGACGTGTACTGGAGGAAAGCCACCGAATCGGGTCCTACCTGCATATCTCGCCATGCCTCTGGAGCGTAATTCTCAGGTAAGTCGCTGCAGATCCATGTCAGGTTTGATATCGGGTCGGCGGAAACGCGCAGCGCGTTCCGCCGGATGCGCTCGGTGGTTAGGGCCACCAAGGCCTGTGAGTCTTTCGCTATGCCGACCAACCGGTCAAGCGATCGATTGGCGCGCGGAGGATAAACCGGGACTGCGATCACGTTGGCGTAAAGGCACCCGAAAAACGCGGCAATGTAATCAAGCCCCGGTGCATAGACAAGCAGGGCGCGTTCTCCGGCCATCCCCAGCAGTTGCAGTCTTCCCGCCAACCCACGCGCTCTGCGATCCAATTCCGCATACGTGCAGATATCACACTCGTCTCGTGCCGCGTTTGCGATGAACTCCAGAGCTATCCGTTGCGGCTGGTGTTCGGCTCGATATCGCACGACTTCCACGAATGAACGGAAGACGGGCCGACCATCGCGAGTTTTGCCATCGGCAAATTTCATCGTAGGTGCGCTTTCTCTCAAGATCGCCTCTGGTAACTCGGGATCTGAATGAGGAGAAGATCCACTCGGCAAGGCCCGCTATTTCCTCTGCTGCGACGCGTCCCTTTCAGGATCTTGCCGCTCGGTCCACCGCAGGCTTAGTCTCGGCGACTCTAGCATGGAAAACAGGAGCGCATGCCGAGCCTTCTCGCGTGCCAAGTCAAACTCCAGCGGAACTTCTTCCCGGCTCTTCCACCTTGACGGCTTTGGACCAAAACCGTACCGGCTACCACGCGCCAAGGCGACATATCATCGTGGAAGTCCTGCTTCAAGAAAGGATCGAATTTTGTCTTTCAGAATCGTCCTCTTGTTGGATGTGCGGAATTGTCTTTCGTTCGACAGATTCTCATCGCAGTATCGGGAAAGGTTGTTGGACATCACGTGCATATAGCCGTACTGAATCGAAGCATCGACAGCGGCCCGTCCCATGTGGCCGATTTCTGGATCTACGTAATCGTAAGCGCGATGGGCGCTGAGCCACCCCTTGGTTTCGAGCAAGGGCGAGGGCGAAGTGAAGTGAACTCCGCGCTTGACTACTTCGTCTTCGACGCCGTCAAAGATATCGTCCCAAACGACTTTCCTGCCGTCGAGAAAACTGGTGTTGCCGGTGGCCAGAAAACAATTCGGCTCGTAGCTGGGATTTAACGTGCCCAGTTTGCCGATGTAGATGAATTGCTTGATTCCTTTCTCCTCAGCGAGATAGGTCACGAGTCGCCCGGCGATGTCTCCCCAGACGCAAAATTCGCAGCCCAGGAACGTGATATCTCGTCCCCCCAGACGCTTGTGTGTGGCCCGGAAAGGTCCTTCGCCCGGCCAGTGCATTTCATTGGCGATGCGAGGCATTCCGGATCCGTAAACCACAAACTCCGAGGGGTAAATATCCTTAAGATTGGAGTTTTCAATCACGCTCCAGCATGCTTCTTCAGAAGGGGGAATGTACGAGACACAGGTGTAGTCCCGATTCTGCAGCGCAAGATAGGTTGCGATCAACGACGCATAGTGGCTCACGTAGTCAAAGCCCGGCGGGCATTTGACAACCAGTGTCTCATCGGCCAACATGGCGCTTGGCCGTTGCCAGTTGAAGATCTTGCCATCTTTTTCATTATTGGGGACCTCGCAGGCGCGATCATACTCCCCAACAACGACGATCTCCTTGTAAGTCAGATCGTCAACATAATGGTGAATCTTGATGTCGAGATAACGTGACAGCGCGCCCTCCATCGTATGGTCGAACGGATCCAGAATGACGAAAGGTTTGCGCTTTTCTCGGGCTCTCGCGTCCAGGCCAATCATTTGGCTGGACAACTCGGACTCTGAGACTTCAATCACTGGATGCACACGATCAGCCACGCGCAGCTCCTTGAAGTGAACTTCGGGGTCGAATTTCAAGTATGATCCGGGGATTTAGGTTTGAACTTTCCGATTCCCATTAACGGGTGTTGTCGCATCATACCCCGCCTCTGCTCCCAAATGCAACGACTTTAGCGGGCTTCTCATCAAAAAAAAGCGTAGAAGGGTCGTCGTTGCTCTCAATTCAGTGATCATTCATTAATAATTCAGTAAACTATCTGCCTTATTCGACGGGATGGCCTCGCGCGCGTGTCGGCAAAAGGCTTTGATTTGGATACCCAAATTCGAGCAGACCGTGATAATGTGGGAAACGATATAGCCGGTTTGCATTTTTGCTGCCGACGTCACGGCGAAAATGACGATGTCTCCGGGCCAGCAGGGTTAGGAGATTCGCCTATCGAAGGCACGGGCAGTGCCCAGGGGTGTGACCTGCGAAGCCGCTCAGAGCACGATGAAAGGTAGCTGAGCGCATTCGTTTGTGATTCAGAGTGCTACGATGGCAATTGACGAGAAGAGTGACCGGCAAAGCTTGTCCGACGCAACTTTTGAATGGGCGTATTCTTAAGCGCAGATTGAACCATCAAGGCTCTTCCGGTGGGCCTTCTGGCGTTCGTAGAGGCGTTTTGCTTAAGGTCGATGTATTTGCCATGTTTGCCGCAAAAACCTGTACGAATTGGTTCAATCAGCCACGTGGATAGCTCGATGGGCAGAGTGCAGCGCACCCTGGTTGTCATTTAGATGGAGCACCGTTAGCGGGTCCAGGCAAAATGGAAGTCACTCTCGACGTGAAGAGGATCCTGTTGCTCCTGGGGAAGGCTCTGAAGTATGGCCTTTTTCCATTCGCGAGCCACTTTTCATTTATGCCGTACAGGCGGTTGACCGTGGCTCGCCGGCTGCGGCTCATGATCGAAGAACTTGGGCTGACCTATCTGAAGCTGGGCCAATTCCTCGCGCTTCGCTATGACATTCTCCCGCCGGAGATCTGCCGCGAACTGGACCTCCTTTTCGAGAGCGTTTCAGCTATGGATTTCGCGGAGGCGCGAGCGATTGTGGAAACGGAGCTCGGAGGGCCCATAGACCAGTTTTATTCGAGCTTCCCTGCGAAGCCGATTGCCGCCGCGTCCGTGGCACAGGTTCATGATGCGCGGACCATCGCCGGCGAACGCGTCGCAGTGAAAGTTCAGCGCGGCGGTCTGACTCCAATCTTCCGCGCCGATATTCGGAATCTCAAGCGCTTGGCCACGGTGGTGGAAGCACTGGGTTTGGCGGGCAAACTGTCCATTCGAGGATTGATTGGGGAGTTCGAATCCTGGACTCTGCGCGAGCTCGATTTTCGCATAGAAGCGCGCACCGCCGAGCGGGTCCGGAAGGACGCTCCGCCGTGGGTGGTCATCCCCCAGGTAAAGTGGGATCTAACCACCAGGCGGGTGCTGACCATGGAATTTATCGATGGATTGAGCGCCAGCGAGGTCCGTAGACACCGGGAACAGGGAAAGCTTGCAGAGATTCCCGGCACGCTCCCCGGGTTCGACCTGGCGATAGCGTTGGACAATTTCGCCACTGCGTCATTTCTTCAACTGTTCGAAACTGGATTCTTTCACGGCGATCCCCACCCTGGAAATATCGTCTTTTTACCGCAAAACCGGGTTGCGTTTCTCGATTTCGGAATCTTTGGCGAGCTGTCGGAGGAACAGCGCAAGGGGCTCTGCGGACAGATCGAGAACTTGGCGTTGGGCAATCTGGCGCGGAGTTTCCGCTATTATTCCTTGCAGGTAAACGTCACAGACGACACCGACATGGAATCCTTTCGCCGCAATTGCCTCGAAGTGCTTGCCCGTTGGTACCGAGCGCTGCAGAATCCGAACTCACCGGTGGAAGAGCGTCACCTTGCGAAATATACCGGCGAGATGATTGAGGCCTCTCGCCGTAACGGCCTGAGCTACGACCTGAACTATCTGCTGTTCTGGCGAGCTTTGAACAACCTAAACGGCGCGCTTTGGCACATCGATCCCAATTTCGATATGCTTGGCGCACTACGAACCTTCTTCGAGGAAATCGAGCCGGGGTCCCTCGCACAGATACGGATGCTGTTGTGCGACCGGCAGTGGCAACAATCGTGGAAGACGTTGGCCAGAGAACTGCCGGGGGACGTGATGCACAGTCTCGATGAAGCGGCTCGCAGCCATCCCCGTATTGATGTGGTCTCGTCGATAACGCCGACGAGCAGAGCGCGCGACGGCGTCCGGGCGCGGACCATAGGTGTAGCGCTGGTTTCGTTATCCTTTGCGCTGCTCGTCGCTGGTCCCTCGGTTCAATTCCCGCTGCGCCTGGCTGCCGCACCGCTTTTCGGAGGGTGTCTGGTTGCTGTGTTTGGATGGCGGCGATGAGATCGCTGTTAGGATCCCCGTTGAAAATGGGGCCTGAACGAGTCGTCGCTTTTCTACGCAGGATGGGGCCAACGGCGACGAAGATCGGACAGTTTTTGGCACTTCGTCCGGACCTATTGCCCCAGGAATACACCGACGCTCTTCTCACTCTCGTTGATCGCGTCCCGTCCTTTCCCTGGGCCGAGGCGGAAGCGGTGATTCGCGCGGAGCTGGGTCGAGAAGCCACGGACGTGTTCGCATACATCGAGCGCCGGCCGGTGGCTGCCGGTTCCCTGGCGCAGGTGCATCAGGCCAGATTGGACGATGGTACGGAGGTTGCCGTCAAAATTCAGCGTCCAGGAATAGAGGCTGCTGTCGCCAAAGACGTGCGCCGTATACACCGAATCGCCCGGATCCTGGAAGCGCGAGGTGATTCGTTTGTGGCCTCTCCCTCCGAATTGGCCGACGAGATCGAGTCATGGCTGAAGCAGGAGCTGGATTTTCAGCGCGAGTTGGACAATGTGAAACGTATGCGATCCTTGGCGGCGCACAGCAAAACCCAGCGCATCCCACGGGTTTTCCCCGACCTCAGCACCAGGCGCGTTCTCGTCTACGAGTTCCTGCATGGTGTTTCCGTCACCGCAGTCTTGCAGGAGATGCGCCAGGATCCGAACGGAAGAAGAACGTTACAACGCCAGGTGGATGCTCCAGCTTTCGCGAGAAACCTCGTTCGCGCCTGTTTCACCCAGATCTTCCGCTATCAGTTTTTTCACGCGGACCTGCACCCCGGGAACCTGTTTATTCTTCCTGATAATGTCGTTGCCTTCGTGGATTTCGGCCTTTGCGACGAATTGGACGAAACGGTGCGCACCAATCAGATGCGCTATTTGGCGGCTGCCTATAATCGCGATCTGCCGCGAATGTATAAGGCGCTCACCGAGATTCTAGTTTCTTCGGATGCAAGCGACCTTGATGGCTTTCGCCGGGAATTCACTGCGGAGACTCGCAGCCTCGAAGGTAGTTCGACCGCCAGCGGTGAGGTGACGAAGTCACCGTCTGCGCAATATCTAACCGGGTTAGCGCGTGCTGCGCGCCGCAACGGCTTCCAGATTCCTTCGCGCATCATGTCAATCTACCGTGCGCTGGTGACTGCCGAGACCCTCGCGGCTCAGCTCGGCTTCCAGGACGGCCTGCGCCAGGTGGGGCAGGAATTCTTTCTCGAACTGCAGCGCGATGAGCTGATGTCGAACCTGTTTACGCGAGAAAGCATCATGCAGTTCCTGGCCAACGTCATCAATCTGACGCGCGATTCTCCTGGGCAGATCAATCAGATTCTGACCGATGTGGCCGATGGCACGTTAACGGTGCACGTCGAGGTCTCCGAGACCCCGCGTGTCGTGCGAACAAAGAATCAAAGGGCCAGGATGTGGACGCTGGCGATCGTTTCGATCAGTGTAGCCGTGCTCTTGACCGCCTCAAGTCTGCCGGCAGTCTTCGGCATCTCTCTGCGCTGGCCTTTGACGGCAGCGATGCTGGTACTGTATCTCTGGATCGCGTATCTTTGGCGAATGCTGAAGTGAAGAGGCAGAGCCGACGATGGGGTTGCTCGAACTCAGGCTGCCACAGGCGGGCGAGTTGAAAAGTCCCCAGCGATGGCGCCAGGGGACGATTTGTGGGCCATGGCAGCGATTCGAAGACGTTTCACGACTCGTCGCATGACAAGAGACGCAGATTCCTTGTCAGGGTTCATCACCGGTTGTGCCCGTTCTGCGACGGCACATTCAGCGATCGATTGCCTCAATTTAGATCTCGATTTCGACGCGACACGCCGTCTGGTCGAGAGCATCGAGCGGCAACTTGATCTGCGCAAATCCCACATACTGATCGCGGCGGAGACACATTGGGGGCGTTACCACGATCGGCAGGATAGTCAAGTCACGGCAGGAACAGCAGCAGGAGATTTATTCGGAATTTGACCCGATGAACCGACGCGAAACCTCCAGTATACGTTTCTCGTCAACTTCGCTTCTTTATGCACTGCGGCAGCCGATCCGGGCCACTGCAGCTGTGGTTTACCTGTCGAGTGGGATTTCAATTAGCATCGAGAAATTTGGACCACACTTTTTGAGGTAATTTGCCGTAAACTGCGGATTTTTATGGTGACCCCGGGCTGATTCGAACAGCCGACACGCAGTTTAGGAAACTGCTGCTCTATCCATCTGAGCTACGGGGCCACGTTTAGAATGAACGACTTACGTGCTGTTGAAAAGTTTCTCCCTCACTTTACCCCACAGCATCTGGAATGGACACCATCGGGCCGATAACCCAGTTGAAGCCATAGAGTGACGCAAGTGCGGGTGAAAAGATCACAGTACCAACAGGGTAGCATCAAGAGGGTTCGCAGAGCGAAGGGTCGCCCACTTGCGGGAACCACCAAGTCAGCTATTCGCACACTGTTACGCAAGTGCTTGAAGCTCGCGGCCAACCGGTACTACATCATGAAGACGATTGCAGCCCGGCATTTCATCCAAACAGCGATGGGCTCACTCGTCGTCTCCGATACTGCCTGCGAAACGTGGCCAGTAAATGATGGCGGAGCGTCAAAGAGGTCGACGCGCTTGCCAGTGGAGACGAAAACCGACTCGCACGCACCGTCAGTGATCATGTAAACGTCAAGTTTCAACTCCTCGACCAGGTAGCCTTTTTGTGGATCGATATGACGCGCTTTGGCAAGAACCTGCGGCAAAAGCGGAACATAGTTTGGTAATGGTACGGAGGTTTGTGCGCAGGCGATTGTGCCCCAACCGAAGGCCG
>Ga0335075_10019538_pt1 | contig 10014 bp, 8 predicted proteins | sample Lox_Sample_24_FD_206723 | JGI IMG/M metagenome (GOLD analysis project Ga0335075, IMG submission 206723) | Soil microbial communities from Loxahatchee National Wildlife Refuge, Florida, United States - Lox_Sample_2.4 | ecosystem: Environmental > Terrestrial > Soil > Wetlands | place: USA: Florida...
GATGCAGCCAGCTCGGTAGATCTGCCCCATCAGTAATACTTGCTGGGCCCGTTCCTCTAAATCCGTCTGATTAATGCAAACAGAGTCGATCCAGACCCGCCGGACCTCTTCTTCTAGACACATTGAAATGAGAGCATTCCAGGCAGAGAGGGTTACCGGTAGGATGCGTCCATCTATCAGTACCTTCTCACTAAGTTCTGGGCTGCCCCAAGCGTAAGATAGAGTATCGTAGCACGTATCAGCCTTACAATCGAGCTTATCGTCAAGAGATACATGGGCGATGGTGCCAGTCACATCGTCAGATGGAGAAGCGATGTTGGGATCTAAGTGGAAAAGTCTGATTTCTCGTCTAGACGGGTCGAGCTTTTGATATACGTAAGGTTCCGGAGAGAGTGCTGTCATTGTGGAATGTTAGATGCCAGTATATGTTCGTTTCATGATACAGCGAAGAAACTCTGGTGGTGAGGTCCCAGGGGTTCTAAAAAGCGGGCACGCTGTGGAGGACCAGAAGGCGTGTCCCCTTAGATGCGCTAATTTAGCGCCAAAAGGGGGTCTTGAAATCACGTGCAGAGTACCAAAATCGAGGTTATTCGCAGTTTTCATGATAGACTCGCAGTATTACAGCGCTCTATGTAGCATTTACCCTCTCTACATATTGCTAGACCACATAATACACATCCGTATGTAGTTTTACGCCTTTTTAGGTGTTTTTACTCCTGGAATTGCCTGATATATCACCTCAAACCACTCTTTCGCTTGTAGATAGAGGATCTGTACAAACTGAGCAATACCATAGTGGCAATTGTGATCCTAGTTCGTGTTGTTGAAGATTCAGATCTGGAAGTGCTTGTATAGCAGTTTGCTAGTGTTTTACAAGTATCCAAACACTTCTTTTTAGCAGTGCTTTTTATAGATCCACCAAGAACCATCGAATTTATTCATAATTAATTAGCAAGCAAGCCGTAATTCTAAGCTAAATAAGCTTATTTCGTCGTAGCCTGATAGTAGGAAGCTATTCACAAGTGTAACATTAAACATAAAGCTCCAAAGTGCATGCCAACCTATACGCCTCTGATGGCTCGTTCCTATCTCTCCTCAATAGTCCCATACTATCATCAAATCCCTCAGAGCCATGAACGTCGATATAGGTAGACTAAGTGATGGCACTGGCGATCAGCGACCGCACAATATCATCCCCGTACTCTTCGACTTGAAACAACGCTCCGAAGGTAAATGAATGCAGAAGGAGAAGAAATCGTTCACAAAGGTGGCGTATCAGCGCCTACACAAGGAGTTAAACAACATACATTTCATAGCACTAGTGGATGCTGATACTACCTATCTGAATATCAATTATATTAGGAAAAAGTGGTGAAGGTATAGTGATAGGCGTCACGTATAAGAGATTGGGTTAAGACGTGGCAACAAATGGAAGTATAATATACTAACGAGCTCAACACCGAGAGATTCGATTTGTATGGCTATCTAACCAATGGGCATGCGAATCTCGAAACCTCGAAACCGCACTCTAGATCCCTTATGTGTATATAAGGGCCGCCAAGCTCGCTTGCGAACACATTTTCGCAACAGAAAATAGCGAGCGGGTGGGAACCATTCGCGGGTACTCCTCCATTAGTTCACAGGTCTCTACTCTCATCCCGGTAGTTCTCGTCTCAGAGCCGATGCTGGCATCTCTTGCGGCGGGATCTGAGCCACTTCGGATTCGATATTCTGTCCTTCGTATCCATCACCATAATAACCGGGCGCATTTTGCTGCCCGTCCTTTTCGTATACATTCTTCGCTACCTGACTTCGCTTGCGCAGGAAGAGGAATATTGTGATGCCGGCTAGTATAGCAATTCCAGCCAAAACGCTGATGACGATGCCAGCAATTGCGCCGCCGGAGAGACCCGTAGCTAGAGATGACGAAGATAAGGAAGACGCAGTGATGGAAGGCGTGAGGGCGGATGACAACGACGAGGATGAGGATCCGGCAGCCGATGAGGATGAGGATCCGGCAGCCGATGTGGATGATGGAGGGGAAGAGCTGGTGGATGCGCTTGAACCGATAGCCATAGTTGAGAAAGCCGTGGGCGTTGCGCTCGGTATCGACGTCCCAATCGCAGAAGATGGAAGCGCCTTATACTCCTTCTCTTCAGCATCAGCGGGAGAAACGCCTGCGTTCGGATTCGCAAATTCGCTGATGCAAACATTTATCTGGCCTGGTGATTCCGTACACGTCTCATAGCTGGCACAGCACCATTGATTGCTATTAGAGGCGCCGCAGAGGATCTGGTCGGAGGATGGCGTGTCGGTGCCGCCTTTGCAATCTTGATTCCATGTCCAACAAGTTCTACGCAGAGGGTGGGGTTAGCAGGATGCAATTGCAATGGGCAGGAACACATCGTACGGGTCAGGAGCGGGACAGGCGTAGAGACGGTTCTCAGAGGAAATATAGGCACACAGGCCGCCATTTTCGGTATTATTCGTCGCTGTGAACGTGTTGCTCGCACCCCATTCACAGGAGTCAAGTAAAGGGCTGTAGAAGAATTGGACCGAATCTTGAGCGAAGGCTACAGATAAGAGTAACAAAAGCACCCCATTAGATCGCTTCGAGAGCATGGGCATCTTAGTAGCGGAGTTTTACCAGATGAACGCAAGTGAATTGTACATTTGGTTGAGAGAGGAATTGAAGGGAAATGGCTAGAGTTAGACAGTCGTAAAGCGACAAAGATCATGGGAATCGGGGCTGAGTCGTTCTAAAACGGGTACAACTTCTACGTGCCTAAGCCTAGTTTCAGGTTATGCTAAAGGAGCTACATCCCTCCCTGCCTTTACTTCCTTATTGGCTCGCTCGCTTCACTCCTCCATGCTGAGCTGCCTGGCTCGGCAGCAATGTGTCTACTGTACATTACATCTACTACTACTATATCCCATCCAGCAGTCGTCATGTTCAGACAAATCAAATTCAAGCAAATTCTATACGTACGACTCGCATTCGGAGCACTCGCATTCGGAGCACTCGCATTCGGAGCACTCGCATTCAGAGCACTCGCATTCAGAGCACACGGCATGCGCCGCACGCTATTTTGACAGAGACTATTGACTGGACTACCTAGGCACCATAAGCACTAAGGCGCGGCTTACAACATCTTCGTATAAAATCCCGTAACAGATACCGTCGTCCCAACGAGGTACATACCCGGGATATCATGCATTCAATAAGCCGTAAATCCATCTGACCATCCGCCATCTAACCATAATTCCATTGTCCCACACTATCCGTTAGCCAAGTCTTCCAAGCCAACGATCCTTTGTTACCAGGTTACCCATCGAACCATCAATTCTCCTTGCCCGAGAACTCTTCTTCTGAATCGTAGTCATCTGCAGTGACTGGTAAACCGCGCCGTCTTGTATACGTCCGCATGAGGTCCGTAGGGGTGTTGTCGGATCGAACCCAGTGATTATTCTTATGCTTGTAACCAGACCATTTGATAAGGTACGATCTTCTTTCTGTCCCTGCCTAGTCGGCGAACCCATCTTTCCAGGAGGCGTTCCACCAAGTAATCCTCCGCTTCGACGGGAGATGGCCGTTCGTTCACCGGTCGCTTGTAATGGTCTTACCCGGTGGCGCAGGTTCCAATTGTTCGATAGGATGTATGTACCAACGGGTAAGCCTGCAGGTGTTGCCTCGTCTGAGTTCAATTATAATGAAGGCATTGCTGCGAAACTTTGCAGTTGGTCATGCCTGGGACGGTGTACCCTTTGTGCAGGCGTAGGTAAAGTTCCAGCGGAATGTGGAGGCGTTGTAGCACTCTTTCATGCGGAGGTTGGCGAACGCCAGGGCGTCCGCTGCTTCCTGGTGGAGCTCAAGCCGCTTGGCCAACATATTGGTGGGAGGAGCGTTGAGGGACCCCGAGGCCTTCGTTGACCTCAGAGCCGTAGGAATACTCATTTGAGACACCAGTCAACCCGTTCCTCAACTGATGTAGCAGGTCTGAAATGAGCAGAGGCCAGTTGGTTCGTCCTTGGCTGATCCAGTAGCGCATCGTGGATTTAACCGCTTGACTAGTACGCTCACTCTGTCTGCCCATTATTCCGCTGTCCGATGGGATTGACGGACGGCTATCGATACCATCTTTGAAGCCTTCCAGGCAACTGTCATGAGGACTTCGAAGCCGTTCAGGGACTTGCGCAAAGCAACCACTAAGTCCATGGATACCGTGTGGAAGAGTAGAGGCGGTGTTTAGCTCCCCTTACTGTAGATAGAGCTTGGTTTCAGTGAGCCGGCAGGTTGACAGTGCGTCCGATACAGGCGTTATAGTCTAGACAATTTGTAGATGTAACATGTTGCACGCAGTCGTTTGTGTGGATCGCGCTAGGGCTACAAGTCGGTTCGATCTTCGATCACCGCGTCAAGCATTTCGTTGGGCGATGACATGGCTTGATTGATCCGTGAAGGAGGAATAGAGCATCCGGTACAGAGTGGTGCTTGTCTGGCTTGTAACGGACATTGAGATCAAAGCCGGACAGGTACATGGGAATATGAGTATTTGGTTAAGGCAATCGGATGATATCTTCTGTTACTTCCGTAGTTAACTGGTGGCTCTTAACCAGTGCCAGACCCGCATCGTCCACACTTGTTGAATCGCTCGCTCACTGCAAGACCTTTTAATTGAGGAATATTTCCTTGACTAGAAATATATACTGTGTGGGTCGCGACAATTCCTATCAATAATAAGCGTTCGAATGAAAACTTTTGATGCGGGTCTATAAATCAGGGATTTACCTCAGCTGGACCAAGGCTGACACCTTCAACGGTCGTTGTCATAGCAACCGAATGCCTTAGCCAATTGAATGGGCCTTTGGCAAGACTGTCAGGCACAATAATAGCGCTGAAACCCACGAACTCTTAAGCTCTACGTTGCCCTTCTACATATAACCTCACTCCTAATTCAAATTGGCAATGACGGGACCAAAGAAAATAACAGTGGAGTAGGCATGGATGTGGAAAAGGAAAACGAGGTCCAGCACCAACGATGTCTTTTTTACTACCAACCATCAAATGCCATCGTTGACGCCAAATCAGCCGTCCAATATTCTCTTTGAACTTACTAAGCTTCCACCCGAGTTACAAAGGAAGATCTAGACTGCGATCGGGAACTGTCCCTGCCTCGTGAAAATTACTTAGCAGCCACAAAATTATGGTGATACTTCAGTGGACGGCTTTGCTATATGGTGGACTACCAAGCCCGTTGACAATCAAGCACCCATCACACTTCACATTTGTCGGGAGTCCCGTGTTGTCGCTCTAAAACAATTCCAGAAACTGGAGATCGAAAACGATGCACATTTCCGTTATCCAGCAACACATAGTATGACATTCATAAACTGTCTCTCCGATGTGTTGCACAAGCAGCTGAGATTAAATTTCTCCATTTCAACGACGACTTCCACTACCGTCTGCGCCGCCCCCAACTTCCAGGTTGCTTACGGAAGAGCGCAATTCGCGAATATGAAGTCAGAGACATGGGGCGCTTCCTCAAAAGTGTTCAAAAGCAATTTCCCAACCTATATCGCCTCGAGGTTGCCGTTCTAGAGGGTCGAAAAGCTATCTACACGAACGCTGTGAAAGACGCTTAACAAGAAGGCAGCAGTTGACCTATTCAAGTGAGTTTTCACTATATACTTCTACTATAAACGTATATTTTCTAACAACTTTTTTCAGTTAAGATCGTATCCTCTAATTTGGAGTTGGGCGCAGACGGGAAGAAAGGGAAGAAATAAGCGGACATTGTCTCCAATATAGCATTGCTTTAGTTTTTGTAAGAGATGATCAAGAAAATATATTTATAAAATAATCGAATAAGCATTGAATAAAATATATTATTGTTATTATTATTTGTTCTTACACTATCTGGCTAAACGCTATGCAGTACTCCTATCTGTAGTAATCAAGGAAACCTTACCCTAAGGCGGGATGAAAGCCCTGCCTGCGTGCTATTGAGGCTGCTCTCACTCGCAATCTGTGATACCAAGATAAGCAGCCCCATCGCCGCCTATTTAGCCATAGAGAAGGCGCTTAGCCAGTGAAAACCGGCCTAGTCTCCATGCGGTCTGCTTTTGGCATCTTCTCTTTGGCTAGATAGGCAGCTAGTTGGTTAAATTCGTCCTTTAAAGTTGCCTACTGGCACCATGGAGTCTCTGGTGGGGTAGCTGGTATAACTGTCGACCACCATCGCTGTTTTAAGGGCTGCTCGGCGGTGAACCGCCTGCTCCCTCGCTATCGGAGTCCATTTTACGAAGAATTAATTGTATCTCAAGTGTATTAAGAGCCTAGGTGTTCATGTGCTAATTTGCCAGAAGCCTATTCGCGTTAGTGACCATTGAATAAAATAATAGCATTCCATGAAGCAAATTCGCTACGCTTAGTACGAGCATCCCCTCTCAATTTTTCATGGACTGTGATGAGGCTGCAGAATATAGAGGCTGGTTTAATCAAGTTGTAGTATATCGTAAAATCACTAAACTAGCGAGGCTATGTTAGGGAATCAAGCAAATAATGCTTAGCAATTGGTTATTATTGCACACAACCCTCAGGGAGGTTTAGGCATCATTCGATAAAATGGCTGGTTGTTTCGGTGACCAACTTGCCGCCTCCAAATACTTAAGTTTATATCTATTCAAGGGACTTTTCTTATCCAATATTTCTAGTTTGAGGGAGGTTAAGATTATTATGGCCGATCCAGGGATGAAACTAATGGGCAAATCAACTCACGGCCATTAATTCGTTATGGTTCTGCTTAGATTAAGGACTTCGATTGACAAGTGGTTCACAAAAAAAAACTGCATTTCTTCAGAAATGATGCCTGATGTACTGGCCTCTAATTGGCGGCCTGTTTTTTAAAGAGAGTGATAAAAACCTCTTGCTTTGTAGAAACAGCAGCATGAATATAGGATTTACACTTAGCGTTTCTTGTTAGAACTCAAGACCGAGAAATTAGCTACTACCACAAACATCGATACTTTACAACGCTAGTCAATATCCTTTGGTCTACAGCAGAAGCCCTAGTTCCGTAGAATAAGGTTTTTGATTTTCGTCACGTACAAGTGTTCATGCATAGCGGGATTTCTTCTAGCGAAGTCATTTCACGATCAAAGCTTAAGGCCAGAGCACCATCCTTATCACACATACAATCTATCCACCACATTAGCGCGTTATCAATCCAAGTCGAATGCTAAGCCTTCCAGCAATAGCTATAAAGCCGGACACTGTACTCACTATGCCCACCGAAAGCCTACGTTCTCACCCGCCAACCCAATACCCATCTCCAACTTCTTTAACGCAGAGTTAGGGATACGCGATCTGCGAGAGATGCTCTTGGACAACACTTGAATTCCTTAAGGAGAATATCACGTTTGCTATACACTTGTATGAAACCGGAAAATTACCACCTAAGCGCGAGTGTGACACCACCTGGATTCTCAACGGGAAGGTCGTTGATCAGCTGCCTGACGTTCTCCTCGAAGACTCAGTCATTTGGGGCGAAGTTTGTCTTACCTACATTTATAATCTTACTTTACTTACTCGATACTTAGCATCTCTATGCTATGCGGCTTAATACCTCATCATAGCAATGCAAGCCGACATGAATAAGATCTCTTTTGGGCGCGGCACGGGGGAATTCTTCCACATGGGGCAAGCTACCGGCTTATTAAGTAATAAGAATACGAGATAGGACCCAGTGCTTTGGCACCTGGGAGCTTTTAACAGCCTTCTACGGCGTAAGAAAGAAGGTGCGGCTCGGAGCGTGGGAGGGTATCAGCTTTGCTATAGATGAAGTGTGTGCATTCTCAATATCTTCAAATTGCCCAAATGAACACTTGAAAGTCTTACCGAACCCAGAACGGTTCCGTATCCAGCCCCTTCAACAACATATCATGAATTTCCGGACAAATACCGATTCTTATCTTAAGCAAGCCTCCAATGATCAAACCCTGAGATCTCAAACCCCACAAGCTCGCTCCACGACCTTTGCCTGCTTATTATTCTGCGAGCTCATACTTAAATGTGCTTCTTAACCGCTCTCAATAGTACTTCCTTTAGGCTAGCGTTAGACGTTCTAGATGAGCTTATGATAAATCTTACTTGAAGTAAGCATCTGCGAAGAACCAGGAATCTCTGTCATAAAAAGTCTCCTCAACCAATTCAAAAGGAGTGGACCCCTCGTGAAGATTGCTAAATCGCCAATGATCGCCAATAGGCACAATCAACTGCACCTTTACTCCACTCAGGTCCATCATCGGTTGCACAAGCAATTCCGGCGTTTTCATAACCCAGAGCGCACCTTTCAGCCTGATCCTAGCACGGATTTCTCTCAGGCCCTTCATTTCAGCGATGATCTTCCACGCTTCATTCCATGACTCCCTTTCGATGAGCGGATTAGTTGTAACTCGACGGTATGGAAGATAGCGGGTGGCTGCGCCGTCCCAGACAATCTCCATGGACTGGACTGCGTCTAGACGCCGAGGGAGAATCGTGCGGGAGAAGTGGATGACGGCTTGCGGATCCTGGAAGAGGAAAGTTGGCTTTGAGTAGAGCAAATCAATAGCTTCGGTATATCTGCGCAATGGTTCATACTCTTCATCCCCTGTTCATGCTTACAGGGAAACTTGAGGGATCACTTACATTACTCGGCACGTACAAAGCAATGCCAGGAAACCCTGTTTGGTGTGAATCGCACAAGTATCAGGCTTAGCGCTGGTCCTCCATCTCGGACACCAGTCTCGCGCTCTTCCACAAATATGCGCCAATTTCTTCCGCCTAGCCACGATACTGATGATGAATTCTGGGTCGCCAATACTGAAGAAATATTCGTAGACGAGCTGTCTGACTTCTAGAGGGAGCTTGAAAAACGGAGACTGAAGCTGTTCTCGAGTTTTCTGCCTTTTCCGCAGGAGGCCTATGCGCCTATCAACTGGAAGAGGGAGCGTTAGGGCACGTGGTCGTTTTCGTGGCAGCGGGACAGGGGCATGCTCTTTTTGCAGTTGCTGACGTCTCTGATCGATGTCGTAGTATAAGGGGTCGTCTACGGGAAGAATCTCCTGCATGTTGCTTAGCGAATACCTTAGCGGACGGATGGCATGTATAGAGCGATGAGCAAACGTTTCATAGAACGATATTGTGAGAGGAGAGGATGAAAATGCTTATGTTCTTGAAATTGAGGGGTGGTACTGCTTTGATGCAGCCGTCTTACCCAGTAGCCAATCGCAACTAGCGATTAGTGCTGGTGAGTTGGTCACGGTGGGTGTGCAGTCTTCTCGCTAAGTTGGTCTAATACGTCACCAATGCTAACGCATTTACCAATTGCCAACGACAGACTGATCTAATTTTGTCACGATACCTGCCAGGTCCCAAAAATACTTTAGAGGTTTTGCTTCTTCGATATCCGAAATATCCTGCAGCTATTCCTGGATCAAGCTATTCTACTTCTATAAAGCCAAATTTTCAATGCTAGCTTTCGATATCCTCGTTTCCAGTACTAGCAAAATGCAAAGCTTAAGGTATTAAAATGAAGGCCTTGTTACCAGGGTCCTGCTGTGACCCAGATAACGTCGAGTGTGACCTGTCGTGGCTCCGATCACTATCGGCATGCTTTCTCGTAGCACTATGCTCTGATAGTTCCAAGCACTCAGCACTGCCTAGTATCAGCCTCTCTTTCAGCTTATTCCAGCGCGGCTGGACGATACTGAGGATCGTGCCGAGACTCAATGCGATAATATAGGTTCCAACGGAGAAAGCCACGTTGAGAGCAATATGCAGCGCATTGCTAGCACCTTCAGGGAGAAGGTTTTGATTGTTTGAGAAGAGGCCCTACGGAAGGTTAGAAATCTCGAGATCCTAGTAACGGGAGATATGCCTATGGTCACAAAACCAATGGGGAGATAGGCTATGGTGGATCATGAAGACTCTGACATTGTTGTTTTGTTTCATGGTAGTCTGGCTATCGTCCA
>Ga0335075_10019540_pt1 | contig 10014 bp, 9 predicted proteins | sample Lox_Sample_24_FD_206723 | JGI IMG/M metagenome (GOLD analysis project Ga0335075, IMG submission 206723) | Soil microbial communities from Loxahatchee National Wildlife Refuge, Florida, United States - Lox_Sample_2.4 | ecosystem: Environmental > Terrestrial > Soil > Wetlands | place: USA: Florida...
CCGTCTTTTCCACCGTCGCTGAGCTGCGCCCCGAGGAGTTCCGGCGCGTCACCGAGGTGACCTATCTCGGCTTCGTGTATGGGACAATGGCCGCTCTCAGGGCAATGCGGCCGAGGCGTCGGGGGCGGATCATTCAGATCGGCTCGGCGCTCGCCTACCGTGGCATTCCGCTGCAGGCTGCCTATTGCGGTGCCAAACACGCCATCCGCGGATTCACCGATTCTCTGCGCGCCGAGTTGCTCCACGAGCAATCCGATATCCGCATCAGCATCGTCGAGCTGCCGGCCGTCAACACGCCGCAGTTCGACTGGGCGCGGGTCCGCCTGCCGAGGACACCGCGCCCGATGGGGCGGCCGGTGGAGCCCGAGGTGGTGGCCGACGCCGTCTTTCGCGCAGCGGGCGGATCGTGGCGGGAGTATTGGCTGGGGTTTCCCACCATTCTCACGATTCTGGCCAACGCCGTGGTGCCGGCCTTCCTGGATCGATACCTGGCACGTACCGCATTCGAAGGCCAGCAGACGAGTACGAAGGTCGCTGCCGACCGGCGCGACAACCTGGAGCATCCCGTATCCGGCCTGCACCGCACCCGCGGCTCGTTCGGGTCGGAATCGAAGATGCGGGCGCCGCTCGTTGCGGGCGAGCCCATGCGGCTCGCCGCCTTTGCGACGGTCGCCTTCGCCTTCATGGCCATCGGGGTGGGCGTTGCGACCCTCCTCCGCACCCCGCCTCGACGGGCGCTGCGCTGGCCGACGGGCCGGCGTTAGAGCTCCGCTCGCGCCGCGAGCGCTTTGATCCGGTCCGCCGTGCGGCAGGCGATCGCCTGGATGGTGAGCGACGGATTGACGCCGCCCACCGTCGGAAAGACGGAGCCGTCGCAGATCCATAGGTTCGGGACATCCCAGCTGCGACAATCGGCGTTGACGACGCTCGTTGCGGGATCGTCCCCCATCCGCGCCGTACCGTTGAGGTGACAGGTATCGTCGGTCTCATCCCATATCTCCCGCGCGTCCACGGCCTCGAGAGAGCGGCGCATGAAGCCGAGCGCATGCCTGATGAGACGCCGGTCGTTGTCGCAGTAGGAGTATGTGATCCGCGGGATGGGCAGCCCGTACTGATCCTTGATGTCGGTCAGCGTCACGCCATTGCGCTCCTGCGGCAGACACTCGCCGACGATCTTGAGCCCGACCTGATGATTGTAGAGCTCCATCTCGTCGAGCAGCCGATGGCCCCACAAACCCCGCTTCGCCTGGGTGCCGGCCCAGACGACCGGCAGCGGTCCCTGACTCATGTAACAGTAGCCGCCGAAGAAATCCTTGCCCTCGTCGCAGTAGTTCCAGTGCTCGCTGATGGCGAGTGAAGGCGGTCCCTTGTAGGCCCGGACCTCCCGCTCCATGACGCCCCAGACAGCCTGGTTCGACTGCACCATGAGGTTCCTGCCGACCAGCCCCGAGGAGTTGCCGAGGCCCTGGGGAAACCGGCTGCTCGCGGAATTGAGGAGCAGCCGCGGTGTCTCGATCGCATATCCTGCGACGACGACGTTGCGGGCTCGTTGGAATCGCCATTGCCCCTGACGTTGATAATGAACTCCGGTGACGCGTCCCCGCGCGTCGTGCTCGACCTTTCCAACCATCGCCAGGTCCCGAATCTCGGCGCCCGCCTCCAGTGCACGAGGCAACCAGGTCACGAGCACGCTCTGCTTGGCGTTGGTCGAGCAACCGATCACACACATTCCACGATACACGCACGGGTGCGCGTGACCGCGAGGCGCGGAGAGTGTTGCGAGCGGCGTCGGTGCCCACGCGATTCCCAGCGCCTCCGCGCCCTGCGCCAGAGCCAGCGCCGCCGCATTGAGCTCATGTGGCCGGTACGGGTAACGCGGCCGCTTCGGTCCCCAGGGATAGCGGACCGGACCCGAGATCGTCAGCGCCCGCTCTACCTCGGCGTAGTAGCGCCACATCTCCCGCCAGTCGAGCGGCCAGTCCGCCCCGTATCCCAGCGCCGTGCGCGCACGAAACCATTCCGGCCGGAAGCGCAGGGACACCATCGCAAAATGAACGGTGGAGCCTCCAACCGACTTACCCGAGTTGTTCGAGCCCAGTTGGAGCGGATCCTCGCCGTCGACCAGCCGCTCGTCGGTCCAGTAGAGCTTGGCCTGATGATGCTCATCGGAAGCAAAATCCTCCAGGGGGCGCCAGTAGGCCCCGGCGTCGAAGGCCACTACCGAGAAACCGTATTCGGCGAGCTTGCAGGCAAGCGTTCCTCCACCCGCCCCGGTGCCGACGATCGCAAAGTCGACCTCCTCGTCGTCGGCGTGCGCGCGCATCGGCACCCAACCGCCAACGCGGAAGACATCGGGCGCGCAGCCATTGGTTGCGCGGGGGGAGGCGCTAGCGCCGTCCGACACGCTCGTTCTCGCGAAGGGCCCGGGCCCCGCGCCCCGGATGCGCTTCGGAAGCTTCCCACGGGTCGCGCCGGTCGTAGTTCATGCGGACATAGCCGCGCGGAGAGGCTGGACCGCCGAAGCCGATTTCGTTCCACGCGTGCGGATCGGCGTAGTAGGCGCTCAACGCATCATGCAGCAGTCGCTTCGCGAAGAAGAGTTGCGGCGGCATGTCGCCCCAGGAGGGATCGTGGGCCTCCCCTTTCTGGACGGACCCGAGCAGCGCATCCTGGTCGGTGCAACCCAGGTCTCTGAACGGGCAACTCCGCAGCGCACGAGCCTCTGCATCGAGCGCACGAAGCGCCCGATGCCACGCCTCGCGCAGAGGAGGAAGGCGCGTGTCGCGATAGCCGTCACTGCCATTCGCGGCGAGCTTTCGATCGATCATCGCTGCAATGGGTGCGGGCCGTGCGCGCTCGGGCGGCTGCGGCACTATTCGCGCGCACACGGCCTTCAGCGTGAGCCACTCGGCGTCCGCGAGGAATCGGTGCTCGTCAGGATTGATTGCCAGACGCTCTTCGATGACGCGCCGGGTCTGCGGATTCCAGGAGGGTGTGCCCCGCTTGGCAAGCACATCATAGCCGGGGTAGCGGTTGGTCAGGACCTGTCTCCTCGCAGCAGGAGTGCAGCCAGACCCGAGAGCGCAAGTGCCGTAAAAGCCGGCGGCGCCGGTATCGGCGGCCCATTGAGGAGGTTCTGGCGCCAGTTACGCCACCCACCCATGTTCCGCGAGACGCCGTAGGCGTGGAAACCCGCTCCGGCGAACCCCAGAAAGGCTGTCAGTTTCAACCACATCCGCGCAAGCCCGCGGGGTTTTGGCGCCGGGGAGCACACCGACCATGCCAACAGCGCCGCGCCAACGGGTGGTGCTGTTACCGGCAGGACCATCGCAGGGTTGTGATAGGCGCCGCGAAAGTGCAGCAACGCCGCCTCCGCCGCTGTCCCGATGAGACCTGCGGCGCTGATGGCCGCGAGCGCTTGATGGGCCTGCATGCCAAAGAGGCGAGCGCTGCCGCGAGCCGGCTGCGCACGCAGCTGCTCCGCGCTCCACCCGAGGGCGCCTGCGAATGTGAGCGCAGTCGGTGCGCCCAGCGGCGCGGCGTAGAAGAGATTCAGCCATGAGACCCCGCCCGGCCGCTTGGTCACGTTATAGATGTGGAAGCCTAGTCCGGCGAGACCCACGGCCGCCGCCACCGTATTCACCGCGCTGCGTCCGCGATGAGGCGCGGGCCGCGGATCGCACATCGCGAGAAGCCCCGCGCCGACTGCCAGTGCAGCGGAAGCGAGCGGCGTATACATCGCCCGATTCCGAAACGAGCCGCGATAATGCTCGATGGCGCTATCGGTGAGGACCGACCCCGCAAGCAGGGCTGCACTCAAAGCCAGGCGCCGGGCGGCTTCGATGGCCGTTGCGGAGTCTCTCACCGGCTCTCCCCTCCACTCACGCTGAAGCGCTCTGCGTCGCGAGACTTGAACTCGAGGCCATGTCCTGGCCGGCCGAGGTCGGGACGGATCAGGCCGTTGGCCACCCGCGGGGCGCCCTCGAACAGCATCTGCTCGATGCGCACATGGTCATGAAACCACTCGAGATGACGGAGCGCTCGCACGGAGCAGGCTGCGTGGCGGTGCAGCGAGGGCGCGCAGTGGCCCGAGAGCGCCACATGATGGGCGTCGCACAGCGCTCCAATCGCGAGGAAGCCGGTGATGCCGCCACATCGGGTCACGTCCGCCTGCAACACATCCACAGCCTCGAGCTCGAGCAGCCGACGGGCATCGTCCGGGGTGTAAATGTACTCGCCGGCCGCGATCTCGATGCCCGCGGGGGCCCGCCTGCGAACCATCCGCAACCCGGCTGCATCATCGGAGCTCACAGGCTCTTCGAACCAACGTACCTGCGCTCGCTCGAAGGCGATGCAAAGGAGCAGAGCCTGCTTGGCGGAGTACGCACCATTGGCATCGACGAAGAGCTCCCGGTCACCGATCGCGGCTCGCGCCGCCGCGACCCGTCCCGGATCGCGCTCGGGGTCGGTCCCGACCTTCATCTTCACGGAATGACAGCCATCGCGGCTCACCCACTCCGAGAGTTGCCGCCGCAGGTGCTCCTCGCTGTAGTTGGTGAATCCACCGCTGCCGTAAACGGGAACGAACTCGCGCTCGCGGCCGAGCAGGCTGGCGAGTGCGAGCTCGAGATGCCTTGCCTTCAGGTCCCAGAGGGCGGTATCCACCGCGGAGATCGCGCAGGCGGCGAGTCCCGAGCGCCCGAGATTACGCACGGCGCGCTGCATGGCATTCCAGCACCCCGGAATATCGAAACAGTTCCTGCCCTGGAGCACCTGCGCGATCAACCCGAGCAACAACGGCACGATTGCGGCATCGGCGTAGGTGTAGCCGATTCCGGCCTCATCGCCCGCCTCGAGCCGCACCAGTACGAGTGTCGTGCTGTCCCAGCTCAGCGTGCCGTCGGCCTCGGGGGAGTCCGTCGGAATTCGAAACGCTTCCGCCTTGAGCGCGCGGATCGCGGGTCCCTGCCGCTCAGTCATTTTTGGTGTGATGCCCCGGCAGAATCGAGCTCAACACCTGCCGCGCCGTCCCTTTGATGACACCACTCTCGCGGGGGTCGCCCTCGAGCAGCATCCGCGAATAATTCATCGCCTGTTTGAAGGTGATGTGCGGCGGCAGCGGAGGCACTTCGGGGTCGGTCTTCACCTCGAGCACCACCGGCCGGTCCGCGGCGAGAGCCCGATCCCACGCTGGACCGACGTCTGACGCCTTGTCCACATATATGCCCTGCAGACCAATGAGCTCGGCGAAGCGATGGTAAGGGACGTTCGGGATGTCCTGGGACGCCTCGAATTTCGGATCTCCCTCCATCACGCGCTGCTCCCAGGTCACCTGGTTGAGATCCTCGTTGTTGAAGACGCACACGATCCAGTGCGGGTTGGCCCACTCGCGCCAGTACTTCGCCACCGTGATCAGCTCGGCCATGTTGTTCATCTGCATGGCGCCGTCGCCTACCAGCGCGATGACCGGGCGATCGGGATGCGCGAACTTGGCGGCGATCGCATAAGGCACGGCCGCGCCCATGGATGCCAGGCCGCCCGAGAGCGAGGCCATCATGCCGCTGCGGATCTTGAGATCGCGCGCGTACCAGTTGGCGCAGGAACCCGAGTCGCTCGTCAGGATCACACGCTCCGGCAACCGGGGTGACAGCTCCCACGCCACTCGCTGAGGGTTGACGGGAGCAGCAGGCTGCATCGCGCGCTCCTCGAGAACCTGCCACCACTTGGCGACGCTCTTGGCGATACCGTCACGCCAGGCGGTGTCCTCCCTGGCTTTGAGCAGAGGGAGCAGCGCCCGCAGTGTTTCGGCGGCATCCCCCTCCAGATTGACTTCCATCGGATAGCGGAGCGACAGCATGTCGGCGGCAAGATCGATCTGAACTCCCCGGGCCTGACCTTCCTCGGGCAGGAATTCCGAGTACGGAAAGCCGGAGCCGATCATGAGCAGCGTGTCGCACTCGGTCATCATGCGATAGCTGGGCTCCGTCCCGAGAAGCCCGATGGAGCCGGTCACCCACGGAAGATCGTCCGGAAGAACAGCCTTCCCGAGCAGCGCCTTTGCCGCGCCGGCGCCGAGGCGATCCGCGACAGCAATGACTTCGTCGGTAGCCTCGAGCGCGCCCGCGCCAACGAGGATGGCCACTTTCTTCCCCGCATTGAGCACGTCCGCTGCCCGTCGAAGATCCGACTCATACGGAACGGTCTTCGGTCGTGAATAACCCACGCCGGAATGGAGCGTCCCGTGCATCCGTCCCGGCTCTTCATAGGGAGCCTGCTGCAGATCGTTCGGCAGCACGATGGCCGTTACCCGCCGCTCTGCGAGCGCGACGCGGATCGCTCGATCCACCAGATGCCGAACCTGCGCAGGCGCCGAAGCCTGCTGAATGAACGCGCCCGCGACGTCCTTGAACAGGCTCGGCAGATCGACCTCCTGTTGATAATGGCCACCGAGCGCTGTACGCGCCTGCTGGCCCGCGATCGCCAGCACCGGCATGTGATCGAGCCGCGCATCGTAGAGACCGGTCACCAGATGCGATGCGCCCGGTCCCGACGTCGAGATGCACACGCCGAGCTCGCCCGCGAATTTAGCGTATGCCGAAGCCATGAACGCGGCCATTTCCTCGTGCCGCGCCTGGACGAACTTGATCTTGCCCTCGGCGCGGTTGAGCGCACCAAACACTCCATTGATCCCGTCTCCGGGGTACCCGAAGATCGTCCTGACGCCCCACGCATGCAGGCGCTCGACGAGGAAATCACCCACCGTGCGCGTCATGTCTTCGAGCCCTCCTGGAATGCCGAATGCGGCTGCATCCCATAGACAACTGTCGCGTGGGATCGATGTTCCGGGCTTGCTTGGAAGCTCGAGTACCGGCAGCGTGAACGTGCCGGTGAGATGTCTGGCGCCTGCCTTTGCCTAGGGCTTGGACACATCGCGTACCGGTACCGGCACGGCGCAGATGTCGACCTTACCGGGAGGTCTGGCATAGAACGCGTCATGCCGGTCGCGCGCGGCTTCCAGGATCCTTTGGAACGTGCGGCTGTCGGTCCGCAGAATCTCGATGTTGGGTCGCTGTGCCGACGGTAGATCGGCCGCGACCCGGATGTCGAGGATGGGGACCTGGTCCTTCGGATGGGCATAAAAGCCCATCTGACCCTCTCCACGGGGGAGAGTCGCAAGCTCCGCCATACCCTCGACGACCCGGCCGACCACGGTCAGATTCCGGTCGAGCCTGCGGGGTGACTGACCGATGACCACGTAAAGCTCGCTCCCGTTGCCCGAGTCCTGAGGATCGTTCCGGCCAATGGCCAGGGTCCCGTAGCAGTGGACCAGCCAGGTCTCGTTTGCGGCCGGATCGCGTGCAGCGGGAAAATCTTCCGTGAATCCCACCTCGGGGGCGTAGACGTCCCCATCCGGAAGTCTCACCCAGGGGAGTGAGATCGCAATGCGCCGAGTAAACTCCGGCGGCAGAGTGGCCTGTGCCGATCCGAGGGACCGGAGCTTGTGAGGATCGCCGCCATCAACCGCCGCCGGATCGTCCCACTGGACGACGAAATCGTCCTGCACCCGGACGATCGCCACACCGTCGAAATACCGTTCCCGGACCAGAGTCTTGATATTGGACACGTGCAGTGGCGCGTAGGCCGGGTCGAGCTCCATGACGACGGGGCCCGAGGAGAGCCTCATCACCAGCAGATTCTCGGGATCCGGCCGCCGCCACTCCTCAGGCTTCGATTCGGCGAGCAACTGGGTGACGGAAGGCGTGTCCTTGCTCTTGGGAGAGGCGGCGATTGCCGGCAGGCACAAGAGCAAAGCCAGAGGCGCAAGAATCCTGGTCGTCATGTTCATGAGCGCTACTTCCGCGGTGGCAGCATTTGTCTCGCCGGGATGATTCGAAGGGGGTACTCATAAAAAGTGCCCGCAGATGTCGAAACGCGGCGGAGCCGTTCGTTTTGGAGTAGACAACGATTTTACCGGGAGGAGCCTCACCATGACCATTACCATTACAGCCTTCGAGCGCTCGCCCGATGGTGGCATGGGGCTGGCACGTGATACGCGTGTCCGCTGGGCGCTCGAAGAAGCAGGCCAACCCTACGAGGTGCGCCTCGTTTCGCCTCGTGCGATGAAGGAACCCGCCCATCTGGCGCTGCATCCTTTCGGCCAGATACCGACCTTCGAGGAAGGCGACCTTGCCCTGTTCGAGACGGGCGCGATCGTGTTCCACATTGCCGAGCGCCATTCAGGTCTGCTGCCTGCCGATCCCAATGCCCGGACTCGCGCGATCATGTGGATGTTCGCCGCGCTCAGCTCCGTGGAGCCGCCGATCCTCGAGCTTTCGACTGCAAAGTTCGTGGAGGGCGGGAAGTCGTGGACGGAAGAGCGCCTGCCCTTGATCAGGGATCGGATCCGCGGTCGGCTGCAGCAGCTTTCCGCGCGCCTGGGCAACTCCGACTGGCTCGATGGCGCGTTCAGCGCGGGCGACCTGATGATGGTGTCGGTGCTGCTTCGGGCGAGGCCCTCGAAGATTCTCGACGAGTACCCGAATCTCGCCGCCTACGTGGCCCGCGGCGAAGCGCGTCCGGCCTACAAGCGGGCCTTCGCCGCTCAATTGGCGGTCAACACCGCGAAGCCGGCGGCCGGCTGATGCCTGTCAGGTTGCACCCTCCATGAACCTGATGTCGCGCTCCGCCGCGTCACCCAGCACGGCGAGCGCCGCCTGGTACGCGGGACTCTCGTAGGCAGCTTTCGCCTTCTCGAGGCTGTCGAATTCGAAGAGCACGGTCCTTTGGGCAAGTCCCGACTCGTGCACGTCAGCGGGCATACCGCGGGCCAGCGTGCGCCCGCCGGCCGCTGCCAACGCTGGACCCGCCAGCTTCGCATATGCAGCGAGAGCCTCGGGATTTCTCACCTCGCGATAGAAGGTGATCCAATATGCTTTGGCCATCGGCGATCTTCCTCAGGAATGGCGGATCTGGTAGCGGCGCGCCTTCATGCGGTTGCCGCAGACTTCCATTTTGCACCAACGACGCGAGTGATTCCTGCTGGTGTCGAGAAACAGCCAGCGGCAGGTGTCCACTTCGCAGGCGCGCAGGCGCTTCATGTCGGGAGAGAGCAAGAGATCGCGAGCCGACTGCGCGATGGCCCACACGGGCAGCTCTGCCTTCCGCTCATTCGTCCGCCAGCACCATGCCAATGCAGTGCGATCGCCGGCATCGGGCCGCCAACGGAGCTCGCGATGACGCTCGGCGACGCGAAGGTAACGCTCGAGCACCTGGAGACCCGCGGCCTGTGGCGGTTGTTCGTCGACCACGGCATACAGCGTTTCCGCCAAAGCTTCCCGTAGCACACGTCCCGCACGAAGTGCCCGGGCCGCAGCCTCAGGTGTCACGTTCCGCAGCACATGGGCAGCCTGTGCCGAGTCGAGCAATCCCATCTCGCGGGCAAACCTCAGCAGGTCGCCATAGCTCTCCAGACCTTCGACCTGCTCTTTGCCGCCGAACCGATTGTCCAGCGAGTTCACGAAATCGAGCGCGGGGTGGCCCCCGCTCCGATCGAACGCCGCCGCTTTGCCGCTCGTCGACTGATCCTTCGCACTAACCATCAAAGTGAATTTTACCGGTTGCGGCCGAGGGACGCCAGCGAGTACCATTAACCGTCGTTTTTACTCTTACTGGTTACCGCGCCATGAGGTATCGACACCATCGCGTGGACGCGCGGGTCATACTCGCGTTCGCCGCGATCTACATTCTCTGGGGTGGGACCTTCCTCGCGATTCGGGTCGCGGTCCTCGAGCTGCCGCCGCTATTCGCGAGCGGCGTGCGGTTCCTCATCGCAGGCGCCACGCTTTATATCTTCATGCGTGCGCGGGGGCAGCCAAGCCCGACCCTGCAGGAGTGGCGCAGCATCACCGTGACGTCGCTGTGCCTCTTCGTAGCGACTTATGCAGCGCTCTTCTGGGCCGAACAGTACGTCCCTTCAGGCGTCGCCTCGGTGATCGAAGCGACCCTTCCCATCAC
>Ga0335075_10019541_pt1 | contig 10013 bp, 10 predicted proteins | sample Lox_Sample_24_FD_206723 | JGI IMG/M metagenome (GOLD analysis project Ga0335075, IMG submission 206723) | Soil microbial communities from Loxahatchee National Wildlife Refuge, Florida, United States - Lox_Sample_2.4 | ecosystem: Environmental > Terrestrial > Soil > Wetlands | place: USA...
AAAACCCGCAAAGATTCTCTAATCGCTTCGTTGGACACGTCGCCAATGTCAACGATGTCGTTCAATTCTATCGTAAGAAGGCCACTCTTCGCAGAACCAAGACTGAAGCCGAGGTGCCTGATGAATCGGTCATTGCGCAAATCACGCTCGATTCCATCAAAGTTGAGAAGCTGGTGAAGGAGTTCTTGTCAGCTCAGTCGCTCACCATCCTACCCCAGAACTCTTTCGGAGACGCCGTGAGCCAGTTTGTTGACAAGGACGATAAGCATGCTATGGAGATGTTTGTTAACGAGAGTTTGTCAAACCAAGTCAAACATCTGTTAACTTCAGAGGAAGCCGATGACGATGCCATCGCCGAAGAGATGGACAAGTATCGCGCCAAATTGGAACAGCTTTTCGCGGACGGCATAATCAAACGAAAGAAGCCAGCAAAACTGAAACCGAAACCTGACAATTGGGACTCGGATTTCGATGGTCCTTGGGAAGATCAAGCGGGCGCTCTCATACGGCCTGAGGACGAAGAAGAAAATGATGATTCCAATTTTGGGTCCATTGCGCCGAAGCCCCCTACATCTCGAGGGCGTGGCAGAGGTAGAGGTGGAAGGATAGCGGCAACGAGCTCGACACGCAAGACGACAAAGCAGACAACAAATGGCCGTGGTAATCGTGGCAAGAAGCAAATCATCGAGGAAGAGTCTGAAGAGGAAGAATCTGATGTTGTCATGGTAAACGACGATGAAGAAGAAGAGGAAGAACTCTTCGTCAAACCGAAGGTTACGAGCAAGAAAACTACGTCGAAGCCAGCTGCATCGACACGGTCATCCGCAAAAACCGAGCCTGCGAAGAAGCCGACTACAAGACAAAGCAAGCTGAATTTCTCACAACCGACTCCACGCCCTACTCAAGCCAATGGCACCAAAAAGAGGGTTATTGAGTTGAGCGACGATGAGGTTTCTGATGATGATGCTTTCGAACCTGTATCTTCGACGGCAAAGTCCAAGGTTAGGAGATAAAGTACTACTGGATTTTGTACAGAAATCGCTTCGAACTACAACCTAAAGTGAAAAATGTCAGAATTCAAGATGTTTGATGAGATGTAGAGGCGGTTGTGACGTAAGAATTAAGAAGGATCAGATTTCAGTTTCATAGCTATGCAAATCAAAACATGGTGAGAGTCGCTGAAGATGAAGTGATGGTCGTTCTGACTTCGACCTAGGCTAGATATTTATGCAGCGTCTTTGGCACCCGGAGGGGCCAGAGAGATCAGCGTAACATTAGAGGTGTTAGAACTCGTTGAGATACGTCGAGCTATATAAGCTTTATTCTCGCAAAGATGCAGTCAAATTTGAAAATTATACCATTCACGCATCCAAAACATCATCCTTATAAACGAATTCTTTCAAAGTCCAAAGTCCTCGAGTGAGTCAAGTTCCTGGCCAACCTGCAACCGCGGCCAGTTGCACTTGAATGCTGTTCAAACGACAGGTAGTTACGTGCCTGTTCTAATGATTGACGTACGACACCTTCCACGAGGATCTCGATCTCCGCTGGGTGTGCAACCTCGCACGATATCACTGCAAGAAAGAGCGTTTGAAGGCTTGTACACATTGCTATCGATTGTGCGTTTCTCCTCTCTTTCGACATAGCAATATCTCGCGCTCATTGCTCTCGACTTTTGTCATAGTATGTATCCAGGAGACTTCAGCTTACTCATTCACGCTGAACATCTGATCTAGCTCTTGAGCCCGTTTGTTCGCTTCGCGTTCTTCCGTTGCTCATTACTTTTCGTTCTTTGATCACTGCGAAACTTCAAATCGATGTCGACTAGGTCGTACCAGGCGTATAAGGCACAAGAACTACTCGCTTTGCGTGACTCGGTGTCTCGATCGGCCCCAAAGCTTTAGAAAAGGCTTCATGGACAGGTTTCGTAGCCAAGTCGGCTTCCATAATGGCACAAATAGCAGCATCCGTAATACGGGCTCGAAGCACCTGACGCTAATTCAGCTACCGAATACAGCCGCACCGTCTCATCATAACCTAATGTACGTCCGCTCTAACCCGCGTATGAACGCGAAGGAACTTCGATCGTGGCCTCACCCCAGCAAGATAACGAGAATATGCGCTTTAACAGCCGATCCATTGCGTATTACACACCAACGGAACAGATTGGCTGAGCTCTTCACCACAAGGACGAGCTACACCTTCTCATTTTCCAGTCTCAAAGAACGAGCAGTGTTTCTTCTCCAGCACTCTAAACGTCAGTCAACAAGCCCGTACACTCCATCGAAATAGTGACAGCAGCATCGAAAAATCAATTCTTGTCACTACTCCCAAGTCCCTCGAAGGTTTTGGTGTCACCCAGGTGATTGCGCCATCTCAGACGGAGCGTTCCGGCCATTCCAGTAGTGGAGCAACTATCGGAAGCCGCTGGCTCAATATCTTGAGTATCGAAGAAGTCGAGAACTTGAACGGTGAGATAATCCCAAAATGTGTGCCCACGCAATCTATTATGGATCTATGGATGTGCCGTTGACGATCTCACCGAAGTCGCGGTAGCCATCCAAACCACCTGTTTGTCCTCCAAATCCCCTACGAAGGGCTGTTCGCCAAAGCGCTTCTCTCCAAGTAAGCGTTGTCATACCATTCTACACTGGGATAGGAGAATGGATAAGAAGAAGGAGACCAAGGATATGCGCAGTGCCAATCCCGATCCCGCCCACATGAAGCCAGATGAGAAATGCGAGTGGAAGCAGAAGTGGGCTAGCCGTTTCCTCGAGCTCAGAAATAAAGAGGAGGCTGAGATTGAGGAGTATAAGGCCAAGAATCCTCTTCCCGACAAAGTCAATTGACTTTGTCCATTGATGCGAGGAACAGGTCCGCGTAGAGAAGATGCTTAATTTACTTGTGGACAATGTTCTAATCATGCAACGCCGTAAGTCTACGCGACGTATCTTTGAGGATGCTCCTCGTGAGCGTGATCGGCAAGTCCTTTGCTTTCCGGTGCTGGGTGGGCAAAATTCAGCAAGTCAGTGTTGGCAGTTAAGTTCAGATGCACGCACGTGGCAAGATGGGATAGACGCGGCGCGGCCGAATTCTTTTCTCCTGGAGGACTCGCCCGATGAGATTACGACAGCCAGACTGCCCAACCAGCCCCACGGCCGTAGATGCCATCTTCTGTATTTCGTGCTGGTTACAGGCGGTTGTAGCACTGCTGGTATGGCGACGGAGTCGGACGGTGGCAGTGAAGGCTGCGGATGAAGTCGTTGGCGAACCAAAAGTTTGGAGTCGAGCTGGGCTCGAGCACGTTCTGAAAAAGCGAGGCGTCAGAAACAGCAAGGAGCGCGACGGACATATAGAGGCGGCAAGGGTCAAATGTATTTCCTATTGTAGGTGTATAGCGATTTCTCATTTCTTCTTCTCAGTTTTCAGTTTCCCGCTTTTCATCCCCCCAAGAGAGCCCAATAGCACTGTCATTGTGACTCCGCATCCGCCGTTGATATCCCCGGAATCGCACGAATCGCAGCCCATGATTGGTAAGTTTTATGGTGTGGGTTATCATCACTGCTCGCTTAATAGCAAGTGCCTGACCTCGCGAGGCGAGACCTCTAGCGTTTTCACCATAAACAACCCTTTGCGCTGCGATTTCTCATGTTTTTAGCGTCGATGTGGTTCAGGAATTACAAGAAGAAAGCTGCGGCTGCGGCACCACCAGCAACCATAGCACCAGCAATCTTGTTGGCGGAAGCATCGCCAACAAACTGGGCAGCAGTGACACTACTTCCGTATGCAGCAGTGACGCTATTTCCGTATCCAGTGCCACTGGCATATTCACCGGTCGTGGTGGCAGAGACAGCCCAGGTTGGCCGCGTCATGGTGATGGAGTAGTTGCCGTATGGCCCTTGAGTGAAGAAACTACTGGAGGTAGATGCCGAATTTGCACCACAATTGTCGTACGCTTCGTATCCGACCGCAATGAAGTAAGGGCAGAGGGCTCCATGAACAAAGTTGCCAAGTTCTGTTCATTAAATTAGCACCCAGAATATATGGCGTTACGGTGCATTTTCTGCTGCTAGGTTTGCACTCACCTCCAATTTCCGCTCCACTGCAAAGAGCATCCGGACCGCTGGTCAAGCACGGAACGACATTGGTATCAATCTTCGCACTACCAGCCGCAGTGCAATGGCACACAAAATCATCTACATCACAGTCATCCTTTGCAAGGGACTCGGAGATGCAGGTCAGTGAGCATGGGGGAATTATGCTTTCGTATTCCTTTTCGGTTAGGCAGGGCCATTCGTTAGAGGCATTGTAGGTAACGCCGTTGATTGTAGTCGCGTTATATTGGGTACCGTTGTAAATGGTTTGGGGGTAAGGAGTTGGGGCATAAATCAGAGGTACACCATCACCAACGGTAGTAGCGCAGACAGAGGAGGTGAGCAGCAGCGCAGCGGCAGAGGTAAGCATGGCGTTCTTCATGATGATATAGGATAAAAGGAAAGAACGGATAAGATAAAGAGTGGCAATAAAGATAAGCCGAAGAATACAAACCACCAAACGAGTAACAGTAGTTGATAGTCAACAATCACAATGAGCGACGAAGTTGGATTGCTAAAAGTTTGATAGCTGACTGCTGAAGATCTCCTTTTTATATCTCATGCTATCCTTGTTAGCGTGCTTCGCCGCTAATGATCAGCAGACTTCTTTTGGAAGTCTTGTGGCGTTAATAGCTGAAGAATACTATTTCTGTCAACCCCGGTTGTTTCTACGACCTGAGCCTCAACAAGGCGGAGTCCGCCCGGCCGAAGTTGGCCCGGATTTAACTTATCTAATCTTCGGATCTTGTCTATACAGTTCTAGTATGCTTGGAAAATACGTCGGGTAGTTAACTTGTCTACCTTAAATAATTAAACGGCCAGTTGACTACTATTTTCTAGTAGTTTGCTTACGCCATTTTCGTGGTAAACTTGCTAGGCCACGGCCAATTACTCGGCCGAACTATAATAACGCAGTCCACCCTACCAAGCTTTATGCGACTAGGAGGAACCCATGTACTCTATCTAACCGCAACATTCACTTATCACTTTGCCATTGTTAATCCTTCTTTGTGATTGGAGACCGTACTTCAACTCCAGCCAGCCTCCAGCCGAGGGCAGCTACGCTTTATTGGAAACCTTGCATCAGGATCCAGCAAGAAAACTATTTCCTGGGTTGAGAAGCATGTCTCGGCTTTCCAGCTAATACTCACGCCAAACATGGTCGATCGCCAAACCGCCCACACCAAATGAAGAGACCCGCTTCTCAGCCTGGCGTCGGCGTTCCAGCATCCATCGGCGTTCCAATGCCGCTACCAGCTTTCTTCTTCTTCTTTTTCCTCCTCGGCACCACAGCAGGTGTCACGTTATAGCTCGCTGGCAACTCCAGCAACGTGCCGCAAGTCAAGCACACACCGTCTGCCTTCGGCTCGCAAAATATACTCAAGCACACGCTGCACACGTAGCCCAAATCCACCACCCGCTGATGGCAGAAACATGCCGCGCGAAAATCAACCTCTTCGCCGCCGGGCATGACAAGCCATTGTCGCGCGGTGGAGTCGGGAAGATACGCCATCATGAGGTATTGTAGCATCGCCGGACCGCTTTGGAGAGTGGAGGAGGAACTGAGGTCCATGTAGACGCCGCCCGTGGCGTCGCAGGCTTGTTGGAGGAAGCCCGTGTCTCCGGCGAGCTTGAGGACGTCGATCGGGATGTGGCGCCGTTGCGCGGCGAAGATGGCATTCATGATTGGAATGTATTGCGTGCTGAGGTCGGCGGAGACGGAGAGGATGAGGATGCGGGAGACCAGGTTGGGTTGATTGGAGGTGTCCGTTACGCCGCCAGTGGTTTGTATGTTGCTAGGGAGAGTGTCTGAGGATGGATCGGCGGAGGGGGACGAGAGGATTGTCTGCTTGTTTATGTGAGTCAAGGCTGAAGTGAGGGCGCCAGCGATTTGTGTGGAGTCGCCCGAGGAGAGGGATTCTGGACTTGTTGCGGTCATGAGAGCTTTGAGGTTGGCCTGCAGTTGTGCTTCCACTTGGAAAAAGGGCCGATATTTGTTCTTGTCATCTTTGATGCTTGCAACTTCCCCATTCTGGCCACCATGGCCATCTAGGTCTGAACTGTCACTTGATAACCCATTCCGAGCGGACGGGGGAGAACTTGGTGTTGGATAAAGCCATTGCGCGCGGTCGATATGGCTTGCAATCACGGCCACTTGGTTGGAGTGGTTAATGGCGAGATGCGCGTTTATGAAGATTTGTATGTTTGAGATCGCTCTTGAAAGAGGTAGGGTGGAGGATAACTCTGACCAAGCCACAGGGTTTGTATCGATGATAATGCTCAAAAGTGACGACGGCGTCGCTGTGAGTAATCTGTCAGCGAAATTCCCGAGCCATAGTTCTTTTGATCCCAAACCTTTTGTCTTAAGTTTCTGGCGGTCGGTAGCATCGATGCTATCCATGCTAGTGGTGCAGCCAAATAAGATTCATGGTGGTCCACCTGTATCAATTTGATAGAGATACAGCTGGATAGAAGAGCTTTGTGGAAGGAATAGATGACTCCGCACGGAAGTTTACTGAGGCAACGGCAATGCTAACCTAAGGCGCGGCCCCAGGCCCATTTCCTCAACTGGCTCCCTTGTTGGTCTCCAGTTTCTTCGCAATGCGATCACTATGTCCATGGGAGCTAATGTTCCAAGTCTTCGAATTTTCTGACTGACAGTCTCGCCGTGTTTGAATCCAAGCTTTCATGCTGTTATACGGGAAGGGCTCTGCCCAAGCTTTCTTTATTGCTCTTGCTTTCCTTCACATTTTGGGCATGTCTTTCCATTTGTCAATATACAACCGTACAGAACACTCTCGGTTAGTGATTGAGTGATTCTCGAGTGTTTATTCCCGCTGTATGGAGCCAATATCCTCCCCGAGCCTCTCCCGGCGATCCACTTTTTGTTGCATGTATTCCCGTGCAGCTCGAACGCCTTCGAGTAGAAGTTTATCCCGTTTGATGTTGCTCACAGTCTCTATGGTATTCTTCTATAATGACACAAGGAGGCTCATCCACGTGTATGATAGAGCTTGAAACTGTCAAACCACAATCAATGACAGTAGAAGAGCCAGAAAACAATCAACATATCACACGACGGCCATCGCGACGCGAAATCCAATTGAGTAATTTGGATGATGGCCCGGATGGAATCCTACCTTCACCAACAACGACCGGCGAGCAATTGGAGCGATGGAATCGTCCACGGATCAACATCTACCGTACGATGGCTACATTTCTGGGCTTCGCTATCATGTACGTGGTAGATCCCAATCCACCCGGCGTAGATCTTCAACTTCAATAATCTTTCGCAAACTGGATGCACAGCTCCAAATGCCAACTGGGTGATATTTCATGAAAGTTTCTAGTATTTGAAAGCCCGAGACTAGTGCAGTTGAGCGTTGAGATTCTGTGAACTATTTCACTTCGATTTCGATGAATTATTTGCTGACATCGTACTCCAACGTTAGGGGGGCCAATGACGCCGTCATCGGTGCACTTATTCCTTACGTACAACTGCTCCTACCTAATTTGCCAATGTAGTTTACTAATGGCCAAATAGCTTGAAACATACTATTCCTTAAGCTACACAATCGTAGCTCTTGTCTTCCTACCACCGCTCGTCGGCTACATCTGTTCAGCAGCCCTCAACAACCATATTCACCTACGCTTCGGCCAGCGTGGCGTCGCTTTCATTTGTCCTACATGCCATCTTATCGCATACATTGTCGCTGCTCTGCATCCTCCTTTTCCGGTTCTTGTCACTACCTTTGCCCTCGCCGGCTTTGGTAGTGGCCTGGAAGATGCTGCATGGAACGCATGGGTCGGGCCAATGGCAAATTGCAACGAAGTTCTGGGTGTCTTGCACGGCTTTTATGGTCTAGGTGCAACGATCAGTCCGTTGATTGCAACAAGCTTGACTACGAAGGCCCGTTGGCCTTGGTATGACTTTTATTGGATCATGGTATGCTTCCAATTCCTCACAACATCACAGCCAGCAAAAATATCAACGTTTTCTCCACTCAGGTCGGCCTAGCGGCAATCGAGCTCGTCGTTTCCGCAAGCAGCTTCTGGAACTCAACGGGTTCTCACTTTCGCGCTCGTCATCCGCGGACTACAGATGCGAAAGGCAATCGCATGCGCGAGGCATTGATTGCCATGCCATCTGCACGTGTTACCTGGATCGCAACCTTCTTTTTACTACTGTACGTGGGCGTCGAGGTTGGTCTTGGCGGATGGATCGTCACTTTCATGCTGCGAGTGCGCCATGCAAGTCCTTTCACCAGCGGCATGTCGGAAACGGGATTCTGGCTCGGAATGACAGTGGGCCGAGTCGTACTGGGTTTTGTCACGCCTAGGTTAGGCGAGAATCTGGCTATACTGGTGCGCTCAATGTCTTTAAGTCCTGATCACGGCGAGCTTTACCAGAACTGACAATTGACCGTCGTCCAGATATACATCCCCATCACCATGGTGCTCGAGCTCCTTTTCTGGCTCATCCCACAATTTTATGTCTCCGTTGTGACAGTCGCTCTGCAAGGGTTCTTCCTTGGACCACTCTTTCCCGCAGCGGTCGTCGCCGCCACGAGACTTCTTCCTCGACATCTTCACGTCTCTGCCATCGGCTTTGCCGCAGCAGCGGGAGGCGGAGGTGCGGCAGTGTTTCCATTTGCCGTAGGGGCGATTGCGCAGGCGAAGGGCGTCCAGGTTCTTCAACCCTTTATTCTGGCATTGCTAGGTGCTTGTTTCTGCTTATGGTTGGGACTGCCACGGATGAGCAAAAGGCAAGAGTAGATAATTAATGAACATGAGCTTCTGCCGTCTCGGGTGAGTCGTATATGGCCTCTGGAGGTGGATCAAGAGGCGCCATGCTGAGATATCGAGGTTTCAAGGTGGCGAGCTCTCTACAGCGCGTAGAGCTGCTTGGATGGTGCCAGAATTAGAGTTGAAGCTGGATTGAGAGTGTTGTGTTGAGAAATTGAGAAATATAGAGATGTACGTGCCGAGCCATGATTTGATTGGACCGGAGGCAGAAATACTCTGCTCTAGCTAATGCCTTCCCGCGTGCATTTATTCACAGGGCGCGTGCGGAAATAAAGGGCGCGTGCGAATAGCGTCGCCCTTTATCTATGCTACGATGCTTTCAAAAAGATTGTTTTCTACATGCCTATCTTAAAAGTAGTTCGTGCGTCAAGCCACATAGCACTTGGGTTGTGATAAGAAATACGCGCGGCGAATAAATCCCAAATGAGGGTGTGCTTCTTTGCTCTGAGTTTCGTAGTCAGGAACCCAGTATCAAGACGTATTGCCGCCCCAACTCGCGACATAAGGCCCATCTTTAACAGGTTCGTTCAACCATCGTTTAAACATTACCCTCTCTTCTAGAACTCCTTGATTCGGCTGATCATCGTCGCTGACTTTGGCAGATAGTGTGCTTCGTAATTTCTGAGAATTGTCATAAAACTCTTCCGCATTGTGGAATTCATTACCGTTGGACTTGTTACTGTCGTACTCGCAGTCGTCAAACTCGACGTTTCTGGATTCGACATTTTCGGACCCGGCGTAAGGAGACGCAGCTTGGTCAGGCGCGGTGTCGAGAGAATCAATCTTGTCTGGATCGGTATGTTTGAAATGCACGAGGTTGGACTTGGCATCTTTTGACTAGTATCAAAAGAGTATTAGCTATCATTTACTGAATCAAGCCTAGGTAATTTACACTTGAATCCATTCCTGAGACCATATCGTAGACGAAAGGCGTATCCATGCCATATAGAATGTCCTCCATATTCAGGTCTTCAAGGTAGACTTCGTCAGAGACTACAGCTTCCAAATATTCATATGAGTCGGCAAAGTTCTGGTGAGTTCCGGTTTTGCTACCACCGACAAAATCTTTTGGAATTGAATCAGTCATCTGAAGAACAGCCGACGGCAAACCAG
>Ga0335075_10019543_pt1 | contig 10013 bp, 10 predicted proteins | sample Lox_Sample_24_FD_206723 | JGI IMG/M metagenome (GOLD analysis project Ga0335075, IMG submission 206723) | Soil microbial communities from Loxahatchee National Wildlife Refuge, Florida, United States - Lox_Sample_2.4 | ecosystem: Environmental > Terrestrial > Soil > Wetlands | place: USA...
GATGCCGCGCGCTCTACATGAGCGCACCCTTATCGGCCAGGTCAGGCGCCAAAAAGTTCCGCAGGGCTATAGCTGACCGAGGATGTGCTCGGCGGCGGAGACCTTGAATTGCCCGGGCTCCTCGACGTTCACGCTCTTCAGCACGCCATCGTCGACGACCAGCGCAAAGCGCTGGCCGCGCGTGCCCATGCCGAACTTGCGGGCATCCAGCTCCAGTCCGAGCGCCTTGGCGTATTCGCCATTGCCGTCGGCCAGCATCATGACCTTGTCGCCGACGCTCGACGCCTTGCCCCAGGCATTCATGACGAACACGTCGTTGACCGCCATGCAGGCGATCGTATCGACGCCCTTGGCCTTGATCGCGGCCGCGTTCTCGACGTAGCCCGGCAGATGTTTGGCGTCGCAGGTCGGCGTGAAGGCGCCGGGCACGGAGAACAGCACCACCGTCTTGCCCTTGAAGAGCTGGTCCGTGGTGACGTCCTGGATTCCATCCTTGGTCTTCGTCTTGAACGTGCCCGCGGGCATCTTGTCGCCAACCTTGATCGCCATGTCTCTCGTCTCCTGTTTGTTCATTTCGGGCGCGTCTGCGCCGCGAATTTCAATTCGTTCGCGAACCGCGTGTCGCCGGCCTTCTCGGCGAAGCCGACGGCGTTCGTGCCGGCGTCGTCTTTCGCCTCGAGGCTGGCGCCGTGCCGGATCAGGTATTTCGCCGTCTCCTGGCGGTTCTTGCTGACCGCGAGCATCAGCGGCGTCACGCCGCCCGGGCCCTTCTCGTCGATCGTGAGGCCGCGATCGAGCAGCAGGCCGCAGATGCCGGTCATGCCGTTCGCGGCCGCGTGATGCAGCACGGTGAAGCCGTCCGCGTCCTTCACGCGGATGTCGGCGCCGCCTTCGATCAGGCCCTGCGCGGAGCTGCTCTGCCCGGCCTTCGCGGCCACGAGCAGCGGCGTATCGCCGCCGGCGAGCTTCGCATTCACGTCGGCGCCCTTGCTGAGCGCATCGGTGACGGCGTTGCGGTCGTTCTTCTGCACCGCCTCTTCGATGGGTTGTTTGCCGCAGGCGGCGAGCAGGCTTGCGACGGCGAGGCAGGCGACGACGGCGCGAGGGCGCCAGGACTTGGGATTCACGAATGCTCCGTCACGAGAGGTGGGTTCTGGGAAAGGGTCCGGCCTTGACGAGCATGCCGGGAACCGGGTGCTCCAGGGTCGATTGCAGCCAGCGGCTGGTGTCGATCAGCGCGGCGAGATCGATGCCGGTGTCGACGCCCATCCGCTGCAGCATGTAGACGAGATCCTCGGTGGGAATGTTGCCGGTCGCCGCGGGCGCGAACGGGCAGCCGCCGATGCCGCCGCAACTCGCATCGAGCGTGCGCACGCCGGCTTCCACCGCCGCGTAGGCATTGGCGAGCCCGGTGTTGCGCGTGTTGTGGAAGTGCGCGCGCAGCGGCACCTGCGGCAGCGCCGCGCGCAGCTCGCGGATCAGCGCGGTGACCTGCGTCGGCACGGCGACGCCGATGGTGTCCGCCACGGCGATCTCGACCGGCTGCGCCGCGGCCAGCCTCTCCGCGATGCCGCGCACGGTACCGGGCGCGACCTCGCCCTCGAACGGGCAGCCGAAGGCCGTCGAGATCGTGATCTGCGCGCGGATGCCGGCTTCGCGCGCCAGTGCCGCGATCTCGAGCCACGACGCGATGCCTTCGTCGATCGAGACGCCCTGGTTGCGCTGGCTGAAGCTCTCCGACGCGGCGACGACCATCCCGACCTCGGTGCAGCCGGCGGCACGCGCGCGGTCGAAGCCCCTGCGGTTCAGGATCAGGCCGATGTAGCGGCCACCCGGTGGATCCGTGCCGAGCCCGGCGAGCACCGCTTCGGCATCGGCCATCTGCGGTACGCGCTTCGGGTTCACGAAGCTCGCGACCTCGAGGCGGCGCAGTCCTGCGGCCACGAGGCGGCGCACGAACTCGACCTTGCGGTCGGTCGGCAGCACCTGCGACTCGCTCTGCAGGCCGTCACGCGGCCCGACCTCGACGATCTCGACGTTCACCGGGGAAGACATGGCGCGAATTCTACGCGCGTGTCGCGTCTGCACGCCGGCTTGACCCTCATCGGCGCGCGCCGGTACAACCGCGCCCGCATGAATCAATCTTCAGGCGCCACCGGCGCGCTCTCCGACCTGCGGGTGCTCGAGCTGGGCACGTTGATCGCGGGCCCCTTCTGCGGCCAGCTGCTCGGCGACATGGGCGCCGACGTCATCAAGATCGAGGCGCCCGGCCAGGGCGATCCGATGCGGCACTGGGGACCGCAGCAGCGCGGGCAGCCGTCGGTGTGGTGGCCGGTCATCGGCCGGAACAAGCGGTCGATCACGCTGGACCTGCGGCAGGCCGAGGGTCAAAAGCTTTTCAAGGACTTGGCGGCCAAAGCTGACGTGGTCATCGAGAACTTCAGACCCGGCACGCTCGAGAAATGGAGCTGCGGCTACGATGCGCTGTCGGCGCTGAACCCGCGGCTGATCCTCGTGCGCGTGTCCGGTTACGGCCAGACCGGACCCTACTCGCAGCGCGCCGGGTATGGCGGCATCGGCGAGGCGATGGGCGGGCTGCGCTACATCGTCGGCGAGCCGGACCGGCCGCCGTCCCGCGTCGGCATCAGCATCGGCGATTCATTGGCCGCCGTGCATGCCTGCATGGGTACGCTGGCCGCCCTGCATCACCGCGATCGCACCGGCCAGGGTCAGGTGATCGACGCGGCGATCTACGAGTCCGTGCTGAACATGATGGAGTCGCTGGTCACCGAGTACGACCAGCTCGGGCACGTGCGGGAACGTTCCGGGCCCATCCTGCCGAAGATCGCGCCGTCGAACGTCTACCCGACGCGCGACGGCATCGTGATGATCGGCGCGAACCAGGACACCGTGTTCGCGCGCCTCTGCGAGGCGATGCAGAACCCCGCGCTGGCCGCCGACGAACGCTACAAGGATCACCAGGCGCGCGGCGTGAATCAGCGCGAGCTCGATGAGTTGATCGCCGGCTGGACCTCGACACTGGCCACCCGCGAGCTGCTCGACGTGCTCGAGAAATACGGTGTGCCCTCGGGGCTCATCTACCGCACTGCCGACATGCTCGAGGATCCGCACTTCAAGGCGCGGCAGGCCATCGTCAGCACGCCGCACCCGGCGTTCGGCACGTTGCGCATGCAGAACGTCGCGCCGCGGCTGTCGGCGACGCCGGGGGCGATCCGGTCGCCGGCGCCGGAGCTCGGCCAGCACAATGCCGACGTGTTCCGCGAGCTCCTGGGGCTCGACGCGGCCGCGCTCGCCGACTACCAGTCGCGCGGTGTGATCTGAAACGACGAAGGGCCGGACGTTTTCACGTCCGGCCCTTTCTTGTCATCCCCTAACGGAATCGATCGATCAGGTGTTCAGCAGCCAGAGCTTCGCGATGCGCGTCATTGTCTGATCGCGCTTCACGTTGCGGAACGCCTTCGCGGCTTCCGCCTTGTTGTTGTTCTTGAGCTGCGCGATGCCGAGCTGGATGTAGGCCTCGTCGACCTTCAACGCCTCGTTCGGCGTGCCTTCACCGATCTTGCCCTTCGTCAGGCCGCGCTGCAGGACTTCGACGGCCTTCGGCGCGTCGCCCGACGCGAGGTACTGCGCGCCAACCTGCACGTCGGCATCACCCGACGCGGCACTCTTGGCTTCCGAATCCTTGGCGGCAATCGCGGACTTTTCGGAGCCGCACTTGGCCTTCGCGGTGGTCAGCAGGCGCGTGTTCACATCGACATCGCGCTTGTCCACGAACACCTTCTTCGTGAACCCCTGCTCGAGGATCGTCTGCGCCTCGCAGGACAGGTTCTCGTCGAGGGCGAGCTGCGCCATCTCCTTGAACTCATCCGCGCGCTTCATCACGTTCACCTGGTTCGCCAGGCGGAACACGTTCAGCTGCTGGATGTCGTTGTTGTCGCTCTTGCGCAGCGAGTCCATCAGGTTGGACCAGTACTCGGTCTTCGGATAGTTCAGCACGAGCTTTTCGTACGCGCGCGTCACGCAGTTGTTGTCGCCGGCCTTGTCGCAGGCAGCGCGGATCAACAGCAGCTGGTTTTCCTTGGGCTTGCCACCGCCGTCGAGCACGACATTCATCATCTTGACGGCTTCGGTGTTGTTGCCCGACTGGTAGTACGCCTGCGCCACCGCGACCATGATCTCCGGATCGCGCGACAGCTTGAGCGCGCGGTTGCCGTAGTCGATGGCCTTCGGATAGTTGCGCAGCGCCGTGTACAGGCCGACGAGGTTTTTCATCGCCTCGGCCTTCTTGGCCTCCGGCATGCAGGGCGAGTTCAGCTGGTTCTCGAGCTCACGCGCCGCGTCCGCATCCTGGCGCGTGCTCGTGTAGATGTACGCCCGGAACTGGCTGATGGTGTACGTATCGAATGCCGACTTGGCACCCGGCACCGCTTCCGCCTCTTTCATCTTCGCCAGGGAGTCATTCCACTTCTTGGCCTTCATCGCGTCCTGCGCGGCCGACATCTGCTTGGCGATCTGCTTGCTGATCTTGGGGTTGGCACAGGCCGCGGTCTGCGCCGCCGCCGGGGCGCCAACACCCGCAGCAAAGAGTCCAACCGCCGCGATCACCAGTCCAGTTCGAATTGACACGCAATTGCTCCGCGATACATCACTGAAGTTTTGCCATCCGCAGCCCAACCCTCGCTGCGGCCCATGAAAAAAGATGTCAGGCCTTGTTCGCCTCGATGAGCCACATCTTCGCGATGCGGGCCATGCCAGGCGCCTGCTTGACCGTGCCGAACGCCTTCACGGCCTCGGGCTTGTTGTTGGTGCGCATGTAGGCGATGCCCAGCAAGAGGCCGGCCTCGTCGACGCTCTTCACGCCGCCCTTGCCGATGCCACGCTGCAGGGCCTCGATCGCCTTGTCGTTCTGGCCGTAGCTCAGGTACGCAGCGCCGAGCTTCACGTCCGCTTCGCCCGTGGGCTTCGCCTTCGCGCTCGCGTCCTGCTTGTCCAGCGTCGACTTGTCGAGCGTCGCGGCCTGCTTCGCATCCGCGAGGATGCGGCCAGCCAGGTCCTTCTCGCGCTGATCCTTGAACGCGCCCTTTTGCTGACCTTTCTCGAGAATGGCCTGCGCCTCGCCGGGCAGACCCTGACCCAGGGCGAGCTGCGCCATCTCGGTGTACTGGCTGCCGTCATCCATGACGTTCACGCCATCGGAGAGACGCAGCACGTTCAGCAGCTCGCGATCGTTCGCGCTGACACGCAGCAGCGAGTTGATGAGATCGGTCCAGTAGCTCGCCTTCGGGTAGTGCACGACGAGCTTCTCGATTTGCTCGACGACGCACTCGTTGTCCTTGAGGTTCAGGCAGGCGCTCTGGAGGATGCGATACAGCGTCTCGTCGGGCGACTTGCCGGCGGCTTCGATGCGCTTGATGGTCGTGTCCGACGTCGCCTTCGCATTCTGGAAGTCGTTCTGGATGTAGTACGCATTGGCCAGGTAGTTGCCGGCCTCGACGTCATCCGGGTTCAGCTCGATCGCGAGCTTTCCGTAGTTGATCGCCTTCGCGTAGTCCTTCGAGTTAAAGGCCAGCTGCATCAGCAGCTTCGCGCGGCCGGGCTTGTCGCCGGCATCCATGCAGGGGGAGTCGAAGCCGGGCGCGAGGTCAGCCAGCGCTTCCGGGTACTTCTTCAGATTCACGTTCGCGATGCCGCGGAATTCGTGGATCCAGAACAGATCGTAGGGAGATTTTTCGACGGGGACCGCCTCGGCCTCGCCGACCTTCGCGATCACTTCGTCCCACTTGCTCGCCTGGCGGGCCTTCTGGGCCTCGATCAGAGGCTTGTCGACCTTCTTGGTCATCTTGCGGACGCCGCAGGCGTCGTTCGGATCCGCCGCTGCTGCGGGAGGTTCCTTGTCCTTCGCCTGGGCCAGGGAAACCACACCGAGCAGTCCGATAACGGCCAGTCCGGCCGTGAGATTCATGCGACGAGGCAACTGACTCTCCTTACAAAGGAGCCGCGGCCTCAAACGCGCCGCGGCTCGGTTGTTCAACCCGCCTTGCAGGCATCCGAAAGATTGGATGCTCGCTTCGGCACAAAGTTTCCCAATTCTTTCGAGGACTTGGGATTCAGCTCTCGTTCAGTCTCGGAATTCCGAGGTGTTCACGAAGCCCATCTTCTTCATGTGGTTGCGCTGCGCTGCCGCCATCACGAGAGCGGTCATCTCGTAGCGCGACCGGCGATCCGGCCGGAGATGAATCTCCGGCTGCGGTTCCTTGTCACGCTCCGAGCGGAAGAAGCTCTCGAGCTGCGGAATGCCACTGACCACCGTGCCGTTCCAGACGATCGTGCCGTCGAAGTCGATGTCGATCTGGATGACCTCCGGACGAACCGTCGGCGGCGGCGTGTTGGTCTGCGGCATGTCCAGCTTCGTCGCGTGGGTCATGATCGGAATCGACATGATCAGCACGATGATCAGCACGAGCATCACGTCGATGAGCGGAGTCGTATTGATCTCCATCATCGGTGCGCCTTCGTCAGCCCCGCCTACACTCATAGCCATGGAAAACTACTCCGGGAAAATCAGCGGGTGACGCGAATGCTGCCGCGATCCGGTTCGGTGATGAAACCGACCTTCACGATGCCGCCGCGCTGCAGGTTGTAGATGACTCGGCCGACCGCTTCCCAGCGCGCGGACTTGTCGCCGCGGATGTGGAATTCCGGCTGAGGCACCTTGCGGGCCTCGGCCACGATGCGGCTGAAGAACATCTGCTTGTCCGTCATCGGCGTGGCATTCCAGTAGACCTTGCCGCCCGTATCCACCGAGATGGTGATGTTTTCGGGCTTGGTCTGCGTGGGGATGTTCACGGCCTTCGGAATCTCGACCGCCGCCATCTTCTTGATCACGGGGACCGTGATCAGAAAGATGATGAGCAGCACGAGCATGATGTCCACGAGCGGAGTCGTGTTGATGGTCGAGATCGAGGTTTCATCACCCTCGTCACTGCCGACGCTCATCGCCATGTCGTTAACCTCTTATGGGTGAAACGCAAAGTCCGGGGGTTCCGGGCTTTACTTCTTCACGCCGGCGACGGGGGTCTGCGATACGCGGGCACCGCCCACGAGGTACGCATGCAGATCCGACGCGAAATTGCGGAGGCTCTCGCTGATGGTCTTGTTACGACGCAGCAGCCAGTTGTAACCCATGACCGCGGGCACGGCGACGAACAGACCGAGCGCCGTCATGATCAGAGCTTCACCGACGGGGCCGGCCACCTTGTCGATGGACGCCTGGCCGGAGACACCGATGTTCACGAGGGCCTTCAGAATGCCCCAAACCGTGCCGAACAGACCGACGAACGGCGCCGTGGAACCGACCGTCGCGAGGAACGCGAGGCCGTTCGACATCTTGCTGTTCACGGAGTCGACCGAGCGCTGCAGGGACATCGTGACCCACTCGTGCAGGTCGATGCGGTCCGTCAGGCGGCCTTCATGGTGCGCCGAGGCGCGCAGACCGTCTTCGGCGACGGCACGGAAATCGTTGTCCTTCGGGAGGCGGTCGACCGCTTCCTTGAGCGAGCCGGAGCTCCAGAACTGCTTTTCCACGACCTTGGCACCGGCCTTCAGGCGGCGCTGATCCCACAGCTTCGTGAAGATGATGTACCAGGACACGGCCGACATGATCAGCAGGATGATCAGCGTGGCACGACCGACCGGGCCGCCCTGTTGCCAGAGCGCTTCGATGCCGTACGGATTTTCGATTTGGACTGCAGCGTTGGGTTCCATGATTTCCTCGATGACAAAAATGCGAAGCGGCGCCGAAGCACCGCATCACCGTAAATGACTAGTTGTTCTTGAGAACGAACTTGACCTTGAATTTGATGCACGACTCCGGCAGCGCCGTGCCGTTCTCCGTGCCGGACGCGTAGCGCGTGGCCTTCGCCACTTTCACCGCCGCTCCGTCCAGATCCGGGAAGCCGGAGGTGTCGGTGACGACGGGTTCGCGCAGCAACTTGCCGCCCGGACCGACGCAGGCCTGCACCACTGGCGAGCCCTGCTCTTCGCGACGGATGGAGCCCGGCGGATAGTAGTCGTCCGGGTTCACCGGGCGAGTCATCCTGGCGGGCGAACCGGCCACGCGCGGCGGCGGCGGCGGAGCCGGCGGCGGCGGCTTGTCGGTCACGTCGACGATCGCCGTGGTCGTGGTCTCCATCGGAAGGTCGATCGACACTTCCGGCGGTGGCACCTCGACCGGCGGCCGTTCCATTTCCGGCGGCGGCGGCGGCGGCGGCTGGTCGTCGGGTTTGACCTCTTCGACGATGTCCGCTTCGATCGGCGGCGCCACGAGCTCGACGAGCTTGTTCGCGAGACCGGACTTCAGTCCGATGTACGCCATGACGTGCAGACCAACGATCACCACGACAGCAATGCCGCGGCGGGTGAAGAAATTCGAATCTTGTGCAGTAGCGGCCATGTTTTCCCGTGGTCGCGAGTGAAACTTCGGCGCGTTAAACGGGGTGGCGGAAAGTAACCAAGCTTTCCCACCAGTGCAACCGTTCTTCGTTCCGTCCCCCGGTACGCTCCAACTCAGCGAGCGTGACCTTCATCTTCATCATTAACGTTTGTAGCTTCGGCGCCGGTCCAAAGCCGCCGAACTGTAACCCGCGATTACGGCGACTGACAACAACTCTGTTTGACTCAGTCTCGAAATATCCGCGAATTGTGCAAACCATTTTCACTGTCAGTCGGTCACCGCACCGAGCGATGCGCTTGACACATTGCGCGCGTACTTCGCCAGCACGCCTGTGGTCGCGTAAGGCTTCGGCGCCTTCCACTTCGCGCGGCGCCGTTTCAGCTCGGCCGCACTCAAATCGATCTCCAGCGAGCGCTTCACCGCGTCGATCGCAATGCGATCACCGTCCCGAAGTAGCCCGATCGGTCCGCCGAGCGCCGCTTCCGGGGAGATATGTCCAACCACGAAGCCATGACTCCCACCGGAGAATCTTCCGTCAGTGATCAGCGCGACCTTGTCGCCCAGTCCGCGTCCCATGATCGCGCCGGTCGGGCTCAACATCTCGCGCATGCCCGGACCGCCGCGCGGTCCCTCGTAACGGATCACGACGACGTCGCCGGGCTTCACCTTGCCCGCGAGGATCGCCTGCGTCGCGCGTTCCTCGCCGTCGAACACGCGCGCGGTACCGGCGAAGCGCAGACCTTCCTTGCCGGAGATCTTCGCGACCGCGCCTTCCGGTGCGAGGTTGCCGTGCATCACGACGAGATGGCTGTCCTTCTTGATCGGGTCGGAGAGCGGGCGGACGATGTCCTGCCCGGGCGGGTAATCGGCGACGTCGCGCAGATTCTCGGAGAGCGTGCGGCCCGTGACCGTCATGCAGTCACCGTGCAGCAACTTCGCGTCGAGCATCCGTTTCATCAGCGGCTGGATTCCTCCGATGGAGATGAGCTCCGACATTAGATATCGACCGCTCGGCCGTAGATCGGCGAGCAGCGGTACGCGTTTACCGATACGCGTGAAGTCCTGTAGTCCCAATCTGACCTTGGCCGCATGGGCGATCGCGAGCAGATGCAGGACGGCATTGGTGCTGCCGCCGAGTGCGATCGTCACGGCGATCGCATTCTCGAACGCCTTCTTCGTGAGGATGTCCGACGGCCGGATGCCGGCCTTCACGAGCTCGACCACCGCGGCGCCGGCGCGTCGGCAATCGTCGCGCTTCGCGGTGCCGACCGCCTCCTGCGCAGAGCTGTTAGGCAGCGAGAGGCCGAGCGCTTCCATCGCCGACGCCATCGTGTTCGCGGTGTACATGCCGCCGCAGCTGCCGGGACCCGGGATCGCCGTGCGCTCGACGTCGAGCAGTTCCTCGTCGGAGACGCGGCCTGCCGCGTGACCGCCGACCGCTTCGAACACGGCGACGATGTCGCGACGCTTCGCGCCCGGGCGGATCGTGCCGCCGTACACGAACACCGCCGGACGATTCAGCCGCGCGATGGCGATCGCG
>Ga0335075_10019544_pt1 | contig 10013 bp, 5 predicted proteins | sample Lox_Sample_24_FD_206723 | JGI IMG/M metagenome (GOLD analysis project Ga0335075, IMG submission 206723) | Soil microbial communities from Loxahatchee National Wildlife Refuge, Florida, United States - Lox_Sample_2.4 | ecosystem: Environmental > Terrestrial > Soil > Wetlands | place: USA: Florida...
TTCGCCGTTCGACAGCAATAACGGATGCTGCGAGTCAGGGCTGTTAAACGTGGACGTGTAGACAAACGGATAGTTCGTGCCCAAGGTCCCGCCGTAACCGAGATTTCCCAGGGCTCCATACGCAATTCCGTATCCGCCGCGGACGACCAGCGTCGGCATTACGCGATAGGCGAATCCCAGCCTGGGTGCAAAGTTCGTCTTCTGAGCATTTCCCAGCGTGAGCCCGGAGACACAGTCGAGCGAGATATTGCTGCTTGTAAGCAATGCGTTGAACGAAGCGGACCTGGGCACCTGGCACCCTTTGTTGGAGATGTAGTATGTGCCCGTGTTCCCATTGCCTCCCACGGGGATAAAGTTCGCCTGCCGTCCGTTAATCTCGGCATACGGAGTGAAGTAATCCCAACGAAGCCCAAGATTCAAGGTCAGATCGGGTGTAACTTTCCAGTCATCCTGAAAGTAAGCTCCCCAGTACCAGCGATGGTCGTCAGTAGCAGCAATATTCGATCCCGAGAAGCTGCTCATGCCGCCCACATAGTTGACGCCTCCAACCGTTGACGGTATCGGAGTCAGCAATATATCTGCGATCCCGTTCAAATTGGTATTGAGGTTGGGAACATCGGAATACTGTCCGTTGTAGTTAAGATCTCCTCTTCCTTGCGGCGGCTGGGAGATATTTCCCTCCAGGTCATCGATCTGGATCCCGGCTTTGAAGGTATGGCTGCGAAAGACTTTGGTTACGCTGTCAACCCCTTCTATGCTCCAGACATATTGAAGGGTCGGTGTGTAGTTACCGACGCCGATGTGGGTTAAGCTCGCGAAGGTCGCGCTGCTGGTCTGTGGAGAAAAGCTGATCGGCGGCAACCCGCCATTGTTGGCAACCTGCGGTATTCCCTGGATCCCGTATTTGGCCGGAATGCCGAAGGTGTTTCCAAAGAAAGACTCCTGCAGTTTATCGGAGTGGACCATTCCAACGTGCATGTCGTTGGTCAGCGTGGGAGTAAACACATGTGAATAACCGACCGCCCATGCATAGGCCGGGAAGCTGTCGTTCCGGCCGCCGGTCTCGCCGACAGCCTCGCCGGGCAATTGCGAGGGAACGACTCGGGAAATCAGGCTGCGATCGAATACCCCAAACAGGGTGTTATTTGCATTGAAATTTTGATCAATCCTGATGTCATACGAATCTGTGTTCTGCGGCTGTTTCACCAGCGTGACATAATTGTTCGCAAATCCGGGCTGGTTCTGCGCCGGAAACACTCCGAGCAAATTTACGGCATTCGTATCAATCCGTCCTGGCGGAAGAATGTTGAGATACTGCGTCGAGCCAGTGAAGTTTGTCATGCCCATGATGCTCCCGCCTGTATAAAACGGATCGCGAACATAAACCGCACTGCTGCTGTTATTGCGAAGACCTGAAATCGGATCGACCGCGCCTGCCGCTACCTGACGCGTCGTGGCCGGATCCAGAATCGTTCCATGTCTGAATGTCCTGCCCAGAGCGTCCGTAGAAGTTCCGCCGTTGAAGGTGATCAAATCCTGCAGGTTCGTGAATCCGCTCGACACCATCCCGGTGGTGGGTACCGTGCTGGTATAGGTTGACGGCGTGATGTAGCGGCCTCCCTGATAGTCGACAAAGAAAAAGGTCTTGTTCCGGCCATCGTAAACCTTGGGAATGTAGACAGGCCCGCCGATGGTAAACCCAAAGAGGTTCTGGCGATATTCCGGCGTTGGCGCGTGTGTGGCGTTGTTGAAGAACTGGTTCGCATTGAAGACGTCGTTCCGCAGATATTCCCAGACGTCGCCGTGGAGCTGATTCGTTCCCGATTTGATAGCCGCATTGATGACGGCTCCCGTGGAGTGGCCGAACTCCGCATTGAAATTGCCGTTCTGCAGCTTGAATTCCTGGATCGCATCGGGCGGGGGAGTGATAGCGGCGTTGCTGTTCACTGAAGAACCGCCATAGATCTCGATATTGTCGTTTATGCCGTTGAGACGGAAGTCGTTCTGCCACAGATTGACGCCATCCACCGAGAAATAGGCGCTGCTCGTAGCTCCGGAGTCGCTGCTGGGATTGCCAACCGGCGCCGTCGCCACGCCGGCCGATAGCTGCGCCAGCGATGCCCAGTCACGCGTCTGGAGCGGCAGGTCATTTACCGTCTCCGACGTTATCGTTTGCCCGACCGCGGCGTTTTCGGCCTGAAGCAACGGAGCGGACGCAGTCACCGTGACCTGCTGGTTTACCGTCCCCGTCGCAAATGGAATATCAACGGTCAAGGTTTGCTGCACATGCACTTCCACACCCTTGTCGACGAACCGTTGAAATCCTGAGGCCTCTGCCTGCAGAGTGTAGGTTCCCGGCCTTATCTCGTTCAGTGAGTACGTGCCGGTTGAAGTGGAAGTGGTCACGGTGCTGACCCCTGTACCATCATTCGTCAATGTGATTTTTGCTCCCGGCACCACGGCGCCCGCGGGATCGGTGACGGTGCCGGTAATTCCGCCGGTGTCCAGTTGCGCCATCGCATATTGATTTGCAAACACCATTGCAAAAATCAGAATGGGAATCCACGCAACTACGTTTTTTCGTATTTGTGTATGGCCCGCTCGCGAAAATCGGAGAGGTGCACAGTATTTATTGATTCGTAACATTGGCTGTCTCTGTTGCCTCCGGGAAAAAGCATCCGCGCCATTCTTGTCGCTTCCATCGAGGAAGAGCAAGGGGTTTACCCGGTGTTTACACCTGCCGTACACCGTAAGTTGCTGCGTGTTTTCAATCCCTTGCAAAAGGACTATCGTGGCAGGGATGCCGCACTGCGGGAATCCGGATTGCCCCCCGCAGTGTTGACGGATTGTTAAAGAAAATTTGCTACGCTGCGCACATATGATAAGGCGATGGATCAGCAACCCCCCTGCTCGCTAGATCTCGATACACCCCATAAGGCGACCGCCCTTGTGTCCGAACCGCAGCAGGAACTGCAATGGGAAAGCCTGCACCTGGACAACGACCGGCGGTGGCAACTGGCGCGGCGGATTGCCGCGAGTTCAAGCTTCGCCCGGTCTACCTTGCTGTCCAACTTCCTGCTTTATGTTTGCGATCGCGCTTTGAGCGGAAAGACAGACGAGATCAGCGAGCACCAGATCGGCGTGCATGTCTTCGGCAGGCGCCCCGGCTATAACCCGTCCGAAGACAATATCGTCAGAAGCTATGCGCGCCATCTGCGCCAGCGCCTGGATCACTATTTCGAAGCGGAGGGAAAGCAGGAAGAGCTGCGGCTGAGCATCCCTCGGGGGAGATACGTTCCCCATTTCGAACTGAACAGACCACCCGACGCGGCGGTTTCAGACTACGAGGACGCCTCCGACGCGCACGCTCCTTCACCGCCCCGAAGCGAGGGCTCATTGGCCAGGCCTTTGTCCCTGCCCTGGCGCAGGCAATTCTTGCCATGGAGATTCATCGTTGCAGTTGCGCTGTTTGCCTGCGTTGTTCTTGGATGGGCATGGTTCTGGCGCGGCGCCTCCGCCTCCACAGACCCGTCTCATCCGCTATGGGCGCAACTCTTCGACAAGTCGCGCCCGACGCTCCTCGTTCCGGCGGATGACGGCATCGTCATGATCCAGAACCTCACCCGGCATTCTGTAAATTTGGCGGAATATATCAGCCGCGATTACGTGTCTCTCAAGAGCCCCTTCAACATAGACGCGCAGAATATGGTCGACCTGGACCAGCAGCGCTACACGAGCATGGCTGACCTCAACACCGTCCTCAAGTTCTCCCGCCTTCCGGAAGCGGCGCCTGACCGTTTCACCGTTCGATATGCCCGCGAGCTTCACATGGAAGACTTGAAGGATGCCAACGCAATCCTGATCGGCTCGTCGTTTTCGAACCCGTGGGTTGAGCTCTTCCAGAAGAATTTGAACTTTGAATTTGAGTATCAGCCCCGTCCCAACGAGTCGGTCATCATCAACCGGCATCCGTTACAGGGCGAACAGCCTGTCTACCAGAACGATGCCACGGCGCCTTCGCACCGCACCTACGCCGTGATCGCCCTGACCAGGAACCTCAATGACACCGGCTGGGTCCTCATTATCGAAGGCCTGACCATGGCGGGAACGCAAGCTGCTACCGACATCCTCTTTAATCGCCAGGCCATGTCGCCTGTGCTCGACAAAGCTCGTGCAACGAACGGACAGATCCAGCCCTTCGAGTTGCTTATCGAGACACGAAGTTTCGGATCGAACGCTCCGCAGGCGTCGATCATCGCCAGCCGTATCTCTTCGAAATCCATTTCCTGACAACCGCCGCTCGCCGTGACTGTCTTTCCGCGCGTCCATGCGTCGCTCGCGCTCGTTTACCCCCTCAGATTTACGAATCCCCCGTCCAGCGGAATATCCGCGCCGGTAAGAAAGGTCGCTTCGTCCGAGCAGAGGAAGAGCGCAAGCGACGCGACTTCCTCGGGCAGGCCCATGCGGCCGATGGGTTGCGCGTTCGAGAGCCGGGCAAACATCTCGCTTTCTCGACCGGGATAATGCTCCTTGAGATAAGCGTCGACGAACGGTGTGTGGATGCGCGCCGGCGAGATCGCATTGCAGCGGATGTTGTCCTTGAGATAGTCCCTGGCGACCGATAACGTCATCGACAGGACCGCCCCCTTGCTCATCGAATACGCGAAGCGATCGCTCAGCCCGGCCGTCGCCGCAATCGACGCGAGATTCAGGATCACTCCGCCGCCGCTTGCCCGCATCGCTCCGATCACCGCCCGCATGCAGTTGAAGATTCCCTTCACATTCACCCGGAACACCCGCTCGAAATCCGCTTCGCTGGTCGTCTCCAGGCTGCCGATGTGCGAGATGCCTGCGCTGTTCACCAGAATGTCGATGCGTCCCTCCGCCGCAATGCCGTCGATCGCCCGCCGGGTTGCCGCCGCGTCGGTCACATCGCACTCGACGGCGGCCGCTCCGCTGCCCCCGGCCTCTGCGATCTGCCGCACGGTTGCCTCGGCCCGCTCCAGTTGAAGATCGATCGCGTAAATCTTCGCGCCGCCCGCTGCAAATCGTTTCGCGATCGCCTGGCCGATGCCGCTGCCTCCGCCGGTCACAATCGCCGTCTTCCCGTCCAGCCGGAAAGCTGTCGTCACCGCTGTTCTCTCCTCTGCATCAAAAAATCTGCGGCATACTTCTGCCTGAGGTCTGTTTGGTATTGATCAATTGGACGCTGATAAGTAATGTTGGGATTTGGACCAGGGCCTCTTAACAACCCCTGGATCACTCATAGGCTTGACTCCAGCCTACAATAGCCAGCATGCACAGAGCCGTTCGATCCGCGATCATGGTGTTTGTTGCTTCTGCCGGCCCGATCTGCAGCCTGGCGCAGAGTGCGCCGGATGCTCCCGACAAGGTCTGGCATTCGCCTGCCGAGCAGAGCATCTCGCGCGACCTCGCCGCTGTGCCGCCATCCGCAATTCAGATCGATCCGGCGAAGGCCTACTCTCTTCCCGAACTGATCGATCTCGCTGAACAGCATAATCCTGAGACCCGCGTCGCCTGGCAAAGCGCCAAGGGCAGAGCGGCTGTACTGGGAATCGCGCGCAGCGCTCTCTATCCCACTCTGGTCGCCCTTGCTCTCGCCGACACGGCACGTATAAGAGTCCTTCTCAACAGCACCTTCTACCGCCAGACATACGGCAGCTTTGAGCCGGTGCTCCATGTCGATTACCTCATCTTTGATTTCGGCGGACGAAGCGGAGTGATCGATGCCGCCAAAGCTGACCTGCTCGCCGCCAACTTTGCCTTCAACGATACCCACCGGAAAATCATCTTCCAGGTCACCGCGGCCTACTACAATCTCCTGAATCAGATCGGCCAGCAGGGAGCGGCCGAAGCTAGCCTGAAGAATGCGCAGGCCGTTCAGGAAGACGCCGAAGACCGCCTCGTCCATGGCCTTGCAACCAAACCGGATGTCCTTGAGGCCGCCGCCGCGACCGCGCAGGCGCAATACGATCTCCAGGCCGTCATCGGCGCCGAAGAGATCGCCCATGGAGACCTCGCCACCGCTCTCGGCCTGCCGCCGGATACAAATCTCCAGGTAGAGAGCATCGATAAACTCCCCGCGCCGCCGCAGCTCATGCAGTCTGTAGACCAGGCAATGGATCGCGCTCTGCAGCAACGCCCCGATCTGCAGGAGCAGGTCGCCCGCCTCCGCGCTGCGCAGGCCGATATCAAGCAGGCGCGCTCTGCTTACTTCCCCACTCTCTCCTTCTCGGGAGACGGCGGCCTTGAGCGGCAATACGGACAGCAGGAAACCCTGCCCCCTGCTTATGTGGGCGGCGAAGTCTGGGACGTGGGCCTGCAGCTCAAGTGGACCATCTTCGACGGCACCCGCCGCGAGCATCAACTCGCTCGGGCAAAAGCGGAGAAAGCCGAGGCCCAGGCGGATATCGATGCTCTGCGCGATGAGATCGCCAATGAGGTCTGGGCCGCCTATTCCAATGTAAAAACCGCGCAGCGGCAGCGCGAGGCGGCGCAGGCGCTGGTTGTCTCAGCGAGCCAGTCGTATGATGCTGCCCGCGAGTCCTATCAGTATGGCGTCCGCAACCTGCTGGATGTGGTTTCGGCACAGAAGGCTCTCGCCCAGGCAAGTTCGGAGGATATTTATACCCGCACGCAACTGCTGATACAGTTAGCAAACCTGGCCTTCCGCACCGGCGATCTGATTCAGACGCCGCCCGCGAAGACCACCCCGTGAGCTGATCGGAAATGGATAATCTCGTGCTCTTGTCTCGAAGATTGGCGGCAAGCTTCACCGGCGCAGGCATCCTGCTCGCACTCTGTGGATGCGGACGCGCGCCCTCCTTCAATATTCTCGGCTCTTATTTTCCGGCCTGGCTGCTCTGCCTGGTTGCCGGAATATTATTAACCGCCGCTGTCTACTGGCTGCTCGACCGGCTGCAGCTCGCCAAGGAAATCGTATGGTCAATCGTCGTCTACCCTTGCCTGACCGCGCTCTTTGCATTCATCCTGTGGTTGATCTTCTTTAGTGTGTGACTATGACCGCCGACTGGACTCCTGAAACCCGCCGCCGCATTGGACGTACACTCAGCATCACGATCGTTCTCTGCACGCTTGTAACGGGATTGCTCGTGGTGGCGCACATAACCGAAAACCCGCGCACCGATGACGCGGAGGTCTTCGCCAACTTCATCGGCATCGCTCCGGTGGTCAACGGGCCCATCGTCAAGCTGCCCATTGTAGACAATCAGCTGGTCAAGCAGGGCGATCTTTTATTTGAGATCGATCCCCGCCCATACGCATACGCTCTGGCAAGTGCAAAGTCGGCGCGGGCCACGCTCGAAGGCGAGATCGTAGACGAAAGCCGCACCATCGCCGCGCAGAAGAGCGGTGTGAATGTTGCGCAGGCCAACTCTCGAAGCTCAGAAGCCAATTTATCCCGGGCAGCCGCGGCCGTCGATCAGGCCAAAGCCGACGTGGCCAACTCCAGGGCTGCCGTCGATCGCGCCGCGGCGGAGCTTGCTTACGCCAGCAACAATCTCAGGCGCCTGGAACCTCTGCTCGTCAAGCAATTCGTAACCGTGGATCAGATCGACCTGGCCCGCACCACCGAAACCGCCCGCCAGCAGGCGCTGCAGCAGGCCCGTTCTCAACTGGAGCTGTCCAAAGCCGGGCTCGACTCCGCGAATGCACAGTACAAGCAGGCGACGGCAGTGCTCGAACAGAGCCAGGAGCAGATCCAGCAGGCCTCGCATGCCGTCACTACGCTGGAGCCGCTGCTGGCCGAACGATCGGGCCGCGATTCGGCCATCAACACAGCGCAATACGATCTCGACCAGTGCGATGTGTACTCGCCGTTTAACGCGCGAGTCACCAATATGACCATCTCCAACGGCGCCTACGCGCGCGCGGGCGAGCAGGTGTTTACTCTCATTGACACCCGAGTCTGGTGGGCCGTAGCCAATTTTCGCGAAACGCAGCTACACCACATCCGTCCCGGAATGAAGGCCTATGTCTATGTTCTGTCCCGGCCCAACATTCGTTATGACGGCATCGTGGACAGCGTCGGATTTGGCGTGACCCCCGATACCGACCTCGTCGGGCGGCTCGTCCTCGGGGGAGCCCTGCCCGATGTGCAGCGGACTCTGAACTGGGTGCACCTTGCCTCTCGATTTCCGGTGCGCGTCCGCATCCTCGCCCGACCCAACGACAACTTTCGCCTGAGCGAATCGGCCGTTGTCGTGATCCGCGGCGGGACAGGTCCCGAATCCAGTTCCAGCGGGAACTGAAATCCGTCGGCACGCTCGCTTACCTCGCCGCTTCGGCGTGAGCCATTTCGAGATTTCGTTGCCCTGTAGCTTTCGATCTGGCTCGCTTCGCCAGATCCCGCAGCATCTCCTTGCTGAGCGCCTTTTCGTGCAGAAGAAGTTCCGCCGCATGAACGCACGGCGTGCTGTGGAACCATCGCTGGATGACGTTATCTCTCAGCAGATTCGTCACCGCCAGCAGGCACATGCCCTGGTGATGCGCCATCCATGACCGCACCAGGGCCGCTTCCCTGCCCTGGGTGTAGTCCGCCGCCTCATAGAAGCCGTAGGCTCCGTTCCAGTTCATCGCAGCCATCCGGCGCAGATTGGCAATCGCTTCCTTACGCAGCACCGGCAAGGCAAGAAAAGTAGAGTAGGGCGAGATCACCGGACCATCCTCTGCCCCGTACTTGAACGCCAGAGCCGGAATGCCCCACGCCTGGTACGCGTACCTGCCCAGTGGGTCTATCTTCGCAAATCCCGACTCCGAAATTCCCCAGGGAATGCCGCGGACGTATTCGCGTTGAATGTGGACCACCGATTCCAGCGTACGGGCCATCAGAGTATCCGGAAACGTGCGCATCCACAATGCGGGCATCAGGTACTCGAACATCGTTCCCGTCCAGGAAAGAAGCGCCGGACGCCCATTCACAAGAACATGCGAACGATCGAGCCTGAACCACGATTGCTGGGGAATATCTCCTTTGGCCACGGCGAGAAACGACGCAATGCGGGCCTCCGATGCAAGCAGGTCGTAGCATGCCGAGTGCAGTTCACCGTTTGCGCCATCGTAGCCGATGGAAAGCAGCTGGCGGGACTCGACAAACAGGAAGCCGTACTCCATGGCGTCGGCGTTCTTCTCAGCCTTGTCCGCGATCGCCGTCATATCGGCCTTCAACTGCAGGAGGTTTTCTCCGGCAACCGCCAGCAGCGCTCTCAGCTCGGTCGCAAGCGATGCAAGATCCGGCGCCGGGGACGCGATTTCGACTTCTCCAAGGCGCTTCTCAAGCTCGGCTGCGTATGCCGGCGCATCGTGCAATCGCGGAATTTCGCCCTCCACCTTAGCACTTAGCCGGCGCTGCTCGAAGAGCGGAGCAAATTGAGGCAGCAGCCACGGCGTGTAGCTTTCTATAAAGCGAACCAGCGTTCCGCGGCGGCGATTTGCCTCGCGCATCGGCCAATCCTGCGCACCATTACCCGCATCATCGCCCGCAAGCACGTTCTCTTCCTCCGGTTCCTCCAGCAGGCGTCGAATCCGCGCGCGCATTCTTGCCGCATGATCATCACCCGCAGCCCCTTGCTGAATCGACCTCTTGTCGTGATTCCGATGTTTGGAACGCGCCCGCGCTTGCCACAGAACGCTGAAAGTCTCCTCACTCAGCAGCGGCCGCTTCAGCAGATCGAGCGCGCCGCTGTGTAGCGTACAAAAAGAAGCCGCGAGGTTGCCGCTATCGACGGTGGAAATCGTGAGTGGTGGAATCGGCTCAAGCGTCTCGATGTCGTACCAGTTGTAGATGTGGCCCCGCTGCTTTTCCAGCCGGTCGTAAGTCTCCAGCGTTCCCAGCGTCGCATGTGCGAACTCGGCGAGCGTGAGAAAGCCCAGCTCATACGCCGCTTGTCTCGCGTTGAACAGCATGCCGAGGTTTGTCGGAGAGAGCTTTCGGATCTGATGCGTGTTCTTTTCCTCGACATTGTCCGGAATGA
>Ga0335075_10019545_pt1 | contig 10013 bp, 5 predicted proteins | sample Lox_Sample_24_FD_206723 | JGI IMG/M metagenome (GOLD analysis project Ga0335075, IMG submission 206723) | Soil microbial communities from Loxahatchee National Wildlife Refuge, Florida, United States - Lox_Sample_2.4 | ecosystem: Environmental > Terrestrial > Soil > Wetlands | place: USA: Florida...
GTCGAGGAGCTCATCGCCATCGACGGTTACGGACCGCAGTTGCCGCCCGAGCGGGCGCCTGTCCCCCGGCGCGAACCATTCCTGGTCGGGGAACCGGACTTCACGGTAACGGGTGGTGAGGACGACCTTTGCTCCCACGGCAGCCACCGCCTCGTCCTTCAGGGCCTCGGCCGCCGCCGCCAACCAACCCGGACCGGCGATGGCGTCGTCGTTCAAAAGGCCGATCAGCTCGCCGCCACACTGAGCTACGGCCAGGTTGACGGCCGGAGCGAACCCCGTATTGGACGGGAGCCGGACCACGCGCGCCCCGGTTTGCTCGCCCAGCCGGGAGGCCGCCGCGCCCTCTGACCCGTTGTCGACGAGCACCACTTCGTCGGCCTGGTCCATTACCGAGGTCAGGCAGGGGACCAGCCACTCGCCAGGCCGGTACGAGATGATGACGACGCTGGTCCTCACATCAAAGAGGCTCTACAAGCTGAGCGGGCCAAAGTCCAGAGAGCCGGCCCGGGCTCGGCCCAGGGCCGCCTCGGCCACCCGGCGGGCGGTCACCTCCAACTGCGCAGCGTCGACGGGGACCCGCATGGTCATGGCCCCGGGGGTGGAAAAAGTGGCGGCCTCCGCGTCCCCGAGCTCCTCGTCCAGCAAGGCGATGACCCGGCCGGGCCAGTCGGCGGCCAGCTTTTCCACCACGGCGGCGTCTTCACCGCCGGCTCCTGACGCCCAGCTGATGATGGCGTCATAGCCGCCTCGCCAGGGGTCGACCTTGCCCAGTGCCGTCAACGGCAACGCCCCGTTTGCGCTGGCCCGGGACGGCCGGGGTTCACTGTCCTCCTCGTCGTGGCCAGCACGCTCGCCCGGCAACGGGTCTGCGCCCGCCCCCGCCTCTGGGGCGCCGGTCTCATGGCCACCGGTCTCACGGCCACCGTTGTCAGCCGACGCATACCGGTCCACATTGGCGAAGACAGAGAGGGCCTCGGAGAGGGCGCCGGGCAAGCCGACCACCGCCAGCTGGGGCCGGCGCCGCCAGCCCGGGCGGTAACGGCCGGACTTGCGCAGGAGGCCTTCGAACACGACGGCCGCCTTTTCCGCCACCGTGTCCCAGGTGGGGGTGGGCTGGCCGGCCAGGACCAGCAACCGGTCCCGGAACGCCCTGTCGGTCAGGCCTCTGGTAATGGCTTCCGCTATGGCCCCGGGGTCGGCCGGCTGGAAGCGAGCGTCCCGGGGGAGGAGTTCCTGCAACGACGAGTTGTCGCCCGCCATCGTCGGGGCGCCACAAGCCATCGCTTCGACGACGGGCAAGCCGTAGCCCTCATAAAGGGACGGGAAAATGGCCAGGTCCGCGCATTGGTAGAGGCTTACCAGCACGTCTTCGGGCACGTAACCGGGGATGAGGAGCCTGTCCTCGACGCCGAGCCGCTTGGCCATCACCAGGTAGTGGTTGCGGGTCAGGGGCGGGGCGTCGCAGACGATCACCAGCTGGTGGCGCTGGACCAGGTCCGCGGCCAGGGAGGCGTAGCCCTCGAGGAGGTTGTCGACGGCCTTGCGCGGGTTGAATGCGCCGTTGTAGACGACGAACCCCTCTTCGAGGCCTTCCACTCCTCGCCGGGCGACCTGAAAGGCGCCCCGGCGGGACTCGGCCGGGCGGAAGGCCGCCGCTGTCCCGCTGCCGATGACTGAGACCCGGTTCTCGGGCACTCCGAGCAACCCGATGGCGTCAGCCTTGGCCGACTCCGACGGCGTCAGTACCGCGTCTGCGGTGCGGACCACCTCGCGGCAACAGCGCCACCGCCGGCGCAGGCCGGGATCCTCGAGGTACCAACCGGGGAAAACATCGGGGATGAGGTCGTACAGAGTGACAGACATGAGGAGCCGGTGAGCAGTGGCTTCGCGAGGCCAGTAGACCCGCACCGGCACTTCGGGCTCGAACGCCGAGCTCAAGTGCACCACCGACGCCGACGCCCAATCGGGCCTCGTCGTCAGCCAGTCGGCCAGGTCGTCGATGCCCTCGGGCGGCTCCAGTTCGGGGTGCAGCACGATCGAGCTGACGATGTCCGGATGGTCTCTCACTATCGCCCGGACCAGGTCGACGCTGAACCTAGCTATGCCCCGGCCCCTGTAGCTGGGGCTTTGGGCCGCCACCAGGTCGAAAATGACGCCCCCACGAGCAGCTGTGCCCGCCCCGGCCAAATTCGTCCGCACCACGGCCTCAGAGCCTACCGGTGGGCAACCCCCGGGCTGATACCTTCGTCGCCTGCCTGATAAGTTCGCAAGGTGCCTGATCGCAGCATGCCTGATCGTGGCGGCGCGGTATGCGATGTCGTCGTAATAGGTAGTTATCCGCCACTCCCGGGGCCGGCCACCGCCGCCACCCTGGCCGCGGTACGAAGGGCGTGGGACTCGGGGGCGGAGGTACGCGTTGTCTCGTACCGCACGGGAGCGGCCGAAATAGCTGTGCCCGTCACCGGGCCGCTGGCCGGGTGGCGCCTGGACCACGTGCGTCAGTACTTCGGCGGGCCGCCCGAGGTGGTACTCGGTTTGCAAAGGGGGGTGCCATTTTCCGACCCCCAGCCGTCGCAGCAGATCACTACTGCCCTCGGGCTGGCCGCGGCCATGCGGCGCTTCCGCAGGGCGACGTTGCTGGTGGGTGAAGATCCCGAGGTCCTTCCCGCCTGCTTCAAGATCATGGCCGCGGCGGTCGACCGCTTCGTCGTGGCTACGCCCCAGGAAGCAGCCTCGCTCGTAAAGCAGTACGGGCTGAAGCCCGGGGCCGTGGCCGTCGAGCCCGTCGAGCCCTACCCGAGGTTCCCGGAGGGCGTGGAGCTCAGCACTGCCGGCCTTTACAAACCGGGGGCCGGCACCGGCCTCACGGTGGTCCAGACGCCCACTACGACACTGACAGACAGGGCGCGCACCAGGGTGCGGCGGGCTTGGGGACGCGCTGCACCTTGGTCCCGAAAGTAGGCAGACTGGCCAAGCTCCGCTTTGGCTGCCGGGCGCGGTTGTCGCGGGCAGCCCGGCGAAAGGTGGTCTATTGCCGAAGGTCCTGAGCCGGGGGGCGCCCCGCTACGGGCTGGTGGGGACGACCTTGCTGGCGGGTGTGGCCGTCTTCGCTTCCCCGGCCCCGGCGGGAGCCACACCGTACACCGTGGCCACCGAACGCATCGTGGTCCAGCTGGGCCAGTCCGCCCTCGGGGATCCCGCCTCGCTCCTCGGTAGCCTGCCCGGCTCCGTACCCCAGACCTTGCCCGGGCAACGCTGGTCGACCGACCTGCCCGATGCCGAGGCCGCCGGCGTCGAAAGGGAGCTCTCGGGCCAACGCGGGGTCAACTACGTATCTCCGGTGCAGCCGGTCCGCGCCGCCGACCTGGTCCCCAACAACCCCTGCTACAACCAGACCTGCGGCCCGACGAAGCCGGTCACGGTGGAGAACCCCTTCGCCGGGTCGGGGGCGACGATAGTGCACCCCAACGGCCAGACCGACCTCTGGGCCGTCCACGCCGCCACCGCCTGGGGTATCACCACCGGCAGCGCCAACGACCTCGTGGCGGTGCTCGATACCGGTGTCGACCCCAACCAGTCTCAGCTCAAGGGCAAGGTGATAATCGGGCCGGACGTCTGCGCCGATGACCGCCCGTTATGTGCCTCGCCTTACGACAAGAACGGCCACGGCACCTTCGTCACCGGCATAATCGCGGCCGCCACCAATGACGGCATCGGTATCGCCGGTCTCGGGTGGAACACCAAAGTCATAGATATAAAGGTGCTCGACGACACGGGCAGCGGCAACAGCATGGACGAGGCCACGGGAATTTACGATGCCGTCTCGGCTGGGGCCAAAGTGATCAATTTGTCTCTCGAGTCGGAACCTTGCGATGTCGACCCATCTGATTGCGGCCCCAACCAGGACGAAGAGGCGGCGGTCGAGTACGCCATTGCCCACGGGGTAGTGGTCGTGGCCGCCGCCGGCAATTACGATTCCCAGGACCCGATTTACCCGGCCGATTACCCGGGCGTGCTCTCGGTGGCGGCCAGTACCGACCAGGGTTCCGTTGACCCCGTGAATGGCGGCCCTTACCTCGATTTCTCGGAGTACGGGGACGCCGCCAATATCGCCGCTCCCGGGGTGAACGTGCTCTCGACCTGGTACGACGGCAACTACGCCGAAGAGAGCGGCACGTCCATGGCCGCACCCCACGTCTCGGCGGCGGCCGCCCTCGTGATGGCGGCTGACCCCACCCTGTCCGGGCCTCAAGTGACCACGTTGCTGCGCCAGACCGCGGCCCCGCTGGCGTCGGGCAGTGCTGCGATCGACGGCGGCCTGCTCAACGTGGGCGCAGCCGTGAAAGCGGCTGCCACCCGAGCGCTCCCGGAGTCGCTCGACGGGTACCAGCTCGTCTCTTCGGCTGGTGGGGTGTACAGCTCCGGCGTCGCCGTACCCCGGGGTTCGGAGGCGGGCCAACACCTGGTCCAGCCCATCGTCGGGGCGGCGGAGAAACCGGACGGGCTCGGTTACTGGCTGGCCGCCGGTAATGGCAGCGTTTTTTCTTTCGGGGATGCCCACTTTTACGGGTCAGCGGCGAATATGCACCTCATGTACCCGATTGTGGCCATGGCCTCCACGCCCGACGGCAAGGGTTACTGGCTGGTCGCAAAAGACGGAGGGGTTTTTGCTTACGGCGGCGCCCATTTCTACGGTTCGGCCACCAACTTGAACAAGACCAGCCCCATCGTGGCTATGGCCGCCACGCCCGACGGCAAGGGTTACTGGCTGGCGGCCAGCAACGGCCACGTTTTTGCCTTCGGGGACGCCCACTTTTACGGGCCGTCCACAGCCATCCGTTTCGCCCACCCCGTTACCGGCATGGCCGCCACGCCCGACGGTAAGGGCTATTGGCTGGTATCGAAGGACGGCGGCGTCTTCGCCTTCGGCGACGCCACCTTTTACGGATCGGAAGCGGGCAAGCCTCTGGCCCGGCCCGTCGTGGGCATTGCCGTCAGCCCCTTCGGCCTCGGCTATTGGCTGGCTGAGGCTGGTGGCCAGGTCTTTTCGTTCGGGTCGGCACCGTACGAGGTCTCCGGCAGCGGCAAGCTCTCGTCGGTGTCGGTCGTGGCCATCGTGAGCTGAGGGTCTCATCTCCGCCCAACCCGCCACTCTCGTGAAGTCGTCCCGACAACCATGGTGTTGGTCTGCGCCGCCGGAAATCCCCGGTGTCGGCGGCCTGTCGGGCTAAGGTCTTTTTTTAATTTTGTGCCCAGCCCTGCCGACTAATTACTATTAGGGCGACTGGGCGGGGACCGGGGCTGCAACCTGTTTCGGGACCAATGTGGACAATAGACGGTGGCCCCTCGCTCGGGGAGGCCTCAACAAGGTGACCCCTGACAATGAGCCGGCCGCCAGGCCCCCGGCCTGTAGGGCGCGGCACTGGCGGCGTGTGTTGTCGGCCCCCTTGCCGGTGGCGGTTGTGTGCCTAATGGCGTCAGCGTTTGCCGTCCACCCTGTTGGTGCCGAGACGGTCCCGGACAAGGCGGGCGGCGGCAACCTTTCGGCCGCGTCGGCGATCGAGGTTACCGGGTTTGGGTTCGGCCATGGTCACGGGATGGGGCAATGGGGCGCCTACGGTTACGCCACGTTGTACGGGTGGGGTTACCAGCAGATCCTGGCCCACTATTACGAGGGGGCCAAACTCGGCCATTTGGCGGTCCCCGAGCCTTATATCACTGTCCACCTCACGGATTTCGATGGCCATGACGCGGTTGCGTCGGCCCTCGGCGGGGGCGGGCTCGTCGCCACCTGGGCGGGTGGGGCTTCCGTGTCGGCCGCCGCCGTCGAAGTGACCCGTTCGGGCGGGAGACAGGTCATATCGTCCGGGCCCGGGTGCGAAGGCCCCTGGCGGGTGGTGGCCACCACTTCTTCTGCGGTGACGATCGCCGGCGCCAGCGGCGGCGGTGGCGGTGCCGCCGGTCTCTCGAGCTCGAACCTGGAAGCATGCCTGCCGGGCACCGGTGCCCGTGTCTACCAGGGCTACCTGGCTGCTAACCCCAGTGGCCAGACGGACAACATCGTTCCGCTCGAGGACTACGTGGACGGCGTAGTGGCCGCGGAAGCGCCGCCGGCTTGGGCCGACACGGGCGGAGAGGCGGCGCTCGAGGCGCTGGCGGTGGCGGCCCGAAGCGTGGCTATCGCTCTGGTGGCGTCGGAGGGTTCAATCTGCGACACGACGCAATGCCAGGTGTACAAAGGGCTCCCCGACCAGTACGGGGTGACCGCCGATACCGCTGTCAGCGCCACGGCCGGCCAGGTGCTCTACTGCGACGCTGGCAGCACCTGTGGCCCGGCGGGCAGTGTGGCGGTGGCCGAGTACTCCGCGTCGACGGGCGGCTACACGGCGGGGGGCGCCTTCCCGGCGGTGCCCGACCTTGGCGACGCGGTCGCGGCTAACCCGGTCCATACCTGGTCTGTAGACATCCCGGTGAGCCAGCTCGAGGCCACATTTCCCAAGGTGGGCGCGCTGCAGCAGCTCGTGGTCACGGAGCGTAACGGGCTCGGCCGGATGGGCGGCCGGGTCGAGGAGCTCGAGGTCATCGGCAGCAATGGGTCCGTCGGCTTGACCGGTAACGAGTTTGCCGCCGATCTGGACCTGAATAGTGACTGGTTCGCCGTAAAAGGCTTACAGGCGGCCCCGGCGACGACAACCACCTCCACCTCTCCTGCCGGCACGGCATCTTCTTCCGGCCCCCCAGGGTCGGCGAGTACGTCCAGTTCCACGGGCACATCGGGCTCTCCGAGTACCACGGGCGCAGGGACTTCGACGAGCGGAGGAGGGGCCCAGGCCGCGGCGGGTGCTGGCACTCCGGCCGGGAGCGGCACTTCGGCCGGTGCGGGACCGGCGGCACCGCCCAGTGAGGAGCAGCATGACGATCTGAGCAACGGCTACTGGGTCGCCAATTCGGATGGCGACGTGGCTGCCTTTGGCGAGGCAACGGCGTACGGGACGGCGGCCGGCACGACATTGCAAGGCATCGTGACGGGCATGGCGACAATGCCCGATGACAGGGGCTACTGGTTGGTGGGTAGTAACGGCGGTGTCCTTGCCTTCGGCGACGCCAGTTGGTACGGGTCCGCCAGCAAGCTTCAGCTAGCTCGGCGGGTAGTGGGCATGGCCGCCACTCCCAATGGCCGCGGGTACTGGCTGGTGGCGAGCGACGGCGGCATTTTCGCCTACGGGAACGCCCGTTTTTACGGTTCCACGGCCAGGTCCCACCTGAAGCAACCGATCGTCGGCATTGCCGCCACGCCGGACGGGCACGGGTACTGGCTGGTGGGGAGCGATGGCGCTGTTTTCTCCTTCGGTGACGCCCATTTTTACGGGTCGGCCGGCAATATCCGCTCAAAGCAGAGGGTGGTCGGGATCGTCCCCAGCTCGAACGGCCGCGGCTATTTCCTGGTCGGCAAAGACGGCGGGATTTTCGCCTATGGCGATGCCCGTTTTCTCGGCTCCCTTCCGGGCAAACGGGTCGCCGTCACCGTGGCGTCAGTGACGTCCACGAACAACGGCCGGGGTTATTACGCGGTGACCACCAGCGGCAGGGTCTTCGCTTTCGGGGTGGCCACCCCGGCACGCGACCTGGAAGGCGCCGGGCTCAGCCTGGCCGGGGCTGTCGCCATCGTAGGCTACCGCTCCCCAACCCAACCCTGACCGGGCCCAGCTTCGCTGGGCCCGGCTTTAGTAGTGGCTCGCCCTGCCGCACAGCCGAGGGCACTAGGCCGGCGCCACCTTCTCCAGCATGGCCACGTCGGCGTCGACCATCATGCGGACCAGATCCTCGAAGCTGACTTCCGGTTTCCAGCCCAGCACCTGGTGGGCGCGGGTGGCGTCCCCGATCAGGAGGTCCACTTCTGCCGGGCGGAAATAGCGGTCTTCCACCAGGACGTGGCGTTCCCAGTCCAGCCCGACGTGCCCAAAGGCTATTTCGCAGAACTCGCGTACGGAGTGCGTCTCGCCGGTGGCAATCACGTAGTCGGCCGGCCCGGGCTGCTGCAGCATCAGCCACATGGCCCTGACGTAGTCGGGTGCGTAGCCCCAGTCCCGCTGGGCGTCCAGGTTGCCCAGTGCCACGTGTTCATCGAGCCCGAACTTGATGCGGGCCACAGCATTGGTGATCTTGCGGGTAACGAACTCGAGGCCCCGGCGGGGGCTCTCGTGGTTGAAAAGGATCCCCGAGCTGGCATGCAGCTGGTAGCTCTCACGGTAATTGACAGTGGCCCAGTGCCCGTAGACCTTGGCCACCCCGTACGGGCTGCGCGGGTAGAACGGCGTCTGTTCCGTTTGTGGGCTCTCGACCACTTTGCCGAACATTTCCGAAGAGCTGGCCTGGTAAAAACGGATCGAAGGGTCGACCATCAAAATGGCGTCCAGCAGCCGGATGACCCCCAGGGCGGTGACCTCGCCCGTCAGTACCGGCTGCGCCCATGAGGTCATGACGAAGGACTGAGCGGCCAGGTTGTACACCTCGGTCGGCCTGTGGTCACGGAGGACGCGTATAAGCGAGGACTCGTCCAACAGGTCGGCGGCGACCAGAGTGATCTTGTCCGCGATGTGGGCGATGCGCTCGAAGGTCACGGTGCTGCTGCGGCGGTGGGCACCGACCACGTCGTACCCCTTCGACACCAGTAGCTCGGCCAGGTACGAGCCGTCTTGTCCTGTGATGCCTGTTATCAGGGCTGTCGGCATCCACCCAGCATGGCCGTCCCTGGAGCGCCCCGGCAAGCCGGCGCCCTTTGGTTACAGGGGCTCAAGGCCTTGGGGCTGGGGCTCGGCCCGCCTCTGCCTCGCCGGCGGGGGGCCTTCCGGCTCAGGCCGTTGTGGGATCAGGTCATCAGGGCGGCTGGCTCACGTGGCTTGGCCCCCCAGGGCCGCCGCCGGATGGCGGGTGGCCAGGTGGCGGGTGGCCAGGTGGCGGGTTGGTAGGCAGCGCCCGGACGGCGTCGTCCACGTTGGAAAAGACCCGGTCGTTGCCGATGGCGGCGAGGAGCCCGGAACGCCGGAGATCGCGGTGGGCGATCTCCGATGCCCGCGCGATCGCCACATGGACCCCCTCCCGTTCCAGTTCAGCCAGGAGCTCTGTCAGCACCTCGGCCCCCGTGTAGTCGATGTCGGGTATGGCGTCGCCGTCGAGGACCAGAGTGTGCACCGGCGGGGGCGCCTCCCGGATGACCTGGCGGATCCGGTCGGCGACATGGACGGCATTGCCGTACCAGAGGGGAGCATAAAGGAGGTATACGACCACCCCTGGCACCTGTTCGGTGGGCCGGCCGATGTCGGTTTGGATCCAGTGGTCTGTGCCCGGTTCTCGCCCGAGGACGGTGTCGCGAGGCCGGGCGGCCAACCGCGTCCGTTGCGCCAGGGCGAGGAGAGCGGCCGTGACCACGCCCTGTTCGATCCCGACGAACACCACCACGGCCAATGTGATGATGGCAAGGGCGAACTCCACAACGTTGAACCTGAAAATGGAACGCAGCACCCGGACGTGGAAGAGCTTCGACCCTACGAACATGAGGATGGCCCCCAGCGCCGCTTCGGGGAGGTCTTTCAAAAGCCCGGTGGCCACCAGCAAGACCAATACGACGGCGCCCGCGGCGACCAGGCCGGCGACCTGGGACCGCCCACCGGCCGACCCGACGACGGCAGTGCGGGGCGGGCTGGCATCGACGGCGAACGACCCGGCCAGGCCGGCCACCAGGCTCCCCGCCCCCACCGCGGCCAGGTCGATGTTGAAGTCTTCTGGTGCTGGGGGCTGTGCCGCGCCACCCGGGTTCGAGGGCGTCGACCGCACAGTAGCGGACGTCTGCACTATGCACAGAAAAGCGACCGTGATGGCCGTGACCAATAGCTTGCCCAACTGGCTCAAGGTGGCATGGGGAAAAGCCAGCTGAGGCAGGGCGGCGTGCACCGGCCCCACCACCTGTACCCCGTGACTTTCGAGGCCGGCGCCGCTGACAAGCGCGGTGGCGG
>Ga0335075_10019546_pt1 | contig 10012 bp, 7 predicted proteins | sample Lox_Sample_24_FD_206723 | JGI IMG/M metagenome (GOLD analysis project Ga0335075, IMG submission 206723) | Soil microbial communities from Loxahatchee National Wildlife Refuge, Florida, United States - Lox_Sample_2.4 | ecosystem: Environmental > Terrestrial > Soil > Wetlands | place: USA: Florida...
CGTCGGCGACGAGCTGATCGACCGGCTCGAGGAAGTCGCGCGCGTCGGCCTCGCCCCACTTGCCGAGCGCCGCGGTGAAGAACTGCTCGCCGTAGCCGTCGCTGGCGCGCGGGTTCAGCAGCAGCACGGTCCAGCCGCGGGCAGCGAGTTCCTGGTGGTACAGGTGCACCGGGTCAGCGGCACCGTTCCAGGCGTTGTGCGGACCGCCATGGATATCCAGCAGCAGCGGACGCGGCTGGTCGCCGGGATCTGGATCCCTGATGAGCCAGCCGTGCACGACCGTGCCGTCGGAGATCGTGAACTCCCGTTCCTCCCTGGTGAACAAATCCACGTCTGCCAGGCTCGCGCCGTGGCCGGTGCGCACCGTCTCTGAGCCCGCGGCCAGGTCCACGACCACGACTTCGCCGAACGACGTCGGCGTCGCCAGTACGATCGCTGCAGTGCGGCCGGAGACGGACATGCCCGTGACATTGCGGCCGGCCCCGGTCACCACCGGGCTCGGGGTGCCGCCCGTGGCGGGCACCGAGTAAACGTGCGTGCAGCCGCCGTCCCTGACGCAGAAGAGCGTTGTCTGCCTGTCCTCGCTGAACTGCGGCAGCGCGCCTGGGTAACCCGGACCGCCGGGCATCACGTTCCTGTCAAGGGCGGCAGCCAGATCGGTGACAGCACTGCGGTCACACGGCACTCTTAGCAGCCTGTTATGACCGAACGGGGATCCGGTCGTGCCGACGACCAGCAGCGCGGTCGCGTCTGGAGTCCATACGACCGGACCGCCGATGCCGTCGGCCAGGCCAGCCAGTTCCGGTTGCGCTGGCGCGCCTGTCACGTCGAGGACGTACACCGGCGCCCGGTCGGTCAGATCGGCGTCTGGTGCAGTCGCCGCGGCGAACGCGAGCCTGTCCGAGCCGGGCGACCACGCCGGCTCACCGGCGTGCCAGTCGCCATTGGTCACCTGCCGGCACTGCATGCCGTCGAGCTCGAGCACGTGCAGATGATTGCGGATGGTGCGGAGTAGCCCGGTGCCGTCGGCTTGGTAGTCAAGCCGGCCGGTCTCGATCGGCGCGCCAGCGCGGCGCGCCCGAGCCTGGTCGTCCTCGCCGGTCTCGGCGTGCTGATCGACCGGGCCGGCGAACGCGATCTTCGAACCGTCCGGGCTCCACCGAGGCGCACCCGCACCGAGCGGGAGCGTGGTCAGCTGCTCGGGTTCACCGCCGGCGGCAGGAAGCAGCCAGAGCTGCGGGGGTCCGTTCTGGGCCCGCAGGAATGCGATCTTGCTGCCATCCGGCGACCAGGCCGGCGCGACGTCCGACCGGCCCCGCGTCAGCTGCTCCGGCGCGCCTTCTGCTGCGCCGACCCGCCACAATGCCCGCACCTCGGTGTCGGCGGCGGCGTCGCTGGTGCGCAGCACGTAGACGACCTGGCTGCCATCGGGACTCAGCGCTGGCTGCTCGGGCACGGCAAACGTGGTCAGGTCGTCGATGCGCTGGCGTCGCGTCACCGGTGTTCCTCCTCGGTCGGGGATGGATAGCAGCTGCCATCGGCTTCAGCCTAAGAGGCCGATTCCGAATTCGGAATCGGCCTCTTATCGTCTCGTAAAGCGGCGGACTACAACAGCGGACCTTCGCTCGGCAGCTGGCCTGGCCCCTGTCAGGCCAGTGCGAGTGGCGGGGGCTCAGCTGCGCGGAGATGCGTAGCGGGCGGCGGCGGTGTCTAGCGCGCCGATCGCCAAAAGCAGTGCCGCGCCCGCAAACGGTATTGCCGCCAGCCCGTCGTGGCCGTCAGAGACCATCAGGGCACCAAGGACTGTCAGGAAGATCCCAACGGCAAGACGGATGGCCCCGAGGGCACGCAGGCGCGGGTACGCCCACGGTGTGATCTGGCGCCGTCCTCGCGCCCAGCTGGCAACGAGCTTGCTGGCGGGCCGGTGTGCAGTGGTGCTGTCCTTTAGCGCATACATCGGAATGACTCCTGTCCTCGCGATGCCTGGCCGCTCCGGGCATCTATCAATGTGATATCACATTGATAGATGGATTCGCAAGCGCTCAGGGCACGGCATCTCCCTGGGATCACAGCGGACGTGGCGCATGTCCGTCAGTCGCCGGCAGGCTGGCTAGGCTGGCAGGGTGGAGCTTCGAGCCGTCAAAGCGGCCAGGAGAACTGAGCTCGTGGCGTGCGCCACCGCGGCGGCGCGCAACGCGCAGGGACTGGTGCACGACGCCGAGGTGCTGGCGGAGTCGGGCTGCGCGGCGCGGGCGTGCTCCCTCGCCGCGCTGGCCGTTGAAGAGTGCGGCAAGGCCGCTAGCCTGATCGCCCTGGCGATGCTGTCCAGGAAAGCGAGGACCTGCGCACCCGCGGGCCGGATGCTCGAGTGGCACCAGCTCAAACAGCTGGGAGGCCTGCTGATCGCCACAGTGCCGCCTGATACGCCTGGCACTGGGCCCAAGCTTGCGGCCATGCCCGCCGGCCGGGCGAGGCAGATCCTGAGCGCGCTGAACGCGCCGGCGGACGAGGCAGACCGCCTCAAACGGCGCGGCCTGTACGTCGATATGGACCGGAACGGCCGGATCCGGGAGCCCTCGGAGATCACCGCAGCTGAGGCCGCCAGCCAGCTCGCCCAGGCGCGGCAGGCCGCCGCTTCGGCCAGTGTGCTGCTCGGACCGCAGGCACAGGCCCGGATCGCGGATCCTCCCGCGGCAACGATCAAGTTCGTGCGAGCGCTGGCATCCGAACTCGCCCGACCGGGAAATGGCCGAACTCCCGTGGCCGCCAGCGACGCCATGCTGCATGCGCTCAGCGAGCTCCACGAGGCAGCGGACGGCGCACACGTTCCGGTCCAGCCTCGACCATCGGAAGCGCCGGGCCTGAATGCCCGCCCAGGGCCGGGTTCCCTGTTCGATAACAGCGGCTTATCGTGGTGGCCCGAGACGCTGGCGCGTCGCCCAGATAGCGATAGCCGTCAGCAACGCTGTCATCGGAATCTCGCCGAAAAAGGCGTCAGCAAGGGATTCATGCCATGCTGCGCCGGCTGCGGCGGTTAGCACGTCAAACCAGGCGTCTAGGGCGAATAGCGTGGCGGTCATTGCCGCGACCGCAGCTAGGTAGGCCGACCGGCGCCGAAGCAAGATAGCGGTCAGGACCAGCCCGGCGATCTCCATCAGGTCTAGGCCCACCCAGACTGCGGACCAGTTGCGCACCTCAGCCTGGCCCCGGAGGACCGCGCCGAGCTCAAGCACCCACGCGCCCAGGCCGACGGCGACCACCGTGAGGATGAGCGGCAACTTACGGACTACCCGCGGATCGGGCCGCAGGACGAAGCTGATCCGCGGGCTGGCATAGTCAAGAATTCGTCGCACGCGCCTACTCTGACCGTTCGCCATGCAGCCGGCATCGGGGTGTACCCCGGCTGACGCCCTGAACCGGGGGACGCTCGTCAGGGGTGGCTCGCAGCGCACCGCAGTGAACTGCTCGACCCGCTGCGGTAGGCCGCCTGTGCGCCGTGAAGCCGTCCGGAGATCGACACGGCGCGTTCACGCTCTGGCGACCTGCGGCGCCCACACTGGCCGTTGTCGTGACGACTTCTCATGACCAGCGGCCGACTCGATCAGGTGCCCGGCTCGGCGCCAGTGCCGCCTGCAGGGTGACGGTCCTGCACGAAGAGGATGGAGCAACATGACGAGCTCAGATAACTCTCACGATGGCCACGACGCAACCGGGGCTGTTTGGCAGCCTGGCCAACCGGTCGTGCCGGGCGTCAGCCGACGCCGTTTCCTGCAATACACGGCGCTCGGCAGCGGGGCGGCCGCGACCGTCGGCGTCAGCAGCGGAACGGCGGCCGCCAGCGTGCGCGGTAGCTCGGCAGCGGCCAAGGCGCTCCCCAAGGGCTGGAGCGGGACCAGCGCCGATTTGAAGCACGTGGTGATCCTTATGCAGGAGAACCGGTCCTTCGATCACTACTTCGGAACGCTCAGCGGAGTTCGGGGCTTCGGCGACAAGCAGACCCTCACTTACCCGAACGGGACCAACATCTTCCAGCAGCCCGACACGGCTCGCACCGACCTCGGCTACCTGCTGCCCTATAACCTCACCGACCAGACCGACGGCGACCTCGACCACTCGTGGGACGGCGACCACGAGGCCCGGAACGGCGGGCAGTGGAACGACTGGGTTGCGGCCAAGGGCCAAGAGACGATGGGCTACTTCACCCGAACTGAGATCCCGTTCCAATACGCGGTGGCCGACGCCTTCACCATCTGCGATGGCTATCACCAGGCGATCATGGCTCCCACCAGCCCCAACCGGATGTACTTCTGGACGGGGACGTCGTCGGGCTGGATCAGCAACCCCAACGACTACGAAGTTGACTTCGGACCCGACGCGTCAACGCCTGAGGTGACGACTTACCCCGAACTGCTGCAGGCCGCCGGGATCGACTGGCGTGTTTACACCAACGACCAGGTGGGCGACAGCGGCAGCTACCCCGATTACTTCCTGGGCGACTATGGCGACAACCCCCTGTGGTTCTACCAGCAGTACAACAGCACCAACAGCCGCAACGGCGGGACCAGCCAGCTCGCGGTCCGCGGGGCTGTCACGCCCTGGCAGACCGACGCGGGGGCACCACCCCTCAGCCAAACCCACGCCGCATACGTGCTGTCCTCGTTCATCAATGACGTCAACAGCAACAACCTCCCGCGCGTGTCGTGGATCGTCGCCCCGGCCGGCTATTGCGAGCACCCCTCCTACACGCCCGACTACGGCGCCCACTACGTGAACACCGTCCTCCAGACGCTGTTCTCGAACCCGGAAGTATGGAACAGCACAGCGCTGTTCATCACCTACGACGAGCACGACGGATTCTTCGACCACCAGCTCCCGCCCTTCCCAGCGACGAGCGTCACCGACGAGTACATCTCGGGGTTGCCGATCGGCCCCGGGACCCGCGTGCCGATGCTCATCTGCTCGCCGTGGACCCGGGGCGGCTGGGTGGACTCCAACGTCTACGACCACACCTCGATGCTCAAGTTCCTGGCTGCCTGGACCGGCGTGAAGCCGGTCAACATCACCCCGTGGCGTGCGTCGGTGACCGGCGACCTGACCTCCGCGTTTGACTTCCGGCACCCGGACTTCTCGATCCCCGCCAACATCCCGACCCTCGTGCAGACCTGGGCCCTGACCCAGCTAACCGGCGGATCGACGACACCTCCGGCCGAAGGCGCTCAGCAAATGCCGGTCCAGGAGCCCGGATCCCGGCCACACCGCCCGAGCGACCACCAGCCCTTCGCCGACGTGACAGTGGACCGTAAGAGCAGCCAGGTCACCGCCGCCCTCACTAACACTGGCAAGGTGGGCGTCTCCTTCTCCGTCTACCCCGATAACTACCTGGCCTTCACCCCCACGCCTGTGACGGTGCTTCAGTCCTCCCCCGGCTCCTACGTCTGGGACGCGACGCAGACAGACGGGAATTACGCGTTCTCGGTCTACGGCCCTGACGGGTTCCTGACCAGCTTCGTCGGCCAGGTTGTGCCCGCCGGCCAGAACTCGGGCCAGGTGCCGGTCGTCACCGCAGCCCTGCAGTCTGAAGCCAAGACGGTCGAGCTCACGCTGGCCAACGAGGGCCAGGAGCAGATCCTCTACACCTTGACTCCGAACGACTACGAGGGTCGCGCCGAGGTGGTCAGCGTGAAGCTCGGCAGCCCCAGGACCATTAGCTGGCCGGCCGATCAGCACGGCTACTACGACGTGGTGATCACCGCCAACACCGCTGACGGCTTCCGCCGCCGCTACGCGGGCCGCATCGCCTGAACGACTACATCAGCGTAGCGCCCGGGACCTTTGGTCCCGGGCGCTACGTACTACGCCGAACGTGAAGCAGTCCCGCGGCCGGATGGTTGGCCTGGTCTCCGCCGTGCAGGGCGCCGGCCTCATCATCGGCCCGCTGATCGCCTCGATCTGCTGGCCTCCGGCATGTCCGGCAATTTGACCTTGCGGATCCTGCTCGGCCTCGGCGCGATACCCGGCCTCGCCGTGTTCTACCTGGGCCGGCAGATCCACGTGGCCGATGCCGCAGAGCATGCCGGCGAGGTGACTGCGGTGATGGCCTGGCAGATGCCGTTCCTGTCCATCCCCGGCGCCTTCGACCGTGCCGAGCTTGAGCAGACTTATAAGGAATTCTTGCTGAAGACGGTCGCCGAGATCGCGCCCGCGCCTGTGGTACCTGTCCCACCGTGGTGGCTGAGGGCGACCCGATTGAGGCCCTGGTCACCTCCGCGGAAGGCGCAGACCTGCTCGTACTCGGGACGCGAGGACGCTCTCCCTTTGCCGGGCTGCTGCTCGGCTCAGTCAGCCAGGCATGCGCCGCGCACGCTCGCTGCCCGGTGGTGCTGGTCAAGCGCGACAGCGAGACAGCCGAGGGCTGACCGGGTCGAGCCCGATGTCTACCTGATGTGCGCGACCGGCGCCGTCAGGGCAGCTTGCCCTGGACCGGAGCATTTGCCGGTAGCCATGCGGTTGGCGACGGCACGCGCCTGTGCGTTGGTGGCATTGATCTGATCAATGTAGGAGTTTGCGCTCGCGATCGCCTGCGACATGCTGGTCTCGGCCTTCGCGATCAGAGCTGGGGCTGAGTTCGGCCCCGGCTGCCCGGTTTTGCTCAGCCGCCGCTGGTTGGCGTAAGCATTCCGGATGTCGATCCTGACTGCAGCGATGTCCGCGTTCAGGGCCTGGCTATCGCCCATTGCGGACAACGCCGCGCCACTCACCCCGTGGGAAATCCCGACAGCAGTCGAGGCGGCGGCGCAGTACCTGTTGTCGCCGAGGGTGGCCTGCTTCTCGGTCGCCAAGCGGGACCGGGCGGTCGCGGCGTCGCCGGCGAAGCGGTCCACGTCGTCAGTGAGCTTCGCTCGCGGCGCGAGACTGGACGCCTGGTAGAGCGCGGCGAGGTTGGTCTGGGTGTTGTGCTGCACCGCCCGCACATTCGCCGAAGAATTGCTGTCCCCTTCCCCGGCCAGCTGATTCTCGTGCTGAGCGGTCGCGCGCAGCGCCGCGACGGCGCGGTTGTAGCGAGAACGGTTCGACTCGGTGAAGGTTGTGCGGTGGATTGTTCCGTCCGCATGCGGGATGGCCAGCGTCAGGTTGTTGCCGGTCAGCGTCCCTTGGGCAGTGCTGTGGAGGAACAGCCCGGAAGCGAAGGTGAGATTAACCGTTTTGCCGCTGACGGTGCCCGTGAACGGCACGCTGTTCTCAGACAGTGACGCCGCTGGCGCCGCGCCGCCGATGTTATCGGCGGTGAGCGTGCCCGCGACGTGGCCGCGGCTGGCCGTTCGCCACTGGATGAAGGCGATCTCTGATTTGTCGTTCGCCAGGTAGGTGCCTGGGCTGTCGGCTGAGTGGACAGAAGTAGTCGACGACCCGGTGCAGCCCGCCACGGCGAGCAGCACGCCGACCGCCGCGCAGGCAATAATGAAGTGTTTCATCGCGTCACCTGGGCTTCGTGAAACTAGAGACGCCAGAGAGCGGTGAGCAGAGCGTTACTTAGCCAGCAATGGTATTTCGGGTTGTTACCCGCTCTGTCGATCGCCAACCGGCCGGCCGCCTGACCGTGCCCGCCGGCAGCCGCGAAGGAAGCCGGATCGTAGCGTGGTCGGCGTGACTCGGGATCTGCTACCTGATGGGGTGATTGTCGCGTTCGGTCATAGCGGTCCCCTTATCTGCGCGCCCTGCGAGCACGAGTGGTGATCGAGGAGCTCGCCCGCGATCGTCTCGGCTTTGAGCGGCTTCGTCCGGGTCAGCTGCGCGCGGTGGAGGCGCTGGCAGACGGGCGGGACGTGCTGGCCGTGCTGCCGACAGGCGGCGGGAAGTCGGCGATCTACGAACTGGCCGGGCTGCTGCGGCCCGGGCCGGTGATCGTGGTGTCGCCGCTGATCGCGCTACAGGATGATCAGCTCGCCCACCTGCGCGCAAGCGGCCTGCCGGCGATCGTCCTGAACTCTCAGCAGTCGGCCAGCGCACATGCTGCGGCGCTGCTCGCCTCGTGCGATTCGGACACGTTTGTCTTTCTGTCACCTGAGCAGCTGGCCATCCGGGAGACGCGGGATACGCTCGTGCGCGCTCGGCCGGGCCTTTTTGTCGTAGACGAAGCGCACCTGATCAGCCAGTGGGGTCACGACTTCCGGCCCGACTACATGATGCTCGGCGCGCAGGGGGAGGCAGTGGGCGCGCCGGTCCGCCTCGCGCTCACCGCCACGGCCGCGCCGCCGGTACGGGCAGAGATCATCCGGCGCCTCGGCCTGCGTGATCCCGAGGTGGTGATCGGTGACTTCGACCGGCCGCAGCTGCACCTGTCAGCCCAGCATGTGGCCGCTATCCGCAGCAAAGACCGCGAACTGGTGCGCGCCGCCGCAGAACTCGGCGGCGCCGGGATTGTCTATGCCGCGACGCATGCAAGCGCGCAGCAAGCGCACGACGCACTGGCTGCGGCAGGCGAACAGGTGCGCCTGTATCACGCGGGCCTCGGCGGGCGGGAGCGGCACGACGCGATGACCGCGTTCCTGGACGGATCTGCGCGCATCATCGCCGCCACCGTCGCCTTCGGCATGGGAATCGACAAACCGGACGTCCGCTGGCTGGTGCACTATGACCCGACGCCCTCCCTTGACGCGTACTACCAGGAGATCGGACGCGCTGGCCGCGACGGCGAGCGAGCACAGGTACGGCTGCTGTACCGGTACGAGGACTTCGACTCCGCACAGCACCTGCTCGCGCGGGGCGTCTCCGGCGCGCCGGTCGCCCGGGTAGCGGCCATGCTTGCCGCCGGTGAGCGGATTGAGCACGGGACACGACAACAGACGGCCGCCCTCACCCGGCTGGCCGACCTGGGCGCGGCGACCTGGCAGGCGGACGGAGAGGTCAGGTGGGCGGAGACGATGAGCGTCGAGGCGGCGCTCGCGGCATCTGATGCGGAAACCGAGCGCGAGAACGAGATCGAGCGAACCCGGCTGACGATGATGCGCCGCTACGCGGACCACACCGGCTGCCGTCGATCCTTTCTGCTCACCTACTTCGGGCAGGACTATTCAGGCCCCTGCGGGAACTGCGACAACGACCTCTCACGCGCCGAGCAGCCGCCAGACTCCGTCCCGTTCCCGGTAGGCGTGCGGGTGGTGAGCGAGCGATGGGGCGAAGGCACGGTGCAGCGCTACGACGGAGATCACGTCACGGTGCTGTTCGACGAGCACGGCTACCGCGAACTGTACGTGCCGCTGATCCGTGACCACGGCCTCCTACGGCCCGGATGAGGCGTCACGTCGCCAGCGTGCTCGCTGGTCGGTGGCTGCCTGGATGACGTGTGCGGGCTGGTAAGACGGGTACCTGTTCGACCGAGGGGTAACGGGTGATTTCAGCCGACTGTGAGTGGCCATGGGACTGAGTGAACGGTGGGCCGCGGACGCTCTGGTGATCTTCGGGATCACCGGAGACCTGGCGCGGAAGATGACATTCCCGGCGCTCTACCGGCTGGAACGACGCGGCGCGCTGACTTGCCCTGTGATCGGCATCGCGCCCGATCCGCTGACCACGCAGGAGCTGGCGCAGCGGGCGCGCCAGGCAGTCGCGGACTCCGGCGAACCGCTTGACGAGGCGGTGTTCTCCCGGCTTGCCAGGCGACTGACCTATCTGGCCGGCGACGCGACCGATACGCAGCTGTACAAGTCGCTGGCAGTACAGCTGTCGGGGGCGCGGCGGCCGTTGTACTACCTGGAAGTGCCGCCATCGTTGTTCGCGCCGATCGTGGAGCGGCTCGATGCCTTCGGCCTGCTTGGGGATGCGCGGGTGGCGGTGGAGAAGCCGTTCGGCCAGGACCTGGCGTCTGCGCGGGAGCTGGGCGCTCGCCTGGGCCAGGTCCTCGACCAGCAGCAGCTCCTGCTCGTAGATCACTTCCTGGCCAAGGAGCCGGTGATCGAGATCGAGTACCTCCGGTTCGCGAACGTCGCCATGGCCGATCTGTGGCACCGCGTCA
>Ga0335075_10019548_pt1 | contig 10012 bp, 8 predicted proteins | sample Lox_Sample_24_FD_206723 | JGI IMG/M metagenome (GOLD analysis project Ga0335075, IMG submission 206723) | Soil microbial communities from Loxahatchee National Wildlife Refuge, Florida, United States - Lox_Sample_2.4 | ecosystem: Environmental > Terrestrial > Soil > Wetlands | place: USA: Florida...
GACGCCACGCAGGGTGCGAATGGCCTCGGGGCCGAGCTTGCGGCGCAGGCCATGGATGTAGACCTCGATCGCGTTGCTCTCGACGGCCTCCTCCCAGCCGTAGAGCCGATCCTCCAGCTGCGAGCGCGACAGCACGGCTCCGGGCCGCTGCAGCAGCGCCTCGAGCACCGCATACTCGTGCGGCGAGAGCGACACCGGTTTGCCATCCCGCTCCACGGCATGGGTGACAGGATCGAGTCGAATGCCGCCATGCTGGATGCACGGATCGCCGCGGCCGGCGGCGCGACGCAGGACCGAGCGCATGCGCGCAGCGACCTCATCGAGATCGAATGGCTTGACGATGTAGTCGTCGGCGCCGGCGTCGAGCCCCGCCACACGATCACGCCGCTCGTCGCGCGCCGTGAGGATCAGCACCGGCGTCGCATCGCCGCGCGCTCGCAGCTCGCGCAGCACCTCGAGACCGTCGCGACCGGGCAGGCCTAGATCCAGCAGCACCAGATCGAAGCGGTCGGTGTGCAGCGCCGTGGCAGCACTGAGGCCATCGCGCATCCAGTCGACGGTGTAGGTCTCCTGGCGCAGCGCCGTTTGCAGGCCCTGCGCGATCATCGGGTCATCCTCTACGAGCAGCACTCGCATGGCGGTATTCTGCCTGCTCGCGGCGCTTACCGGGCTGTCTTGTCAGTGCCCTCGCCAGCTGGTCCAAGCCCATCCTCGTCATTCACGGCGGCCGGGACTACCGCGTGCCGCTGGAACAGGGCGTCTTCGCCCTTCACGTGGGGCCACGGCAGCATCACCGGGCCGCCTCAGGCGTTCAGGGTTCTCTTATCGCTCGGCCGCACGGTAAAGCCGCCCGACTTCTCATCCGCCTGCAGCGACAGCAGTGATCGCTTCTGCCCCTCGGCCAGCAGATCATTGAATGAGCGGAAGCCATAGGCACGCTCGTTGAAACCCGGGTGGCGGCGCTTGATGGCCTGTTTGATCATCGAGCCCCAGATGGATTCGCTCTCACCGCGCTCCTCGAGCAGCGCATCGAGCGTCTCGACGACGAGCTCGAGGGCATCGTTGAGATCCGGGCCGCGATTGCCTGGCGTTCCCGCTTCAGAATCGGCAGCCGCGGGTCCGCCTGTTCCGGTCCAGCCGACACCATGGCTACCCTGGGTTGAGCCGCTACCCACGGAGCTGGGCGCAGAAGCGGCCGGCGCCGGAGCTGGCTGGGGCATGGCACTGCGTCGTCGTGACTTGGATGGCTGCTTGCGCACCAGGTCATCGTAGTAGATGAACTCATCGCAGTTGTTGATGAACAGGTCCGAGGTCGAATTCTTGACGCCGACGCCGATGACCGTCTTGTCATTCTCACGCAGCTTGCTGACCAGCGGTGAGAAGTCTGAATCGCCGCTGATGATCACGAAGCTGTCGACGTGCCCCTTGGTGTAACAGAGATCCAGGGCATCGACGACCATGCGGATGTCCGCGGAATTCTTGCCGGACTGGCGCACATGCGGAATCTCGATCAGCTCGAAGGCGGCCTCGTGCAGCCCGCGTTTGAACTCCTTGTAGCGGTCGAAGTCGCAGTAGGCCTTCTTGACCACGATGTGCCCCTTGAGCAGCAGCCGCTCGAGCACCTTCTCCACATCGAAGCTGGGATAGCTCGCATCCCGGGCACCCAGGGCAATATTTTCAAGGTCGAGGAAAACCGCCATGGTGGCGTCGGAAGTTCCGGCATTGGCTCGATTAGTCATCTCTCTCCACGGCGCCGCTTCCGGCGCCGCCGCAGACGCGGCAGTGGCAACCGAGCGCAAGGATACGCCTCCCGGCCGACTCGTCGTACAATCATGGGTGCCCCCCGGCAAGCCCCCTACCCCGGAGTCTGCATGCAGTACCGCCCGCTCGGCCGCACCGGATTGCTTGTCTCCGAACTGTGCCTGGGCACCATGACGTTTGCGGGCCGCGGCTTCTGGAAGGTCGTGGGGACCCTGGACCTGCCGGCCGCCACCGAACTGGTCGAGCGTTCACTGAGCGCCGGCGTCAACTTCATCGACACGGCAGATGTCTACGCCGAAGGGGAGTCCGAGCGCCTGCTGGGCCTCGCGCTGCGTAATCTGTCGGTGCGGCGCGAGGACGTGGTGCTCGCCACCAAGGTACGCGGTCGCACCGGCGCCGGCCCGAACGATGTTGGCCTGACGCGCAAGCACATCCTCGCCTCGGTGGAAGCGAGCCTGCGGCGGCTGCAGACCGACTACATCGATCTGTATCAGATCCACGGCTATGACCCCCTGACGCCGCTCGAGGAGACGCTGCGCGCGCTGGACAACCTGGTCAGCCGCGGCCTGGTACGTTATGTCGGCTGCTCGAACCTCGCGGCCTGGCAGCTGATGAAGGCGCTGGGGCTGGCCGAGCGCGAGCGCCTGACGCGCTTCGAGTCGCTGCAGGCCTACTATTCGATCGCCAGCCGCGACCTGGAGCGTGAAATCGTGCCGCTGCTGCAGGACCAGGGCGTCGGGCTGATGGTCTGGAGCCCGCTCTCGGGCGGGCTGCTGAGCGGCAAGTTCACCCGCGGCAGTGGCGGCCCGGCCGATGCACGTCGATCCAGTTTCGATTTCCCGCCGGTCGACAAGGAGCACGGTTTTGCCGTCGTGGAGACGATGCGGCCGATCGCCGCCGCGCATGGGGTCTCCGTGGCGCGCGTGGCCATAGCCTGGCTGCTGCAGCGGCGCCCCGTCACCAGCGTGATCATCGGCGCCAAGACACTCGAGCAGCTCGATGACAACCTGGCCGCGGCCGAGCTGACGCTGAGCAGCGAGCAACTCGCGCAGCTGGATCAGGCGAGCGCGCTGAAGGCCGAGTATCCTCACTGGATGATCGATCGCCAGAGCGCCGAGCGCGAGCCGGGTGCACGCCCCACGATGCAACGAGGCAGCCCTGAGTCCTCGCGCAGCGAGGCTGCGCAGGAGCAGGCTCGCGGGACGCGCCACTGAGAGCAAGTCCGATGACCGACCTGCATCGACGTCGTTTCCTGCTCTGGGGTGGTGCCGCTGGTGCGGGCATGGCACTGGGCTCGCTGTCCTGGTGGGCCGCCGCGCTTGCCTCCGATCACTTCCCGGTCACCCACACCGCCGTGCAGTGGCAGCGACTGCTCGGGCCGGCCCGCTACGACATTCTGCGCAATGGCAGCACCGAGCGCCCCTTCAGCAGCAGGCTGCTGCACGAGCGGCGAGCCGGTGAATTCGTCTGCGCGGGCTGCGGCACCGCGCTGTTTTCCTCGACGACAAAATTCGACAGCGGCACGGGCTGGCCGAGCTTCTGGGCGCCGCTGCCGCACGCCGTGCTCACGCGGGCCGACCGCTCCTTCGGCATGGTGCGCACCGAAGTGATCTGCAGCGGCTGCGGCGGACATCTCGGGCATGTGTTTCATGATGGCCCGCCGCCCACGGGTCTGCGCTACTGCATGAATGGGCTGGCGCTGGTGTTTCGCGCGACGAGGGCGGCGGGGGCGCCGCAGAGCTCATGAGAGCGTCGTGGCCGCCCGCAGCGCCTGTCAGAACTTTTGCCCGTACAGCCGCGGTCACGGGGTGCGCGGTCATTGCGGGACTGCTGCTCGTCCTCTGCGTCCTGCACGCAGCGGTGACACACGCAGACGAACAGCCGCGCCTGCTGCCGGCCCCGGCGCTCGATGAGCCCGCCGGTCGCACCCGGCCCGAGGTTGCCGTGCTGGCGGGAGGCTGCTTCTGGGGTGTGCAGGGCGTCTACCAGCACGTACAGGGTGTGCTGGATGCCGTCTCCGGTTACACCGGTGGCAGCGAGGCCAACGCGCACTATGAGCTCGTCAGCGACGGGAACACCGGGCACGCCGAATCAGTGCAGATCACCTACGATCCGCGTCGCATCAGCTACGGGGCGCTGCTGCAGATCTTCTTTTCAGCGGTGCATGATCCCACCGAGCTCAACCGCCAGGGCCCGGACGAGGGCTCCCAATACCGCTCCGCAGTCTTTCCACAGAACCCCGAACAGGCCCGCATCGCCGCAGCCTACATCGCGCAGCTGAACGGTGCGCATGCCTTCGCCTCCCCGATCGTCACGCGCATCGAGCCCGGACATACCTTTTACCCTGCCGAGGCCTACCACCAGAATTACCTCGCCTCGCACACGGCCTTTCCCTATATCGTCATCAACGATCTGCCCAAGATCGTCGCGCTGCGGCGGCTGTTTCCACAGCGCTATGAGCGCAGTGCCGTGCTCGTCGCTCAGGTCAAGCCTTCCCACTGAAGGCTGCGTACGCCTGCGCACTGGGCCAGGTGCTCGATGAAAGCCGGCGTATCGGGCGAGCGCGAGGGACGCAGCTCCCGCACTTCGAATACCAGAGTCCGTCGCTGACTGGTGGGCTCCAGGCGGATGTTGGCCGCCGTGATGGTCAGGCCGGCGTCATCCAGAATACGACGGATCTGCAGCTCGCTCGGTCCCTCGGCGTCGAGGTCCAGGGCGAGCCGCGCGCCATGCTGCTGGCGCAGGCGCTCCTCGAACCACTCCAGGCCCCAGAGCGCAAACAACCCGATCGCGGTGGCCGCCAAGCCAAGTGCAATCTGACCGCCGCCAAGACACAGGCCGATGACCGTAACCAGCCACAGCGTCGCGGCTGTGGTGACGCCGGTGATCATATTGCCCCGACGCAGGATGGCGCCGCCGCCGATGAAACCAACGCCGGTGAGGATGCCGAGCGGCAGGCGCATCAGATCGTTCATCACGAAGGAGGTCGGCTGCCGCCCCGCGGTGGGCAGCAGCGCATTCATCTGCAGCATCGCGAGGGAGGCGGCCAGACACACCAGCAGCGTCGTGCGCATGCCGGCGGCCTTGCCGTGCTCGCGCCGGTTGTAACCGATCGCTATCCCCACCAGCATCGTGAGCGCCAGACGCAGCGCGACGTCCGTCCATGTCAACGGCGCAAACATCGGCATCATGAGGTCTCAGCGCCTCTTCGGTAGGTACAGATCGGTGAGCGTACCCTCGTACGCTTCCGCGGCAAAGGCAACTGTTTCGGAGAGAGTCGGATGGGCATGGACGGTCAGGGCGATGTCGGCTGCATCAGCGCCCATCTCCACGGCCAGGCAGAGCTCGGCGATGAGCTCCCCGGCATTGGGACCGACGATACCCCCGCCCACCACCCGGTGGCTCTGCGCGTCAAAGAGCAGCTTGGTGAAGCCCTCATCGCGGCCGAGCGACAGCGAACGGCCACTGGCAGCCCACGGGAAGCTGCTGCGCTCGACGGCGATTCCCTGCGCCTTGGCGGCCAGCTCGGTGAGCCCCACCCAGGCGACTTCCGGGTCCGTATACGCCACGGCCGGGATCACGCGCGCATCGAAGTGACTCTTCTGTCCGGCCGCAACCTCTGCGGCCACCTTGCCCTCGTGCGTTGCCTTATGAGCGAGCATCGGCTGCCCGGCGATGTCACCGATCGCAAAGATGTGCGGCACGTTGGTGCGCATCTGCCTGTCGGTCGGAATGAAGCCGCGCTCATCGATATGCACGCCAGCGCGCTGCGCCTCGATGCGCCGACCATTGGGCACACGCCCGACCGCGACCAGCACATGATCGTATTGGGCGCTGCTGGCCGACTTGCCCTGGAAATCCACCTGCAGCCCCTCGGGCGTGGCGCGCACGGCGCTGACGCGCGTGTCGAGCAGGATCTGGCCGTACCGTGCCCGGATGCGCTTCTCGAGCGGTCGCACGAGGTCGGCATCGCAGCCGGGCAACAGCTGGCCGGTGAGCTCCACGACATCGATGCTCGCCCCGAGTGCCTCGTAGACGCAGGCCATCTCCAGGCCGATGATGCCGCCGCCGATCACCAGCATGCGCCCCGGATCGGGCGGCAGTTCCAGCGCGCCGGTCGAGTCGATGATGCGCTCATCTGCGGGCAGGAACGGCAGCCGTGCGGCTTCCGATCCGGCCGCGATGATGCATTGCTCGAAGCGGATGCTCTCGGTTGATCCGTCCCGGTTCACCTGCACGACGTGCGGGCTGAGAAACGTGCCGGTGCCGCGCACGACCTGCACGTGCCGCTGCCGCGCGAGTGTTGCGAGGCCCCCGGTGAGTCTCTTCACCACACCGCTCTTCCAATCACGCAATCGGTCGAAGTTCAGCTGCGGCTCGCCGAAAACGATGCCGTGCTCGCGCATGGCGTGCGCATCCTCGATGACCTTGGCCGCATGCAACAATGCCTTGGAGGGAATACAGCCGACATTCAGGCACACACCACCGAGCTGCTCCCAGCGTTCCACGAGCGTGACGGAAAGACCCAGATCCGCCGCTCGAAAGGCCGCGGTATAACCACCCGGGCCCGCGCCCAGTACGAGCAGCTGCGTGCTGTGAGTCGCCTCGGCCTCCTCGGCCGCGGAGATCTGGGGCGCCCTCGTCGCGGGGGGCGCGGGCCTGGCTGCGACCGGGGCAGCTGCTGCGGACGCGCTGCTCGCTGGCGCCGCGCTGGCAGTGGCATCAGCACCGGCAGCATCGGCCACGCGCAGGCGCGCAATCGGCGATCCCTTGGAGATGTGTGAGCCCTTCTGCACCAGCAGCTCACTGATCTCGCCGGCCGCCGTCGAGGGCACATCCATGGTGGCCTTGTCGGTCTCCAGCGTGATCAGCGGGGTGTCCACCTCGATGCGATCACCGGGCTTGACCAGCACCTCGATGACGACGACATCCTTGAAGTCGCCCAGATCCGGGCAGCGCAGCTCCAATTCGCTCACGGCTGCAGGCTCACGGTACGGCCTCGAGCAGCTGCGACACGTCCGCCAGAGCGCTGGCGATGTAGGCTGCGAATCGCGCCCCCGCGGCGCCGTCGATGACGCGATGATCGTAGGAGAGCGACAGCGGCAGCATCAGCCGCGGCACGAAGCCACCCTCGCGATAAACCGGACGCATCACGGCGCGCGACACCCCAAGGATCGCGACTTCGGGCGCATTGATGATCGGGGTGAAAGCCGTGCCGCCGATGCCACCGAGACTGGAGATGGTGAAGCTGCCGCCCTGCATCTGTGCCCCCGAGAGCTTGCCGGTGCGGGCGGACTGCGCGAGCTCGGACAGCGCACGCGCGGTCTCGTAGATATCCATGCGATTCGCATCGCGGATGACCGGCACCAGAAGACCCTGGGGCGTATCGGCAGCAAAGCCGATGTGAACGTATTTCTTCAGTACCAGGTTCTCGCCGCTCTCATCGAGCGAGGCGTTGAATTCGGGATAGCGCTGCAGCGCGCGCACGCAGGCGCGCACCACGAACGAGAGCGTGGTCAGCTTGATGCCGGCGAGCTCGGCACGATCCTTCAGACTCTGACGCGTCTGTTCGAGCTCGGTGATATCGGCCTCATCGAACTGCGTGACGTGCGGCAGATTCACCCAGCTCGCGTGCATGCGCTGGGCGGTGATCCGCCGCACACGGCTCAGAGGCTTGAGCTCGGTCGCACCGAACTGCGCGAAGTCCGGAACGCTCACGCGCGGCAGGACACTGCCGCCCCCTGCACCACTCGCGGCACCGCCGCCGGCACCGCCCGCGAGCACCGATTTCACATAGGCCTTCAGATCCTCGGCACTGATGCGACCCTTCTCGGCCGTGCCGCGTACACGTGACAGATCCGCGCCGAGCTCGCGCGCAAGCTTGCGCACCGAGGGACTCGCGTGGGCGCGCGAGAAGCCGATCTCATTGATGGGGGGCAGCTGCGAGAGGGCTGACGGGGCAGCCCCGCCGGCGAAGCTGACGCTGGGAGCCGCACGCGCGGTCGGTGTGGCCGGGGTCGGGGTCGGGGCCGGGGCCGCGGGCGCGGGCGCTGGGGCCGCGGCGGCCGCCGCTGGAGTGGGTTCGGCGGTGGTGGGTTTGCCAGACGCAGCGGATGAAACGGAGCCCGCCGGAGTCGCAGCGCTCGGTGCCGGCGTCTCGGCAAGCTGCAATGTGGCGATTTTGCTGCCGGTCGAGACATGCGAGCCACGCTGCACGTGCAGCGCTTCGATGACACCGGCCTCGGGCGAGGGCACGTCCATGGTGGCCTTCTCGGTCTCGAGCGTCAGCAGCGGTGTGTCCACCTGCACGCTGTCGCCGACCTTTACCAGCACATCGATGACGGCCACGTCATGAAAGTCGCCCAGGTCGGGCACCTGAATGTCTTTGGAGGCCACGCCGATCCTTTGATGTCGGGGGTTCGTGCCGCTCAGCTGGTGATCGGATCGGCCTTCGCGGCGTCGATACCGAGGGTCGCGAGCGCACCGGCGACCCGCGAGGGTTCGATGCGGCCCTGATCGGCCAGCGCCTTGAGGGCCGCCAGGCTGATGAACGCGCGATCGACCTCGAAATGTGCGCGCAGCGGTCCACGCGCATCGCTGCGCCCGAAGCCATCGGTGCCCAGTGTCGCATAGCGCTGCGACAGCCACGGCCGGATCTGCTCGGGGACATTGCGCACGTAGTCGGTCGCGGCGATCAGGGGACCTGCGCATTCGCCCAGCAGCTCGCGCACGTAGGGCACGCGCGCCTGCCCCGCCGGGTGCAGCAGATTCCAGTGATCGCAGGCGAGCGCCTCGCGCCGCAGCTCGCTGAAGCTGGTGATCGAGTACACGTCTGCCGTGACACCGAACTGCTGCTCGAGCAGCTCGGCAGCGGCCAGGCATTCGCGCAGGATCGTACCGCTGCCAAGCAGCGTGACGCGCTCGGTATTCTTCCTGCCGGCGCCGGCCGGTTTGCCGGCGACCCGTACGCGATAGCCGCCGCGCAGGATGCCGCTCTCCGTACCCGCCGGCAGGGCGGGCTGCGCGTAGTTCTCGTTCATCAACGAGATGTAATAGAAGATGTTCTCATTCTGCGTGTACATGCGCCGCAGGCCATCCTGGATGATGACGGCGAGCTCATAGGCGTACGTGGGGTCATAGGCGCGACAGTTCGGAATGGTCGTGGCCACGAGCTGGCTGTGTCCGTCCTGGTGCTGCAGGCCCTCTCCCGCAAGCGTCGTGCGACCGGCCGTGCCGCCGAGCAGAAAACCGCGTGCCTGCATGTCCCCGGCCGCCCAGAGAAAGTCGCCGACACGCTGGAAACCGAACATCGAATAATAGATATAGAAGGGCACCATGCCGATGCCGTGATTGGCATAGGAGGTCGCCGCCGCCAGCCACGAGCACACCGAACCCGCCTCGGTAATGCCCTCCTCGATCATCTGCCCTTTCTTGTCCTCACGGTAGGACATCAGCGTTTCGGCATCGACCGGCGTATAGAGCTGGCCGACCGAGGAGTAGATGCCGACCTGGCGAAACAGTCCTTCCATGCCGAAGGTGCGTGCCTCATCGGGCACGATCGGCACGATGTGCTTGCCGATATCGCGATCCTTCAGCAGCGCCGTCAGCACGCGCACGAAGGCCATGGTCGTGGAGATCTCGCGTTCCCCGGTACCATCGAGAATCGAACGGAATGCCTCCAGCGAGGGCACCGTCAGCGACGGTGCACTGGGTTTGCGCGCCGGCAGATAACCGCCCAGCGCGCGGCGCCGGTCGTGCAGGTAGCGCATCTCAGCGCTGTCCTCGGGTGGTTTTCTGAACGGCAGGCGCTCCAGATCCTCATCGGGCACGGGAATGTTGAAGCGATCGCGCAGCTCGCGCAGCGCATCCACATCGAGCTTCTTCTGCTGATGCGCGACCATCTGCCCCTCGGCGCTCTTGCCGAGGCCGAAGCCCTTCACCGTCTTGGCGAGGATGACGGTGGGCTTGCCCTGCGTGCGGACCGCGGCATCGTAGGCCGCATAGACCTTGCGCGCATCGTGGCCGCCGCGATTGAGATGCCAGATGTCCTCATCGGACATGTTGGCCACCATCTCCTTGAGCGCCGGATCCTTGCCGAAAAAGTGCTCGCGTGTGTAGGCCCCACCCTTGGCCTTGAAGTTCTGATACTCGCCATCGACGCACTGCTCCATGACTCGGCGCAGGGTGCCCGCCGTGTCACGCGCCAGCAGCGGATCCCAGCGCGCGCCCCAGAGCACCTTGATGACATTCC
>Ga0335075_10019550_pt1 | contig 10012 bp, 14 predicted proteins | sample Lox_Sample_24_FD_206723 | JGI IMG/M metagenome (GOLD analysis project Ga0335075, IMG submission 206723) | Soil microbial communities from Loxahatchee National Wildlife Refuge, Florida, United States - Lox_Sample_2.4 | ecosystem: Environmental > Terrestrial > Soil > Wetlands | place: USA...
ACTCATCCGCCAGTCCTTAACCCATCTGAAACCTGGCGGGTACCTCGAACTTGCAGGCTCCGTGCCCCTGTTCGCGTCTGATGACGGCACCCTACCTGAAGGAACAGCATACGTCGAAATGGCGCAAATCTACTTTGATATGGCCGAGCGTATCGGAGCTTCCGGCAAGACACCATTGAAGTGGAAATCGATGCTGGAAGAAGCAGGCTTCGAAGACGTCACAGAGAATATCCTCAAGATCCCAACCAACCCTTGGCCGAAGGATAAAAGGCTGAAGCAGATAGGAGCGTTTGAGGTGGCGCATTTCCGAGACGGGGTCAAGAATGTTTTTGCGAGAGGGTACACACAGGTTCTAGGGGGTGACCCGAATTATTTTGACATTAGGTTTGCCCAGGCAAGGGAGGAGGTGTTGGACCGGAATATGCATAGTTATGTGCCTTTGTGAGTGATCTGCGAGACTTGACAGGTGATGGCATCCGGAGCTGACCGTTTCCGCAGTTATGTAGTTTATGGAAAGAGACCGGAGAAGCTAAGAGATTGTGGATGACTGGAAGTATTAAGCAAGTCTGGAATGAGAGACGTTAGGTTATGGATGGATTGATCCTGGGTGATGAGGCTCCAAGCTTTTTGCGTACGCCACACTCAAAACGATCATTTGCCCAGCCGTCTAAGAGCCCAGCCCAAAAGCATTCGAACGGAGTTTAGCAAGCTTCCTTTCTTCAGTTCCGCAAAGGGTCTGGGCGAATATCCTTTGGCACATTTCCCTTCAAGCAAGCGTGCACATTTACGCTCAGCGAATTCCACTCTGAGTAACAACATCAAGAACCTCTACCACACTAGAAGATTCTGGGCGATCGAAGGAAAGCCTTGGGTTTCGATCTCGATCCTGGGTATCAGAGGTACGTAGGGATTGGACTGCTTCGGTCTCTTCAGTCTCTTCGTAGAAGCCACTCTCTTCGAACAGGAGATGCAGAATCATCAGTATCTTCATACGGCTTCAATGTCTCAGCGATAGAATTGTGATTGCACCGGACAGCAATATCGTAGGCGGTACTCCCAAACCCGTCCCTAATGCTAGTACTGGGGCAGCGGCAAAGTGAAGCGGAGTGCGTCCGTAAAGCAGTGGAATGTTCACGTCGGCCCTTGCTTCGATGAGCGTTTCTACAACCTCTTGGTGGTCCCGATTGAAGGATTTGTTAGTAGATCATCGCATACAGGTCGGGGAGCGTTTTTGGAAGTTGTCCGAGTTCCTGTAGTATATCCGCCTCTATCTTCATTCGCTGAGGGTCACATAGGTTTTGCAACTGCAGACTGACCGAGGATTCACACGCGCGACCTTCATGCCATGTGCACCTCTTTTCAACGTCTCCACAATGAGACCTTTCACATTGCTCGACACTTGACCACTAAGGAACCTCTTCTTATCAATAAGCTCTTTCTACCTTCCAATCAATGAATATGTCAATATCTTCACGATTATCTTGTGCGTGGATGTAGAGATTGGGCGAATTAGAGAGATGGCAGACAATGCCACCGTCATCGCGACTTGTGACAAAAATTTTGACGGCGTTAGCTGATCTGTGCAGAATCTCCTCTAAGCCGTTCATCAACTCATATCTTCGGCTCGGATCGCATTCATCGAGGGCGTCGATAACAATGGTCGCCGGATTCTTGTTGGTAAGAGATAAGATGAGTTGCACACTCTTTTCCAGTGACAACTTTCTGCGACTGAAGCCATTATCGCGTACCTCGTTGTACTTTATTCGTGCAGGCTCTCTAATCGGGAACTCGGCGCCAACACTGGACAATTGCCTCGCAATACTGCGTAAGATCTCATCTGGATCTGCTCGAAGGGGCTCCGCGTGGTCTCGAGCACAGTAAAAATATGCTATTGGAACTGAATGAATCCCATTGGGGTGATTCTCGATTTCCTCATCTATCACAAGAGATCCCTAGTCGTTAAGGACGTGCCACTACTGATAAAGCGAGGGGTAGTCACGCAAGCTTACTTTTACCCGATCCAGGTATTCCATAAAGCCACAATGTCGCAGAGGTACTGGCCTTCTTCCAATCTAGGAACTCCTTTCCCAAGCATCCACAGGCTCGACTTGTACAGCCGGTCCTTGCGAACATTTGGTGGTGTTGAGGATGTGGCACTGTTGACAACCACTAAATGACCTCCAGACGCTCTGACCGCTGCAAGCCGTCACGGAGATTTGTTAGTTGACCACCAATGCGATAAAGGGGTTTGTCGAGATCAGACAGGATTTTCCGTAAGCGCTCTGTGCATTTCTGCAGATCCATATCCGGGGACTTGAGATTGGAGCTCACCGCTGACCACTCTGTATCAATCCTTCCGAAACTTGCGTTCAGAGCATTGAAATCCCGTAAAAATACCCTTCTGATACTCCACGTCCACGAGTTGAGCATCTCCATTGGCTTTCTTGATTTTCCATCGCCTCCGAAGACATTCACTCTTCTTCTTTCCGCCTGAGTCAGTACCTCCCGTAACACTTGACGTTTGTCAGATCGCTGAAAGTCGACGAGCCTTCTGTCCTCGCCTGTCATGGTCTGTACCGCCTTCTCCCATAAGTCTTCGGCCTTTCTGGAACGCGACAGTCAGTCCTTACATTTGAAGTGCGAAACCCGGTCTCTGTTTCATACCGTTTTAGCCATGTCGCTTGTCTAACAACTTGTAGAGGCGTAGAGACCGCTTGGGAAGCTATACCGCGAAGTTAGTGCAGAGAGATAGCGGAAGTACTTTAGTTGGCCATGACAGTCAGCCCGCTATGCAGGGTGTTGGCAAACTTTTGGCAGTAGGGTGTACGAGACGCTCTTTGAACTATTCTTCCAGTGTGTCTATCAACCAGCATATCGTGGAAACAGGGCGCCAAGTACGAGGCGAGGCTAAGGTAGGCTCTGGACTCGCCGAGATCCGCTTTTTTTTTTTTTGAGCGACCCAATCAGGATCGGTCTTATTTGTCAAGGACGTTCCCTTTGTTCTCTTGCACCGAAAAGGAAAAGATGGCAGTTTGGATCCAATTGGGCGCTAAGCGTGGAGACGTTTTCAGATGCACGCCCCAGCAGCTGAAGGGGGGAAGCGTCACGTAGCAACCACACATTGGGCATTTACAGGTGCAGCGAGGCAGGAAGATCTGAGATGGCGAGGGTTTCTCAAGCAGCTTACAACGTTGGAGGAACTATGCCCCGCACAGAAATAGCTCTTCGGCATTTGCTTTACGAAGAAACCTAGCAATGCTACTGTGATGTATATTGATTCACACGCCGTGATCTGACAAAATTCCGAATGGCCACAAGAAAATCCAACGTTCTTCATCACAAGTCTTGATTGAGGTTGTGTTACAAATTAGAAAACTTCCAAGCTTGGGCACTACAAGACCATATCCAAAACCTGTCAATCTTCCAATGGCTTCCCCGCCGTCCAACGCGCCCAAAACAGGCAATCCAGTCACCGTCTCCCTCTCTGCCCTCCAGTCCAATACTGTCCCCTTCTCCACCCTCCTCTCCGCGTTCGGCCCTTCCTCCCTTGGCATCCTCGTCGTGACCGACCTGCCACCCAACTTCCCCACCCTCCGCTCACGAGTCTTGGCCAATTCTTCACATCTCGCTGCCCTCCCCTCCCCCACGCTCCAGTCCCTCACTAACCCCACGGCCAAATACCTCGTCGGTTGGTCCCACGGTGTCGAGACTCTCCGCCCGGGTGTGGTCGACACACAAAAGGGCTCCTACTACATCAACTGCGCCTTCTATCAGCACCCTTCCCTCCAAGGCGCCGACGCTGAGAGACACCCCGGCTTCGAAGAATATACTGCACCAAATGTCTGGCCTCCCGAGGACCCTGAGAAAGGCATTCCCGGCTTCAAATCAGCAGCCGAAGAGCTCATCACACTAATCATCGACGTGGCCGTGCTTGTCGCACGCGCATGTGACAAATACGCCGAAAGTGAAGTCGCAGACTACAAACCCGGCTATTTAGAACACGTCGTCAAGACAAGCACGACCACGAAGGCCAGGTTGTTGCATTACTTCCCCGCTGAGCCCACCAAGGCGGAAACAGGCACGACGAGTGGCCAGATATCAAACGGCCATCTGGACGACGATTCCAGCAACGACGACGACTGGTGCGCCACACACCTCGACCACGACTGCCTAACAGGTCTGACCTCCGCAATGTTCGTTGACGAATCGTCCACACCACCCGCCAATCCAGCCACCTCTCTGACGGAGATCCCATCTCCTTCTCCACGAGCAGGCCTCTACATTCGCTCGCGCCAAAATGAGACCGTCAAAGTCAACATCCCGCGTAACTCACTTGCGTTCCAAACCGGCGAGGCGCTCGAGCTAATTACCAAGGGCCGGTTCCGCGCTGTGCCGCATTTCGTGCGTGGCGCCGCCGGTACTGAAGGGCAGAGAGTAGCGAGGAATACCCTCGCGGTCTTCACTCAGCCGAATTTGGACGAGATTGTGGATTCTGATGCGGGGATCACGTTTGGGGAGTTTGCAAGGGGCGTTGTGAAGAAGAATACGAAGATAGAAGAATGAAGGACTTTATTGGGAGGGTCGGCCTGACCGGTACCGAGCGAGCAGCAGTAGAAGGCAATTGTCCGGAGAGCGGGCTTTGCATTTTTTTGATACGATCCCAGTCAAGTATATGGGTCTCTTCAGGAACGTGTATTCATATCGTCATTCAGATACATATCCAATCACAGCGCTACGCTATGCTATGCAATAAGGGCGGAACAGGAACCAAAACAGTAAGTTTTGGATATATATGTTATAGCAAGTTGGGAAACACGTGCCCTAAAGTTCTCCGCCCTGCAAACTGGTCAGTGTTGTCCAATTATGGGAGTGAAGAGGGTGGGGTAAACTTACATCGTGGCATTGCCTGCACCATGGCCCTTGCTTCCTCGTCGGCAGTCGGTGTTTGCAGCACAGCTGATCTTAACCTGTTTCTGCCCCACTCGCGTCTTGCCATCGTGCCAGCTCTTTGAACCTCAGGCGGCGGCTCAATACTGGTGGAAAGTTCCGGCGCTGTGCTTTCTGGCACGGTCGCCATTTCCGTACTTCCACCTGCTCTGGCTGAGGGCGCTGCAACATAAGCACTTTCTGCCCTGCTCCTCCGGCTAGTTCTTCCGAATTGGTGATGAAAACTTACCATTCGGCGTCCGCCACTCGTTTGGTAGGTCCTTGGCCGGGTAATGGTCGTTCCGTCCTCGAGCGTGACTGTGGTGACCCGTTCTCGCATTCTTCGGATCAACCTTTCGCGCCTGACCATGGCATTTGTGACGTCGGTAGCCAAATATCCTTGCGGCAGCGCGGACTTCTTGCACATAGGACACAGCGAGCTGTTGTCCCTGAGAAAGCCGTCGATGCATTCGGGATGGAAGATGTGGCTGCAGGGAAGTTCGCGGACGATTGTTTGGTTGTGTTCGAAATCGTCCAGACAAATGGAGCAAGTGGGTTGTGTAAAAGGGACCTCGCGCTTTGGGAGCGCCTCACGAGCTGCAGTCTCGGCGGCATCGAGATTGCTAGACGGAGAAGGGGAGGCCTCTTTGATTGCCGATTGTTGGGCTCCGTCCTTAGATGTATATACATACCTAGGCATCTTGTCCAGGATTTCTTGAGGGACATTCAGTCTTTTGATTCCGAGTGCTTCGAGATTGACCTCGCCTCTCGCAATGCGACGCTGCAAATCCCGGCGATGTTTCCGTTGAATCAGATGCATGATCAAGGATGTGAAGCCAGCGACAGCCAAGAGGATACCAAGTACGATGATCAGAAAAACCCACAGACTGGGTAGCGCTGGGCCTCCACTTCCGAGAGAGATATCTGTGTAGAGCCGCGCAAAGTTCCGAGGGTCGTACATGGTGACGAGATCTTCCCCATAGGGTACGTCCGTCATGTTCCCAGAGTAGAGTCCTAATTCCTGCATCACTATGCCTCCCATTACTGAGGGTATAGCATACACGGGATACTGGTTCGTCTCTTTCCACTGCCCTCCATCATCCAAGGACCAACTTGAGTCGCCAGGAGCAGGTGGCTCGGCAGAGGAGTTTCCCGGCTGGTAAAAGATTGCAGCTCTCACACCATCACGCCGGCCTGCGGCAAGGTATGACTGCGTGCAGTCGATGCTGACCCATGGAGCCACTGTAACGAGAGGAACTGCATCTTGATAGCTCGGGAAATCTGTCTTCCGGGTTACGTTGTGGGGAATGTATGGTGCAGTAATGTTTGTGCACGGATCTGATCGCGAGAGGGTGGGGACGTAGAGGAGACCCTTGATTTCAGAGGTTCCATCAGGATTTGTGTTGGCCGAGAGTGTCTGGACGGTGGACCAATTCTCTAAACTGAAGGATATGTTGGCCTGGTAAATTGAGGTCAGTGATTGAATTGTCATATTCGAAGACGCATTCCATACCGGAACGATTGCCGCTGATGTAGACGGTGGCTCCCATTGGGGGTTGGGGAGGATGATAGCGAAGATCTCGAGCAGTGACGCGGCTGTCAGAAAGCCATCAGTTTTAATTCGCACTTGCTTGCTCCTTGATACACAGGGTCAGGAATCGCCGTGGAAGACTTACCCATTGCGATGTCTGACAAGAGATTTGGTAAAGGCCTTTTAGACTCGTGCTACGGACGACGCATGATTTGAAGGGGCTGATATTCGCAGCTGAATGGAGGAGGGAAACGATAGGCGGGTCACAGGAGCGAAGAGATACGTCGGACCATGCAGCAATCAAGAAAGATAAAGGTATCGTTACGGAAGGCTAACTCGAGGGCGTCATGTCGCAGGACCTGGGAGTGCCGCCGCCTCCGAAAGAGGGCAATTTAGATGACGGGTCCAACGTATCGTTCCCCCCATCTTTGCACAGCCACCGTGTCCGGGCTAGGAGGGCTGGGTTCGCCTGTGGGGGTCCCCTAGCCAAGATTTCGATCCTAGCGGCCCATGCCCAGCACTCGGCGTTGCTTGGCCTAGAGCCTCTATTCACCACCAACATTTCTAGGCCACTGCTTTTGTCGAAAACATATCGCTCATTGTTAAGATTCACACTGATTGGCCACTGTTGACGCATCTCATGTGGGACCCGCCTTGGTCTAAAGACGGCACCGCCGCTGATTAAGAAATACTTTACTCGACAAAAACCTCAGCCATGCCGCTCGCGAACAAAGGTAAGGGCAAAGGACGCGATGGCCGACGCTCCAGAAGTCGCAATACAACACCTAGTTCTGTCATTAGTGCCGGCACCGGTCCAGTTATTCCGTCTGTCACTCCTTACCTCGAAGTCGATACCTCCAAGCTCCACGTTCCATCACATCCTCAGTATGGCGACATCCTCGACCGCCTCGACACAAAACCTGGAATACCCGAGCCCAAACATCTCGAGACTCTTAGTGAGCAACTCCGACAACTCAGCGAGGCTGCCGAGGCTCGCGCACAGGTTTGCGATGCAGCAATGCGAGAGCTGGCCGACAAACGCAAGGCAATTGCAGACGAAGAGAGAGAACGAGAACGACTAGACCATGAGCTTGAGTTAAGAAAGGTCAAGGCGAAAAGAGACACCGAGGAGAGAAGTGACGGCGCAGGAGGCAAGAGAGCTCTAAAACCTAAGAAGAGAAAAGAGCGCAGCGAGGCACTTGAGGAGAAGCTCGCCCACATTAGCGATGGCGTTGAAGTCAAAGTAGAAGGTAAGACATCAGATTATGCGATTGCCACAGACCTTTCCAGCCGGGCCTCAAACTATCTTTTCAGCGACCGACATTACCCTCTGGTTTTCAAATGTGACTATCGTCTGTCTAAAAGGTGGTTCGGCCATCGCAGTGAGCACTCATCTCGATAGCAGGACATTACCGCAAAATGTGTCAAGCATCGTGCGATAAAGAAGAGCCCTCCTGCGATTATGCTCGGGTAGCAAACCTGCAGTACGGTCGCTTTCAAGATCAGTCCGTCTCTATCCACAAAACAAGACAGACCTTACAAAAGCTGGCCATGTTCCTAAGCTCCTTGAATTGAGCCTTTTTGCCTACATTCCACATAATGGGTCGTTGGCATAGAAGCGCATCTGCTTACTTTCTCTATCACAGATGAACCGGAGAAACCAAGAGTTGTCAAAGCTGCCAAAACCCCAGGCCCGGTCGACAGCCCATCACCTTCAAAAAAGGCGAAACTGAGCCCGGGAACATCCTCACTCTCAGACATAGCCCAATCACCAGATGCTGCACCCGATATGGAAAATCAAACTACTCCGGCAAAAACAGATGTTGAAATGGACAGTTCTGACGATGATCGCATTATACCACCCCCTCCGCCCGTTGCTCAACATACTTTCTTCCCCGATCCTTTAGCGCCAGATCCCATTATCTACCACATCCGAGAGGTGACGCCTGGCATGATGGACGAAGAGAAAAAGGAGATTTACAGTGTCCGGGGCTTCCCAACAAAAGACTTGAGCGACCAGATTGCTGGTACACCTCCAGACAAAGACTTCAGCAATGCTAAGCCGACGAATCAAGTTGCTGCCAACACCTTTCTTGCCTACGTTGAGCCATACGTTCGACCATTGACAGAAGAGGATATGGCATTCCTTAGAGAACGCGTAGGTGTCTCTTTCGGTTTGCAAGCAGACATACTGACGGAAATAGGGCGACCGCACAACCCCCTTCCTGTCCGTACCTCGTGGCAAGCGTCACTACACCGAGATCTGGGCCGAAGAGGACGGCACCATCTCCCTTGACTCCGGCAACGATAAGCTTTCTGCAAACCAAGCCCGTGGCAGCATTGAGCAAATTAACGACGAAACTGTTTCGACAGACCAAGTGTCACAAGGCCCACTTGCTAGCCGTCTCCTCTCCCTCCTCCGTTTCGAACACCGGCCTCCACCTAGCGAAACCGCAAATGGGACTAGTGGCGATCTGACCAACGCCTTCACAAACGGCGATGGTATGGACCTCGACGGCCTGCCAAACGGTCACATTGACATTGGTGGCGATGACAAGCCCCTCCCGGTTGCAGCCTCTGTCGCCGACCTCGTCGGATCCAAATCCTCTTCAGTCGGTAGTAAACTCGAATACGCTCAAGCAGACGAGCGCATCAAGATGGAACTCCGCCACCTCGGCTTCCTTGGCCAAGACGAAACACCCGACTTCGAAGGCCACCATGACGATGACATCTCCGAGCGGCTAAGACTGTTGCAGGCTGAGCTGCGTAAGGTCATGATCACCAACGGTGCTCGCAAGTCGCGTTTACTGGAGATCGCAAAAGAACGCCTCGCGTACCAGGAGTACAACACCATCCACGAAGATCTGGACAGCCAGGTACAGCAGGCATATCTCAAGCGGACGCGGACGCTGGGGAAGACGAAGAAAGGCGGCCCTGGCGCCGGCAAGCCGAGACCGGGTGGGCACGTGGTCAGTGCAGGGGGCACTGCAGGTGCAGTGGCAGGAATGAGTCGCGCGAGGGATATTGGCGACAACGCGCGCATGTTGATGGACAGACGGAAGCGGTGGGAGGATTGCATTGGGGGTGTGTTTGAAGGGATGAAGCATGGAGTGCCGGGGAAGGAGACCAGTTTGTGGGACCCGAGGGTGATGGCGGCGTATGAGAAGGCCGAGATGGAGGGATGGGAGGAGGAAGGCGAGTAAATGAGGGGGTTGTCCGTGAGCGGACTTTGATAATACGTTGGATACCCATGTACACAAAATGCATCTGGAAGGCGTCGTTGAGCATTTACACGATGTTGATGATATGCGCAGGTTGAGCGACGAGTTTATGAGAGTTAATGAGGGCTCAACAAGCCATAAAGGTGCATTAGCTTAACCGTATCAGCGACACCCCTAGCGGCCTCGTGGCCTGCAAATAGATTGGAAGGCACGAAAGAGTTTGAAGATTCACCGATGTATAACCAACACCTCCCCAGGGTATCTTTTGATCCTTTCCATCAATTCCTTCTCACTAATCTCCAACGCCGTGCAAATCTCATCAAAGCAATGCGTC
>Ga0335075_10019552_pt1 | contig 10011 bp, 10 predicted proteins | sample Lox_Sample_24_FD_206723 | JGI IMG/M metagenome (GOLD analysis project Ga0335075, IMG submission 206723) | Soil microbial communities from Loxahatchee National Wildlife Refuge, Florida, United States - Lox_Sample_2.4 | ecosystem: Environmental > Terrestrial > Soil > Wetlands | place: USA...
GGTGGAGTCGACGGCCTGCTGTACTGCTCGGATGGCGGCTTCCAGGTCGGCCATGTCACCTGTCCGCTCGTAACGGCGACCAAGGTTGTTTCCAAGGCTGTTCCAGCACGCCGCTCGGTTTGGATGATCTTCCGGCATCGAGTCGACGGCCTGCTGTGCTGCTCGGATGGCGGCTTCCAGGTCGGCCATATCGCCTGTCCGCTCGTACCGGCGACCAAGCTTGTTTCCAAGGTTGTTCAAGTAGCCCGCCCGATCGGGGTGGTCTTCTGGGGTGGAGTCGACGGCTTGCTGTGCTGCTCGGATGGCGGCTTCCAGGTCGGCCATGTCGCCTGTCCGCTCATATCGTATTTCTAACATTACGCCGTAGTTATTAAGACGGCCTGGAAGTAAATCGCTCTCCTCCGATGTGGTCTTGATGGAGTATGCGGCCGTGGCGACGGCAGTATTGATTGAATCCAGTTTGCCAGTACGGGTATGTTCTGCATACGCCTCTATTGCTATGTAGGTCCAAACCTTTGCTGGCTCGATGCCCTCCTTTTGCATCTGTTCAATGAATTGCGAAAGCTCATTGCTATTTGTTGTAGCTGTTTGTTCGTCCATGCTGTCTGGGAGCGGGTGTGTTTGTGTGAATACTTGAAACTTAGATCTTCCCGAGCCCGATGCTACGCGCTCACTTTCAGCCTGCCGTCAAGGCTGAGCGGCTGTGCCAAGGATCTCTGCTTTTTGAGGCTGTGCATGCAGTAGGTTATGCCTCCGCGACTGCAGGGCTGCGTGCTGCCAGCGCGTAGCCCACTTCAGTTTATGAAGGCTGAGCACTCAGCGCTTAGGTGCTGAAGCGGGTAGAAAGGCAACAGCATTTAACTCAGCACAAGGCTCTCTTCACCTGTAGTCTCATTTGTATAAAAACTTTCTTTATAAATTACTTGACTCCAATCATGACTCTAAATATCATTTCGTCGGATTTCTTTCTCCCTCTCAGTTCTGTCAAGCTCGGACGGCTCGTCAAGTCCGTTGAGTTCCCTACCCATCGCTACCACGATCCACCGTACTCGCAAGCTCCTGACGGAACGCCAACCGTCCGTGGGCAGTATGAGAGAGTACTGCAAGACGAACGTAGTGCTGGCTTTGCATCAAAGCTGACATCCCTTATGTCTTCCGGATTCTCGAAGCGAGCGAACACACGGGTCCGTATTAAGACGAATGTGGTCAAAACTTATACACTGGACAATTCAGAAGCCTGGTTCATGGAGGCTACAGAATTTGACGAAACAAGGAAATGGATCGAGCGGGCAATCGGCGGTGATGGTGTCTACCTCATCGTTGGCTTTCACACTGTGACAGACGCTTGGATTGTACATGAGTCTGTTGAAGGACATCAACTCAGCGGTCAGGTTACTTTACCTGTCTGCCTGTCGCTTGCGACTGTTGGTGTAGTTGCACCGCTTGGGAACATTGTCGATCCTGTCGTGCGCGGAAGTCAGAGGGTCCTGGGTGGTGCGAAAACGCACTTTATTGCGCCTGGAGAGCAAATCTGTGCCTTACAGTACTTCAAAGTCTCTTACCGTTGGCTTTACAGTAAGAAGGTTGAAAACCTCAAGCTGTCTAAATCGCCTCGATGGACGGCCAGCGAGGGTTGGCGGAAGACGAGTGTCGATGAAGCAGAAGATGAGCCGGATCTTTTGGAGGTAGAGATTGAAGAACTGGGACGGCCTGATGGCGACTGGGAGCAAGAAGAGGCCGAAGGCGGCGAGGTGTTGCTGATACGCTCTGCGGAAGCAAGCGATGAATTTTGACAAATGTTACGGAGTACTCTCATAACAGGTGAACGTGTTCCAGGATCGATTCCCAATTTAATTTCCCAAATGTTAAACCCAACACGAAAAATCCTGTACTTCATATACCCCAAATATTTAATTACGAAGCCATCGATGGAAAAATTGTCGAGAAGGAACCTGGCTCTAAAGGGGAAAAAGAGTAACTGTTCATGTACCCTCTTCAGATCACGGTGGCGCAAAAGCACAAGGATTCTCATGAAACATTCTTCAATAAGTGGGAAAAGTGGATTGATGGCCTTGAAGAATTTGATGTGTTTCCAGAGTTCATATGGATATCCGAAGAAGGGGGTGATACCAAGGAGCATCCTCAAAGTGATCAATGGCCTGCTCATAAGGAGCGGAATATTTCAATCAGTGAAGTCAATAAGGGGATTGGAATGAAGTACAAAATCGAGAAACGACGTAGGCTGATTCAGAAAAGCCCCCGAAATTTTGGCGGGCGAACAAGTTGGAATGGAGGAACGGGGAGAGCCGGAGGAACCAGAAGAGGAGCTGGAGGAACCGGAACAGCTGGAGGAACAAACGAGATCGGACGGACCTAGCGCTGCCGCAGCGGAGAAAGGGGGGACAAATGACTACACGAATATGAAAAACGACGAGCTTCGAGCGCTGCTAAAATCGCGCTCGCTCCCACAGTCGCAAGAAAAAAGCTGATATGGTCGCTCGCCTTCGGGAAGACGACGAAAGCAAGGAGGGCTAGATGAATAAAGCGATGCCGAAGAAGCAAGAACAATAGAAGCTCGTCAGATATCCTTATTGCTGAGTAAAATGAACACTCACAAGAAATAATATTACCAATTGCGTGCCATGCGTGATCCACCATTAACGCAAGTCTCTTATTGTCAAATCTAGTCTGCATTTGTGTGAGCCGCTGCAACATGTGAAAACGAACGCATACAGTGCCCTCCGACCTGTCGGGGAATTATTCAAATATCCATTTCCAAGGCTTCTTCTCCATGCTAACAAGCGTTGTTCCTCTAATGGCTGCCACCGCCGATTTCTACGATCTGTGGTGGAATCTTCGTATTCGTGGTTATCATGGACTCGACTTTTTCTTTGTTGTCACGGGTGAAAGGAGGAATGAATCTTCCATCAGGGATACGGAACCGAGTCCTTTGTATGTTGCGCCATAAAAGGGTTTGAAATTTTCTTTTGGCGGAGCATGAAGCATACTCTCGTTACAGGGTTAGCCCCGTACGCTAGGCTGTACCCGACAGGGCAGTATGTTGTCCTTGTCTGTTTGTTGAATGCCGGCTCCTGAACCACTAGCATGGCGTGCGTGGCCGGCGAGACGACTTCTATTAGAAGGGGCCTCGTTGTTCCGTAGTTCGCCTTTCCGGAGTTGTACTGCATAATGCTAAGCGTGGCGCTCATTGTAGCTCTTCGTCTTCAGTAGTCTCCGGAGGCGTGTTGTCTGCTGGAGTGGCAGGGCGGTGATTGGAGTGCTAGGCCACTGAGCCTGCGAATGTACGGGGGCCGTAGATTTGGGCTACGAAGGTGCGGGCTGCGAATGTTCGCACAGTACCCCGCCACTTTCGAGAATTTATCGCATATAACGTTACAAATGCTTTTATTTTTGGTGTTATAGTAGTCAGAAGTCTATTATGACCCATCGAACGCTTAAGAATACCTCGTGGTTGAGAAATCATTACTATTGCTTATCCTTTGACATTGTTTGATAACCACCTTCCCTTGAGGCCACCGGTAATGCCCACTGTTTCCGTGATATCACCCTCTTTGAAGATGATGTAGCCGCGGTTCCTGAAGCCGTGTATAGACGTGCGGCGCGTGCTGTAGGTGCTGGAAGTGATGCACCGTATGCTGTAAGTGCTGGAGGTTGTGCTCTGTTTGCTGGAGTTGCTGGAAGTGATGTGCCGTGTGCTGCAAGTGCTGGGGTTCGTGAAGGACGTGTAGCGCATATGTAGGTGCTCGAGGTTGTGTTCTGTGTGGACAACGTGCTCAGTGTTGGTGCTAGAGGTGATGCGCTGTGCGCTGCTCTGCATGTTGGAGGCCGTAGGGGGCATACGCTATGTGCTGCTGCTCTGAATCGTATCCTTCGAACTTTTTTTCTCCAATTTCGAAACGGGGGCAGCGAAAACACATAACAAAAACAAAAACCGATGGCTAGAAAAACGTCGACCAAAAAGTTGCGTGCTCGTAGTCTCTCACTAGTGAGTCGCTGCGTTGTTTTGAGCGCTTCTCCAGGGATTCCGCACTCTCTCGCAGCGGTGACGGTGGGTATGCGAGAAGTATGTTAGTGGTGGAGGCCATGCTCTGTATACTGGAAGTACTGGAGGGCGTTGTAACGAATACTCCATATATAGCATACGTGGCTCTAAATCCATTCTCAAGTGATGCGCACACCAGCTTCAATCATCCTCAATGTCATCGTCACTCAAAACAAGGGTATGCGCCTTTTCCCTCAGAACCGCTGCCTCACTATCCGCCTTCAATCGAATGCCTAAGCGACCTTGATTGTACGGTCGGACATTTTCCTCTGTCGGCTTGTCCGTGCTCCAGACGTCATCAGGCGTGATTTCAGCTTCGGCATCTTGTTGGTCTTCACCGTCAGCTTGGTTTGTTGCGGCGCCTGTGATCCGAGAGACTGTTTCGATATATTTGAGATACTGGTCGCGATTCGAGCGGGGTTTACGGCTTCGAATGTAGGCAGTAAACGGCAGCCACTCAAGGAGAATTTCCCGCTTATTGGACATGCCTAGTGCCATCAGAGAAGTAGCTCTGGAAATGGTATTTTCCTCGCCATTTGCCAGGCCTGTGTTTTGAGCCAAGGGAGTATTTGATGAGATTTTACCTGTCTTTGCCCAAGTCTCCACGCCACCGGACGTCGCAGATTGAGAGGTAGTACTTGCGGTGCTTTGCTCAGGCTCTTGATACAATCTGCCCATGATTTTCTCTAGCGACTCCTCAATCTCTTCGCGTCGACGCCACAATTGTAAAGATTTAGGATAAAACATTTGATAAGCTGCTCTTTTGCCTAAGGACGGCGGTGCCACTCGTTTGACTGGATGTGGCAAGTTGAATAGCAAGCCTCGTACGCTTATTTGAAAACTGATCTCGTCTTGACGCAGAGCATCCATGCCAGTTCCGTGAATGTCTCGTCTGATGCCGCTCGTAAAGCGATCAGGACACAGGATGTCGGAGTCCGACAACGAGTCCATGCAGCCATTGACGGTGTCCAGCGTGTCCTCGTCGGTTATGCCTCCACAGGATAAAACATAATTCTCATGGAGTGCAGCGACAAAGGTCTGAATGTCTGTTCCAAGCTCATTCAAAAGTGACTCGGTGTCAACTTCTGAAATTTTGAGTCGTATGTGCTGCGGGAAGTGCGACGGCGGTTGTGGTGGTGGAGTATCGGTAGCATTTGGCAGTTCGCGCTTATTGTAGACAACTTTGCCGACAGAGTGGAAAATGCCAAGGGTACTTTCGCGTTGTGTGATCATCTCTAAGGTTTCGGATTCGAGCTTCGAAAGGGTCTGGTTATGGGGTCTTCCTTTCGTTTTTGCAAACGCGACTTTGCCTGTCCAGCCCTCAAATTCATCACCGCGTAGACATAGGAATTCAAGAGACGAAATTGCACTGCGCACATCTCCGAGTTCGGAGAGATGTTTCAAGACGGCGGGACCGGGTGCTTTCCTTCTCCCTGTTTTTCTTGACTCCTTTCGCAGGACAAGCTCAACGGCTTTTGCCATGAACGTGGGAGCGATTGGGTTGAAATCGATGACACTGACTCCTGGATGGCTTAAGATTTCTGCACCCAATAAACGAAATGCTGTGAAGCTGTCCGCCGCCGATGTTGACGTGGAAAGTAAAGTCTCGGAGATGATCATTACAATTGGAGTAACATTGGAGACCTGACCCTGAGAGTTGGCGAAAAGATTACTGACTGACGGTGTATTGGTTGCAAGAAACTGGAGGACCGATGAACGAAATGATTGTAGAGCGGAGGAGGATCGCGCAAATGTATTTGGAAACTCTTCGACGAGAATAACTTCCCTTCGGCCATTATTTGGTGCGGTTTGACTTGTTCTCGGTACTTCCTCCCTGATGCTACCGAGACTGAGGGATCCAAATGTCCCGGCTCGAGCTACAAATTCCTCGAATTGGGCAGTCATCGATATATATCCCTCCGCCGCAGACCCAGATTGCCCTGAATTTCTCCATTCAAGCACATTAATGCCGAGTTCTTTTGCCACAAGGTGGAGTGCCGTAGTCTTGCCACTGCCTGCAGGTCCTTTTAGAATCAAGAGGCTTTCGGAGTGTCTCCCGCAGAGGACGGACCCTAACCAGTTGTACACATCTTGAACTTTCCTCTTATGTACGGCAAGTTCCCCGAGATTAACAGGGGCGAATCGCTCAGTCCAAGGTCTTTGGTCAATCTCCGGAACCTGTTTTGCAGTGGAGCTGTTTGGAGTGCTGCTGGGTCGACTCGAAGGGTTTTGGAATCTCTGACTACCTCTAGGTAGACTAGAGCTTGAAGTAGGATGATCTTCAAGAGCGTCCAACTTCCTCTTCCGTCGTTCAGTCAAGGTATACTCATCTCCAGATTTGGCCTGTGAAAGTATGCCAGTCTCTTCATCAGATATATCGTCGATAATCAGGTCTTCTCCTGCATCTACCCCACACTGAGATAACTTTTCCGAGCTGGCTCTAGGCTTGAATTGTTGCTTCTGAGTAGCCTTATTGAAGAAAGAATATATTGTCTTTTCCTGCGCCTGTGATCTCTCCTTCTCCTGGGATCGTGATATGCTATCTTGACCTCTTTTAGGCGACACGGTGCTATGTAGAGATTTGGTTGTGTGTTGTTTGACTTTTCGGCGAGTTGGAGAACCATTAGGTCCGCCAAACACATTTTGTCCGTCGTGCTGGCTGCTCTGTTCGCGGTTTGTGCGGGCTTTGGAGGTCTTGCTCGATGAAGCTTTGCCGGATAGCGTGCTCTCATCATCGGACGAGAGAGCGGCCACAGTCCTCCTCCTTTTGGATGTGGCAAGCTTCCTCATGCCGCTCGATACGATGTCGGTGCCGAAACCATTTGCTTTTGGTGCAAGAAGCGAAGTTTGGAAACGATGTCCCGAATTGAACATTCTCAAATCTGGAGCTTTGACCAGGTGTGGCAGTGCGGCGAGTTCTGCACTTGAGGGATCTCGTTTTACAAGTACTCAACATTTAGAATGTATGTAGAATTCTAGGAAGCCTCTGAGGGGAGAAACTATTCAACCTACCAGAATCCGAATCGAACGCTCGGGGCTGTGAATTGGATAGTCTTATATTTTGAGCTGCGCAAAGCCCTCAATCCCACGAGTTGCAGGAGTGAGGATTGGGAACTTACTGGGTACAATCACCATTACTTCCAAACCTCAACTTGGTCCCCTAAGAAGAGCGTCTGCGCTGATCTTGAACTTTAAACCCGACGAGCACTCCCTTGAGCACGTGGCGACTTCATCGTGTTATAAGCTTCATGTTGTTCAACGCCACACTTCTGTTGGGTTGACTGACCAATTCACAATATCCAGTCATCTCTGAGCATTTGCGGATTCAGCCTGTTCGAACGATATCAATCTGATAACACTCGGCAGACCTGCAACATGGCATTCATGCTCCTTGCGTTAATAGCTGCAACGCACCAAGCGCTTGCACACCAGATTCCTCTTGCGCCTCAATCGGTAGCCTTTCGTAGTCAGCCGCCGTCATGTCCAAGTGCAGGACTGTCCTGTCAAATTGGAGCGAATGTTTCCGATACTTGCTGTATGAACTATCCTGGAGGCCAATTTGCCTTGACCCAGTTCTGGAACTCGGATGCCTCCAAAGGATCACCAGGATATCTTGGCCCAGCCGATTCATGGACAATTCACGGACTATGGTGAGTACCATCATCCCAAAATTTTCATCTAAAGGCTCAAAATTGCCAGGCCTGATCATTGCGATGGCACATATGACTCCTCATGCGATTCCTCCAGAAATGGCGTATGTTCCAGCTCGCACAGTTCGAGCAAAGGTCGTCACGGTCACACCAAATGCAATCCTGCATATTCGCACATCCGCACGATATTGGAAAATTTTGGGTGCCACGAGTTGCTGGAGTACATGGATCGTTATTGGAAAGGAATTCGGGGTGACGACGAAATCTGGAAACACGAATGGTCAAAGCATGGGACATGCGTGAGCACCCTTGAACGAAAATGCTATAGTGAGGACTATGTCGAGACTGAAGAAGTCGTGGATTATTTTGCCAAGGCTGTTGAAATCTTCCAGCGTCTACCGACTTACTACGTAAGAATGTCCTTTCTCGAGTTCCCCTGGGATTGAGATTAACAGGTAGCAGTGGCTCCAGGATGCGGGAATTATACCCAGCAAAGACACAACTTACGACCTTGATGACATCATGGCTGCGTTGTCCAGTCCACGCGTGGTCTCTCCCATTGTCGCATGCGACCGTGGCGAATTGAGAGAAGTTTGGTATTTTTTTAACGTTCGTGGTTCCTTACAGACAGGACAATTTGTGCCAAGCGAACCCCAAGTCGCGAAACAGCATATGAAAGGCTGTCCGAAGACAGGTATTAGGTATCTTCCTAAGGAATTTTGAGGAATCTCTTTCTGGGTGATGTCCTTTGAAGCATTTAAGGAGTTGGTACACCAAGCATTGCCAGTCGCGATCTGTTATGCTACAGGAATTTTGTCAAGTGCGCGGTATTTCAAAGTTAGCATAGGACCTCTTTGGGAGTGGTAGACAAGACCGGGCTTGCGTTAATCGACGGATTAGAGGGACTGATTTCGTATTGGTTGGACTGCCATTTCAACAACCGAATTCTGACATGAACCTTGAAGCGGCGACTACACGGAAACAAAAAAAGAAAATTCCGGGTTTCTCATAATATCTAATCACCGCTAGCCAAGTGCTTCACTGGCCTTGGCCGAACCTGGACTACAAGTTCCCCTTTCCAATCTCTCCATTCTGCCCCACTCTTCCATACCCCTAACTTACTCGCAACTAAAATTAGTAGGTATATATGCATGACCTGATCACCCCAGCACCAGATTTTCACCTTGCCCAGCCCAGCTAGCTTCCCATCGGACGACATTTTGATCTCCATCTCACTCCATGTTGCAAAACCGGCCACTCCTCGTCTCACATGTGTACTCAAAAATTCCCAGAAATGGATTTGGATGCCAACTGGCCAAGTGTCTGTATCGAGTAACCAATACCCTCGCTCCCAGGGATCTAGCGGACGTGTTTCCAATGCAGGACGATATCGCTTCCCTAATTTCTGTTCTAAGGCACACAACTCGGAGGTGAGATGTGATGTGGCGCTAGACCAGTCTAGAGAATCCGTTGTGGGTGGGCGTGCCCAGATTTCCTTAGGGTGCAAGGATAGTTGCTGAAGCTGAGGCGAAGTTGGCTGACTTACGACCGCAGAGTTGGGAGGAGCGATGCTAGACTTGGGTGAAGACCTTTCAGGGGGCCGGGTTGCCAATTTTTGCCGTTGAGATATCTCAGAAGACGGTACCTTAGGGTCTTCGACAGTGCTCGAATGTTGTGGCTCCGAGATACCAATATCGCTTCTTCCAATAGCATAAAGCGCTCCATGTTGTGCCGTGATACCTTGGGATCCTAGAACAGCGCTGGTGTGGCCATGCGGAGACTCAGAGGCAGTGCCTCTAGCTGCCAAGGAGCCATGAGGTTGGGTGATGAGCTTTCCGTTAGAAACATTAATAGTTGCCGGTACAGCATCTTCAGGAGACGTATGATTGCTGCCACCTTGGCTTGACTTGCTCAAGTTGTACGTATCCGGCAGCAACGAAGATGGTGCTGCGGGAGAATGAGTTTTCAATACACGAGCTGGTTGCGTTGCATGTACTCGAGACGAAAGCACGGCCTCTCTTGTGTTTGTTGAGCTCGACACATGCACGATTGGTGAATCTTGGGTTGTAGGAACTTGAGGCGCCAGGCGCACCCGCTTTGCCGGTCTCTCCATTGGTGCGCAAGAATCTGAGCTTGAAATGGAAGATGAGTATATTTGACTTTCGATAGCAGCATATCCAAGTTGCGTATCCAGGCAGATCTGGGCTGAACGTGAGCCGTTCGGTAGTAAGTAGTTTCTCTCTCTTAGTGAAGGAGTCATAAGTTTACGAGGCTTTTCTTTGTGTCGAGCGTGCATGT
>Ga0335075_10019553_pt1 | contig 10011 bp, 8 predicted proteins | sample Lox_Sample_24_FD_206723 | JGI IMG/M metagenome (GOLD analysis project Ga0335075, IMG submission 206723) | Soil microbial communities from Loxahatchee National Wildlife Refuge, Florida, United States - Lox_Sample_2.4 | ecosystem: Environmental > Terrestrial > Soil > Wetlands | place: USA: Florida...
GTCCTCGAAATCTTTCAGATCTATCTGGCCACCGATATGAAACGGCGCCAAATGCTCAAGGTCTCTGCTCTCTAGGCGCACGAAAGCTAATCTTCCCTGGTCGGACCAAGGGCCAAGTGCAGATAGCGGATCTTGTCGATAAAAAGACGCATATTATACCTGCTCACAATACGCCGATACAAGCTCTAATCGTCAGCAAAGACGAACAACTGCTTGCAACTGCGAGCATTCAGGGAACCTTGATAAGGGTCTGGTCAACCGATGGAGCCAAGATCTGTGAATTCAGGCGAGGCGTTGATCGAGCGATCATTTTCTCACTGGCCTTTTCGCCGTCCGGAGCCAACATAGCTGCAACCTCCGACAAGTCCACCCTGCATATCTTTGATATGCCTCGACGGCAAAGCGAAGAAGAAGCCGCGGACAACGTGAAGTCAAGGCACTCAACTTCCAAGCCCATCCGCACCTCGTCTTCAAAATCTGGCAAGCGCTCGTCCTATGGAGCAGCGAGTTCGCCGGTCAGCGGCGCCGCACATGACGGACGCCTGGGACGTTCCCCGTCGACTCGGTCCAAGCAGTCACCAGTCGGCACACCTCCCACAGACATCTCTCGTCTCGCACTCTCACCCACCAAAGGCTCTCCACTACTAGCCCCTACCGTGGACGGGCACTCCGACCGCGTCTCCATAATGCCCAGCGAAGCAGTCAGCCAACAAGGCTCAACAGATCCATACTGGAACGAGCTCCTACGCCAGCAACGCGGAAACCGACGTACACCATCCACCATCTACGCCAGTTCAGACGTCATTTCAGATGCCGATGTCGCAGGCTACAATCCATCGCGGAAATACGGAACGCTCGCGGACATCCCCTACGCGCCGCGATTCCTCACCGATACGTACAGCAGCCTCTCTTGTAGTTTTGAGATAGGAGATGAATCACCACATGTGCCAAGAGGTACTAATTTGCAAGAACGGTATGCACAGGGTAGGCCAGCCAAAGGACGCATTAGCTGGATCGATGATGAGGAGTTGGTTGTTGTGGGAGCTGGCAAGGACGCTAGGTGGGAGAAGTTTCGCATCGGGTATGATCAAGATGGCCGCAGGGCTATTGTCAAGGTTGGCTGGAAACACTATATGGAAGATGATGGAATGCATTAGCGGTGCTTGAACCCGGCCTGGGAACTTTTTTTTTAATTTGTCTCGATTTAGGGATAGACATCATTAGTTCCAGGTGATCAATATATCCCGAAATCATTACGTCCAAATTTTACTCCAGTTGTCTTACCAACCTCAAAGATCACCTGGCGAGTGTTAAGGCCCGACATAAGGCGTGTTATGAAGGCTGGTGTTGGCGTAACAGAACGGGTCGGGTTGCAAGAGTTTGCACTACAGCAGCATCTAATAAGCCTAATAAGCCCTGCGCAAGCATAGGCTGTACGGAGTTCCAAATCCTATGAGATCACATTCCTGGATGGGTAAATCGCGACATTGTTCAATGGCAAAGCAGTTTATCCGATATTTTAAAACCGATGAGTTCCCGTCATTAGCATGGGATGACCATTACGAACGGTCATCAGCATGGCCTGATGCTACTCTCCACTATCCACCCCGCATGTCACACAGGCAATCAAGAGGTGGTTTCGATGAATTGACCAAGAATTACTTCCATCCAGGGATTCAACCAAGAGGCGATGGATAGTGAACAATTAATTACCTATGGCAAAGAAGTCAAAGTGTGTATTCGTTCAATTCGGAACGCCACGCTATGCATGCTCAACTCTTAGTCCTCCACTCCCAAAAATAAGATCTCAGATTTCTTACATGAGGCGCTTCTCAACAGGGCAAACTTGCAAAGCCTGATACATTTAGACGCTGAGCTTGTTCACGCGCTCCGTAACAGCCTCAATAAGCGCAGACTCGCGCTCCAGCATATCCATGACTTGCGCCTCCTTGGCCTTGCGAAATTCCGACGACAACTTCAGGGGCTTTTCCTCTCGCATTTCTTGCTCACTGTCTTGCTGCGCAACCTGCTTGGCTTGTGCAACCAACTGCTCTTTCAAAGCCATCACTTCCTCAAACCTACGCCTCAACTCCGTCTCCTTCTCCACTTTCCCAACCAACGCCGGATCCAGCCTCACCGCCAACCTCTCCACCTCCCTCCCAAACGCCCTCTCCTTCTCACTAACCTCCTTCCCATCGAGTCTAACCGCCAACCTCTTCACCCTGCTAAACCCTTCCACAATCCGTCCCTGCCTCTCTTTCACCCTAGCCAACCTATCCTCAATCCTCCTTATCATGCCTCTATCCCCCTCCTCCTCTCCCTCCTCCTCCTCCTCCTCCTCTCCATCCCACCCGCCCGCCATGAGGTCCACCCTGTCCGCCACCTTCCCCACCTCTTCCACTTGCTCCCTCAAATCCACCACCAACCGGCCGCACTTCTCATACAGCAGCGCTGCCGCTTCCGCAATCCGATACACCTCCACCTTCACCACCTTGTGCGACTCGATAAGAGCGTCCAAGCTCGCAGGCGACAACTTCACCTCCTCCCTATAGTAATTCTGCATGTGCGGCGGCATCGCCTTGAGGAGCTGCAGGAGTTGCGTCGGCGCGTAGAACGTTTGGTCTTCGTGGTAGGGCTCGCGCGGCGTGAGCAGCCACTCCATGTCCTTTTCCTGTGCGGCGATCAGGGCGTCGAAGTCCTTGCGTTCGATGTCGGTTGGGGGGATGTCGAGGTTTGCGGCGTGGGGGTGGTGGTTGAGGGAGGTGAGGAGTAAGTAGCCGATGTCGGAATCTTGGAGGACGACGGCGGTAGCGATGTGCAGATCTGAGGGGGAAATTTGGAGGGAGGCGTCGGGGAAGGCAATGGGGTGTTCGAGGAGGGTCTTGGAGGTTTCGAGGAGGATTGAAGAGCGGAATTCGGTGCCTGCGCTTACCGCGCCGGCTTCGTCCGTGGCGGATTCTTCGAGTGAGCGTTGTAGGCGTTTGGTCCATTTTGCGATGGAGAGATAGGTTATTCCGGTCGCGTGGGTAATGAACACGGAGTGTGGTGATTGAACGTCAGGGGTGAAGGCAGGTTGGATGGGAGATGAGTACCCTGGTTCAGGATAGAGCTGATCGGTTTCCATCCTTAGTAAGAACCGCTTCTCTTGTTCCTGTAACATCGGCACGCGACTAGGTGTGGAGAATGGTGTGCCCGACGGAAGCCATTGAGCCTCCATACCTTCGAAATCCAGGCAGATGTGAATGGTGGCTTTTGTAGTGACGAGGAAGATCATGGTGGATGACTGTTCGCTCTCGTTGACCTCTTCTTCGTCGTCAAATTCGACCAAATCCCGTTCGGAAACTGCAGTCTCCGTGACATAGATGTCGCTCAAGTCAAAGTCGTCCTCAGGCATTGGATCGAGGATGAATGGTCCCTGGAGTTTTGGTACCGGTCCAGGTCTGCGGGGACGCTTGTAGATGGTGTACGTATCGAATTTGGCCTGCACGATCAATGGATCCTGGAGCTGGATATCCAGAACCCACTTGTTGAAATCAACAGCATTCTCATCGTACGACGCACTGGCATGGACGGACAGCGACTCGATCAAGCCATCATAAGCTTGCCATTTACTCGGCAGCAACGGACATAAAGCGTAGACGTCACCGTCTACGGTAGCAATCCACAGAGTCATCGAACTCCAGACGTTTGCTGGAGTTGGTCTTATAGTGCCAAAACAGGCGGCAGCCGGTTCCAGATCGACAGTATCCGGGCTGAATGCCTTTCCAGCATCAAATCTGGAAGCTCGGAGGTCTTCGTCTGCCGAGGTCGCGTTTGCAAGCTTCTTCAGGTCGATGGATAACGGAGCGTCGCCAAAGGATAGTTTGTTATTGGGATTGATCTCCCACAAGCGCAATATCGCGTCACGATTGATTGTGACGAGGCATCTTCCGAGCTCGCCAAGAGGATGCCAGAGAACGGAGACTACGGGAGGTTGTTCGACCACATGGGCAGTCGGCCCCAGTTGGAACGACTTTGGCTTCAATGGGGTGTTGTCTTCTTGGCCAAAAAGATCCGGGCTGGGTAGGCAGATAACGTGGACGGTATAAGTTGTCGCTACGGCTAGAAAGTCTTCGTGCGGCGAGATGGCCAATTGCTTGATCTCGCCGTGGATGTTTGCTTTGAGGACCTGGCCGCGTCAGCATAAAATTGCATTCCGGACAACCCGCACTTACTCTGTAGCCTTGTTTTCCTGATGTGAACTCGCCGCTCTTGGTCCTGTCTTCCTCAATCTCTTTCAACCAGGCCAGATCTGACCACCGAATCTCGTTGCCGACAGCGACGAACACTTCCGTTCCACGACACGCGATGGTTTTGGAAGGAACATTGAAATCGGCGTGCTTGGAAGACTTGGAAGACTTGGAGCTACCGTTTGCAAGAGCTTCCTGCTTGACGGCGAAGACGTCGAAGCCGGCGGAGGGTCTTGACAGCCAAGACGGTGTGTAGCTGAGCACTCTCGGCATTGCGAAGCTGGGGAAAGGGCGTATTGGAGGCTGTCACCGGTCCATTTATGAGGAGAAGGATGTGATGTATGTTCGGGTTGTTCTGAGGTAAAGAGTTGCTGGCCGCCAAAAGACGCGACCAACCGGGTGATGTTCGGAAACAGCGCGTCCTCCTTAGTCTCACTTCCTTTAGTATCACAACTTGGCTATTCCTCCAAACATGGCTCCGACGCGCAATACTCTTGATCGCCTCGACAAGCCGAGCTCATATGCAGCAAATAAGGTCCTTCCCCTCAACCGTCGATGACGTTCTCGTCGGGAGAACAGCTCTCGCATCACTAACATCTTGACAGTCAAGAAAGAGAAAGCGTCACTCTCGCGATGACGATGAGGACATGGACGGAGGCCGGCAGAAGTCTCCAGATCCTCTAGACAAACTTGCCAATGCTACCACCCTCTACGTTGGAAACCTGTAAGTCGCCCTGCCTCCTGCTCGGCCAGGTCTGTGTTGACGGGTACTCTCAGGTCGTTCTACACCACCGAAGAGCAAATCCATGAACTCTTTTCCAAAGTCGGCGAGATCAAGCGCCTTGTTATGGGCCTCGACCGCTTCCAAAAGACACCCTGCGGCTTCTGCTTTGTCGAATACTACACCCATCAGGATGCGCTGGACTGCATGAAGTACATCGGCGGCACTAAGCTTGACGAGCGCTTGATCCGAACGGATTTGGATGAAGGCTTCATTGAGGGCAGACAGTATGGGCGTGGCAGGTCGGGAGGGCAAGTCCGCGACGAGTATAGAGAGGAGTACGATCCCGGGCGTGGGGGATACGGCCGAGCGTACACCGAAGAGAAGGACATTTATCGATGAGTCTGAGGTTGGTCACGGGCAGGCCGTCATGAGAACTGCCACGATCGTGACTCTCCGGAGTGCATTTCTCTTCATGCGGCGCGACAGCTGAGGAGCGCTGCGAGCTCATGACAAAAAATGATTGAACTCACCATGGATGTCTCAAGGCGAAGCACCTGAGAGACTAGTAATACATTTACACTTTGGTGTCACAACGAAGGTCAGCCACGACATCGCGCTTGGAGAGGCCGCTCTGAGGAGTACTTGGAGAATGGTCTGAAGGACAGACCTAGCAATTCTGGAGTACAGGTGTTTTCCCTAAATAGCTCTCTAGCCAGATCTATAGCGTCTATGCTCTAAAAAATTGAATTCTTGCAAACCGCCATCACTCAATGATCCACTTCCCGTCTTCTGACAACGGACTCGACCACCTGCCTCAACCACCAAATGTGGATCCTCGCATCCCCGGTCAGCTCGGGATGAAAGCTCGTGCCAAAGCAATTCCCCTGTCTGACCGCAATGATATCGCCATCTTCACCCACATCTCCTTTATCAGTCAACGAACGTGCACGGTCTGGTAACCGCGCCAGAATCTCCACGTCAGCATTATACAACTCCCTTGCCAGGAGGTCCTTCGGTGTCTTTGAAGGTGCAACTACTGTTTCATCCCTTCCCGCTTCCTCTTTCTGAATGCCGTCTGCATGCGTTAGAACTTTCTCAACAACCGGAGCGCGAATGAAAACGCTGCGAAATAGTCTCGATTCTTGACCCGCGCCGGATGCTGACTTGGGTGCAGATGCAAGGAAAGGCAAGTCCAAATCAGCCTCAAAACTTTCAACCTGCCTGCCGAAATGGTTTCTGTTCACGCGCACGTCCAAACCGCCAATGAGCTCTTGCCCACCCTTTTTGGTGCGATTTGCGGACTCGGCGAGAAGGATAAGGCCGGCGCAGGTGCCCCAAGTGGGTTTTCTATGGACTCTGTTTGGCCTTGCCGTTAGCTTTTACCCTTTCCGACTCGGTATAGGAGGATAGACGGATCATACTTTACAAATGCCCTTAACGGCTCCAGCAGCCCACTCCTCTGTGCCACAAGACTCATCGTCGTACTCTCACCACCAGGGATGATTAGCGCATCGCATCTCTCCAGCTCCGCTGGTGTCCGCACTTCAATGAAGCTCCATTCCACATTTTGAAATCCGTTGGACGACTTCAAGGAGGCGCCCGCATGGCGAAGTAATTGGATGTGCTCACTGAAGGCGCCTTGGAGAGCGAGGACGCCGACCGTGATAGAGAAGCTGAATGTCATTGCATTGTAAACGGATGGAGTGACAATTGAGTCACGAGTTGACTTTGAAGGAAAGATTTTGGGACAGGGATGAGTAAAATATTGATAACGCCAGGAAACGCACGAGTGGGGCGTATACGACGAACTCCATCCCACAATGCCGACCTCGGTTGTGCAACAGAGAGCACGTATGCGGCTAAGTCAAGCAGTGATTGGATTTAGTAATAGATGATAGTATAAAACAAAAAAAAAAGCAGTTATGAGCTCCTCGATTTCCCTTAACCTCATCCTTCAATTCAATTCACGATGGCGGTCCTCCCACCCTCCTATACCCCCGACCTGCCACCACCTTTCATCAACATCCCACTCCTCCCTAACCTCCGCGACGCAGGCGGCTATCCCTCCACCATCCAACCCCATGGCTCAAGCACCCCCTATACCGTCCGCAAACGCCTCCTCTACCGCAGTGCCGAACCCTCCCGCATCCCCGCCAACACTCTAGATAGGCTGTACCATGATCTCGGCATAACAACAATTTTCGATCTGCGCTCCTGGCCCGAAATCGAAAGGGCCGGCAATCTCTCCTCCTGGGAGTCCCGCCTACAAGAAAACGGCAAGATAAAACGCAACTGGACCCCCGTCTTCAAGACCGAGGACTACAATCCCGCCGGCGTCGCGCTACGCTTTAAGGATTACGGCTCCGCAGATGGGACGAACGGGTTCGTCAAGGCGTACACGGCGATTTTGGAGAATGCGGGGCCGGCCGTGAGCGAGGTGCTGTGGCATCTCGCTTCTTCTTCGGCTTCGGATCCTTTGCCGCATGGAAACGCGGATGGCGTTGCCGGTAGTGAGCTGCGCGCAACGCTCATACATTGCACGGCGGGCAAGGACCGCGCGGGCTGCGTGGTAGCGATTATGTTGGGCTTGCTCGGCGTGCCTGAGGAGATTGTTGCGGAGGAGTATGCGCTGACGGAAATGGGCATGGGCCCAATGAAGGAGTATTATGTGGAGCGGCTGCTTTCCTCGGGTGCATTTGACGGAAATTCAGATCCGCGGGCGGCTGTCGAGAGGATGGTTACGGCGAGGAAGGAGAGCATGCTTGCTACATTGGAGATGGCGAGGGAGCGGTGGGGTGGAATGGAGGGTTACGTGAAGGATGTGGCGTGTGTGGATGATGAGGTTATCGCCGCAGTGAGGAGGAATTGCTTGGTATTGGCAGAGAGCCAAAACGATGTGGTAAGTGGAAAATGTGATCGGCATGCTTTGTCACATTTGTGCTCTGCGCCTTGAATTGTGTTGATCGTGTAGGATACTTAATTCCATTGACCCCCATGAGTTTCAGATCAACAAGCTTCAAATTCACAACCTGTTCACAATCTTTCTGCATGGGACAATCTACGCGTGTGCTAATTATATGCACTGTATCCCTCAAATTCACTTTCCCAAGCGGTGATCGGAGTGGTCGTAATGGCCGAAAGAGGGTCGCCCGAATGGCAAAGGCTTAGGGGCTTGCCTTCGAAGCTTGCTTGGAAGAGTCAACTATTCCTTGTGGTTTTGTGATGATGCTGATGTTTCTGTAGAGCAGTTGTTGGTCGTGCTATAAAGGATAGAGGGTTTAATGTAGAGAAAGAAATGCTGGTTAACGTTGGTATTTGAGTTGACCCCTGATAGACGGTTTTCTTTTAGTATCTCAAATCCGTCCACTCGTCCAAGAGGGCCGATCTCTCAAACCTGGGATGCCACAAGTCGCTCTTTCAGAGTTCTCACCGCACTTCCTATCATTTCGAGATTCTTCCTCTTCTCTCCGCGGTTGGGAAGTAAACCCGCATTTGTTTTGTCGCCAGCAACAACCAATTCGTGACGTCGCTGAGCAGCTTGTGCCGCTTCTTCATATGGTCTTTTTGGCCAATCTGGGATACGATTGACCTTGACTTTCCACAACGACAACAAGTGTGACCATGTGCCCTCATTTCATCCCAGCAAGACATTTGAGTCCGGCCAAGTGAAGTAGTTTCGGCAAAACCGATTTCCTCAACCCTCCTCGTCCTCAATCGACCTCCAACATACACTCAATCCCTCAAAAATCGTTCCCCCAAACTCAAAATCTCCCGGCAACTCCGTCACCGCCCTCCTCTTCCCAAACTCCTCCACAAGATCCCCATACTCACCCGTGCAATCCCGATTCTCAACCCACCACTCCATCGCCCCAGGTGCCACCCCAACATAAAGCAAAGGATCCCTTCCCTTCAATATCTCCCCCAACAAAACCCCCTGCTCTAAAAATGGCGCATACAAAAAGCTCCTCTCCGTCACAAACCCCTCCGCCCCCGACCCCTCCACAACTTCCACTCCAAACCTTCCCAACACCCGCTGATCCAGCTCCGAAAACAGCGGGTCCTGCGCCACCATCTTCATTCCCATTCCACCGCCTGCTTCGCCTTCGCTGCTTCTCCCGCCCGCCATGCCCACCTCGTAAGAGCGGCAAAGGATATCGCACATCTCGAGGAATGCGACAAATTGCCACCTGCTGCGTCTCGCGAGCTCTAGGTTCTCGGTACTGAGCGAGCCGAGCGCTAGGCAGACCGCGTGGTCGATTTCGGGTTCGGTTTCGGGGGATGTTCGGTGGCGGAGGGCGCGTTCGAGGATGGTGGTGAGGTCTTGGCTGAAGGTTGTGGACTTGAAACGGGCTCTGTGAGTGCGGATGGTGGATTCGAGGGTTGAGATGTCCGCTTCGGATGGGGTGGTTCTGCGAGGAGATTGGGGGAAGTTGGGCGACGGGTGCGGTTGATGGCTTGGGGTTTTCTTACGACTGCATTTGCGGTTTGTGATGGTGATCCAGGTGTCGTCGCCCATGGTTTGAATTTGAGGCTTCTAGATTTTTATTTCGGGGAATTGTGATTATAGAATGACTCAGGATGGAGAAATATGCGGGAAATTATCAGAGTAAGAAGTGACGACGGAATAAGGAAATATGTTGGTTCCTTGTTCATCGATTAACTAGCCGATTAAAGGGCGGGTATTTACCCTCAGATGAACTGACCTTCAGCCGTTAGAATAATTTTGTGTGGTATCCAATTGATGAAGAAGCCCATTGTGAGGACGTGTTTTGTTGGAGTCGGTCAAGTTTTGGGTTGGGCCACTTGTGAATGAGGTAATATTTAGGGTCACGACCACGATATGGCCACGTACAATATTCGATCCTGAAATCCTTAAATAAGGTCCAGAAATCTTTTCTTACTTTCACGAACCGCAGCTATGGATCAATTTATCAATTGCCGTGCAACTGTCTTGCCAAATTCTAGGCTAGAGTTCGAGAAAAATTACCACTGCTCCCTATCAATTCGTAAATGTGTCTTCATTAGATATACATAGCCCAGATTCGTTTTCGCTGAACG
>Ga0335075_10019554_pt1 | contig 10011 bp, 10 predicted proteins | sample Lox_Sample_24_FD_206723 | JGI IMG/M metagenome (GOLD analysis project Ga0335075, IMG submission 206723) | Soil microbial communities from Loxahatchee National Wildlife Refuge, Florida, United States - Lox_Sample_2.4 | ecosystem: Environmental > Terrestrial > Soil > Wetlands | place: USA...
ACGGGCTTGAGAGGTTTGACCCGGCCATTCATCAGCGATATCATGAATCTGCGGGGTGGAGCAGCCCGGTAGCTCGTTGGGCTCATAACCCAAAGGTCGCTGGTTCAAATCCAGCCCCCGCAACCACTTAGCGAAACTTCCAACCCGGAATAACCCGGTGTAAGAGCAGAAGGATTTGCTCCGCCGGGTTTTCGCATGTTTGGACGCCTCCCATCATGGGCTATGCGCTCCTCAAAATCCTGCTAACGACTGCTGCGTTTGCCTCGCGCTTTGCTTCCATCAGCGCGTTGCCATACACGTTCATCGTGGTCGAGATTTGGGCGTGCCGCATCAACTTCTGCTGCACTCCCATGGGTGCTCCGGTGTCGTCCAGCCAGGACCGGTAGGTATGCCGGAAGGTGTGCCACCCGATGCTGCCGTACTTGCCGGCAGCATCCCACCGCTCATCGTGCAGCGGTAGGCGCTTCCCGTTCGGAACGGGAAAGTCGGTTTTGCACCACTCACCTGCGACGGCCCCGCAGTTCGGGCAATCCACGAGACAGCAACCAGCGGGACGGATGTAGTCCTGTCCGATTGGCGACGCATGAAAGTGCCGCCCCGTGATGGGGCTGACGAAAAGCAGGTCCGATTCGATGATTCCGGCGCCCTCGTCTCCCAACTTGGCGAGTGCCTCCCTCTCGGCTTCGCGAATGAAGTCGAGCAAGATGGCAGCTAGATCCGGGTCAAGGGGCAGTTCATCCTCCGAGTATTCTGTCTTTACCAGCTTCAGCCGACCATGAACGACTGCTCGAACGATCTGCATACTGAGCTTCTCGAAGTGGATGTCCGGCTTTTCGATGGCCAAGACTTCCTCAACGCGAAGACCTGAGCATTGCGCGAGTAGCGCCATCATGCGGTAAGGCTGCGGAATCAGCGGAAGTATCAAGAAGAACTGCTCGACGGTGAGGATCACCGGTCGTTTCCGGCGTTTGCTAATGCCCTTGATTTCGACAAACTCCATCGGATTCCGTTGCCACTCGACCATCTCCCAAAGCATGGCCTTCTCATACAGGCGATGTATGACGGCCTTAATGTGACCTTTGGTTTTGGGCGCGGCTTCCAGATTTCGTAACCACTCCTGGACATTCATCGGCTTCAAACGAGTGATACGAGTGGTTCCCCACTTTGCGCGCACTCGCTTGATGACGCTGAGGTAGGAACTGGCTGTCGAATAGCTCAGCTCGCCTACGTTGTCGCAGGATTCACCGGGTCGAACCTTCTTGATTTCAAGCAGGCGTTCTTCCTCAATGAAACGATCCAACAACGCATCGAAGGTGGGCTCAAGGACGGCTAACGTTGGGTTGTCAGTGTTGAGTTTGAGCACAAAGGATTCCAAGTGCCGCTCGACCGCGGCTTGCGTTGGAAACTGCTCTGTGCTGAAGTACATGGATTTCTCTTTTCCGGTCTGAGGGTCCGCGTAACGGTACTCCCAAGCCGATTTGTTGTTGGCTCGCGGCACGCGCCGCAAATAGCCACGTTGGTAGCGTTGCCGTGTGAATTTCAAGGATGTTGCTCCCTTCCAGTCGTCACGGCGTGTTCGGTTGCTGTATTCGATTTTAGGCCGGAGTCTAGCCACGAGTTCAAGGAAGAAAGTCGGAATCTCCAGCGCTTTCCGACCTTGAAGGCTGGAACCTCGTGCTGTCGAGCTTTACCTTCGAGTGTTTTCCAGTGCATCCCTAATACGGAGGCAGCTTCGTGGAGATCAAGCAATCGCTCGAACGCTGGCACGGCACTACGAACATGTGATTTTGTGGCTACGAGCATGGGAACCTCCCGGCGAGTCTGCCCGAGGGGACCCCGGACAACGGTACGTACCGTGCTCCGACGATGGCCCACAATACGACATCGTGTCCAATTCATTACGTAGGGACACTTATAAGTCGGAAGAATAAGAGCGACGAAGCGAACACACTTGCGCAGAACTGCATCTAAATTAAAACGAATGTTCTAGCGGTGGGGCAGTTGGCTTCTAGTCACTAGAAATTGCTCATCGACTGGCAGCGTATTACCCCATCCCATCTCGGCGGAGCGTATGGGAGCGCGATATGCTGCGGAACGAAACCAAACTTATGGAATCGGTCATCGCTTTGGCCGAGGAACTGCACTTTCAACGCGCCGCGCGAAAGCTGCGTATCAGCCAACCCATGCTGACCAAGAACATCCAAGACATCGAAACAATCATTGGCGGACCGTTGTTTGTGAGAAACCGCAAGCAGGTCGTCTTGAACGATGCCGGTCGAGCCTATGTTCAGCACGCAAGACTCTCTCTTCATTATGGCGAACGAGCCATTCAAGCCGCGAGAGCAGTCATGCAAGACTTAGACGTACCCTTTTATATCGGACGATCACCGTATACAGACCCGTTCCTCACTTCGACGCTGCTGTCAATACATCTCCCTCTATATCCCAAACTGCGCATTGAATTGGAGAGCCACTATTCTCTAGACCTAGTGCATGATCTGCTGGATGGAACCCTGGATTTGGCAATAGCGAATGAGCCACCCGAAACTGCGCTCCTCACACAGATTCAAATTGCAGATGCTCCGTTCTACATTGCGATGGCGCGGAGAGACCCCTTGGCGGCTAAACCGGCTGTGAGTCTAGCGGATTTGACGGGTCGGCGATGGATCTTGTTTGAACGGAGGCTGCACCCACCTGTCTATGATTCGATTCTCGAAGCGGCGGAGCACAGCAATGCACGCCCGAACAGTATTCAACACATCACGACTCCAGAAGAAGCCTTTCCATTCGTTGCCGATACTTCAGCGGTAGCATTCCTGGTAAAAGCCGGAGCGTTGTTGATGGCTCGGAATGGGGTAACAGTCCGGCCTCTGGTCGAAGCTGAACTCCGTTTGCACACATATCTTGTCTCGCGCGCAGACAACGATTCCAAGCTAGCGAGCGAGATTGTACGGACATTTGTCAGCAAAATTTCTGAAGTGGGTGCTTACAGACAATTGTCACTGCCAATTTCCGCCTGACATCTACTTGCCCGCGCTTTTTTCGAGATATTTGCCATTGTTACTAACAATCTGAATCTCAATTCTGCCCGCCCATGCGCACTGAGGACACGACACGATACCAGTCGTTATTGCCCGAAGATCAATGTCCGCCAGATTGATCTCGAACTCACAATTTGGGCAAACGTGAACGCTTTCCCAGTTTTCATGCGGTCCATCGTTGGTTTCGTTCAAGCTCACTCAGCCCCTTCGGATAAGGATCGTTCCAAGCATGGACGAGGGAAGCGCTCTGCGCTGCTGAAACCCCACGCAAACTTCTGCGCGAATTTAGTACGCCATGTGGCCATCAATGAAAGCAACTATGTGTTTGCATAATCCGCTTGCGAACCGGTCCTACGCGGCTTGAACAATGATGTCGAATGTGTGCATAATCCTGCCAAAGGTTGTGCGGTCCGACGAAAGGCATTGTGGGATCGCGCTAAACTAGCGATGGCGCAGGTTGACCGGAACTCTGACCAATATGACTGACAAACGGCTTGTCTACATCCTCGATGACGATGTCCGTGTTTGCTCTTCTCTAAAGAGCCTGCTCGGGTCTCTTGGCTTGGACTCCGTGAGTTTTCACTCGGCGCAAGCCTATACTTCCTACCGCAAACAGGAGGCTGTGTCCTGCCTTCTGCTCGACATCAATCTTCCAGATGCAAATGGGCTCGTCCTGCAGCAAGAGCTGGACAGTTCTGAAAATCCACCGATCATTTTCCTCACAGGCTACGGAGACATTGCTTCTAGTGTTCAGGCGATGAAGCGTGGTGCCATTGATTTTCTCCCGAAGCCGTTTCAGAAATCGGAGTTGCTACGCGCAATCAACGAAGCCTTCGAGAAGGATATGAAGTCGCGCATGGTTCGCGCGGAACTTTCCCAACTCCACTCACGTTATTCCAGCCTCACGCCACGCGAACGTGAAGTGTTGCCGCTGATCGTGGCCGGATACCTCAACAAGCAAACGGCAGCGGTTCTCGGAATTCGGGAGATTACGTGCCAGGTTCATCGTGCGCAGATCATGAAGAAGATGTCCGCGAGATCCCTGGCAGATTTGGTCCGTATGGCAACGAAGTTGGAAGTGCCACTCCCAGCCTTTTACGGCGAAGAAAGAACCAGCGCCAGCGTGTAGTCATGGTCTCCCGGACTCGGCGTCCCACGCATCGGTTGCCTGAGAACCGCTCCTGAACGACCTATGTAAACACATAGTTGCTGCCTCAATACCGAGCGACTACTATGTGAGCCGGTAGTGTCGCAACCTCGTCAAAAAGCACGCCGTGCAGCTACCTATCCGAACACCGTGAGGCGATTTTTTGAGTTGTCTCTCAGTGTCCTGGAGCTACTATCATTCCCTTGTACTGAAGGGGAAGACACTTTGGAATCGTTTGGAAAATCCTCACCGCTATTTCGGATCGCGCTCGTTGTCGGAGTCTGTGCCGCTGCAACAACGGTAGGTGTATTCAGTTCCCCCGGATTGAGCCTGCTGCTTGCTGTGAGCATAAGCGCCCTGTACGGCGGACGATTGCTCAGCCTTCTTGCCATCTTGTATTCCGCATTTGCGTGTGCCTATCTTTCTTTACCGTCTCGATCCAACGTCTACCTGACGAAGACGGAATTTGTAGTCATCTTCTGCATCACTGCAATTCTGGTTCGTACTTTGATTCTGGCCAAGAACAGCGCAGAGTCTTCTCGCAGGTCTCTGGCAGAGCGCTATGAACTGTTCGTAAATGGTGCTCCGATGGCGATTGTCTTCGTGGACGCGGAGCATCGAATCACGAACGCCAATCCCGCTGCGGAGGAGATGTTCGGAGTCCGTGAATCAGAAATGCGAAACCACTTGCTCGATACGCTTCTTCCTCATATCCGCTATGAGCGATCCGTCAAACAGAAACTGACCGGAATCCGGGGCAATGGTTCACCATTCCATGCGGAAGTCGCCTACGGAGAATCAATACTTGACGGGGCGCGAATCGCGGCTGCATCCATCAACGATGTGACAGAGCAGACCTTGGCCGAAGAGGCGTTGCGTTCCACGCAATCGAAGCTCACTCGCGCCTCACAAATTGCAGCGGTCGCTGAGCTATCCGCAACCATCGCGCATGAGCTTGCGCAGCCGATCACCGCGATGATTACGAACGGGGAGGCATGTCTCGGCTGGCTTTCTGCCCCTCGCCCAAACTACGCACAGGCCCGGATCGCCGCTGAAGGCGTCATTGAAACGGGCACCGTGGCTGCTGAGATTGTTCGCAAGACGAAGGGGTTATTTCGACGGTCCATTCCTGCCAAAGTAAATCTCGATATCAATGAAGTGATTCGAGAAGTTATTCATCTGCTCGCGCAACGAATAGACAAAGCCGGAATGGTTGTGATTACCGACCTCAACGAAATGCTCCCCAACGTGTCGGCCGATCATGTTCAGATGCAGCAAGTGCTGGTGAACCTCTTACAGAATGCAATTGATTCTATGGAAGCGTCCGAGGGGAACTCAATCTGGGTGCGTACCTCCAAGGATGCTTCGGATTCGGCATTGATCGAAATCCAGGACTGCGGTTGCGGCATCGACGATGCCGAGAAAATATTCGACCCCTTTTTCACGACGAAAGACAAAGGCTGGGGGGTCGGACTGTCCGTGTGCAGGTCAATCATCGAATCGCATTCCGGCAGACTCTGGGCGGAGTCCGTACCCGGCACGGGCACGATGTTTCGATTCACAATTCCCCTGGCCGTGAAGAAGGCTCCCACTCAAGAAGCCGTAGAAATAGGTTCAGTGATCCTATGACTAACAAAGGTATGGTCGCCATAGTTGACGATGATCGAAGAGTCCTACAGTCGATTGGGAGCCTACTGGAGTCAGTTGGTTATACAGTGACGTTGTTTGCCTCGGCAGAGCTTTTGCTGTCAAGCACTGCCGTGAACTCAATCGCCTGTGTCATATCGGACATTGGTATCCCCGGAGTTGATGGTATTGAACTAAAGGCGCTGCTTTCAGAAAGGGAGCCGGACCTCCCAGTCATTCTGATCACAGGAAATCGAAAGCAGGCACGGCGCACTGAAGTCAAAGATCTCGATCCGCCGTACTTCTTTGAGAAGCCATACAACACGAGAGAACTACTTGAGGCGGTTGGCAAACTGTCGCGAAAAGTTTAACCTGAGTTGAAAAGACGCACGCCGCCCTGGCTTACTGCCGAGAGCGGCGTTTCTGCATTTGGCGATCCTTATGCTAGGTCAAAGCGATCAAGATTCATGACTTTATTCCAAACGGCGACAAAGTCATTCACAAACTTCTGCTGTGCATCCGAGCTTCCGTATACCTCGGAGAGAGCCCTAAGCTGGGAGTTCGATCCAAAAACGAGATCGACGCGAGTGGCGGTCCACTTGACTACCCCGGTCTTCCGGTCACGGCCCTCGAACACCTCCGAGCCTTCCGCAGTGGGACTCCAATCCGTATTCATATCGAGCAGATTTACGAAGAAGTCATTGCAAAGCGCGCCTGGCCGTTTGGTGAAAACGCCGTGCTGGGAGTTTCCTGCGTTGCAGTTCAGCACTCGCAGACCGCCGATTAACACTGTTAGCTCGGGGGCTGTCAGAGTGAGGAGCTGGCCTTTATCCAACAGCAAGACTTCTACGGGAACATCGATTTCGCCCCTTACATAGTTGCGAAAGCCGTCCGCGACGGGCTCAAGAGCGGCTAAAGAGTGTATGTCAGTCTGCTCTTGCGTGGCGTCCATACGTCCAGGAGTGAAAGGCACTGACACTTCTGTGCCGGCGTTTCTCGCGGCCTGCTCGATTCCTGCGCAACCAGCCAGAACAATCAAATCAGCAAGCGAAATTTTCTTGTCGTCCGCCTGTCTGTTGTTGAATTGCATCTGGATGCCTTCAAGCGTTTCCAAGGTCTTGCCTAATTCGTTCGGCTCGTTAACTTCCCATTCGCGTTGTGGGGCGAGCCGAATGCGCGCGCCATTAGCACCTCCACGTTTGTCTGAGTTGCGAAAGGTGGACGCCGATGCCCATGCAATCGAGACCAACTGCGGAACGGTCATACCCGAAGCGAGAATCGCTCGCTTGATTGCGACAACATCGTCCTGATCGACTAGAACATGATCGACGACAGGGATCGGGTCTTGCCAGATCAGTGCTTCAGATGGGACCTCTGGCCCGAGATAACGTGCTCGCGGTCCCATGTCTCGATGGGTCAGCTTAAACCACGCTTGCGCAAATGCCTTCGCAAACTCATCGGGATGCTCGTAAAAGCGCCTGGAGATTTGTCCGTATACCGGATCAAACCGCAAGGAAAGATCGGTGGTTAACATGGACGGAGAATGTCGCTTTGATGGATCATGTGCGTCCGGGATCGTCCCGGCTCCCGCATTACCCTTCGGCTTCCACTGGTGCGCTCCGGCTGGGCTCTTGGTGAGTTCCCATTCATAACCGAACAGATTGTCAAAGAAATAATTGCTCCATTGCGTTGGGGTGTTGCTCCAAGTGACCTCAAGGCCACTTGTGAAGGTATCAGCAGCTATGCCGCTGCCGAAGTTGTTCTTCCAGCCCAAACCCTGTTCCTCAATGGGTGCTCCTTCCGGCTCACGGCCAACGTGAGAGATTGGGCAGGCACCGTGGGTCTTGCCAAGGGTATGGCCTCCCGCGATCAACGCCACGGTTTCTTCGTCATTCATTGCCATCCGATTGAAAGTTTCGCGAATATCTTTCACTGCCGCGATTGGATCAGGGTTTCCTTCTGGACCTTCAGGATTCACGTAGATCAAACCCATCGTTGTCGCTCCATAGGGATTTGCCAACGTGCGCTCTGGTGAATATCGCTTATCGGTGCCTAGCCAGGAGGTTTCGAGTCCCCAATTAATCTCCTGATCGGGCTCCCACGAATCTTCCCGACCGCCGGCGAATCCGAGCGTTTTGAATCCCATCGACTCCAGTGCAACGTTCCCGGTAAGAACTATCAGATCAGCCCAGGAGATCTTCTTTCCATATTTCTGCTTGATTGCCCACAGAAGCCGTCGTGCCTTGTCGAGGTTCACGTTGTCGGGCCAACTGTTAAGTGGGGCAAAGCGCTGCTGTCCTCTACCTGCGCCTCCCCGGCCATCGTAGATGCGATAAGTACCGGCACTGTGCCACGCCATGCGAATGAACAGCCCGCCATAATGCCCGAAGTCCGCAGGCCACCAATCCTGCGAGTCCGTCATGAGGGCTCGCAGGTCAGCCTTGAGGGCTGCGTAGTCGAGGCTCTTGAACTCTTCTGCGTAGTTAAAATCCTTGTCCATAGGATCGGACAAGGATGAATGTTGGTGCAGGACATTAAGATTCAACTGATTCGGCCACCAGTCGTGATTTGACGTTCCTGCATACTGCCGTGGATGGAATGGGCATTTCGCATCGTTAGACATTCGTTCTCTCCTTTGGTTGTCCTTTTAGGAATCGCTTATTGTCCGGCTGAGACCAAGCGCGGCCACAGAAGCCGCGCAAAGACTTATTTGCTCGATGGAGGACAGACTTCACCGACGGCACTGACATGCCCACAAGTGCGGCGAGCTCTCTATTCGAGTAGTCATGCGTGTGCTTCAATTCAAGCAATCGGCGCTGGTCTGGCCTAAGCCGGGTCATCGCTTTCCGTAATCGTTGTTGAGCGTCAACGAGCTCATACGCTTTTTCAATGTCGATCCTTTTGTCAGCTATATCCACGTAGCGCAGAACGTCATCATCATGAGTCCATGCGACCGCGAAGGCTGGACGGGATCGCCTTCTTCTCAATTCGCCGAGGGCAGTATTTATAGCGATCCGCGCCAGCCAAGTTGAAAACTTCGCATTGCCCTTAAACTCAGCGATGTGGAGGTATGCCTTGAAGAAGGATTCCTGAAGCGCATCCTCTGTATCCTCGTGGCTATTCAAGACGCGATAGACGAGGCGATAGAGAGTCGGCGCGTGGCGGTTCCACAGCTCTGCGAAAGCATCTCTACTGGCACTTTTGGCGGCGGAAACCAATTCTTCGTCTGAGATCACAGTCGTAACCTGACGCTCAAATCAAAATGATCAAGAGCGCACTTCGCCATGCAGCGCCGAGCTCGATCTGAAAAGCCACTCAGAACGAAGACATCAAAAGCACTGTTTTCGACTTGCGCAGTTGTCGTCGGAAAAAGGAAAGGGGCCGCTTAATGCGGCCCCCGCGAGCCTAGCTTCGGATGAACTCCAGGATGTCGGCATTGATGACATCGGCATGGGTGGTCATCAAGCCGTGCGGATAGCCTGGATAGACCTTGAGCGTTCCATTCTTCAGGAGCTTGGCCTGTAGCAATGCAGCGTCTTTGTAAGGGACAACCTGATCGTCGTCGCCTTGCTGGACGAGTGTCGGCACCGTGATGCTCTTCAAATCTTCTGTCTGGTCTGTCTCGGAAAACGCCTTGATGCCTTCGTAGTGTGCGAGCGCGCTGCCCATCATTCCTTGTCGCCACCAGTTCTCGATAATGCCCTGTGAAGACTTCGCGCCAGGTCGGTTGAAACCGTAGAAAGGTCCGGTGGGTACGTCGAGAAAGAACTGCGCTCTGTTGGCGGCCAGCGCTTTGCGAAAGCCGTCAAACACCTCGATCGGCGTACCGCCGGGGTTCTTATCTGTCTTCACCATCAGTGGTGGAACCGAGGCGAGCAGTACGGCCTTGGCTACGCGCCCCTGCGGCTCCCCGTACCTTGCGACATACCGCGCAACCTCGCCGCCACCCGTCGAATGCCCAACGTGGATAGCATTCTTCAGGTCCAGGTGCTCAGCAACCGCGGAAGCGTCCGAAGCGTAGTGGTCCATGTCGTGGCCGGTGTCGATCTGTGAAGAGCGACCGTGACCTCGCCTGTCATGCGCTACGACACGATAGCCCTTCGAGAGGAAAAACAGCATCTGATTGTCCCAGTCATCGGATGACAAAGGCCAGCCGTGGTGAAAAGCGATGGGCTGAGCATCTTTCGGGCCCCAGTC
>Ga0335075_10019555_pt1 | contig 10011 bp, 4 predicted proteins | sample Lox_Sample_24_FD_206723 | JGI IMG/M metagenome (GOLD analysis project Ga0335075, IMG submission 206723) | Soil microbial communities from Loxahatchee National Wildlife Refuge, Florida, United States - Lox_Sample_2.4 | ecosystem: Environmental > Terrestrial > Soil > Wetlands | place: USA: Florida...
TCGCCGCCGACGTGGGCGACACGATCCGCGCCCAGGAGACGGCTCGCAACGCGGGAGGCGCAAGCGAACCGGCGAGCTCGGCCGCGACCGCCGTCGTGGTCCCGCCCGTGCCCGTCAACACGAAGGCCCCGGCGATCTCGGGCACCGCGCAGCAGGGCAAGACGCTGACCGAGGCACACGGGTCGTGGGAATACAGCCCGACCTCATACGCCTACCAGTGGCAGCGCTGCGACGAATCCGGCGAACACTGCACCGCGATCTCCGGCGCGACCGAACAGACGTACACGCTGACCGGCGCCGACGTGGGCGACACGATCCGTGTTCAGGAGATCGCGACCAACGCCGGCGGGTCCAGCTCGCCAGCCGTCTCGACGGCCACCGCGAAGATCGTGCCGGCCGTGCCCGTCGACCTGACGCCGCCGGCGATCTCGGGCACCGCGCAGCAGGGCTACACGCTCACCGAGACGCATGGCGAATGGACGAACGAACCCTCGGGCTACGAATACCAGTGGTCCCGCTGTGACGCGGAAGGCAAGAGCTGTACAGCAATCTCCGGCGCCACCGGCCAGACCTACCTGCTGAGCGCGGCCGACGTAGGCCAGACGATCGAGGTCAGCGAGACCGCCCGCAACAACGCGGGCGCCGGCCAACCCGCGACGTCCAGCGCGAGCGCCGTGATCCTGCCGGCCGTGCCGGTCGACGTGACTGTACCCACGATCTCAGGGACGGCGCGCCAGGGGGCAACGCTGACCGACGAACACGGCGCCTGGACGAACAGCCCGACCGGCTACGAATACCACTGGCTGCAGTGCAACGCGATGGGCGCTGCGTGCATGCCGATCTCAGGGGCTACCGGCCAGACCTACGTTCCCAACGCCGAAGACGTGGGACATACGATCGAGGTGCAGGAAACCGCCGGCAACGCGGGCGGCATGAGTGAACCCGCGACTTCGGCCGTCACGGCGGTCGTGCTTGCGAGCGCCCCGGTCAACAAATCCTCGCCGACGATCGTCGGCGAGGACGGGCTGCATCAGACGCTGGTCGTCCAGCGTGCTGCGTGGACCAACGAACCGACGAGCTACGAAGATCAGTGGCTGCGCTGCGAAGCCGCCGGTGACGACTGCCAGCCGATCGCGGGCGCCGAAGGCCCCACGTACGTGACCGCCAAGGCCGACCTCGGCCACACGATCGCGGTTCGTGAAGTCGCCATCAACGCCGGCGGATCGAGCTCTCCCGTCACCTCGGCGGCGACGAGCCCGATCGCGCAGCCGCCCCTGCAGGCGTCGGCGGGCGAAAGCGTAGACGCGACCGTCGGCGTGCCGGTGATGCTCGACGCGAGCGGCAGCTCGCCGGCCTCGGAAATCACCGGCTACAGCTGGTCGTTCGGAGACGGCTCCAGCGGCAGCGGCAGCGTCGCCGCGCACGTGTACAGCGTCCCCGGTACCTACACCGCGACGATCACCGTGCACCGCGGGGCCGAATCCGCCGAACAGCACGTGAGCGTTTCGGTGGCGACAGCACCCTCGCCCTCCCACGAGGTGACGATCGAGACGAAGGACAGTGGCGGCAACCCGTTGTCGGGTGTCGAGGTTCTCTACATCGGCCCGAGCGGCACCAGGATCGAAGCGATCAGCAACGCCAGCGGCACGGCGACGCTCGCCGGGGTGCCCGACGGCGCTCAGACGGTGTACGCGTGGGCCTCCGGCTACCAGCCGGCGGTCGGCCACGTGACCGTCGGCGAAGGCGGCGGCGAAGCCACCGTGACCCTGTCGAGCGGCGCCGTCGCCACGAGCACGCTGAAGTCCCACGAAATGACGCTCGCGGAAATCGAAGCCGCGGGCATCGACCCCAGCGAACCGGCCAACCAGACTGTGTTCGAATTCGAAGTCAAGCTCGCGTTCCCCGCCGAAGGACCGGAACCGCCACAGCTGCACTGCTACATCAACTCCGAAGGCCATTTCGTGGGCTCCTGCGGGTTCCCCGGCGGCCCCGGCGGCTACTGCACGACCGGCGCCTGCTACTGGGAAGGCGGCGCGGGCGGTGGCGGCGACGGTGGCGGCGGAATCGTGGCCGTGCCCAAGATCGTCGAAGGCCACCCGCTGATCCAGTGGCTGATCCTGCGCGGCAAGGCCACTATCCTCAAGCAGTTCTTCGCCGTGACGATGGTCACGCAGAACCTCTCCCCCGAACCGTTCGAGCTCACCCACGGCAGCGCGACACTCAACCTGCCGCACGGTCTGAGCCTCGCCCCGACCGCGACGCCGCAGAGCCTCGAACAGTCCGTGCCCGACGTTCCCGGGCTGGGCAGCGCGACCACCGAATGGGTGGTGCGCGGCGATGAAACGGGCGAATACAACCTGTCGGCGAGCTACACGGGCCAGCTGGAACCGTTCGCCGCGCCAGTGGAAATCGAAGCCGCGCTGGCCTCGCCGCTGAAGGTGTGGGGCGCCGATGCGCTGTCGCTGAGCGTCAAAGCCGACGACTCCTCGCTCGCCGAAGGCGTCCCCTATCACGTCACGCTCGCGCTCACGAACCAAGCGGAAGTGCCGCTCTACAACCTCGATCTCGCGATCGACGAAAACACGCACGCGAACTTCATCTTCCAGCCCGACCAGAGCTTTCAGGACGAAATCACCGAACTGAAGCCCGGCCAGACGCTCAGCCACGAATACATCCTCGTACCCGACGCCGCCAGCGCGGGCAACTTCAATCCTGGCCTGTCGAGCGCCACCTTCGACGGAGAAGAATCCCATCCGGGCCAGGGCATCGAAGCCGTGCCGCCGCCCGAGACGTACACGCTGTCGGTCGCGGCGGCCAGCGCCCCGAACACCGTGCACCTGCACTGGCAGCAGGTCCCCGGCGCAGAAGGCTATGAGGTGTTTGCCACACCCAACCTCACGACCCCGTTCGCCGCGACGCCCAACTTGGTGCTCGAAAGCCCGAACGGCTCCACCAGCGTCACCAAGCTGCCCGCCAGCGCCACCGACGCGTACCTGACCGGCGCGAGCGGCGACTACTTCGCGGTGACGAGCCTGATCGGCGGCGCGCCGACACTGGATCATCCAGTGGTGCAGCTGCCGTCCGGCACGCTGCCGGAAGGCGTCAGCTTCTCATCGCCGGGCAGAGGCACACAGCAGGAAACGATTCCCGGGATCAACTGGAGCGAACCCGCCACCGTGACCGTGCACGGCTGCAAGGGCGGCGCCGGTGAGCTGCTCATCCAGGGCACCAACTCCCAGACCGGACAGCCCGAAACGCGGTCTGTCGCGATGGCCGAAACGCCTTCTGAATCGGGCGTATACGTGGCGCAGGTGCCGCCGCTCGCGCCGATGCACGGCACCGCGTCCGGCACCGATTCGATCACCTGCCCGCAGAAGCTTGGGCTGCTTCCAAGCGGCGGCTCTCTCGGCGGCGGGGCCAAGGTGCTGCTCAACGGCAGCGGCTTCACCGGCGCGACCGCCGTCAAGTTCGGCGCCACGCCCGCCACATCGTTCACCGTTCTGACGGACAACTTCATCGAAGTCACCAGCCCGCCGGGCTCCGGGAGCGTGCCGGTGACCGTCACGGGCAGCGCCGGCAACACCATTACGGTGGGCACGTACGACTACTTCCAGGTCGAATCGCTGGGCACGAGCTCAGGGCCCGCCACGGGTGGAACCTCGGTGACGATCCACGGTCAAGGCTTCACCTCGAACGACCGGGTGCTGTTCGGCTTGGTTGCGGCGCAATCGGTGACGTACGTCAGCCCGACGGAACTTCGGGCGGTGGCGCCACCGGGGATCGGAACGGTGGACGTGCAGGTGGTCCAGGGCAACAGCGTCTCCGCCCCATCCGACAACGCTCTCTACACCAATCAGAACGGCCCGGCAGGGACCTCGGCGATCAACCAGAGCACTGCCGCCTCGCCTCAGGCCTATACCGCGGAGATGGCCCAGGCCTGCACGGTGGACATAGCGCCGGGCATCACCCTCGCGGAGCAGGACATACAGCTGTGTGGAGCCACCGACCTTGCAAACGAGGCTCTCGACGAGGAGGTCGAGGACAGTCTCGGGGAGTTGACGGAGGACGTGCCGGCCCTCTTCTCCTACGGCGTTGCGAACCTGCTCGACGACTTCGCGGTCGGCGCCACGCTCTATGACGCAATCGATGCCGTTGGCGCCATCGTCGATCCGATACAGACAGCATTGCTGATCGTCTCCGTGGGGAATGATGTGTGCGAGGTCCTCACGGGCGAAGGCTGCCGGTGGGACTTCTGGACTCTCTTCATCGACCCGAACGGCACGGTCGTGGACACCGACGGCAATCCAGTGAGCGGCGCCACCGCCACCCTGCTGAGCCAGAGCTCCGGGGGCGAATCGTTCACTCCGGTGGAACCCTCCGGGGGGGCCATCGAACCCGCCACCAATCCCGAGACGACCGGACCCTCCGGCGCGTTCGATTGGAACGCGCTCGCCGGCACATACGAGGTGCAGGCCTCGGCGCCCGGATGCCATGCGCCCGGCGAACAGTCGCAGGCCAATGTCCTGACCTCCCCGTTCACGCTCCCGCCACCGGCGCTCGGCCTGATGCTGACACTGGAATGCCCCGGCAGCAAGCCACCCACGCCGAGCGTGACCGGCATCTCACCGGCGAGCGGCCCCACGACGGGCGGCAACATCGTCGACGTCGAGGGCGAAGGCCTGGCCGGCACCAGCGCGGTGCGCTTTGGCAGCCAGCCCGCGACCTACGTCAAGGTGCTCTCGCCCTACGCGGTCGCGGCGCTCGCGCCCGCCGGCGCCAGCGGCTCGACGGTCGACGTCACGGTGAGCACGCAGGGCGGCACGAGCGCGACCACGACCGCCGACAAGTACACCTACTACACCCCCGTGGCGGCGCCGGAAGGCCCCACGATCAGCTCGGTCACACCCGGCAGCGGACCCGTCGCGGGCGGAACTACGGTCACGATCAAGGGCAGCGACCTGACCGGCGCGTTCGCCGTGGACTTCGGCGATACGCCCGCCTCGCAGGTGACCGCGGTTTCAGCGACCGAAGTGCAGGCGGTGGCGCCCGCCGCAGCCTTTCCCGCACGAGTGGACGTGTCGGTCACAACCCCATCCGGCACATCGGTGCCGAGCTCGAGCGACGGCTACGTGTACGGCTCGCCGCCCTCACCGCTCACAACCGCGGTATCGCTGTCCGCGTCGCCGAGCCCGGCGAGCCAGGGACAGCAGGTCACCCTCACCGCCACCGTCGCGCCCACCGACGGAGGTGGCGCGGTCGCGTTCTACGCCGACGAATCGACCACGCCGATCGGCGGCTGCGCGGCCCAGACGCTCGCGCTGGTGAGTGGGGAATATCAGGCGAGCTGCACGACGAGCGATCTGGCCGTCGGCAAGCACTCGCTCAGCGCGACTTACTCGGGAGACCCCAGCTACGCCTCGAGCTCTGGCTCCACGAGCCTGACTGTCTCCAGCGAACCAGAATCGCATGAGCCAACCGGTGGCGGGGGCGGCGGCTCAGGCGGCAACGGCGGCTCGGGCGGCAACGGCGGCTCGGGCGGCAACGGCGGCTCGGGCGGTGAATCTGGCGGCGCCAACAGCTCCACACCCGGCGGGTCCGGTGGATCGGCCAGCTCTTCCGCGAGCACGACCGGCGGCGCTCACGGCGGGGTCGAAGCGTTCAAAGCCAGCGGTGAAGTCGAGGTCAGTGTGTCCGGTCCGGTCAAGGCGAAGGGTGGTGTGGTGGACGTGCCGCTGCACTGCGCCGCCACCACGGGCAACTGCTTGCCCGCCACGTTGCAGCTCGTCATTCAGGAGCACGTGCGCAATGGCCACGTCACGGCCGTCTCGGCCGCGTCCACCGGCTCGGCCAGCAACGCCAACGCCAAGGCCAAGAGCCGCACCGTGGTAATCGGCAGCGCGACGGTCACCCTGAGCGCGGGCCAGAGCAAGACGGTGAAAATCGCGCTGAGCGCAGCGGCGCGCAAGCTCGCAACGCAACAGCACGCCCAGCTCCCGGCGATGCTCCGGATCACATCTCACGGGCATACGCTCGAGACCACGGACATTCGGATCCGGTCGGCATCGGGCGCGGGGCACAAAAGGCACCGTTAAGAAAAAATCGCCGTTCTCGGCCACGGCGCTTGTAGCAATGGCTCTTTCGGCTTTTCTTGCGCCGGCATACTCGCGGCACTTGCCGGAGATGTGGACACCTTGGGCGAGATTCAGCACCTCACGGACCGAAGGTGTGTTGACTCAACACCTTGGTATCTGGGCCGCACGGTCACGCAGCCCTTAAAACTGCACTCGTAATGACCGACCCCAAGTGCTCACCCACTCCAACGATACCCAAGGGAGGACCCGTGAACAATCGATTTCGATCTGCGTACGGGCAGGTGGCGGCTGTCGTCGCCATAGCCAGCGCGATGACGGCTGTATTTGCCTGTAACTCGTGGGCGGCCCCCGGCCAGCCCGCCTCGCATGCGGCGAAGACCTCGAAGTCGAGGTGCAAGACGTACAAAATCGGCAGCGAGCGGATCAAAGTGTGCAACGGAAGCGATGGCAAGCAGGGAGCGACAGGCCCGACCGGGGCCACCGGGCCCAGTGGCGCCACAGGACCAACCGGACCTGCTGGCCCTCCCGGCCCTCCCGGCAACGGAGCCTTCGGTGGAGAACTGAGGGCGGGCACCGGAACAACCACGCTGTTCGATCAGAACGGCGCATTGGTGGAAGCGTCGTGCTCGAACGCCGATGCGGCTACGCTATCGGTGCGGGCCGAGGGAGCCGAAGGCAACCACAACACCGTCGCGTATACGACGTTTGCGGGAAGCGAAATATTAGACGGAGGCAGCTCCGCCGTAGCGGGCAACGAACGTGTGCCGATACTGCAGGAATACATAGGCTCGGCGAACGGTCTGATCGGCGTGCGCACCTCCGGTGGCGCGATCACCACGATCCAATGGTTTGCCATCCCATCGTCGCTGGGCGACTGCATCGTAGGCGGCACGGCCTCGTACTGAGGGCGCACTGGCGCTGGGTGTCAGCCGCGATGCCGACATCCAGCGTCACTACCAGTCAAGTCGTGTGGTGCCCCCGGCCCCCGGCCCCCGGGGCCGTTGAGCCGCCCACATTGGGGGATTGTCCGCGTGCTCGACACGGCGGATACGCTGGCTCAGCCAAGCGCCCACAGCAGCTGATGGGCCGGCACGAGCGTGTAGTCCTCGGCGAACAGCAGCTCGTCCCGGGTCGCGATCACCGCCGGGCGAGCTGGATGGGCCCTGGCCAGCGCAGCCGCGCTGCGCCGGTCGATGTGACGCTGGTACTTGACCTCGACCAGGTCGAGCTCGCGGCGGGGGCCGGCGACGAAGTCGATCTCACCGCCCCGGGCTGTCTGCCAGATGTGCAGGCGGTTGGGTGAGCTGAAGCTTTCGATGAGCAGCTCGGGCGGCTCGTAGCGGCGGTACAGCGCGAGGCCGACCGCGTTCTCGACCAGCGCCGGCACGTTGCCGGCGAGGCCCGGGGTGTTCTCCAGCGCGATCGTGTGCAGGAGCGGATCGGCGAAGAACACCTTCTTGTCGTTGGACAGGCTGTTGCTCTGCGAGCCGGCGCGCCAGAAATAGACGATGAACAGGAAATACCCGCCCGCCAGCAGCTCGATGTAGTCGCGCAGGGACTGGCCGTTGGCCGGTCCGCGGCGAGGACCGAGCGGGACGTCCATCTCGCGCGCCATCCGGCTCCAGGCCGTCTTTGCGCCAAGCGAGCGCACCACCCGCTCCAGCAGCGCGCGCACCGCCGGCACGCTCGCTCCGCGACGCTGCGCTTCCTTGACCAGCGAGTCGTACACGACGCGCTTGACCGCGTCCGATGGAGCCGGCGCTCCCGACGCGGCCTCCGCGACCGCGGCGGGCAGCCCGCCGAACACCACATAGCGCTCCAGCGCCCGCGCCAGCGCGGGGCCGTGGAGTCGCGCCTGAAGCAGAACGTCCCTGCCCGCGCCACCCACGAGCTCGCCGACGGTGAGCGACGGAGACTCCGGGATCGTCGGCTCGACCGCACGCGCGAACGCCGCAAACGTGCGCGGCAGCAGGAGGTGATCGACCCCCGAGCCCCGGCGTCCGGGCAACCGCTCCGCCGCGCCATGCTGCAGATCCACCGCGGAGGAGCCGGTGCAAACGGCGACGTCCCGCGCGATCGTCCCATCGTCCCACAACGACTTGACCGCGGTCTGCCAGCGCGCGAGCAACGTGACCTCGTCGAGCAGCACGAGGCTCGGGCCGGGGTGTGCGGCCAGCTCCTTGGCGCGCCTGACCGTCGCCGCCAGCTCGGCCAACGGCTGATCCTCCAGCTCGTCCAGCGCCAGATACACGACCGACCGCGCCTCCCGGCCGGCCTCCAGGGCGCGCGCCACCAGCAGCTTCAGCGCGGTGCTCTTGCCAACCTGCCGCGGCCCCCGCAGCACGTGGATCCCGCTGTCCTTCAGATCCACATCCTCGACGAACTCGTCCGCGAACCGCATCGGCTGCGCCGCGAGCCGCTCCAGGTGCGGATCGTCCGCGCTCCAACCGGCGCTCGTCCACCAACGGTTCTGGGCCAGTATCTGCTCATCGCGCAACGCCATTGCATCCATATTTTAGCGTATCTTCGCGATTTAGGCTACCTACTTTGAGATTAGTTTGGAGAAATAGGCAGCCTAATCCTGGTACTGGGAACGCGCTCGGAAGGAGCGCGCGTGGGAGGAGCTCGCCTGGAGGGAGCACGCGTTGAGGGAGCACGCGTGGAGGAGCTCGCCTGGAGGGAGCACGCGTGGGAGGAGCGCGCCTGCCCCCTCGAGCCCACGCGCACATCATGCCGCCGGCAGGGTGGCCATATTCGACACCTTGGGTATCTATTTCGCGGGCTCGTGCCGATTGAGAATGCGACCGCACGCAACCCCCTCCCCCTCCCCCCGAAGGAGACACCGTGAACCAGAGATCGCCAGCCAGTCGAACAGCATCCGCGACCGCCCCGCTCGCTGCGAGCACATCGACCGCCAACCGCGACTACCGGCTCGTCGGCTGCGACCACATCAAGATCGATCCCTACAGGGCCTAGCCGAGCGATGCCTGACAAGAACCACATCGCGCGGCGCGGCGGACCCGCGCGCCTGACGTTCGCGGCGCTCCTGGCGATCCTGACGTTGATGACGCTGACGACGCTGCTGGCGCTCGGCGGCCTAGCAGGGCGGGCGAGCGCGTACTCCGCCGGCTGTGGCCAGATCCCGATCGTCTACGGGATTCCGCCGTGGGGCTTCCACACCGGCTCGCCTGACGGGGAAGGAGGCGGCTACGCCCGCGGGCACGGCGATATCAACCTGGCAGCACGCACCGTCTCCGGGATCATCTGCCAGGAACTCCACCCCCGCGATCGGCCGACCCGGGCGATCACGATGACGGTCGAGCGCCACCTCGTCTACCAATCCCACTACGCGACGATGTGGGGCTATCCCGGGAACATCATGAAGATCGTCGTCCGCGTACAGGCCAGCGACGATCCGCGCTGCGAAGCCGGCACGGTCGGGCGCGCGACCCTGTTCGCGAGCTACAACGGCGTGCGCAGCGACAGCGTCCAGTTCTTCTTCCCGCCCGCGTGCGCCGACCAGGACCACCTCTACCACGGGACGCAGGTCGACAACCAGGTCCCGCCGCTGTAGGACCGGCGTCAGAAGATCTGCCGGACTCGAGGCCCCTGTTTGTATGCTACCCTACGTACTGCATGCACAAGACGTCGGTCTACCTGAACCCCGCCGAGATGGAGGGCCTTCGTCGCGCCGCCACACGTACCGGTCGCTCGCAGGCCGAGTTGATCCGGGAGGGGGTGCGGCTCGTGACCGCGGAGGCGCGGACGGTGCGGCGGACGTTCCACAGCCTGGGACGCGGTCATGGCGGGGGCGCGCCCTATGTGGCATGCGACGCCGAGGAGTTGCACCGGTCGGTGATGGGTCGCGGCTGAGGACGAGGAGATCGGAGCGGCTCTGGTCGCGGGCGGCCCGGCGCTG
>Ga0335075_10019556_pt1 | contig 10011 bp, 8 predicted proteins | sample Lox_Sample_24_FD_206723 | JGI IMG/M metagenome (GOLD analysis project Ga0335075, IMG submission 206723) | Soil microbial communities from Loxahatchee National Wildlife Refuge, Florida, United States - Lox_Sample_2.4 | ecosystem: Environmental > Terrestrial > Soil > Wetlands | place: USA: Florida...
ACGGTCAGCCTGGCCAGGTGCGCGACCAGGGCGCCGCCCAGGCCGGCACGGCGCTGCGCGGGCGGCACGTAGAGGTCCTCGAGCCAGATCCCTGGCAGGCACTCCCAGGTTGAGAAGGTCAGGTGAAACAGGGCGAACCCGCCGGGCTCCCAGGCGGCGCCGTCGTCTGAGACCTCGGCGATCACCGCCTCGGCGGTCGGTTGCGCGCCGAACAGGGCTTCCTCGAGGAGCTCGGGCGTCCCACGCACCATCTCACGCGCGCGCTCGTACTCGGCGAGCTCGACGATCCAGCCGAAGATCACCCCGACGTCGTCGCGCCGGGCATCGCGAATGCGCACGTCGGTCAAGGCGGGCTGACAATAGCCGCTTGGGGTGGCGGCGCGGTGGCGCCGGTTGGGAGAAGATGTGCGCGCCGATGTCGCTTCTGCCGAAGACGATCACCGCACCCGTTGGACGGATTGGCGCCGCCGCCCAGAACGCGCTCGAGGTGGCGCGCTTCGGAGGTCTCACGACCGAAGACGAGCCCTCGCCCTACGAGGTGACGCACGAGCAGCGGATGTTTCGCATGCGTCGCTACTTCCCGGACGCCGGCACGGGGAGCGGGGGAGACGGGGCTCAGATCCTGCTCGTGCCGCCGCTGATGCTGGCGGCCGAAATCTATGACGTATCGCCGACCAGTAGCGCGGTCAGCGTGCTGCACGAGCACGGAGCCAATCCCTGGGTGATCGACTTCGGCGCGCCCGAGCGCGAGCGCGGCGGCCTCGAGCGCACCCTGGCTGACCACGTGCTCGGGGTCTCCGACGCGGTCGATCTCCTCCGGGAACAGACCGGCCGCGACGTCCACCTGGCGGGCTACTCGCAGGGGGGCATGTTCTGCTACCAGGTCGCGGCCTACCGGCAGGGCGACGGGCTCGACTCGCTGATCACGTTTGGCAGTCCCGTCGACACCCGGCTGGGGATGCCGCTCGGCATCCCCGAGCAGGTCGCGGTCGAGCTCGCCGAGGTGATCGCGCTCGCCTTCCGGGGTGGGGGCCTCCCGCCCTGGTTCAGCCGATACGGCTTTCGCCTGCTCGACCCGGTCAAGTCCGTGCGTAACCGGCTGGAGTTCCTCCTCCAGCTCCACGACCGCGAGGCACTGCTTCCGCGTGAGGGCCAACGGCGGTTCCTCGAAGGAGACGGCTGGGTCGCGTGGCCCGGTCCCGCGCTGGCCGAGTTCGTCAACCAGTTCGTGGCCTCCAACCGGATGCTCGAGGGCGGCTTCGTGATCGCCGACCGGTTGCTCAGCCTGGCCGACGTGGCGCTTCCGATCCTGACCGTGGTCGGGACCGTGGACGAGATCGCGCCGGCCGCGGGCGTGCGGGCGGTGCGACAGGCGGCGCCGCGGGCCGACGTCTACGAGCTGTCGCTGCACGCCGGCCACTTCGGGCTCGTGGTCGGCTCGGCGGCGCAGGCGGTGACCTGGCCGACCGTCGCGGCCTGGGCCGATTGGCGCTCGGGCCAGGGCGAGGTGCCCGAGAACATCACGCGGGTGCCGGACGACGGCGGGAACGACCTGGCGCCCCAGGTGCGAAATCGCGTCGGCTACGGGATCGAGCTGGCCGCCGGCGTGGGGACGGGCATGGCCCGCTCGGCGATCGGCACGGCCGAGCGCGCCGCTCGCGGCGTGCGCGAGCTGACGCGCGAGGCCGCGGCGCAGCTGCCGCGGCTGGCACGTCTGGAGCAGATCCAACCGCGCACGCGGATCTCGATCGGACTGCTCGTCGAGGAGCGCCGCCGGCGGACGCCGAACGACGAGTTCTTCCTGTTCGAGGATCGCGCCTACGACGCGCGCGAGGTGGGGGAGCGGATCGACAACGTGGTCCGCGGCCTGATCTCGATCGGCGTCCGTCAGGGCGAGCACGTGGGGGTGCTGATGGGACCGCGACCGAGTGCGCTGGCAGTCGTCGTGGCGATCAGCCGGGTCGGCGCGGTGGCGGTGCTGATGCGCCCGGACGGTGACCTGAAACGCGAGGCCAGGCTCGGGCAGGTTGAGCGGATCATCACCGATCCCGAGCGGGCGCCGCTCGCCGCCGGGCTCGGCACGGTTCACACTTTCGTGCTGGGCGGCGGAGGCGGTCCGCGCGAGCTCGAGACCGCGGATGTGATCGACATGGAGGCGATCGACCCGGAGGCCGTCAAGTTGCCTCGGTGGTATCGCCCGAACCCCGGGCGAGCCGGCGACCTGGCCTTCATCCTGTTCAGTGGCGAGGGCGAGAACACGCGGATGAGCCGGATCACCAACCGTCGCTGGGCCCAATCGGCCTTCGGTACCGCGTCCTCGGCGGCGCTCACGCCGGCCGACACGCTCTACAGCGTGACGCCCGTCTCCCACCCCTCGGGGCTGATGATGAGCATTGGCGGCGCGATCGTCGGCGGCGCGCGACTCGCCATGGCGCGCCGGTTCGAGGTCGGCACCTTCTGGGAGGAGGTCCGGCGCTATGGGGTGACCGTGACCTCCTACACGTGGACGCTGCTCGACGAGGTCGTCGAGGCTCCCCCGCAACCGGCCGAGCGCCACCATCCGCTCCGGTTGTTCATCGGATCGGGGATGCCGCGCGGACTGTGGCGGCGCGTGGAGGAACGCTTCACGCCCGCGCGCGTGGTCGAGTTCTACGCCTCGACGGAGGCGAGTGCGATCCTCGTCAACCTGCGTCGCTCCAAGCCCGGAGCGATGGGCCGGCCGCTTCCGGGCAGCGCCGAGGTTCGCATCGCCGAGTACGACCTCGACGCGCAGGGCCTCGTGCTCGATCGGGACGGCTTTGCCCGGCGCTGCGCGACCGACGAGGTGGGGATGCTGCTGGCCCGGGTCGCCCCGACCGAGCAGCTCACGATCACCCCGCTGCGTTCGCTGTTCGCCCGCGACGATGCCTGGGTCGCCACCGGGGATCTCTTCCGCCGGGACGGCGACGGCGACTACTGGCGAGTCGACGGCGTGGCCGACGTGATCCACACCGCCCGCGGTCACGTGTTCACGACGCCGATCCGGGACGCGCTGGGGGAGATCGCAGCTGTCGATCTCGCGCTCGCCTACGGGGTGCGCGCTCAGGAGGACCAGCCCGAGATCGCCGTGGCGGCGGTCACGCTGCGCCGCGGCCGCTCGCTCACCCCGCGGGAGTTGAGCCAGGCGCTGTCGGCGCTCCCGGCCGAGGGGCGACCGGACGTGGTTCACGTGGTCAAGCGCATTCCGGTCACCACCTGGTTCAGGCCATTGACCCAGGGGCTGCGCGAGGCGGGCCTGCCCGAGCCGGGGCCCGGGGTGCAGGCCTGGTACCTCGACGCGTCGGGTGGGACATATCGGCCGCTGACCGAAGCGGCCAGGCGGCGATTGGTGCGGTCCGCTAAGCCAAAGCGGGGAGCGTCTGGCCGGAGTAGAGCTTGACCACGCGCACCGCGCCGGCGGGCGCGGCATTGATGCACAGCTCGCAGAGCACGCACTCGTCGAGGTTCTCCTTGACGATCTCCACGCCGTGATCGGTGGCGCGGAAGATGTCGACCGGACAGACCTCCTCGAGCTTCGCGGCCATGCCCGGGTCGCTCACGACCGGCTCGTCGACCTCGACCGCGATGAACAAGGCGCTGCCATCAGGCGCCGCCGACCTCCCCATCTCCGGGCTCATACCTTCGCTCCGATTCGGTCCTTGACGATCCGGGGGATCTCGGAGATCTCCTCGGCGACCACGATCCCCGCCTCGGCCAGACGGGCGATCTTCTCGGTGGCGGTGTCCTCCTTGCCCTCGACGATCGTGCCGGCGTGGCCGAAGCTCATCCCGGGCATCTCGTCCATGAACCGGCCGGCCATGAAGGCGACGATCGGCAGCCGCGAGTCGTGCTCGGTCACCCAGCGCGCGAGCTCGGCCTCCATCCGCCCGCCCGGCTCGGTATAGATCACGATCGCCTCGGTCTCGGCATCGGCCTCGAACAGCGGCATGAGCTCGGCGTAGGTCGAGCCGATGATCGCGTCGCCGCCGATCGAGACGGCGGTCGACTGGCCGAGGCCGGCCGCGGTCAGGGTCGAGGACATCTCGGTGGTCATCCCGCCCGAGCGCGAGATGACGCCGACCGGTCCGGGCGAGTACGACTTGGCGGCGTCCTTGGCCGGCCCGCCGATCCCGCCCATCTTGATCACGTCGGGGACGATGATCCCCAGACAGTTGGGGCCGATGATGCGCGCGCCGCGCTCGGAGGCGAGCTCGACCATCTCGGCGACGTCGCCGCGCGGTATCCGCTCGGTCACGATCACGACGAGCTTTATCCCGTTTTCGATCGCCTCGAGCACCGCGTCCTTGGTGAAGGCGGGGGGGACGGTGACCACGGAGCCGTCGATCGGGCCGCCATGGTGCTCGACCGATTGCGCCACCGTGTCGAACACGGGGACGCCGTGGACGTCGCGGCCGAGCCGGCCCGGGGTGACGCCGCCGACGATCTTCGCGCCGGCCCCGTAATCGAGGCACTCGCGGGTCAGGTTCACGGCCTCTCGGCCGGTGATGCCCTGGACGATGAACGTCGTGTCGGCGTCGATGAGGATGCTCACGCGGCGGCTCCTTGGATCTTCACGACCGCACGGCGGGCCGCCTCGTGCAGCGACACCGACCGGTCGGCGTACTCGACGCCGTACTTTTCGAGGATCTGAAAGCCCTCTTCCTCCCATGCGCCAGGGATGCGGAAGATGGCGATCTTCTCGGCGGGGTCGTAGCCGAGCTCGATGCACGCCTTGATCACCCCGCGGGCGACGATGTCCACCCGGGTGTTGGAGACGATCGACATCATCACCGCGATCTTGTCGACCCCGGGCTTCTGGAGCACGAGCTTGGCCAGCCCGCACGCCTTGCGCACCGAGGGATTGCCGCCGATCTCGCAGTAGTTGGCCGGGTCGCCGCCGTGGGCGCGGACGGCGTCGAACAGCGTAAGCGACCCGCCACCGGCGCCGATCACGAGGCCGAGATTGCCGTCGAACTCGGTGACGTTGCCGGCCACGCCGCGGTGATCCTGGGAGTCGACCGCCTCGCCGGCCAGCTCGAACGGGGTTGGTTCGCGAGCCAGGCGCGTCTCCTCGTCGCCGACGCCGAGCTCGTGGAGCAGGGCCTGTTGACGGGGGCGGGCCTCGTTCTCCATGTCCATGTGCGCGTCGAGGGCGACGAACGAGCCATCCTCGAGCTCGCCGAGCGGGTTGATCTCGGCCAGCGTCATGTCGTAGGAGAGGAACAAACGGGCGAGGCGGGCGACGATCGGGGTGAGCCGGTTCAGCGCGCTGCCGCTGACGCCAAGCGACGCGATCAACTGCTTGGCCTCCCACTCGGAGAACGGTGCGCGCGTCGAGAAATGGCGGCGGGCAACGTGGTCGGGGTGCTCCTCGGCGACCTGCTCGATGTCGATCCCGCCCATGTCGGAGAACAGCATCACCGGCCGCTTGCGCAGTCCGTCCCAGACCACGCCGGCGTAGTACTCGTGTGCGACCGCGGCGCGGTCGTCGACGAGTACGCCACGCGGCATGTGACCACCGATCTCGAGGTCGAGGATGTGCTCGGCGTGATTGGCCGCCTCATCGGCGTTATCGGCGAACTTCACGCCGCCGGCCTTCATCCGGCCGCCGCTCAGGACCTGGGACTTGATCACCACCGGGCCGCCGATCTGCTCGGCGATCCGGCGTGCCTCGTCAGCCGTCTTGGCGAAGCCGTGCTTGGTCACGGGAATCCCGGCCTTGGCGACGATCGCTCGCGACTCGTACTCGAAGAAGCGCATCGGGGCGCCGGAGCGTAGCGGAGCCGGGCGGCGTCGGTCGCGCCGGGCTACGGTGGCGTAGCTTCGCGGCGGCGGGTGCGGTGGGGCGGGCCGGCAAGTAAGTCCGTGGAGCGGCCGTTGATTGGACCAGTTCGATAAAACTGGTAATCTCAATGAGCTTAGTTGAGTAGACTGACCGGGGGCGCGGCCGTGAGGGCGTGCCGGCTGGTGCGGTTTTTGGACCCGAATTGCGTTTTGCGACAGGGGGATTGATGAGTTCACGTTCACACCAACCGACCGTTTCGCGTCGGGACCGATACCGGGCGACGCTGCTCGCCACCGTGCTGATCGCCGTTGGCCTGGCTGCGGCGCTCGCCGGCTGCGGCGGTTCCTCCGACGTGACGAGCTCGAGCGGCGGCGCCACGACGAGCAACGCAGCCTCGACCGGTGCCAGCAGCGTGAACCTCAACCTGGTCGCATACTCGACGCCCAAGAAGGCGTTCGACGCGCTGACCTCGGCGTTTGCCCAGACCACCGCCGGCAAGGGGGTGAGCTTCAGTCAGTCGTTCGGCGCCTCGGGATCGCAGAGCCGCGCTGTGGACACCGGCCAGCCGGCGGACGTCGTCGAGTTCTCCACCACGCCCGACATGACACGGCTGGTCAAGGACGGGATCGTCTCCAAGAGCTGGGACGCCAATCCCTATCAGGGCTTCTCGAGCGACTCGGTGGTCGTGTTCGTCGTGCGCAAGGGCAACCCCAAGCACATCAGCGGCTGGGATGACCTGATCAAGCCGGGCGTCGACGTGATCACGCCGAACCCGTCGACATCGGGGAGCGCGCGCTGGAACATCCTGGCCGGCTACGGCGCCGAGCTCAAGGAGGGCAAGACGCCCGCGCAGGCCCTGGCCTACGTGAAGACGCTCCTGACCAAGAACGTCAGCGTCCAGGACTCGGCGGCGAGCGCCGCGCTGCAAACCTTCACCGGCGGCAAGGGCGACGTCCTGCTCGACTACGAGTCCGACGCGCTCGCGGCCGAGAAGGCCGGCGACAACATCCAGATCGTCTATCCGCAGCAGACGCTGTTGATCCAGACGCCGATCGCCGTCACGGCCAAGAGCTCGCACGCCAGCCAGGCGCAGGCGTTCGTCAACTGGCAGTGGACGACCGCGGGCCAAACGATCTGGGCCCAGCAGGGCTACCGCCCGGTGCTGGCTTCGGTGGCCAAGCAGTTCGCCAGCAAGTTCCCGACGCCGCCCCAGCTGTTCACGATCGACTACCTCGGCGGCTGGACGAAGGTCTCGAAGGAGTTCTTCGACCCGTCCAGCGGCTCGATCACCAAGATCGAGCAGGCCGCGGGAGTGCCGACCTCGAGCTGAGAATGGATCGGCCGCAGCCTGAGGAGATGTCACTTGCCAGCTGAGCTCCAGCCGGCCCCGGCGACCGCCGCCGGAACCGCCTCACTCTCACCGCCACCGGGAGCGGCCCGCACGCACGCACGCGTGCGTGCGGGCCGTAGCGGGCTCGGACTCGGCGTGGCCACGCTCTACCTGAGCCTGATCGTGCTGATCCCGCTGGCCGCGGTCGTCGTCAAGGCGTTCTCGTCCGGCCTGGGCACGCTCTGGAGCTCGATCGACAACACGCTCGTGCTGCGGGCACTGGCCATCACGCTCGGGGCCTCGCTGCTCGTCGCCGCGATCGGCGCGGTCATGGGCACGCTCGTGGCGTGGGTGCTGGTGCGCGACCGGTTCCCCGGCCAGCGCATCGTCAACGCGCTGATCGACCTGCCGTTCGCGCTGCCCACGATCGTCGCCGGCCTGACCCTGATCGCGTTGTACGGACCCAACAGCCCGGTGGGGATCCACCTGGCCTACACGCGCGGGGCGGTGATCGTCGCGCTCCTGTTCGTCACCCTGCCGTTCGTCGTGCGCTCGGTGCAGCCCGTGCTGATCGAGCTCGACCGCGAGGTCGAGGAGGCGGCCGCATCGCTCGGCGCCGCGAACGCCACCACCTTCCGCCGCGTCGTTCTGCCGGCGCTCCGACCTTCGGTCCTCTCGGGCGCCGCGCTCGCATTCGCGCGCTCGGTCGGCGAGTTCGGGTCACTGGCGCTGATCGCCGGCAAGGTTCAGATCGCCTCGATCGTCATCTACGCCGACATCGAGAGCGGCTCCGAGCAGTCCGCCGCCGCCCTGTCGGCCGTGCTGATGCTGCTCTCGCTGGTCGTGCTGTTCCTGATTCGGCGCTTCGGAGGCCGCGTTGGTCGTTAGCCGCCGCGCCACCCTGTCGCTGCGCGCGGTGGCGCTGCTCTACCTCGCGCTGCTCTTGCTGCTGCCGGTCGGCGTCGTCTTCTGGCGCACCTTCGAGCACGGGATCGCGACCGCCTGGTCGTTCATGACCACGCCGGCCGCGATCAGCGCGCTCTGGCTGAGCATTCTGATCGCAGTGATCGCGGTACCTCTCAACACAATCTTCGGCGTCGGCGCCGCGCTCGTGCTGGCGCGGGGCAACTCGCGCGGAAAGGCGATCCTCGACGCGCTGATCGACCTGCCATTCGTGGTTTCGCCCGTGATCGTCGGGCTGGCGCTGCTGCTCGTCTACGGCCAAGGGGGCTGGTTCGGCAGCCTGTTCCTGAACAACGGGATCCGGATCATCTACGCCGTCCCCGGCATGGTGATCGCCACCGTGTTCGTGTCGCTGCCGTTCGTCGTCCGCGAGGTGACGCCCGTGCTCCGCGAGGTCGGCGACGAGCAGGAGCAGGCGGCGGCCACGCTCGGCGCCTCCTCGTGGCAAACGTTCTGGCGGGTCACGCTCCCGACCATCCGCTGGGGCGTCGCCTACGGCGTCGTGCTCACCACGGCACGGGCGCTGGGGGAGATCGGCGCGGTGATCGTCGTCTCTTCCAATGTCGCGGGCTCGACGCTCACGCTGCCGCTGCTCGTCTACCAGCGCGACTCGCAGATCGGCGGGCAGGTGACCACCAGCGTTTACGCGGCCGCGACCGAGCTGGCCGTGATTTCGATCGCGGTGCTGCTCGTGATGACCTTGTTCGGACGCAGAAAGGACCGGCAATGAGGATCGAGGCGGAAGGGATCTCCAAGCGGTTCGGCGACTTCGTTGCGCTCGACGACGTGTCGCTCGACGTGGCCGAGGGCGGGCTGACCGCACTGCTCGGGCCGAGCGGCTCGGGCAAGTCGACGCTCCTGCGGATCATCGCCGGCCTCGAGCAGCCGGACGGCGGTCAGGTCCGGATCGCCGGCCAGGACGTGACCCGGGCGCGCCCCCAGGACCGGGGCATCGGGTTCGTCTTCCAGCACTACGCGGCGTTCGCGCACATGACCGTGTTCGACAACGTCGCCTTCGGCCTGAAGATCCGCAAGCGCAAGGCTCCCGACGTGCGCGCGCGGGTCGAAGAGCTGCTGGCGCTCGTCGGCCTGACCCAGTGGGCCGGGCAGCGGCCGCATCAGCTCTCCGGTGGGCAGCGGCAACGGATGGCGCTGGCCCGGGCGCTGGCGGTCGAGCCGCGCGTGCTGCTGCTCGATGAGCCGTTCGGGGCCCTCGACGCCAATGTCCGGGCCGAGCTACGGCGCTGGCTCCGCCGGCTGCACGACGAGCAGGGCGTGACCACGGTGCTCGTGACCCACGATCAGGAGGAGGCGATGGAGGTCGCCGACACGATCGCGGTCATGAACAAGGCCCGGATCGAGCAGGTGGGCGCCCCGCGTGACGTCTACGACAAGCCCGCCAGCCCATTCGTGATGGGCTTCCTCGGACCGGTCAGCACGGTGGAGGGGAAGCTCGTGCGCCCGCACGACGTGAGCATCTCGCTGACCACCGAGCCGGGCCTGATCGAGGCGATGGTCAAGCGCGTCGTGCATCTCGGCTTCGAGGTCAGGGTGGAACTCGAGCTCACGGGCGGCGAGCGGGCCCGAGTGCAGCTGACCCGAACTCAGTCCGAGCAGCTGGAGATCAGCAACGGAGACATCGTCTACGTGCGCCCACCGGTCCGAGCGACCGTGGCCGGCGATGCCGCCGACGCGACGGCCGGCGGGGAGGAAGCGGCGATGAGTGAAATAGTCGGCGGCGCCTGACGGCGGCGCCTCAGATATTTAGATGGTCGGCGGCGCCTGACGGCGGCGCCTCAGCGCGTGACCCAGGCCCCGGGATCCTTGCCGAGCTGATCGATCTCGGCCGGCAGCTTGCCGGTGGCCACGTCCTCCACCGTGACGTGCTCGACCACGCGGCGTAGGTTGGCGCGCA
>Ga0335075_10019558_pt1 | contig 10010 bp, 10 predicted proteins | sample Lox_Sample_24_FD_206723 | JGI IMG/M metagenome (GOLD analysis project Ga0335075, IMG submission 206723) | Soil microbial communities from Loxahatchee National Wildlife Refuge, Florida, United States - Lox_Sample_2.4 | ecosystem: Environmental > Terrestrial > Soil > Wetlands | place: USA...
TACGCGCTTGCGACCATGTGTGTCGGCGTCGGCCAGGGCGCGGCGCTGGCGCTCGAACGCGCCTGATCCGATATAGACGTCTCAAAGGCTCAACGGCTCGCACGGAAGAGTCGGGGCAGAGGGAGAACGGTCGATGGCCGCGACAACGCACGCCGCGCTGCGCAAAGTGACGCTGAACGCCGCGCGCTCCAAGGAATTCCCTTCAGGCTCGATCCGGCACGGCTATGATTTCGTCGCTCCCCTGACCGCGGACGGCCACATCGATCTCGAAGCCTGGAAGCAGCATCGCGGCGAATGTTTCGCTCACCGCTTCTGGGGCGACGAGCCGTCGATGCGCGGCCTTCTCGTCCATCGCGCCGGCGGCCCCGGCGGCTCGACCTGGGCCTTCGAATGGAAGGGCGTCAGGAACGAAGAGGAGGAGGAAGGCTTCCGCTTCGGCGATCACGCCTTCAAGGTCGGCGAGTACGTGTCAGTGCGCGAAGAGGAGGGCGAGCTTCTGACCTTCCGGGTGGTGAGCGTCGGCGCTCCGTGAGAATGGCGGGTCAAGCCCGCGAAAGCGCGCATCCACAGGGGCGCCAATTTCTCGCGCCGCGCAGGCGATTCCAATGGGTTAGGCGCCAAAAACTGTCCGTGCGTAACCGCCTAGGTGTGGCGCTGGAACGCCGGGCTTACGCACCGCCCTCATCCTGAGCAGCCCGCGAAAGCGGGCGTCTCGAAGGATGGTCCAGAAGGGGGCGGTCGCGCGCTCTGGACCGTCCTTCGAGACGCGCCTTCGGCGCTCCTCAGGACGAGGTCCGAGGGAGACCTTGGGAGTTACGTCCGTGCTTCGCTCCGTCTTGAGGCGTGGTGTTCTCGTGGAGGCCGGGTGAAGCCTGACCCTGACAGCCCCGTATCTGAGGCGTATTTGTATTCTGAAAAACAGTATCACGGTCGGTCATGTCTGTCAAGAAATTGTCGATTCTCCTGTCGAGCGCGCGGCCTAAACTTACGCCTTCGCTTATCGAGACACCGGCAATCCGATTAACGGAATGCGGTGTGAGGGCGTGGCGGGTTGGATCAGCCGAGCCCGCGAAGAAATGCAATCAGCGCCTCATTGACCTCGCTCGCCCGCTCCTGCTGAGTCCAGTGGCCGCAGCCGGAGAGCATGATCGCTTTCGTGAGGTTGGGGATGAACAGTTTGAGGTTCGCGAGCAGTCTGTCCATGCCCGGAAAGCGGACGACGACATCGCGGTCGCCCGCGACATAGAGCGCGGGGACCATGACCTTCGCTCCGGCGAAGGGCGCGAGAAGCTCCCAGTTGCGGTCGATGTTGCGATACCAGTTGAGGCCGCCGCGAAAGCCCGTGCGCGCGAATTCTTCGGCGTAGACATCGATGTCGGCCTCGCTGAGCCACGCAGGCAAGGTCGGGGAATCGACCGTGCGGTTAAGAAAGCCGCCCGTTCTTGGAACCATGCCCGGCGCATTGTCGCCGAGCGTATTGTCGGACTTGCGCGGAGCGTCGCCCGACCCGGAGTAAAGGAGCCGCCGGATCGTGTCGCGCGCATCGCGCTGAAGCTCCGCCTCCGCGACGCCCGGCGCCTGGAAATAGAGCTGGTAGAAGAGCGACGTTTCGGTCTGAGGCATCGCGCTGGTCGGCCGCGTCGATCCTCGCGGCCTGAACGGCACGCTCAAGCCGGCGACGGCGCGAAAGCGATCGGGCCGAAAGAGGGCGCAATGCCAGGCGACCGGCGCGCCCCAGTCGTGGCCGACGACGGCGGCCTCGGCCACGCCCAGCGCGTCGAGCACGCCGACCATGTCGCCGGCGAGGTGAAAGAGCGTGTACTGATCGATCTCCTGCGGCTGGCCTGTCCGGCCATAGCCGCGCATGTCGGGCGCGACCGCGCGATAACCTGCCTCGGCAAGCGCCTTCAGTTGATGGCGCCACGAATACCAGGACTCCGGAAAGCCGTGGCAGAGGAGCACGACCGGCCCGCTTCCCGCCTCGGCGAGATGGACCGGAATCCCGTTCGCCTCGATCGTGCGATGAGTGAAGTCGGTCATGCGCCTGTCTCCTGCGGTTGGACCTCGATGGTTGCGCATTCGATCGCGATTCGAACATGGGGGCCGCTAAGCGGGCAATCCGCAATGGTCCGCCAATTTGACGGCGCCGGCGTGACGGGTCCAATCGACGGCGTCCTCCTCGCGCTGGCCATCGAGCGCCGATCAGATTAGTCTCTCGGTTTCGAACCAAAGCGAAGCCCTGTGACCCAACTTTCTGTCCGCCAGCGCCAAGGCCGCCTCTCGAGCGAAGAGGTCGCCGCGCTCAATTCCGATCTCGCCGCCCGCTTCGGCAATCGCTTCACCGCGTCGGAAGCGATCCGCCAGGCGCACGGCCACACGCTGACCTGGCTTGAGAACGAGCCGCCGGACGCGGTGGTGTTCGCCGAGTCGAAAGAGGACGTGATCGACCTCGTCAAGCTCTGCGCCCGGCGCGACGCGCCGGTCGTTCCGTTCGGCGTCGGCTCGTCGCTCGAGGGCCATGTCAACGCGCCGCACGGCGGTGTCTCGCTCGACCTGACACGCATGAACACCGTCCTCGCCGTCAACGCCGAGGATCTCGACTGTGTGGTCGAGCCCGGCGTCACCCGCAAGCAGCTCAACGAGCACCTGCGCGACAGCGGCCTTTTCTTTCCCATCGATCCGGGCGCGGACGCCTCGATCGGCGGCATGGCCGCGACCCGCGCCTCGGGCACCAACGCGGTGCGCTATGGCACGATGAAGGACCTCGTGCTGTCGCTCGGCGTGGTGGTGGCCGACGGATCGTTCCTGCGCACCGGCACGCGGGCCAAGAAGTCGTCGGCCGGCTACGACCTCACCCATATCTTCATCGGCTCGGAAGGCACGCTCGGAATCATCGTGGAGATTGCGCTCCGACTCTCCGGCATTCCGGAAGCGATCGCCGCCGGCCATTGTTCGTTTCCGAGTATCCGCGCGGCCTGCGAGACGACGATCGAGACCATCCAGTCGGGGCTGCCAATCGCCCGCATCGAGCTCATCGACACGCTGTCGGTGCGCGCGTTCAACAACTATTCGCATACCTCATTGCCCGAGCAGCCGCTGCTCCTGGTCGAGTTCCATGGCACGGATCAAAGCGTCGCCGAACAGACCCGCCGCTTCGGCGAGATCGCCGCCGGCCACGGCGGCGGGCCGCTCGCCTCGGCGACCAGGCTCGAGGACCGCAACAAGCTCTGGCAGGCGCGTCACGACACCTATTGGTCGCAATTGACGCTGAGACCCGGCGCGCGGCCGTTCGCGACCGACGCATGCGTGCCGATCTCGCGGCTTGCCGATTGCGTCGAGGAGACGCTCGAGGACATCAAGCGGAGCGGTCTCGTCGCGCCGATCGTGGGCCATGTCGGGGACGGCAATTTCCACGTGACCCCGCTCATCGACCTCGACAACAAGGCCGAGATCGCCGCCGCCGACGCGCTTGCCGCCCGCCTCGCCCATCGCGCCATCGCCATGGGCGGCACCTGCACCGGCGAGCACGGGGTGGGGCAGAAGAAGCGCGAATATATGGAAGAAGAGCACGGGGCGATCGCGATCGACCTCATGCGGCGCGTCAAGGCCTCGTTCGATCCTGAGAACCTGTTCAATCCCGGCAAGGTGTTCTACGCCTGAGGTGGCCGCCTCGCCCCCCGCTTTGCGGGGAGAGGGTTGGGGGTGAGGGGCTGGGCGGAGTAGGCGGACAATCGCCAAGCCCTCATCCTAGCCTTTTCCCCGCGAGCGGGGAGAAGGGACGGGCGCGGGCCGTTGGACTTTCGACAGAATTGGGCAACGGGGCGCAATCAACGAAGGCTCTCACATGCGGCGCGACATCGACCCCGGACGGCGCAATCTCCTAAAACTCGGAGCGCTCACGGCGGCGCGGGCGCTCGCGCCCGGCGCGTTCCCCTCGCCCTCTTACGCGCAGGAGGCGAACGCCGTCGACCACACGATTCGCATCGCGCCGGTTTCGCTCGAAATCGGACCGAGCACGGTCATCAAGACGACCGCTTACAACGGCTCCGCCCCTGGCCCTACCCTGCGCTTCAAGGAGGGCAAGTCCGTTCGGATCAAGGTCATCAACGATTCCGGCTATCCCAATCTCGTGCACTGGCACGGTCTTTACATACCCCCGCTCGAGGATGGGGCGACCGAGGAAGGCTCGGCGCTGATCGCGCCCGGCGATTCCTACACCTATGACTACGTCCCCAAGCCCGCCGGCACGCGCTGGTATCATAGCCACGCCAGCGCGATGCGAGACCTCAACAAAAGCACTTACGCCGGCGAATTCGGCTTTCTCCTGGTCGAGCCTGCGGCCGGCGATCCCGGCGCCTATGACCGCGAGGTCCTGCTTGCGGCGCATCACTGGCTCGGCGAATGGGTGAGCCTGCAGGACTTCAAGAAGGGTCCGCCGCCCGACAACGGGCTCGAGGTCATGTACCATGCGGCCACGCTCGGGGACCGGATGCTCGGCCACGGCGAGCCGATCCGCGTGCGCGAGGGCGAGCGGGTCCGGTTCCGCATCCTCAACGCGAGTGCGAACATGGGGATCTCGCTCGCGCTGCCGGGCCACAAATTCAAGGTGATCGCGCTCGACGGCAATCCCGTCCCCAATCCGGCGAGCGTCGAGACGCTGAGCCTCGACGTCGCCGAGCGCGCCGACGCGATCGTCGAGATGAACAATCCCGGCGTCTGGGCCTTCGCCTCCACCGACGACGGCGATCGCAAGATGGGCATGGGCGTCGTCGTCGAATATTCGGGCCGCTCCGGCGAGCCGCAATGGATCAAACCCGCCGACGATTGGGCCTATGCGAAATTCGCCTTGAGCGCTCCGGCACCTCCACCGGACGCAACTTTTGCGCTCAAGTTCGAAAAGATTCCCGGCGGCCGCGGCGGCTTCAATCGCTGGACCATCAACGGAAAGTCGTGGCCAGACACCAATCCTCTGTTGGCGCTCGAGCCCGGCAAGCGCACGCGCCTTCTTCTGAACAACGCGAGCGGCGACGAGCATCCGGTTCACACCCACCGGCATACGTTCGAGGTGACCAAGGTGGGGAGCCGCCAGATGTCCAAGCTTATGAAGGACACGATCCACCTGGCGCGCTATTCGACCGCCGAGATCGACCTGTTCGGCGACGACCCTGGGGCGACCTTTTTTCACTGCCACCACCAGGATCACATGGACGAAGGCTTCGCCGGGCTTATAACCTATCGGTGAAAATCGCTTTCTCGTCCCGCTGCGCGCCGGCGTGGCGGCGAGAGGTCGGCGCTTTGATTTTTCAATGAGGCGAAAAACATGAAGAGCGCCGTTCTGGCGTGGGGATCGCTGGTGTGGGACCCTCGCGAACTGGAGACCGCCGGCAAATTCGCGGCCAACGGCCCGCTCCTGCCGATCGAGTTCTGCCGCATTTCGGCCGACGGGCGCCTCACGCTCGCGATCGACGAAACCTTCGGCGCGGTCTGCAAGACCTATTCGGCGCAAAGCGCGCTTGATGATCTCGACGCGGCGATCGAGAATCTTCGCTTAAGAGAAGGAATGGGAAGCGCGCGCGCCGTCGGCTTCGTCGAACTTGGCTCCGGCCGGCAAAGCGACCTCGCGATCGAGCGCCATCCGGACGCCGTCGAGACGATCGCCGCCTGGGCGGCGTCGAGCGGCTATGACGCGGCGATCTGGACTGCGCTCATGAGCAACTTCGATGAGCGCGGCAAGGGCGGCGAGCCGTTCTCCGTCACCGCGGCGATGCGCTATCTCGAAGCGCTCAAGGACAAGGACGCGGCCAGTTTCTCGCGCGCGCTCGCCTATATCCGGCAGGCGCCGCCCGAGGTCCAGACGCCGGTGCGCGAGCAAGTCTCCAAGCGCTGGCCTCATTAGCGCCGCTTGCGGCGATCGCCATCGAATCCCCCACCCCCTTGTAGCCGCGCTCCGTGCTTCGGGGACCCTTTGGAGCACGGCGACGCGATCAGCAATCGCGTCTACAGTGGCGCAAACCTGCTTTGGAACGGAAGGATGAACTTTGATGCCCGGCCAGGATCAACCGAGCTTGATCGTTCGACAGCATTCGCCGCCGAACATGGAGTTTCCGTTCGCCTCGCTCTCCGAGCGGCTGGTCCCGGCGGACCTCTTCTTCGTGCGCAACCATTTCCCCTCGCCCGACCTCGATCAGCGCGAATGGAGGCTTCGCATCGATGGAGCGGTCGAGCGGCCGCTCGAACTCGATCTCGATTCGATCAAGGCGATGGCGCGCACGACTTTCGCCGCCGTCCTCGAATGCGCCGGCAACGGGCGGGTCTATTATGAACCGGCCAAGGAGGGGCTCCAGTGGCAGAACGGCGCGGTCGGCAACGCCGAGTGGACAGGCGTTCTTATGCGCGAGGTCCTGAAGAGAGCGGGACTGAAGAGCGCCGCGCGAGAGGTCTTGCTGGTCGGCGCCGACAGCGGCGTGGTCGACGCGAACAAGAAGACCGCTTCGCCGGGCAAGATCGCATTCGCACGCAGCTTGCCGCTCAAGAAAGCGATCGGCGACGGCGTGCTGCTCGCCTATTCGATGAATGGCGAACCCTTGACGCGCGACCATGGCCATCCCTTGCGCGCGGTGGTCGGCGGCTGGTTCGGCATGGCGTGGGTGAAGTGGATCAGGCACATTCGGGTGCTCGAGCAGCCGTTCCTCGGCTATTGGCAGGCGCGCGACTATTTCCGCTGGCGCCGCGAGGCGGGAGAGCCCAAGCTGGTCCCCTTGACTGAGATGGAGGTCAAGGCGCAGATCGCGCGCCCGGTGAATGGAGCGAACCTCATCGCCGGCCGGCCCTATCGGATTTTTGGCGCGGCCTGGAGCGGCGAGGCGCCGGTCAGGCAGGTGCAGGTCTCAGCCGGCGACGGCGAGGGCTGGCGCGAGGCGCGGCTCCTCGACGCCGAACACCCTTATGCCTGGCGTTTGTGGGAATGTCTTTGGACCCCGCCGCAAGTGGGAAATTATCGGCTCAGGTGCCGCGCCATCGATGGCGCGGGGCGCGTTCAGCCCGAACAGCAGCGGTCCGACTGCGAGAGCTACGCCGCCAACTGGATCGTTCCGGTGGACGTGGCCGTCGTCACCGAACCGCAGACCTACGAGGCGGAGTTCGTGATCTAAAGGCGAGGCCGCTCGCGAGCCGCGGCGTGTTGACCCACCGCAATGCGCTCGCCGGCAATCGCGCGCATCATTTTTGCGAACGGAGGGGGATTGGAATTTTTCTCCTCAGCCGGGAACCGGGGCGGCTGAGGGGAATTGATTGTTCGGGCGGGGAAGGGAGGCGACAATGCCAAGGTTCACCTTCATCGCCCATCAGTGGCCGGGCCCGCCGGAATGGCGCCAGATCGGCTTTTTCAAGAGACACTCACCGCCCTGCCTGTCGGAGATCGAGCAGGAGGAAGAGCACTGCCTTGAGGCCATGCAGTATTGGCATGACCCGGGCGAGCGGCTCAGGAACGGCTGCCGCCGCTGTCACACGCACACCCTGATCGACGACAACCCGGCCTCCGGCTGAAGGGCGCGGGCGGCGCGCGGCGAAGTCCGACGCGCTACCTAGCCCCCTGCTGAAGCTCCTCGCTTGCGCGGCGCCAGTGCGCGAGGTCGCGGCCATGGGGCCGGCCTTCCTCGATCCAGATGCCGTAGGCGCGCTCGCGGATGAGATGCTCGTCGAGCCGGGCGCCGAGTTCGATCGCCGGCGTTGCGGCATTCGCCTTCTTGCTCGACTTGACTTTGCTGACCGGGGTTCTGGCGACTTTGCTGCTTGGCGTCCTGACCATGCGAATTCCCTCTTGCGGCGTTGATGTCTCGCGGGCGCGTTCCCCAAGGTTGGGCCCGTCCGAGCTTGAGACAAACGTCGTGGATCGTGGTTAATAATGAGTTACCGGCGCGCCCGAGGCGGCGAGGAGCGGCGCCGCCGCCAGTTCAAACCGGGGAGGTCGGCGGTGGCGCTTACGGTGCAGGCTTTGGACCATCTGGTCGTTCAGGTCTCCGACCTCGAGGCTTCGGCCTGGTGGTACGCGCGCGTGCTCGGCATGACCCGCGAGGACGTCCCGCCCACGCCCGGCGAGGCGCCGCGGACCGCGATGAAGTTCGGCCGCCAGAAGATCAACCTGCGCCCGATTGCGACGAGCAAGGAGGCCTGGTTCACCGCCGAGCACGAGGCCGCAGGGAGCGAGGACCTTTGCTTTCTCACCGATTCGAGACCGGAGGAGGTCGTTCGCCACTTGCAGGCTCAGGGCGTCGCGATCGTCGCCGGCCCCGGTCCGCGGCGCGGCGCGCAAGGCGCGCTCATGTCGGTCTATTGCCGCGATCCGGACGGCAGCCTGATCGAGATCGCGTCCTATGTGGAGGGGTAGGCTTGCGGGTCAGGTCAATGGGGGTCCTGCGGATCCGCCCTTGGGTTTTCTTGTCGCCGCCGTTTGGCAGCGAAACCCCCTCCCGGATGGGTTGGATTTCCTTGGATTCCGATTTCCCCAGGAGATTGTTGGCTCTTATCGCGTTATGCCTTGCCGGGCCGCCTTCGCCGTCATGGCCGCGTCAAGCGCACGGCTGTCCGGCAGGAGTTTTGCTTGCTTCGGCGCACGGCTTTGATTCTACTTGGGTCCTGAGTTTCGCGACTCATCGGGACACGAAAGGACCAAAACCGTGCGGCACAGGAATAGCGTTTTCCACGATGTTCTGAAACAGCTTCCCTGGGCGGCCTTCGACAAACTGGTGGACGAGCGCCGGGCCGACGAGGGGACGCGCAGCTTGACCTCGCGCCAGCACTTAACCGCGCTTCTGTTCGCGCAGCTGAGCGGCGCCTGCTTGTTGCGCGAGATCGAGGCGGCGATGACGAGCCACCAGGGCCGGCTCTATCATTGCGGCGCGGTCGCGCCGAAGCGCTCGACCTTCGCCGACGCCAACCGCAATCGCGATTTCCGGGTCTTTTCCGGCCTGTTCGAGGCGATGCTGGCGAGCGCAAACCGCGGCTTGCGCCGCAAAATGGCCCATGCGGTGCGGCTGATCGACTCGACCGGGCTCAGGCTGGCGGGGATCGGGGCGGAATGGGCGCGCTTCTCGACCTCGGTGTTCGGCGCCAAGGCGCATGTGATCTACGATCCCGACCAGGCGCGCCCGGTCTACCACGCGGTGACCGCCGCCAACGTCAACGACATCACCGCCGCCAAGGAAATGCCGATCGAACCGGGCGCGACCTATGTGTTCGACCTCGGCTATTACGACTTCGCCTGGTGGGCGAAGCTCGACCGGCTCGGCTGCCGGCTGGCAGCCCGCTTCAAGATCAATACGCCGTTGAACGAGCCGCGCGACATGCCGCTCGAACCCGGATCGACCGCGCTCAGCGACCGGATCGGCTTCCTGCCGGCCCGGCAGGCGATGAACCGCAAGAACCCGATGTCGGAAACGGTGCGCGAGATCGTGGTCAAGACCGAGACCGGCGAAATCCTGCGCCTTTTGAGCAACGATCTCGATGCGAGCGCGCAGGAGATCGCCGACCTCTACAAGCGCCGCTGGCGGATCGAACTGTTCTTCAGGCTGATGAAGCAGACGCTCAGGATCACGAAGTTCGTCGGCAGATCGGAAAACGCGGTGCGCATCCAGATCGCGGTCGCGCTGATCGCCTTTCTTCTTCTGCGCGCCCTGCAACAGGTCTCCAAAGATGCGTCTGGTTTTCTCGAGCTCGTTCGACTCGTGCGCGCCAATCTCATGCGCCGAAAAGGCCCGACCAGCTTAAGAAACCCCGCGCCGCCCCCGCCGCTCGACTCCCGCCAACTCCAACTCTCCTTCCCCTCATCATGAACCGGACAGTCGTGCGCTTGACGCGGCCATCCACGCCCTTCGGCTCCGCTGTCGGTCGCCCGGACGCATTAAGGCTTTAGAATTAATCCATTAGCAGGCTGCTGAAAAAGACGCCCGACAAGGCGCTGGTGTTTGTTGCTCTCGCGTGATTCCCTGAGGCTTGTGATAAGCGAATCGCGA